>Ga0206818_1088_pt1 | contig 21907 bp, 38 predicted proteins | sample Alteio_BWOrgCont_86_FD_152881 | JGI IMG/M metagenome (GOLD analysis project Ga0206818, IMG submission 152881) | Enriched cells from forest soil in Barre Woods Harvard Forest LTER site, Petersham, Massachusetts, United States -... | ecosystem: Environmental > Terrestrial > Soil > Temperate forest >...
TGCAGACCAGAATTTGATCCTTGTTAAGGGTGCAGTTCCGGGCCACAAGAACGGGGTCGTGGTCATTAATAGATCAAAGAAGAGGGCCTTCCGTTCATTGGATGAAGTCAAAGCCGTACAATCAAGCGTTAAGAAAAACCCGATGAAACAAAGCAAGGCAGCTGCCGGTAAAACCGCAGCACCGAAGAAGTAAAATAGTACATGTCATCCCCGAAAGTTTTTGTCGGGGATCTAAATAAGTAATGTTACAAGAGAGAGAATATGCCAGAATTAAATGTGGTTGATATCAAAGGTAAAAAAGCAGCAAGCGTCGAGCTTCCCAAGGAGCAATTCGGGGTGCATGTCCATGATGCTGTCATTCATCAGGCGGTGGTGATGTACAATGCCAATCAGCGTCAGGGCACGGTTTCCACCAAGACCCGTTCGGAAGTTTCCGGCGGCGGCAAAAAGCCATGGGCCCAAAAAGGCACCGGCCGCGCCCGTCAGGGATCGTCACGTTCCCCGTTGTGGAAAAAAGGCGGCATCGCCTTTGGTCCCAAGCCCCGTGATTTCGGGTATACCGTTTCCAAAAAGACCCGTGTCGCTGCTTTGCGTGAAAGTTTGAATGCCAAGTTTTTAGGCAATCACCTTTTATGCGTTGACGGCCTGGAAGTATTATCGGGCAAGACCAAGGATTTCGAGGCCATTCTCAAGGGCCTGAAGATCGAAGGCCGCACCCTGGCTGTTCTCGATGGTACTAATGAGAAGACTTTATTAGCGTCACGCAATATCGCACGCCTGACCCTGGTGCGCGCCATGGATGCCAACGCTTCCGATATCATGAGCAATAAAAATGTGTTGGTGACGAAAGAAGCTTTAAAAACTTTATTAAAGAGAATTGAATAATATGATCACTTGCTACGATATAGTCAAAACTTTGGTGCGCTCCGAAAAGGGCAGCACTATGGAAAAAGAACGCAAATACCTCTTTCGTGTCGCGACAGTGGCCACCAAGATCGACGTCAAGCGCGCGGTCGAAGAGATTTACAAAGTCAAGGTTGATGCGGTCAATACCGTCCATGTGCCGGGCAAGCTTAAGCGTGTCCGCGCCCGTGCCGGATATACATCAAGTTGGAAAAAAGCCATCGTCTCTCTTAAAGAGGGACAAAAGATCGAGGGTGTGTAATGGGGATCAAACGTTTTAGACCATATACAAACGGTGTTCGTCATGCAGCTTTGCCTGATTTTGCCGAGCTGACCAAGGGAACAAGACCGGAAAAATCGTTAATGGAACCTGTCAAGGGTACGGGCGGGCGCAATTCCTATGGCCGTATCACCTCACGTCACCGCGGGGCAGGCCATAAGCGCATGTACCGCCTTATTGATTTCAAGCGCACGCGCATTGATGATCCGGCCACCGTTTTAAGCATTGAATATGACCCTAACCGCACCTGCCGCATTGCCCTGATCGAATACAAGAGTGATAAAACCAAATCCTATATTTTGGCCCCTGTTGATTTAAAGGTCGGCCATGTGATTGTCAGCACCAATAATGCCGACGTGGACATGCTGGCGGGCAATTGCCTGCCGCTGCGCAAGATCCCGTTGGGTACCGCTATCCATAATATCGAATTAAAGGCCGGTTTCGGCGGCCAGTTGGCGCGCTCTGCCGGTACAGCCGCACAGCTGATCGCTAAAGAAGGCAATATCGCCCATCTGCGCCTGCCGTCGAGCGAGGTGCGCAAGGTCTCCAGCGATTGCCGTGCCACTATCGGGCAGTTAAGCAATGTGGAAAATGAAACAGTATCTATAGGTAAGGCCGGGCGCAGCCGCTGGTTGGGCCGCCGTCCGCAATCGCGCGGTGTTGTCATGAATCCCGTTGATCACCCGCACGGTGGTGGTGAAGGTAAAGCGCCTCAAGGTAACCCGCATCCGGTGACGCCATGGGGTAAACCGACCAAGGGTGCCAAGACTCGTAGTAAACGTAAATATTCCAATCATATGATTGTCAGAAGAAGGACAAAGTAAAATGGGCCGTTCCGTTAGAAAAGGTGCGTACGTTGAAGAATCCTTAACGCGCAGGTTTGACAAAGTCGTTCAAAGTGGTTCACGCCTTCCCATCAAAACATGGTCCCGGCGTTCCACGATCATCCCTAACTTCGTCGGTTATACATTTGCGGTGCACGACGGCCGTAAGCATATGCCGGTCTTTGTGACGGAAAACATGGTGGGCATGAAATTAGGCGATTTTGTGGCGACCCGTACCTTTAAGGCACATGGTGGCGTCAAGGCCAAGAAGGCAATGCAGAAAAAGTAAGGATAAAATATGATATCGATAGCAAGAGGCAAATATATAAGAGTATCGTCCATGAAGATGCGTCAGGTCATTGATGCTATCCGCGGCAAGGATGTGCCTACAAGTTTGGCGATATTGGCCCAGATCAATAAAGGTTCCTGCGCTGATGTTAAAAAAGTGCTTGATTCCGCCATCAGCAATGCCAAGCAAAAAGGTTTGAGCGAAGAGCAGTTGTTCATCAAGGCCATCAGTGCCAACCACGGCGGCGCCTGGAAACGTTTTCGCGCAGCCTCATTCGGCCGTGCCACTCCGATTTTACGCCGGACAACGCATTTAACCGTAGAATTAGACGTTAAGACAAAATAGGCTGAATCTCTAATATGGACATTAATGTAACGGCACAATCTGGAATTCAAAATAGAAGTTAATTTTTAGAGAAGGAGATTACCTGTGGGTCAAAAAGTTCATCCGTTAGCCTTAAGACTTGGTTACACTAAAAATTGGCGCAGCCTTTGGTTTGCCCAGCGCCGTGAATTTTCTGATAATATCAAACAGGACTTTAAGATCCGCGCGTATATCCGTGAAAAATTTGAACAAGCCGCTGTTTCCATGATCATCATTGAGCGTTTGGCTGAAACAGTCAAGGTGCGCATCCATACCGCCCGTCCCGGTGTCATCATCGGCCGCCGCGGTGCTGATATTGATAAATTACGTGCCGAATTAAAGTCGATCACCGGCAAGGACATGGATAAAATTGTCATCGATATCCAGGAGATCAAGAACCCTAATCTCGATGCTCAATTGGTGGCCCAGGCTGTTGCGTTCCAGTTGCAAAAGCGTGTTGCTTTCCGCCGGGCGATGAAGCGCGCGATTGAACAGTCCCGTCAGTCAGGTGCCAAAGGCATCAAGATCCGCTGCGCCGGCCGTTTGGGCGGTGCTGAGATGGCCCGTACTGAAAAATATCATGAAGGCAAGGTGCCTTTACAGACCTTACGTGCGGACATTGATTATGGTTTTTGTGAAGCCAAGACAACCTATGGTCTTTTAGGGATCAAGGTTTGGATTTATAAGGGTGATGTTATCAAGGACCATGAAGAAATAGAAGCCAAGGCCGTTGCGGCAGCGGCAGCCAATCAACCGCCGGCAGCGCCGGCAGCACCGGTTGCGCCCGTGGCAGCAGCTTAAGAGAGGATTTTATTTTATGTTGTTGATGCCAAAGAGAGTCAAATACCGTAAAACACAAAAAGGGAAATCCCGTGGTGTTGCCACCACCGGCGCCCAGATGCATTTTGGTGAATTCGGTTTGAAGGCCCTTGAAAACGGGTTTATTCCCGCGCGCCAACTGGAAGCTTCCCGTGTCGTCGTGGCCCGTAAATTGCGCGGTTCCGGAAAATTGTGGATCAATGCCTTCCCGCATAAGTCCATCACCAAGAAACCTGCGGAAACCCGCATGGGAAAGGGCAAGGGTGATTTGGACCATTGGGTGGCTGTTGTCAAGCGCGGTAAGATCGTCTTTGAATTAGGCGGTGTTCCTGAAGATTTCGCCAAGCAGGTTTTGCGTTTAGTCGCTTTTAAATTGTCAGTGAAGACCAAGTTTGTTATCCGTGGGGGCAGTCAATAATAAGGGTGTTATATGAAAATCAAGGAACTCAGTAATTTAACAGAAGATGATTTGGTAATAAAAGAAAAACAGCTGAAAAAAGAGCTGTTTGATATGGAATCCCATCGTCAGATGGGCCGTGTGGAAAAGCCGGCCAGTTTCCGTAATATCAGGCGCGATATTGCCCGTATTTTAACGGTATTAAACGAACGCCGCATTTCTAAAGGAAAGACAAATTAATGGAAAACAGGGTTAACAGACGCAGGTTTTTGACGGCCGTTGTCATCAGCGATAAAATGGACAAGACCCGTGTGGTCCAGGTCCAAAAAGTCCACAAGCATGACAAGTATGAAAAGCAGGTGCGCAATATCGTGAAATACAAAGCGCATGACGAAAAGAATGCCGCCAAGACCGGTGACGTGGTGCGTATCATGGAAACGCGGCCTTTATCAAAAGACAAGCGCTGGATCATCAGCGAAATTGTAGGGTCTAAGGTCTAAAAAGGGGCAAGGTGATTTTATGATACAGTTAAAAACAATTTTAGATGTGGCTGATAACACCGGGGCGCGTAAAGCTTCCCTGATCGGCGTTTTAAAAGCCAAGGGCAAGATGTGGGCCAAGGTCGGCGACATTGTCCGCGTGAATGTCAAGGAAAGCACGCCGGATGCCGTGGTTAAAAAAGGCAGCATGGCCAAAGGCATTATCGTGCGTACCAAGAAATCCATCCGCCGTCAGGACGGCACCTATGTCCGTTTTGATACGAATGCGGTGGTCATTATTGATGATGCCGGCAACCCCAAGGGCACCCGCGTTTTCGGGCCCGTGGCGCGCGAATTGCGCAATATGGATTACATGAAAATAATTTCTTTAGCCCCAGAGGTGGTTTGACGAAGTCAAACCGTCCCCGGATGTTTTAGTCGGGGATCTAATGTAAAGAGGAATATATGTTACGTATAAGAAGAGATGATACAGTGATGGTGATGGCCGGCAAGGACAAGGGTAAAACAGGCAAGGTCGTGCGTGTGATGCCCAAGGTCAATAAAGCGGTCATTGAGAATATCAATGTGGTCAAAAAATCCGTCAAGAAATCCGATACCTACCCACAGGGCGGGTATGTTGAATTAGAAAAGCCGGTGGCGTTGGCGAATTTGATGCTGGTGGACAAGAAGTCCAACAAGCCGACCCGTTTTTCAGTCAAGGTCCTTAAGGACGGCAACAAAGAGCGTATCGCGCTGGCAAGCAAAGAAACTATATAATAAAAAGGTAAGATAAAATGGCTGCTCCACGTTTATTAGAAAAATATCGCAAAGAAGTGATTCCTGAAATGCAGGAAAAATTTAAGATCAAAAACCCAATGGCTGTCCCGCATTTGAGCAAGATCGTCATCAACATGGGTGTCGGTGAAGCCATCGGGGACGTCAAGCTTTTAGACCGCGCCGCTGAGAATTTAGCGACGATCACGGGACAGAAGCCCACCATCCGCCGCTCCAAGAAGGCGATCTCGAATTTCAAGCTGCGCGAGAATCTGCCCATCGGTGCCAAGGTGACCTTGCGCCGCGCCCGGATGTACGAATTTTTAGACCGTTTAGTGAACGTTTCATTGCCCCGTATCCGTGACTTTAACGGGACTTCGCGCAAGGCTTTTGACAAGGGCGGTAACTATACCTTAGGCATCACGGATCAGGGGATTTTCCCCGAGATCGATCCCGGCGTGCGTGATTTCCGCATTCAGGGGATGGACATCTCTTTCGTGTTTGAGAATGGCAATAAAGAACAGAATTTTGAGGTATTGCGCCTTTTGGGCATGCCTTTTAGTAAACAATAACGTTTAATCCAAGGAAATTATGGCCAAAAAAGGTTTAGTCAACAAATCTATGGAAATCCCGAAGTTCGCGGTGCGCCAGCATAACCGTTGTGGTTTGTGCGGCCGTCCGCGCGGGTATATGCGCCGGTTCGGCATTTGCCGCATCTGTTTTAGAGAGCTCTCCTGGAAAGGTGAAATCCCAGGGGTAAAGAAGGCTAGCTGGTAACTTAACCATTACACCTCCGGGAGGTGTAATGGTCTGAAAAGGAAAATAATATGTCTGTTTCTGATCCGATCGCTGATACATTAACCATTTTGCGCAACGCCACCAACGCGCGCCATGAGACCGTCGAGTTTCCGGCTTCCAAATTACTGGAACGCATGATGGCTATTTTTAAGACTGACGGTTACATTGAAGATTTCCGTTTATTGAAAGACAATAAGCAGGGCGTGCTTAAAGTCTATTTAAAATATGAGAACACCAAGCCCCTGATTTTGGGCATCAAGCGCGTGTCCCGTCCCGGCCTGCGCGTGTATACGGACAATAACCGTATTCCCAGGGTTTTGAACGGCTTAGGGACAGCCATTATCTCCAGCTCCAAGGGCTTGATTTCTGATCGTGAAGCTCGTAAATTAAAAATTGGCGGTGAGGTTCTTTGTTACATCTGGTAACGCACTGTCGCAACTGTTGCTAGCCAAGTAACAGGGAATATTTTGGTAAGAAGAGGATATATGTCAAGACTTGCAAAAACACCCGTAGAATTACCCAAGAACGTTAAAATTTCTTTTGATAAGACCGCGGTCAACGTGGAAGGTCCCAAGGGCAAATTGTCCATGGCCATTCCTGCGGATGTGGTTTTAGAGAACAAAGAAAACAAAATCATGGTCAACCGCATCAGCGACACCAAGCAGGCCCGTTCCAATCATGGTACCACCAAGCGCCTGATTGAAAATATGTGCGCCGGTGTAAGCACAGGCCATAAGAGGGATTTGGAAGTCCAGGGCGTTGGTTTTCGCGTTGCTGTCCAGGGCAATAAATTAGTCATGAATATCGGTTTTTCTCATCCGATTGAATATGAATTTCCCAAAGATGTTAAAGTGACCGCAGCCAAGCCCACGGAAATTTCCGTCGAGGGTGTGGACAAGGCGTTGGTGGGCCTGGTGGCCGCCAAGATCCGCGGGTTCAAGCCGCCGGAACCCTATAAGGGAAAAGGTATCCGCTATGTCGGTGAAGTCGTTAGAAGAAAACAAGGTAAACAGGTGACCAAATAAACGCAGTTTGTTTGGTCATCCCCGAATGCTTTTGTCGGGGATCTATTTTGGAGCATTATGTTAAACATTAAAGAACAACAAAGAATTTACCGTCATGAACGCATCCGTAAGGGAGTAGCCGGAACAACCGAGCGTCCGCGCCTCTGCCTGCACAGGTCTTTGAATAATTTACAGGCCCAAATTGTCGATGATATATCCGGCAAGGTCCTGATCGGCAAGTCGACCCTGGCCAAGGACGTAAAAACAAAATCCAAGACCGGCGGCAATGTCAGCGCTGCGACCGTATTGGGCGAAGCGTTGGCCACCGAAGCCATCAAAAAGGGAATTAAAAAAGTCGCGTTTGACCGCGGCGGATATTTATACCACGGCCGTATCAAGGCGTTTGCCGAAGCCGCGCGTAAAGCCGGATTGGAGTTCTAAATTTTATGAAAGACAACAAGAAAAACGACGAAAAAGAATTAGACGTTAAAACACCGGCCCAGGCCGAGCAGATCCTCGAACAGGAAAAAGAAGCTATTTCTATTCCTGATGAAGTTGCGGCCGAAGTGCCTGCTGTTGGCGTACCTGCTGCCGGAGTTCCTGGCGGCCCTGGGGCCCCAAGCGGACGCGGCGGACGCGGCGGCAAAGGCGGCCGTGACCGTAAACCATTTGCTAAAAAACCAACCGGTTTAACTGACAGCGGTCTGATCGAAAAAGTTGTTTCCATCAACCGCGTCTCCAAGACCACCAAGGGCGGTACCCGCCTGGCATTTTCAGCGCTGGTTGTTGTCGGCGACGGCAAGGGCAAGGTCGGCTATGGTTTGGGTAAAGCGGGTGAAGTGGCCACAGGCATCAAGAAGGCCCTGGCTGCTGCCAAAAAGCAAATGATTTTTATCCCCCGTCGCGGTACGACGATCACTCATGAGATCATCGGCCAATGCGGTTCAGCCATTGTTTTATTGAAGCCCGCCTCCGAAGGTACCGGCGTTATCGCTTCAGGTGCCGTGCGCGCGGTTTGTGACGGCGCCGGGATCTCCAATATTTTAACCAAGTGTCATCGTTCTAATAATCCTATCAATGTGGTTAAGGCGACTTTCGACGGACTTTCACGTTTGAAAGCCATCAGGAAAGCCGTTGAAGCCACGAGCGAGGTTACTGTCAATGCAAGTCCATCAGTTACGAAGCCCTGAAGGCTCACGCAAACGTAAAAAGATCGTCGGACGCGGGCGCGGCACCGGCCACGGAAAACGTTCCGGCCGCGGCCAAACCGGCCAGAATTGCCGTTCCGGGCGCGGCGTCATGCTCGCTTATGAAGGCGGCCAGATGTCATTGCTTCGCCGTTTGCCTAAGGTCGGCTTTAACAGCAAATGGCCTGCCAAGTATCAGGTGGTCAATTGTGAAAGCCTGAACCGTTTTGAAGACGGGACAACCATTACTCCTGAGCTTTTAAAAAGCCGTCATTTGATCAGGTCCTTGCTGCAACCGATAAAAGTTTTGAGCGTGGGGGAAGTCACCCGGAAATTAACGGTGCAGGCGCACCGTTTTTCCAAGACAGCTGCTGACAAGATCACCAAGGCCGGAGGCACTCCTGAGATTTTAGACCTCAATCCGGCCGCTCACAGCGGTGCGGCATAATATTTTATGTTCTCCCAATTCATAAAAGGCTTAACAAACTGTTTTAAAGTCCCCGAATTACGCCAGAAAATCCTTTTTACGCTGGGAATCCTCGCGGTTTACCGTTTAGGCTGTTTTATCCCGACCCCCGGGATCAACGGGGTGGCTTTAAACCAATTTTTCCAAAAAATGAGCTCTGCCAACGGCGGCGGCAACGTGGTCGGCATCATGGACATGTTCTCCGGCGGGGCACTTGGCAAGATGACGGTCCTGTCGCTTGGCGTCATGCCGTATATTTCCAGCTCCATCATCATGCAGCTTTTAACGGCGGTTATCCCTTCGTTGGAAAAGATTTCCAAAGAAGGCCAGGCCGGTTATAAAAAGATCAACCAGTACACCCGCTACGGCACCGTGGGGCTGGCCATGATCCAGTCATTTTTTATCGCTCTTTGGCTGGAAAGCCCGTCTACCTTTGGCGGGATGCAGATCGTGGCCAATCCGGGCTGGGGTTTCCGTTTTACAACGGTGATGACCCTGACCGCGGGTACTATTTTCCTGATGTGGTTGGGCGAGCGCATCCAGGAAAAGGGTGTGGGTAACGGAACTTCCTTGATCATCACCTGCGGTATTTTATCCAGAGCGCCCACCGCCTATCATTACCTTCGTCTTTTATTGGACCCTTCCAGCGGGGCCGGCCAATTACAGCCCATTGCCATTGTCTTCATGGTGTTCTTTTTGATTGCGGTCATCATCGGTGTTACCCTGATTTCCCAGGGCCAGCGCCGCATCCCGGTGCAGTATGCGCGACGGGCCGGCAGCACCTCAACAGCCGTCGGGCAGGGAACATTTATTCCTTTAAAAGTAGATACCGCCGGTATCATCGCCATCATTTTCGCTCAATCCATTATTTTATTCCCGGCCACGATATCTTCCTTCATGCCCCATAGCGGCTTGCAGCATTTCGCCTCATGGATCCAGCGCGGGCATGCGACGTATTATGTGATCTATGCGATGCTGATCATATTTTTCTGTTATTTTTATACCGCCATTGTTTTTAACCCTGTAGATGTGGCGGAAAATTTAAAGAAGCACGGCGGTTTTGTGCCGGGCATACGCCCCGGCAAAGAGACCGCGGATTATCTGGATTATGTTTTAACGCGCATCACCATGGTCGGTTCTTTGTTTATTTGTATTATCGCCGTCATGCCGGATTCCATCATGGCGTCTTTCAAGGTGCCTTATTTGGTGGCTTCATTTTTCGGCGGTACCGGTGTCCTGATTACCGTCGGTGTCATGCTCGACACCATGAAACAGATTGAATCCCATCTGCAGATGCATCATTATGAAGGTTTTATGAAGACCGGGCATTTACGCGGCCGTAATTTAAGCGGCGGCTATGGCGGTACGGTGACGCGATGAGAGTTGTCCTGTTGGGCCCTCCGGGTGCCGGCAAAGGATCTTTGGCTGGGGTATTAAAAGAGCAGTATCATTTGAGCCATATCTCAACGGGCGATATGCTGCGTGAAGAGATCAAAAAAGGCACACCGTTGGGTATGGAGATCAAAGCGTTGATCACCAAAGGTGCCCTGGTGTCGGATGAGCTCGTTACCAAATTAGTTGAGCAGCGTGTGGCGCATGACCCGGATTTGAAAAAAGGCTATATGCTCGACGGGTTTCCGCGTACGGTCAAGCAGGCCCAGGATTTGGACCAGATATTGGCGAAAGCGAACGTACCTTTGGATTTTGCCCTGAACATGGAAGCGGATGCGGATCTATTGTTGAAACGCCTCACCGGCCGTCGGGTGTGCCGCAAATGCGGTGAGATCTACCACATGACCAATCACCCTCCGCGGAAGGCTGGCGTTTGCGATGCCTGCGGCGGTGAACTTTATCAGCGCACGGATGACAATGAAGAGACGATCAAGGCGCGCATGCAGGTCTACCAGACAAGCACGCAGCCTATTATTGATTATTACGCCAAACAGCATAAATTAAAAAAGCTGGATGGTAATTTAGAAACAGTTGATTTGGCCAAAGCTTTGGCCGCCATGCTTAAATGAAGACCTCCCAAGGTATCCGAATCAAGCAGCCAAATGAAGTTGACATTTTAAGAAAAGCTGGTAAAATTCTTAGTTCCATTGTTGTACAGTTGCAAGGCTCTTTAACAAGCGGTATGTCGACGAAGGACATTGACCTTAAGGCGGAAGAACTGATCCGTCAGCATAAGGTGGCGGCGGCCTTTAAAGGTTACCGCGGTTTTCCCGGGGTGGCCTGCATTTCGGTCAATGAAGCTGTTGTCCACGGTATTCCGGGCCCGCGCGTTGTCAAGAACGGGGACATTGTCAGCGTTGACATCGGCATTATTTACGAAGGTTATTATTCCGACACGGCCGTCACGGTGCCGATCGGGAATATCCCGTCGGAAACCCAGCGTCTTTTAGACGTGACCCACGCCTCGCTCTTGCGCGGCATAGAGCAGGCCAGGGTGGGCAACCGGCTCTCTGATATTTCATTTGCGGTGCAGAGTTTTGTGGAAATGCACGGTTTTTCAGTGGTCCGGGATTTTGTCGGGCATGGGATCGGCAAGCAATTGCATGAAGATCCGGAAATCCCCAATTACGGGCGCCCTTCAGAAGGACCGGTGCTTGCCGAAGGCATGGTTTTTGCCATTGAGCCCATGGTCAACATGGGCACGCATCGCACCAAGACGCTCAGCGATGGCTGGACAGTGGTCACCGAAGACGGTAAACCGTCGGCCCATTTTGAACATACAATAGTCATCACGTCCAAGGGGCCTGAGATACTGACAAAATAAATTTATGGCCAAAGAAGACTTAATAGAAGTAGAAGGAACGATCGCAGAAGCGTTGCCGAATGCTATGTTTCGCGTGACGTTAGAGAATAATCACAAGGTATTGGCGCATGTGTCGGGAAAGATCAGGATGAATTTTATCCGTATTTTGCCCGGTGACAAAGTAAAACTCGAATTATCGCCTTACGACTTAAGCCGTGGGCGCATCACGTTCCGATTAAAATAAAGGATTTTTATTATGAAGGTCAAATCATCAGTCAAAAGAATTTGTTCAAGTTGTAAAATCGTCCGTCGTAACAGGGTGGTGCGGGTCATTTGCACCAATCCCAAACACAAACAAAGACAAGGATAAGTCAGATGCCCAGAATTTTAGGTATAGATCTTCCCAAAGAAAAACGGATTGAAGCCGCCCTTCCTTATATTTACGGCATCGGCCCAACCCGCACCCGTGAAATTTTAGCCCAAGTGCAGATCAGCGGGGACAAACGCGCCAAAGATCTGACAGAAGAAGAGATTTCCCGTATCACCAGTTTGTTGCAAAAAAATTATGTCACCGAAGGTGATTTGCGCCGCGAAGTCAATGATAACGTGCGCCGTCAAATGGAAGTAGGCTCTTACCGCGGCATCCGCCATCGCAAGGGATTGCCGGTCAGGGGTCAGCGGACCAAAACAAATGCCCGTACGCGCAAAGGCAAAAAGCCCGTCGTCGGACATATCATCAAGAAAGAAGCGGCTCCGGCAGCTAAAAAAGCAGCTTAATAAAGGACATTTAGGATAAAAATTATGGCCACCAAACCCGAACAACAGAAACCGGACCAAAACTCTCAAGCCGCCAAGAAGACCCTTAAGACAAAGAAGAAAAACCTTAAAGGTGTTACTTCAGGTGTCGCGATGATACAGGCAACATTTAACAATACCATTGTGACCATTGCTGACAAGCAGGGCAATACGATCAGCTGGGCATCTCCCGGTTTAGTGGGCTTTCATGGTTCCAAGAAATCCACACCCTTTGCCGCCCAGATAGCCGCGACAGACGCAGCCCGCCGGGCCAAGGAATTGGGTTTAATGAGCGTTGATGTATTCGTCAAGGGCCCGGGCTCAGGCCGTGAATCAGCGATCCGCGCACTCGTGGCCGCAGGTTTACATGTAACTTCGATCAAAGACGTGACACCCATCCCTCATAACGGATGCCGTTCACGCAAGAAACGCAGAGTATAAACAATTATTCACTCCCGTTGCACAAAAGCATGTCATTCCCGAATGTTTTTGTCGGGAATCCACAAGATGGATCGGCTCCACCAGGGCTGGGTGAGAAAAATGGGAAAGGAATTACAAAATGGGTCGTGACTTAGGACCGGATTGCCGTCTTTGCCGCCGTGAAGGCGAAAAGCTTTTTTTAAAGGGTGCGCGCTGCTATACGCATAAATGTGCCGTTTCCCGCCGTGAATATGCTCCGGGACAGCATGGTATCACCAAGAAAACCAAGCTCTCCAACTTCGGGGTGCAGTTACGCGAAAAACAAAAGATCAAACGTATTTACGGCGTTTTGGAAACACAGTTCCGTAATTACTTCTTAAAGGCCACCGCCACCAAGGGTGTTACCGGCCATATCCTTTTACAGTTCCTTGAACGCCGTTTGGACAGCGTTCTTTTCAACGCCGGATTTGCCAAATCACGTACCGACGGCCGCCAGATCGTCAGCCACAACCATGTGTCTGTCAATGGCCGCCGCGTGAACATCCCTTCATTCATGGTCAAGCCCAATGATATCGTCGAGATCAAGACCGATGATAGATCATTGGCCACGATCAAATTGAATGTAGAGACCACCAAGGAACGCAAGGTCCCTGGTTGGCTGGAAATCGATGCCGCGAAATTGACGATCAAGGTCGTGCGCATCCCAACGCGTGAAGATGTAACGTTTACCGTCAACGAACAGCTCGTTGTCGAGTTGTATTCAAGATAGTCTTTATTAACTCGTATGACCCTTGGGCTTACCACTCAAAGGGGGACATAAAAACGAAGGAGAGTAACATGGGTGTCAAATGGCGCGATTTTCAAATGCCAAAACGTTTAGATTGTGAAGAGAATAGTTATACAGCCACCTACGGTAAATTCGTAGCTGAGCCTTTCGAACGCGGGTATGGTGTGACCTTAGGTAATTCTTTGCGCCGTATTCTTTTGTCATCCATTGAAGGCTCTGCTGTTACCTCCATTAAAATTGAAGGCGTATCGCATGAGTTCTCCACACTTTCCGGTGTTTTGGAATCAGTGACTGAGATCGTGCTTAATGTCAAAGCCCTGGTTGTGCGTTCACATTCCAAGGCCCCTAAAACAGTTTATATCAAGGCCAATAAAAAAGGCGAGATCAGGGCCAAGGACATTATCTCCGATGAAATTATCGAGATCTTGAATCCTGAGCACCACCTTTTGACCCTGACCCAGGACATTCCGTTTAACATGGAACTGGAAATTTCCCGCGGCCGCGGTTATGTACCTGCAGACCAGAACAAAAAAGAAGGTTCCCCTGTCGGCACCATCGTCGTGGATTCCATCTTTACCCCGATCATCAAGGTGAATTTTACCGTTGAAAACACCCGTGTCGGTCAACGCACGGATTATGACCGCTTATTAGTCGAGATTTTCACTAATGGTGCGATTAATCCCAAAGAAGCGTTACTCTACGGTGCCAATATTTTACAGCGCCATTTGGACGTCTTCGTTGCTTACGGCCAATTGCCTGAAGAGGAAGAAGCTGAAGAAGAAGTTTCCGCCGAAGAAGAGGCCTTGTACACCAAGCTGCGTCTTCCTATCTCGGAACTCGAATTATCAGTGCGTTCTTCCAATTGCCTCAAGGATGCCAATATCAAGACCATCGGCGATTTAGTCCGCCGTCAGGAACCTGAATTATTGGAATTCCGCAATTTCGGTAAGAAGTCATTAACAGAAATTCAAGATATCCTTAAAGCCATGGGCTTGAATTTGGGTATGAAGGTCGATACCAAGAAATTAAGGACCAAGTAAAATGAGACACGCTAAATCCGGCAATCGTTTAAGCCGTAATCAAAGTTTAAGAAAAGCCACCCTGCGCGATATGGCCAAGGCCGTATTCCTGCAGGAGCGCATCTGCACCACCCGTGCCAAAGCCAAGGAAGCCCGCAAGATGATCGAGAAATTGATCACCTTAGGCAAGGAAGACACCCTGGCCGCACGCCGTCGTGCGTTTGCGATCCTGTGCGATCACGCGGAGGTTTCTTTGTTATTCAGTAATATAGCCCCACGCTTCAAGTCCCGCAACGGCGGATATACAAGGATCATCCCGTATATCCAGCGCGCCGGTGATAACGCCGAATTGGCCTTTTTGGAATTAACCGAAAAGAGCCGCGAGATCATCACCAATCAAAAGCGTGTTAAGCCCGAAGCCAAGGAAGCAGGGGATACGAGCAAGGTGTCAGAAGCCGAAACCAAGCCAGTGTCCGCAGAGACGGCACCCAAGCATGGTAAAGCCGATGTCAAAACCGCTCCCAAGGCCGCAGCCAAGCCCAAGGTCGCACCGAAGCTCTTCCAACGCAAAGCAGGGGGAGAATAGTTGGTTTGTGTCATTGCGAGGAGCCCGTAAGGGCGACGAAGCAATCTTTTAATACCGCCCCGTCCGCAAGGACGGGGCTTTTTTATTGCCCTGCGAGTGTGTCATTGCAACATCTCTTCCGTGTCATTGCGAGGAGCGAAGCGACGAAGCAATCTCTTAACACTGTCATTCCCGAATGCTTCTGTCGGGAATCTATCCACGCCGCGAATATGGTAAAATGGTATTGTTCCCGAAACGGGATATTTTTGCCGTCTGCTTCGGTTTACGTCAAAAATGTTCTAAAGATTCTCTTTATTTGGAACATTTTTGATGTAAATCCTCGCAGACATTTGGCAAAAAATCCCTGATTGTTTCGTCCACAATACCATTTAACCATATTCGCCCCATACCCACATTTTTCTGACGAATTTTCTATTTAGTGGTATATTACGTTTTTCAGAGGACATATACTTAACGGGAATTATCATAAGTAAAAAAAAGCCGGACCGTTTCTAAATAAGTCTCTGTAATACAATAAGCTCTGTCAGAAGTGTCCCCACCAGTTAAGAGGAAATATGGGAAATGTTATTGTTGTAATAGGGGCAGGATCGATTGGTCAGGCGATTGCGCGGCGGGTCAGTGTCGGCAAACATATATTGTTGGCTGATTTACGCCAGGAAAACGCCGATGCGGCAGCAAAAACTTTGAGTGATGCCGGCTTTAGTGTCAGCACTGCAAAAGTTGATGTGTCATCGCGTGTCTCTGTTCAAGCCTTGGTCAAGACTGCTGCTTCTTTTGGTGAGATTTCCGGTATCATTCATGCTGCTGGTGTTTCTCCCTCTCAAGCCTCCCCGGAGACGGTCCTCAAGGTCGATCTCTACGGCACAGCGCTTGTGCTTGAGGAATTCGGCAATGTTATCGCGCGCGGTGGTTGTGGTGTTGTTATTTCCTCACAGTCCGGGCACCGCCTGCCGCCGCTTTCTGCCGAGCAGAATAAGTTGCTTGCCACAACACCGGTTGAAGAATTGCTCAAGCTTCCCATGCTTCAGCCCGATCAAGTGAAAGATTCTCTCCACGCTTACCAGATTTCAAAACGCGGCAATTCCCTGCGGGTGATGGCAGAGGCAGTCCGCTGGGGAAAGCGCGGTGCAAGGGTCAATGCCATTAGCCCCGGCATCATTTTCACTCCGTTGGCCAAGGATGAATTAGATGGCCCGCGCGGTGCGGGATACCGGCGCATGATCGAAGTGTCTGCAGCAGGGCGAGGCGGCACTCCTGATGAGGTAGGAGCTGTAGGAGCGTTGCTGATGGGGCCTGACGGCACATTTATCACCGGCAGTGATTTTCTTATGGATGGCGGAGTAACGGCAGCCTATTGGTACGGCGAACTCGCTCCAAAGTAAGAGAAAATAATTGAATTAAGGGGACACAATACTTGATTTCTGCTTTGAGAAAGGACAAGGTCACTGAGAGGTGTTTATGAAATATGGATGGATCATAGGTGTTGTTTTAGCATTAAACCTGCCCTGCTTATGCTTGGCGCAACAAAAGAGCTATCCTGGCTTTGCGGTGGTGGAGCTTTTTGCCTCTGAAGGCTGTTCGAGCTGTCCGCCGGCGGTTGATCTCCTAAACAGCCTTACCGCCGATGTCCGCCAATCGCATCAGCCGGTATATACGCTTAGTTTCGAAGTGGATTACTGGGACAATCAGGGATGGAAGGATCCGTATAGTGCGCCACAATACACCCAGCGCCAGCAGGACTACTCCCAGCGCCTGACAGGTGAGTCAGACCGCTTGTATACGCCGGAGATGGTCATCAATGGTAAGGAAGGCTTTTCCGGGACTGATGAAGATAAGACCAGGCGGGACATTTTTACATATTTGAATCAGCCGGCAAGTAATGCGCTGACGATAACTCTTGAGCATTCGGGAGCTTTACTAAAAGTGCATTACCAGCTTGCTCATGAAAGTTCTGATTCGGTGATCAATGTGGCGCTGGTTGAGCGGGGCATTCAAAGCCAGGTCACGGCCGGAGAGAATGGCGGCAGGCAGATGCGGCATGACAACCTGGTGCGTCAATTAAAAACAGTGGCATTAGAAGAGATGGATACTCAAGGCGACATTGATTTGGACTACCCTAAAGAAGGGGATTTAAAGAATTATTCCATCATTGCCTATGTACAGTTATTTCAAGATATGTCTATCACCGCAGCCACTGGAGTGGATTTGGATAAGGGATCTGTTCATTGAAGGGGTTTTTGCGAAGATTAATCCGGAGTTTATACGGATGTTTAAGGAAGCGATGGGGAAAGATAAGTAGGAACGGTTCAACTTTACCATGATAAATTTCAAATATTTCAAACAATGGATCAAGATTGTAAACAATGTTCATTCTTTACACCTGGTGACCCGATGATAAGTTTTAAGTAACGAGGATTTTGATAAGTTAAATGTCCGAGTGATCCAAAAGTTTAGGATGGAGTTAAAGTGTTTGACAAATTTAAGATATTTATAGAGAATACTACAAAATTACTTGTAGATGTTTTAATTAGCTAATCAATTTTTGTTGAGAAGCCGTTGTTTGCTCAACCAGCCTTGGTTAGAAAAATATTCTTATTTTAAACCAGCAACAAAACGGGAGGGGTAATGAAATTTAAAGGGGTAATATCTATTGTTCTACTTACTTCTTTTTTATCGGGATGTTGTAGCATTGTAGGTCAAAGTGTTTTTCCAGTAACAATTAATAGCAATCCATCTGGAGCAAATATTACAGTTACAGATGAAAATGGGTTACAAATGTTAAATGGGGTAACACCCACAACAATGTCTTTAACGGCAGGTTCATCTTATTTTCATGCAAAATCTTATACAATTAAATTTTCTAAAGCAGGTTATGGTGACCAGGTTGTTGTGGTTAGAGCGGATATAGATGGTTGGTATTTTGCTAACATCCTTTTTGGTGGCCTAATTGGAATGTTAATTGTTGATCCAATAACAGGGAAGATGTGGAAACTTCCTCCTCAGGCAATTGCTAACCTTTCACCAACTACAGCAGCTTTGAACAATAAAACTCGCACACTTCAAATTGCTTCTATAGACCAAGTTCCACAAGAAATGAGAAAGGACTTAATTGCTCTTAATTAAGTTTTTTTAGGATTATATAAATGCCCCCTGTGAGTTTAATAAATTTGCAGGGGGTTTTTTATTTGTTTTCTTAATTGCTTTCCATGGTTAGGACATTTAAAATCAATTAACTAGATTAGTGAAATTAAGAGTTTATAAAATGAAATTTATTAAAGAATATTTGAGTTTATTTTTTTTGTTATTGTTTTGTATATCCCAAGCAGGCTGTGGATTGCTAGAGATACCTTTTGATGTTCTCGGTACTGTTGTCAGTACTGCTGTTAGCGCTGGTTTAGCTTACGGTCCCTCTGCGGCTCCATTTTTTATGTAATGAGAAGCGCATGAATGATCTGGTCAAAAAAACCGTCATTGGATTTATACGGCTTATTATCGGTTTAGGGATTATGCTTTTTGCTCCAGCTTGGACATTCGATTATTGGCAGGCATGGATCTACTTGTTGATTTTTGGCATATCAGTTGCATTAATTTATGTTTATTTGTATAAGAGCGATTCGAAACTCCTAGAACGCCGAATAAACAGAACTGAGAAAAAAAAGAGTCAAAAATGGATACAGTTTTTTATTTACATTTTATACATTTGTTTATTTATTCTTTCTTCGCTTGATCATCGTTTTTTTTGGTCCAATGTTCCATTTTCAGTCGTCATTGCGGGAGATATTTTAGTATCGTTTGGCTATTTCATTATCTTCGTTGTGCTTAAAGAGAATACATATGCTTCCGCCACAATTGAACTAACCCCTGAACATAAAGTTATTTCAACAGGCGTGTATGCGTTTGTTCGCCACCCCCTGTATTTAGGTGCAGTTGTTTTACTTTTGGGCACACCTCTTGCTCTGGGGTCGTGGTGGGGATTACTTATCTTCTTTTTAATAACATATGCTATAAAGGTGAGGCTTCTTGATGAAGAGAAGTTTTTATCCCAAGACTTATCTGGTTATAATGAATATTGTCAAAAAACTCGGTATCGTTTAATACCATTTATTTGGTAAGGGGCGTTTCGTATTATTTTGATTGTATATTATTTATGGGGTCATTATAATTAAAAAGCCATTTAGTGTAGGTTGCCTAATGTGAGGAGATTTATGAAAATATTCTTTGTTGCAATAATGTGCATTGCTCTATCAGGCTGTGTAAGCACATATGTTATTAAAGAAGTTCAGGTTAAGAAAGATGCGAATGGGAAAGTAATTGAAACAATTGAAACTGAACGTACGATCCAGCGAGGCGTTACGAAGGGTGTACAATTTGATTATTTAAAGAATAAACAAAGTGATCAATCGCCCACCATTATTTATTATTAATTGTAAGCTACATACTTTGTATTGAATAAGATAATTTATGAAAAAACTATTGGTAGTATTGATAGGTTTAGGCTTAATTCCTTATACAATGTTGCTTTTTGTAAATAAATGCATACAAGAGATGAGGATTAAGAAAACCTAAAAGATAATAAATTAATCAAAAATCTCCTGTGATTTTAATTAATAATAGGTGGCAGCGCCCTGTTATTGATAGCTTGACTTTATAAAGCAAACGTGAAAAATTAGTAGCAAAGGCCTGCCGCTCTCTGCGGCATGCACGTTATCGGATATGCAATAGAATAAACTGAAGCACTCTGCCTGTACCATCCTGCCGCTTCTGATTTTCCAAAAATTAATTTGCAATTAAGTAACATATATGTTACCTTATGATTAGGGTAGAAGAATACATAACAGAAGAAGGCAAAAGCTATTTTGCTGATTGGTTCGACGGCCTTGATGCGCACGCAGCGAATAAAGTGAACGTTTATTTGACGCGTCTTGAGCAGGGAAATACTTCATGCCTAAAGCCGATTAAAGGCGCGTTCCAAGAGATTGTTATTGATTGGGGGCCTGGTTATCGGGTTTATGCGGGCAAGGATGGAGATAGGTTAATTATTCTATTGGGCGGAGGAACAAAAAAGCATCAACAAAAAGACATTGATCATGCGCAAATGCTTTGGGAAGAATATAAGCAACGCAAGAAGGGATAAGGATTATGGCTATAACACGAAATTTTAAAGAGACAGTCCAGGCTCGTGCCGTACATGACCGGAAATTCCGGGAGGGAATTCTTCGGGAAAGTATTGAATGTATGCTTTCCGGCGATATTAAAACTGGTAAAGCGTTGATCCGCGATTATATTAATGCGACTATTGGTTTTGAAAAGTTGTCCAGATTGACTAAAAAAGATTCAAAAAGTTTGATACGTATGTTTAGTGTCACTGGAAATCCGACGGCGACTAATCTTTTTGACGTGATCCATATATTACAAAAAAAAGAAGGCGTACATTACGAATTACAAGCCGTTAAATAGGGACATGCCTTATTATTGATAGTTAGGGAAGGAGATAATATGCCCCAAAAGTTACCGACATTTAAGGAGTATATAAACGAAGAACTTAAAGATAAGGAATTTAGAAAGTTCTATGAAAAGGAAAGGACTTTTTGCCTGATCCTAAGAAGATTGTTTTTAAAGAAAAAATGACAAAATCAATCTTTGATAAGGAAATGGAAAATCCTAAGTTTAAGGCTGTTTATGATGAAGTTTCCACCCAAATGGATATTGGTGAGCAAATTGCAGAATTAAGATACAAGGCAAAAATGAGCCAGTCAGAGCTTGCCAAAAAGGTAAAAACAAGCAGAACAGCAATTGCACGTTACGAAAGTGGCAATTACGCAAGTTTTAATATTAAAACACTGGCTAGGATCGCATGTGCTTTTAATAAGAATTTGAAGATATCATTTACCTAAAGAAAATAGCCGAATAAATAGGGACAGACACCAATTAATTAAGTCGCTGCACTAACCTTCAGTTCATCCCATCTTCATCTTGTCCCTGCTATAACTACTTCTAGAAAAATAATTTAGATATCTAAAAAAGGGATAAAGGCGTGAAAAGACTATTTAAAATACTGGTTGTCATAGGTATTTTTTTGGTATGTATTGTAGCTTTTAAAGACCTGATCATTAAATCTGCAGTAACAATAGCCGCCTCCCGTATGATGGGAGCCCCGGTACAGATGAATAGCTTTTCATTGGATATTTTTAACTCAACTATTCATATAACCGGATTTAAGATCTTCAATCCTGCCGGTTTTCCGGAAGATGTCATGGTATCCTGCCCTAAAATAGATGTCATCTTTGACCGCGCTTCATTATTAAAGCAAAAGTATCATCTTTTGCTGGTGGACATTGACATGGAAGCCATGGTGCTGACTAAAAATAAAAAAGGAAAGCTTAACGTTGACTTGTTAAGCATAGCGCAAAAATCGAAGTCTTCTTCATCGACGCCCGTTCAAATTGATCTTCTTAATTTGAGGATCGGCAAGATTGTCCATAAGGAGTATAAGGCCGGCAGGGAAACGAGTGTACGTGTGGATGTTATCAATAAACAAAAGAGCTACAAGCGTATTCCCACGATGGAACAGCTGACCTTGCTTGTGCTTGAGGAACCCATGAAGGCCGCCTTGATAAAGAATGCCGGTATCTATGGGGCCGCGGTGTTAGCCGGTGTGTCTATTATACCGGTCATACCTGTTGCCGTCGCCGCAACATTTATAGGGAAATATGACGTACAGCAAAGTGTTGATGTTCCTCTCGAACGAGTGTATAAGATCAGCCTTGAGGTCATAAAGCAAATGGGAAGGATTACTAAAGATGACAAGCCGCACAATGTAATTAAAGCCGATATTAATGGGTCGATGGTGACGCTAAGTCTGAAAAAGAACGCAGACAGTAAGACTAAAATGACCATTTCCGCACGCAAATATATTTTTCCCGAAGCTGATGTGGCCGGTGGGGTTTTATACCAGATATTGG
>Ga0206818_1091_pt1 | contig 21191 bp, 23 predicted proteins | sample Alteio_BWOrgCont_86_FD_152881 | JGI IMG/M metagenome (GOLD analysis project Ga0206818, IMG submission 152881) | Enriched cells from forest soil in Barre Woods Harvard Forest LTER site, Petersham, Massachusetts, United States -... | ecosystem: Environmental > Terrestrial > Soil > Temperate forest >...
GAAACTCAATGCCTTTACCGAACAACTTAAAGACGCCCATCGCCAACATGGTTTGCATATTGAAGAGCTATCTGCTTTTCTGAAAGACCTGAAACTGGAAAATGACCTGATGAGAAAACATATTGAAGTGGGGGTAGCGCTTAATCCTGCTTCTATAACGGAGCAATTCAAAATTGCGGTGCAGCAACATCTCAATAATCTGGGTGAATTAGAAAAACATGCAAAAATATTCCGTACCAATTTTCAAAATTCTATTGACGATACCAATTTGCAGTTAGGCATGTTTGGCACGCACTGGGGCGGTTACCTGGAACAAATTGGCGTACACTTTATGTTGAATACTTTACGGGCTGATTACGGAGTGCATACCTCATTTCAGAAGTTCAAACGCTTCTGGCACAAAACCAGGAATGTAGAAATAGACCTGCTGGCTCTGAACGATACTACCGCTTATGTGGTAGAAGTGAAAAACCAACTCAAAGAAACTTCGTTTATACAAATGCTGGCCACATTGGATAAAATAAAAGAGAAAGTACCAGAATATGCGCACTTGAAAATCCAGCCTGTTTTTGTGTGTATTCATGCAGAAAAGTCTATTGTTAAGACGGCGACAATGGGAAATTTATGGATAGTGCGCTATAAAGGATTTGACAGAGACCGGCCTATTGACAGCTTTGAGTGGTTGAGGAAGGATGAATGAAGCAGCTTTAAAATTAAAAAACCGTTTGCATCCCAAGAAAAGAAAAGAAATATTGTTTCTGTTCCGATGCCGGTGTAATGATCTGGGTGCCGCAGGATGCAAGTAGTGTAAATGTTTTGTTGAAGATATACCGGAAGCCGTAATTTACATACCCATCGGTATGTGCAGCATTGAAGTTATGGTCAAAGTAAAGCTCAACCAGTATCTCCGCTTTTTTTGATACATTAAAGCCTAGCAGGTTACCATTCAGGACATTCTGCGATCTGCTTTCAATAAAAAAGTACCCGATCTCTTCACCTATCGTAAACCTGCCAATGGTTTTCTGAAACTCCACAGGCAGAATAAGTTCGCTTTGATTACCCGCCACCAGTATTTGCGGATAAGTAGAAACGGATATAGAATCTTTTTCCTGGTCAAGGAACCGGTATTTTACCCCTATAAAGGGGTAGCCCAGCGTTCCTATGCCTTTTTTGTTTTCACCAGTGGTAGTGATGTAGTAAGGTATCTGTACTTTTAATTGTGTTCTTTCGTTTGCGCCATAATTCATATCAAGCAGCGGCACGGAGAACTGCTGCTGGTTGGTAATTTCAGAATTGACCGAGGTATTGATCTCAAAATGTCCTTTATCCGGCGTCTCCGGGTCATCCGTTATCATGGGCGGCCCCCCTCCCTGCGCAAAAGCAAATCTGGCAAGCAGGCACCAACAAACGAGCAGGAAAGTGAATTTGGTTATCATTAAAATGGAAAGAAGTGTAAAAGTAGGATTTCAGTTCCTATTTAATCAATATCTTTCTTGCGTGATGTGAATGCGCTGTTTACGTTTATTCTGTTGATTGTATAAATTTAACTACGTCTCTATCTTACTTAATATTTCCTGCATGAGACCAGCCAATGAAATTGCGGTTATTTTTTCCCCCATGGAAAATCTGTCAATGCCGGAATAGATCACAAATTTCCTGTCTGCCTTTATATCTTCACAAGCAATATGAAAGCCTTTAGATAATGCGGGTGCGGAATTGCGTTTAATTTCTATTGCCCATTTTTCTTGTCCTGAAAATTCCAGGATAAGGTCAATTTCTGCCCCGGCTGCTGTGCGGTAGTAATAAGGCAACGCTCTGCCTTGTACAACCGACATGATGTTTTCAATTACAAACCCTTCCCAGCTTCCTCCTACCACAGGATGGCTTACCAGGTCATTATAAGTGGGGATGTTCAGCAGGGCATGTACAATGCCGCTATCACGTACATAGATTTTAGGCGCTCGCACCAGGCGCTTTCCAGCGTTCACTGCCCAGGGCTGTAGCCGCCTTACCAGCAATAGGTCAACCATCAGATCAAGATAGCGATTGACTGTCATACTGCTTACTTCAAGATTTCTTGCCAGTTGGGAGGCATTCAGAACACTGCCCTGGTTATGGGCAAGCATTGTCCAGAAACGCTCAAGGGTTTGTGCCGGGATACGTGGCCCCAATTGCGGAATATCGCGCTCCAGGTATGTTCTGATAAAGTCGCGCCGCCAGTTTATACTTTGGTTATCAGACGCTGCCAACAGGCTTTCAGGAAATCCGCCGCGCAACCATAGCTGGTTGGTTGCCGCACTATCGTTTCCTGAAAACTCTAAAACATTAATGCCATATAATTCAAGATAGGCTATGCGGCCAGCCAATGATTCTCCCGATTGCTGTAACAAATCCATTGAGGCAGACCCAAGAAAAAGGAACAATCCTGCCTTATGGCCTATACGGCGTTCCCTGTCAATAATGCCGCGTAGCGATGCAAATATTTCAGGGGTGCGCTGCACTTCGTCCATTATAATGAGCCGGGTTCTGTTTTCGGCATGAAAAGCGGCAATATCCTGCACTTTTGCTGCATCAAGGCTATTTTCAAGGTCAAGATAAATGGCAGGGATATGTTCTGACAGGTTCAGGGCAATCGTTGTTTTGCCTACCTGGCGCGGCCCCATAAGCGCCACGGAAGGGCTGCGTTGTATGGCCTTTTGGATTTGAGTTTCTAATCGCCGCTTTATCATCCTTGCAAATTTAACATTAAATATTAAAATTGCAAGGAAATAATGAACCGCTATCAATATTACTAAAATAACATCCCCCTAACCCACTTCGCTTGCGCACAAAACCCACGCGGCAAGGGGGAATTACTGTATCACATCAATTTAGCTAATGCCATATTTCAGCGATTGTACTCACAAATTTATCCCTTGTGCAGTATAGCAATACCTGTAATTTTTTTATGCTTTCCCGTCCTGCGTTTAAAGTAACTCTTTATGCTGTTGTTGAGTGGCTCTTCGATTGCTTTGAATATGATGATTGCGATAACATTCAATATCACAAACATTATAGCGATACGGACTACTTCTCCGAACACTGCGTGATCTGCCAGTATAGAGTTTATAATTTTTTCGACATAAGGGCCGATTAACACACTAATAATTCCGACATGGATAAGATAAAAAGCATAGGAGCTTTTGCCCAACAGTTCCATAAGACGAGTTGAAAGAAATCTTCTGACAAATGATTTCTCTTTTATTAAACCATAGAATAATGCGGATATACCTATTGGCAAAAGCAGGTGGTCTGTCAAAGTGCCTAATGGATGATATGCCCCGGTAATTATTGCATCTGTTTGTTTGAATGAGCAAAGTATTGCAAGGGATAAAAGCATAATAAAAATACCAGCAAATGTAAAGTATGGTTTTTTTCGGGGAGTGTTGTCGCTCTTCAATATTATATTAGCCAATGCCATACCTATAAAAAATTCGCAGCAGGTACCATTAAATGTAAATAGAAACATGAAAATATTATTGCCATACAATCCATGTGTCCGGTCTCTATAATCACCGAGCAGAGCAACAAGGCCCAGACCGGCAATAGTAATTATTACAGGTAACCAGATAAGCGCTTTTTTATCTTTTTTGATGATGATAAAAAGCAAAGGGGCCAACAGATAAAAGCATTCTTCTACAGTTAGTGTCCAGCTTTGGGCAATACCAGTGAAGTTGAGGTAATAAAAAAAACCTTTAAGAAATGTAATGTTTAGCAGGAATAGCTTAAAATGATTGGCATAATTGCCATACATAAAAGGTGTGGTTTTTGCAATAATATCGCCGAAGCAAAAGGTAACAATCGTAAGGATGAAATAAACAGGGTATATACGGGCAACTCTGTTAATAAAATATTGTCCCAACCATTGCCTGTGCAACTCAACATTACTGAAATAGCGATAATAAATGAGGAACCCACTAAGTACAAAGAAAATATTGACGCCAATATGCAACTCCCAGAAAAGCCTGTTGACAGATGCTGGGAAAAGCCCTCTGTTGTTGTGGTGAAAAAATACTAAGTATGCCGCTATTGCCCTGATACCGGTAAGTGCAGGCATATAAGTTTTTGGTTTCATTATCAGATACTCCTGTTTATAAGAAAATAGTTCTGCTTTCTCCAAGTCGCCTGCGCTGTAGCAGTATTCCAAAACTAATAAAAAAAATAACAGTTTGGCGGCAATCTGTGGATTATTGTGAGAAAGGTAATTATGCGTAACAAATGACGATACAACTTTTAAGTAAATAAAAACTGGTCTGATTCAATCTGCTTAGACAGCGTACTAAAATGGTCTTCCATCATTTTGGCGTCTTTATCTATCGTTCCTAAATACTTTTTGTAGGTCTTAGATAACAAGTGGATTGTAAGTAAGGTAGTTGTCTTTTTTGATGAGAAGTTAGCTATGGAGGAATCTAACTGGCTAATAAAGTTGCGGATGAAAAAATCTTCAAGATCTTGCATAGACACGTCATATACCTGCAAAGCTTCCTCCACAGTAAAATCCTTATCGCCTATCGTTTTTAGCGCAACAATACATCTGCGGTCGTTATCGCTTAATTTACCTTGCAGCAATTCCTCTGCAATGTAGCCGGAATCTCCCTTTGATAGGGTTTTACTCGAAAACATAATTGATAAAGTTACTAAATTGTTCGGAATCAGACAAATCCATGGTTCCGTGCCAAACAGACCCTAATAATACATTTTTCATAAAGCGCATTTCAGCCCATTTGATTATCTGAAAGGCTTTTCCGTCAGGTTGTGCGCTATAATAATTATTATATATTCTTAATACTGAATTATATTGAAAATCTGAAAGCTGATTTTTTGCATTTGCAAGTATCACTTCCATTTCAGCCCTTTTATCGGCAGTAAAACCATTCCTTGCCCAAGTATATCCCCCGGTTTCCAAAGCTGCATAAACAATGATTTTTCCAACTCCAATGTTTACATATTGCTGCAGGCTTGGACGAAATATTCTCCTGGCTAATCCTTGTCCTCTTGACCGCAAGGGAAGAACAAAATACTCATGGGAAACGCACAGTATATCATTTTCATAAAAGAATCTTCTTACAAAAACAACATCCTCTTTTTCTGTAAAAAATATTAACCATAATCCCGGAGGAGGATTTTCAAGTTCAACGCTTTTATTGATGCCAGAAGTACACAAAGGAATCAATAACTCATTTATTTCAGACAAAAAACCAGCTATGTCAAAGTTTGCAAAATGAGTATTAAGAAAATCATGGGGTTGAGTTGCCGTATGGTTTTCAATACTGAACCCTATACTTTTCACATGAGCTATATCGTCATTATGCAAAATATATTTCTGTGGTTGTATTTTCATGCATTAAAGCATAGGTTTCGAGCTTGCATAATTAAAAGATTTAACCTGCGACCGGCGCAGGTTAAATCTTTGTGCCCCAGACGGGAATTGAACCCGTACTCGCATTACTGCAAACAGGATTTTAAGTCCTGCGCGTCTACCAATTCCGCCACCAGGGCAATCAATCCTTTTCCACCAGGGTAAACCCCCTCTCTTTTGGAGAGGGCTGCGGAGAGGTCTAAAATAAAAAATTCCAAACCACCGGCTTGGAATCTTTCAGAGCGGAAGACGAGACTCGAACCCGCGACCCCGACCTTGGCAAGGTCGTGCTCTACCAACTGAGCTACTTCCGCTTGTGTAAAGAACTTGCCTTTCGGCCTGCTTTGGGAGTGCAAATATAGGAGGTTGATTCACAAAAAACAAACTTGAAACGAAAAAAATTAATCACCATGCTACACACATTTATAGCCCAAATAAAAACATCTTCCTATCGCAAAATGATAAAATTGTATAGAATAATCATTCCCAACCATGTACTTTTGACTCGCAGACTTACGACTTACAACTTATGACTTACGACTTATGACTCCCTTTATCTCCCTCGTGAAAAAAGACCTGCTCATGGAGTGGCGGCAAAAGCATACGCTTTTTGGCGTGCTGCTGTATGTGGGCGCTACTGTGTTTGTGGTCTATATGATGAGCGGGCAGCCCGAAGCCCGCACCTGGAACGCCCTGTTCTGGCTCACGCAGCTATTTGTAGCCGTAAACTCTATGGCTAAAAGTTTTTTGCAGGAACACCCGGATCGCTTCCGTTATTATTATACATTGGTAAAGCCTGTTACATTCCTGCTTGCCAAAATGGTTTACAGCTTAGTCATTATGCTGGTGATGAGCCTGGTGAGCCTGTTGCTCTATTATGTAATGCTCGGCTGGCCGCTGGAGCAGACGGGGCTGTTTATTGTCATAACCATGGTTGGCAGCCTTAGTTTGTCGGCGGTATTTACCTTCTTATCTGCAATTGCGGCCCGCGCACAGCAAAACTCCGCGCTGATGGCTATTCTTGGCTTCCCGTTGGTGACCCCGGTATTAATGATACTTAGCAAGCTATCCCTGAAAGCACTGGGGCCGGTCTATATGCCGGGATGGTGGAGCCTGGCGCTGGTATTGCTTTCGCTCGATTTGCTGGTGATAATACTGGGTATTATTTTGTTCCCTTTTTTGTGGCAGGAGTGAGGGTATGTCATTAACAAAAAAAATCCTAACTTTGGGAAATGAGTTAATCCAAAAAAGTAAAAAAATGGAAGAGACATATCATATCCGTATTAAAAAGGATTACGCCACAGATATAATTAAAGACCTGCAAAAAATGAAAGCGCTCGAAGTTTTGCATGATGATATTCCTGAATGGCACTTTGCGATTGTAAATGAAAGATTAGCGGAGTATTACAAAAACCCTTCAATAGCAGAAGATACGGATACTGCTATGGATGAGATTGAAAAAGAACTGTAATGTACAAGTCTATTATTTTACCTTCCGCTAAACGCGAAATAAGGGAAGCTGCAAAATGGTATAATAACCGACAAAAAGGACTTGGGAAAAAATTTACAGCACAAGTTCGTAAAAAACTTACGCACATCAAGCAAAATCCATTTGCTTACAGCATAAGAAAAGGAAAAACCAGAACTGCTGTTTTACATGTTTTTCCGTTTATGGTTCACTTTACAATAGAAGAAAATCATACAGTCGTTATAGCCTCTGTTTTGCATACAAGCCGCAGTCCAATAATATGGCCTGATATGGAATAATTTTGTTTCCTTTTTTTGTGACAGGAGTGAGAGAAATCACTACTTTATAAAAAGCAAACTATGAAAGAAATACCTGAAATACAACCTGCCGTTATACCACAATGGCAAAAGGATATGATAGATGAGCGGCTTGCGGAGTATTATAAAAACCCGGAGATTGCTCTTGATTGGGATGACGTAATGAAAGAAATAGAGGCAGAAGACAACGATATGGATATAAAGGATAAACACATTAAAAGCTATGAAAACGACCCATTGTTAGAAAAGAAAAATAAAGAATCAAGGGAGTTTCTACAAAAACATGGGTTTCCTGAAGAGTTGGTGAGAAAGTAGATCCATGTTTGAGTTTAACGTAAATCTAATCTACCGGAATAAGAATATTGATAAGTGTGGTAACCACCATAAAATGTATTGAACCGTATTTTTTTCTTGCTTCCAATTGAACTCGAATATGCTTCTTTTCTTTTTCTATCTCTCTTTTTTGGAAGGCCGTCATAATTTTGAATATGTTCTTTCATGGAATGTTTGATCGGTATAACATAGTTCAATCCATTTATGTTTAATGTCAATGTTTTTAGGGTATCCTTGCAGTCATTGTCAGGAAGTGACTTCCAATATTTCCTTTTATAAGGTACTGCAACAACGCTATCATTAATATGATGATAATATTCTATAAACTCAGTGACAGAATCAAACAAACAATCTTTGTAAATCTTGTATGATGTAATGTGTAAGGTATCTTTAATTCTTTCCAAATGATGTAACTCAATTTCATCACCGGCATTGTCAATTAAAAAACTGATGGTCATATCCCCTCCTGATACAAATTTTACTTTGCTGTTTAGGGATGGAAAATAATTAATATTCCAAAAATCGTTTTCAAATGAGACATAGCCATCTACAGGTCTTCCAATAAAACCAAAAAGCTGTAAATCATCTTCCTTTAAGCCATTATCAAGGATAATGGTATCTATAATTATGGTTTTGATAATAGTATCTTGTCCATAAGATTTGGATGAAAAAAGAATACTACCACAAAAGAATAACATCAACAATTTTTTCATTTTCATTACAATAATTGTTCAAAAAGATTAGCCCAAACTACTTTTTCCATTTTAAGCATAATATTATTCATTTTTACTGATAATTCTTCAAACAATCATTTGCCCTCTATTAATTATCTTGCACCCAATTAACCATTCAACCAATTAACATTGTCATTCAAACGATACTTAGTTACCGCTGCCCTGCCCTATGCCAATGGCCCGGTGCATATAGGCCACCTGGCCGGGTGCTACCTGCCTGCCGATATTTATGTGCGCTACCAGCGGGCGCAGAAAAGGGATGTAAAGTTTGTCTGCGGCAGCGATGAGCATGGCGTGCCTATCACCATCCGCGCCATGAAGGAGGGCATAACCCCGCAGGATGTGGTGGACAAATACCATGCAATTATCAAGGACAGCTTTGCACAGATGGGTATATCGTTCGATATTTATTCGCGTACCTCTAATAAGATACATCACGATACCTCGCAGGCTTTCTTTACCAAATTGTTTAACGATGGCGTTTTTGAGGAGAGGGAAAGTGAGCAATACTACGATGAAGCAAAAGATATTTTCCTGGCCGACAGGTATATAATAGGCACCTGCCCGGTATGCGGCAACGATAATGCCTATGGCGACCAATGCGAGAAATGCGGCAGTTCTTTATCGCCGGAGCAACTGCTGAACCCACGCAGCGCACTGAGCAGCGCCATACCGGTAAAACGAAAAACAAAACACTGGTATTTCCCTCTGGATAAATATGAACAATGGCTGAAAGAATGGATTGTGGATGGAAAGAAAGACGAGTGGAAACCCAATGTTTACGGCCAATGTAAAAGCTGGCTCGACAGCGGCCTGCAACCCCGCGCCATGACGCGCGACAGCGCCTGGGGCGTACCCGTGCCATTGCCAGACGCTAAGGGGAAGGTATTGTATGTATGGTTTGATGCGCCTATAGGGTACATAAGCGCCACTAAAGAACTTACCAACCAATGGAGCGACTACTGGTGCAGCGAAGATACCAAGCTGGTGCATTTTATTGGCAAGGACAATATTGTTTTTCACTGCATCATTTTCCCGGCAATGCTCAAGGCGCATGGCGGTTTTGTGTTGCCCGATAATGTGCCTGCCAATGAATTTCTGAATATAGAGGGTGAGAAAGTGTCCACATCCCGCAACTGGGCGGTGTGGGTGGATGAATACCTGAAAGATTTTCCAGACCAGCAGGATACGCTTCGTTATGTGCTTTGCTCCAACGCACCGGAAACAAAGGACAACGACTTCACCTGGAAAGACTTCCAGGACCGGACAAACAACGAACTGGTATCTATCTTCGGCAATTTTATCAACCGTACTTTTGTGCTGATGCACAAGCTGTGCAAAGGAAAAGTGCCATCGGTACATGATGACCTGGTAAATGACGCAGACAGGGCTTTAGCTGCTGAAATGCAGAACGCAAAGGAAAAAGTTGAAAATTGCATAGAGCATTATAAGTTCAGGGAAGGGCTGTATGAGGTGATAGACCTGGCCCGTAAAGGAAACAAATACCTGCAGGACAATGCACCCTGGAGCCTGGCAAAAACGCCGGAGCTACAGGCCGAGAACCAGAAGCGAATAGATATATGCCTGCACCTGTGCCTGCAGCTTACCGCAAACCTTGCTATATTGGTAAACCCCTTCCTGCCCTTTACCGCAGGCAAAATGTGCAGGATGATGAAGGTGGTGGACCGTATGCTGGACTGGGAACATGCCGGTAAAACAAACCTGCTGAAAATTGGTTATTCCCTGCGCGCGCCGGAACTGCTGTTCAGGAAAATAGAGGATACCGAAGTGGCTGCGCAAGTGGACAAGCTAAGAAGTAATTTAAGTAAAGCAACAACCCAAAAAATGGAAAATACAAACCAACCCGCAGCAACAGAACCCGCACAGGAAGCGCCAGCCAGCCCGGTAGCTGCGTCTGCGGCAAAAGCGGAAATATCTATTGATGAATTTGCAAAGATGGACCTGCGCGTGGGTACTATACTGAAAGCGGAAAAAGTTGAAAAAGCCGATAAGCTGCTGAAACTGGAACTGGACATGGGCAATGAAATAAGAACGGTGGTTTCGGGTATAGCATTGCATTTTAAGCCGGAAGAAATAATTGGCAAGCAGGTAACCGTGGTAGCCAACCTTGCTCCGCGAAAAATGCGCGGCATAGAAAGCAAGGGGATGATACTGATGGCGCAAAACAACGATGGCAGGCTTATATTCGTATCGCCGCTGGAAACGGCAGATAACGGGAGTGAGGTGAGGTAATAAACCCCAAACCCCTGAAGGGGCTTCCCCCATGTTTCTTAAAAGTGTTGTTTAGTAATTAGATTTATAGTTTAATTTTAGGCAGTTAAAATAAAAAGTTTGCAAAATCATTTTCAAGAGTTTAGAATTGTTAATTTGCTAAATTTATGGTTCCCCTTTAGGGGTCAGGGGTCTTTGGCCCCCTTTAGGGGTCAGGGGTTTTTGGCCCCCTTCAGGGGTCAGGGGTTTTTAATTCTTGTTTTATGTCTAAAAAGTTTTGGTGGATAATTATTATAAGCCTGGTATTGATCGTTGTGCTGATCGTTATTGCTAAACGTAACGGTGGCGATGAGCTGAAGGTGGCTGTAGAAAAAGCAGGGCTGCATACCATTACGGAAACCGTTACGGCGAGTGGTAAGATATACCCGGAAACGGAAGTGAAGATAGCGCCGGAAGTAAGCGGTGAGATCACTTTGCTGAATATACAGGAGGGCGATAGCGTGGCTAAAGGACAGGTGCTGGTGAAGATAAACCCGAATATTTATAATTCTGTGGTGAGCCAGGCAGCGGCTACTGTGGAGCAAACCCGCGCCAGCGAAGACAATTCAAAAGAAATGATGGCGCAGGCCGAGTCGCAATACGATCTTGCTCTTGCTACTTACAACCGCAATAAAAAATTGTATGAACAAAAGGTGATCTCCCAGCTTGAATATGAGCAGGGAGTAGCTTCCTTTAAGTCGGCCAAAGCAGCGGTTGACGCTGCGAAAGCATCTACTTCTGGTGGCAAGTATGGCATACAAAGCGCCCAGGCAAGCCTCACGCAGGCGCAGGAAAACCTGTTGAAAACAACCATCGTTGCGCCCACATCGGGCATAATATCGCAACTGAATGTAAAGAAGGGCGAAAGGGTAGTAGGCACAGCGCAAATGGCAGGCACCGAAATGCTTACCATTGCCGATATGAGCCGCATAGAAGTGCGCGTGGACGTAAGTGAAACGGACATATCGAAAGTGAAAATAGGCGATACTACTACTATTGAGGCTGACGCCTACCGCAACAGGAAGTTCAAAGGCGTGGTATCTAAAATAGCCGTCAGCAGCAGCAATGCTACCGCTTCTTCATCCACCTCCACCAGCACAGACCAGGTGACTAATTACACAGTGCATATCCTCATACTTCCATCCAGCTATGCCGATCTTTCCGCGAAAATGCAGAAAGGCAAATACCCCTTTAAGCCCGGCATGTCGGCCTCTGTGGAGATACAAACCAACAAGCAGGATAATATACTTTCGGTGCCGGTGAATGCTGTGACCACAAGGGATATGCCGGATAGCATAAAAAACAAAAACACATCAACATCTGCCAGCGACAACATCCGCCAGGTGGTATTTGTTTATGACCCGAAATTGCTTCAGGTAACCATACGCGATGTAAAAACAGGGCTACAGGATAATAAATACCTGCAGGTAACAGACGGCCTCAAAGAAAACGAACAGGTAGTAATAGCCCCCTACGGCGCCATAGCCCGCACCCTGAGCGATAAAATGAAAGTAAAAGTGGTGGACAAGGATAAGCTGTTTGAAGTGAAAAAAGATTAGGTAACTTTGTCTTTTTGATTTTCGATATTATCATTTGGAAAAGAAGCATTTAGGACAAATAGGCATTATAGGCAATGGCAGTTGGGGTACTGCTCTTGCTAAGATATTGACGGATAACGGAAGAACCATCCATTGGTGGGTTCGTAATGAGGAGGCTATCAGTTACCTCAAAAACAGGAACCACAACCCGCATTATCTTACTTCCGTCCGTTTTATGCCGGATACTGTGTTGCCTACCCATGACCTTGCAGCCATGCTGCATAGCTGCGATACGGTTATTGTGGCTGTGCCATCGGCCTATGCGCAGCAGGTAATAGAGCAGGTGGATAAGGGCCTGTGGCAAAATAAAAATATCATTTCGGCTATTAAAGGCATACTGCCCGATTCAAATGTGCTGCTGAATGATTATCTCTCGGCAAACCTTAACTATCCCATAGAAAGGTATGTGTCTATAATGGGGCCATGCCATGCCGAAGAAGTGGCCGAAGAACGGCTGTCATACCTCACCTTTTCCGGTCTGTGCGACCAGCTAACCTGTTTAGTTTCCGAAGCCTTTGCAAACACTTACATCAATACCACCTGCAACCACGATATTTGGGGTGCGCAGTTTGCAGCCGTCTTAAAAAACATTTATGCCATAGGAGCCGGTATAGCCCGTGCGCTCGATTATGGCGACAATTTCCTTAGCGTATATATCACCAATTGCTACCGCGAAATGTTCCACTTTCTGCAGGATCATTTTGAGAAGGTGCATCCCTCCAATGAGCATCCCGATTTCCATACCAGCGCCTACCTCGGCGACCTGCTGGTAACCTGCTACTCCCTGCACAGCCGCAACCGCAGGTTTGGAACCATGATCGGCAAGGGCTATTCTGTTAAAGCCACTATGCTTGAAATGAATATGGTGGCCGAAGGCTACTATGCGGCAAGAGGTATGCAATCTATCTCAAAAGAGTTTTCCATTCCCATACCTATAGCCACCTTCATCTACAAAATGCTCTGGGAAAATTTGAGTCCGTCCGATGGGTTTTTAAAGCTGGAGAAATTGTTGTCATAGATAAGTGTGCTAAACATCCCCCTAACCCCCTTCGCTTACGCACAAGGCTTGCCCGCAAGGGGGAATTAGCCCATCAAGATTCATCAACTTCATCAATTCTTTTCAGCAAAAAAAGTTTTATCAACTATAAGAGGTCTGGAGTTCTGAAATTTCAAAAATCTGCCTGACGACACACTTTACGGACTTAAAAAGCTATATGGGAAACTGCGCCTTTGCCCCGCAACTGCGGGAAGAAACCCACTTGCTACAACACAGCCACAGGGCTTTTAACATCGTGGTAGAATATAAACTTCCAGCCTTCCCGCTTGCCTTTTTCCGCATATTGTTCCCGGAGCGCCATTGCTTTCTTGCCGTCATAGTCATACTTGGCTATGTACTTCATCTTCATTTGCTTTAGCTGCGGCGCTTCATCACCGCCATAGAAAATCTTGTCTTTGCCATCGTCAACTAAATAAACAATATGCTCCGGGCAATGCCCGCCCGAATGTGTGAAGTGTATATAGCCGTCAATTACCCCTTGTTCGCCATCCAGCCACTTCACCTGTTTTGTAGCAAGTATGGGTTCTATGTCTTCTATATGGTAGGAAGGGTAACCCGTTTTAAGCGCATAGTCGGCTTCCGGGCGATAGATGTAATAATCAGCGTTTGGGAAAGTAGGCTTTACCATGCCATTATCCTCCTCAAAAGTCATACATCCCGCGTGGTCTTTATGCAGGTGAGAGAGCAACACCTTTGTTACAGCGGCGGGTTCATAGCCATGCTGGCGCAGGTTGGTGTGTATTTGTAATATACCTTCGCTGTTATGAAAACCCAGCCCGGTATCAAATATCATCACATCCTTATCAGTAATTACTAAGAATGGCTGTACCTCTACCAGCAGCGAGCCTGTGGCACGGTCATCCAGTTCATCTGTTCCCAGGGTGAAGGGCATAAAACGCTTGTCGTGTCCGACAGTGAACACCCCCTCCGATAATGGATATATCTGCGCCATGCTGCAAAGGTATGGGTTACCTCAGATTTTATTTACCACTTCTATTATCTTTACATTGCAAACACATTAAAATATATAAACCCGAAGGGTTGACATTATTATAGCAAAAGGATAAGAGAATGCTGTTAAACCCTGAAAGGGTGGCATATTTTGCACCACACAAACGAATTTTATGCCACCCTTTCAGGGTTCGACCATAATTCGACATATTGTTCTATAATAATGTCAAACCTTCGGGTTTATTTAATGCGATTGCTCTGCTTATCTTTACACCGAAAGATGAAGCCAAAAAGAATAATATGCACTGTTACCAACGACCTGAACTACGACCAGCGCATGATACGGATATGCAGCACGCTGGCGGCGGCAGGGTATGAGGTAACCCTCGTAGGATTTAATAAAAAGAAAAGCCAGCCATTGGCCCAAAGGCCGTTTAAGCAGGTACGCCTATATGTGCTTGCCGAGCAGGGAAAGCTGTTATACATAAGCTACTGGATCAACCTTTTTTTCTTCCTGCTCTTTCGCAAGGCGGATGTTTTTTGCGCTATTGACCTGGATACTATATTTCCGGTTTATTACGCCTCCATACTCCGCAATAAAAAGAGGGTTTATGACGCGCACGAAATATTTACAGACCTGAAAGAAGTAATATCGCGCCCCTCAATTCATAAAATGTGGACGTGGATAGGTAATCATACCGTTCCTCATTTTAAGACCGGCTATACCATTGGCGCTTGTTATGCCGAAGAGTTTAAGAAAATGTATGGTGTGGATTATGGCATTGTAAGGAACGCTACTATCCTGAAACCATTGGTAATACCCGGAAAGAAAGAACGTTTTATACTGTACCAGGGGTGGGTAAATGTAGGCAGGTGTTTTGAGCAACTGATACCTGCCATGCAGCATGTAAACGCCAACCTGGTAATATGCGGCGAAGGTAATTTTTATGAACAGGCAGTTGCACTCGCCAGGCAGTATGGAGTGACAGATAAAGTAACCTTCAAAGGATATGTGCCACCTGCGCAGCTAAGCGAATACACCATTAACGCATACATAGGCATTACCCTGTTTGAAGATACCAGTCTTAGCAACCGCCTGTCGCTTGCCAACAGGTTCTTTGATTATATGCACTATGGCGTGCCACAGCTTTGCATCAAGTACCCCGAATATGAGCGCATTAACGCCGAATATGAAATTGCGAGCTTAGTAGCGGATACTTCGCCTGAAAACATAGCAGCGGCGCTTAACAAGTTGCTTGATGAGACTGACTATTACAAAAGGCTACAACAAAATTGCCTTATAGCAAGAACAATATATTGCTGGCAGGAAGAAGAAAAGAAATTATTGGCGATCTATAAAAACCTGATGAATGAATAACAGCAACAATGATCGCCCGGCTCAGAAAAACAATGAAATAAAATTCAGCGTTATTATCCCTGCCTATAATGCCGCGAAAACAATTTCAAGGGCTATTGGATCGGTATTGGCGCAATCATATCAGCCACATGAAATAATAGTGGTTGACGACGCGAGCAACGATGGTACGGGATCAATACTGGAAAACAATTTCCCGAATATCCGCCTTATACAAAAAGTAGTAAACGGAGGCAGCTCTGTAGCCCGCAATACCGGTATGGACGTGGCAACAGGTGACTACATAGCCTTCCTGGACGCTGATGATGTATGGCATAAAGACAAACTAATGCTGATGAATACCATTCTTTTATCGCAGCCCGCAATCACGCTGTTTTACCACCCTTATACACAGGAGCCGGTCGCTGATAAAAAATTGCCGGAAAATATAACGGTTTACCAATTGCCTTTTATTAAGCTATTGCCCGGCAATCCCATTGCCACATCTTGCGTGGTGGTGCGCAATAATCCTGCCTTTCGTTTTGAGCCATCTATGCGCTATACCGAAGATTATGATTTCTGCCTGCAAATAGGGTATAAACATAAACTCTATTTTATCAATATCCCCCTCACGCAGATATTCCGCACATTCACCTCAAAAGGCGGCATCAGTGAAAATAAATGGAAAATGCGCAAAGGAGAAATGAGGTCTTATACCCGGTTGGTAAAGCTCAATCCGCTGTTTATATTTTTATTACCCTTCCTGTTGGTTTCCAGTATAGGGAAGCAGATTTATAAAGCGATAAACCCCAAACCCCGCATATTGAAGAATCAGTACCCGGATGATTAACCATAATGTAATTTACAAGCGGCAATTTGGATATAATCATCTGTTACTCTGTAAACAAGCCGGTGTTCTTCATTTATCCTCCTGCTCCAGTAGCCTTTAAATTCATGTTTTAATGGTTCTGGTTTACCTGTTCCCTCGAATGGTGTACGCGCGACTTCTTTCATCAATTTATTGATTTTATCGCAAATCGCTTTATCTGTTTTTTGCCATTCCGTATATTGTTCAAAGGCTTCGGGTGTAAAACGAATATCTCTCATGCCTATGGTATTGATATAGGTATATATTCGCCGTTTTTATCCTGGGCAATGGACTTCAAAAGCATAGCTTTATTGGCAGGGTTTGCCATTAAAAAAGCTGTTTCATCCTGTTCTTCTTCTACGGTAATAACAACCGGTTTGCCTTTAAAAGCTGCCTTTATGGATTTCAGCAAGTCTGCATTTATTTCTACCGCTGATTTAAAATGATATGTAGTGTACATGATAAAATTTATTTAAGCGCCTCAATACAAAATTAAGCAATTCTATGGTAAATTTTCTGTTATTTTCTCTATTTTCTTTTCCATAAACATACAGGGTGAGGTTTCTACTTCCCATGCTGTTTATCCTCCCAAAGGTTGCCAATTTCCCATTTTACCTGCTTCTGGAATGCCTCCTGCCGTTCGGGGCAGTTTTCTAAGGCGCATAGCTTGCATTGGTAGGGCTTGCAGCTATCTATGTGTATAAACAGTTCTACCTGGTTTTTGAAATGCGCCCTGATCAGGTTTTCCAACTCGTGTATTTGTTGGGCTGCGTCTTCTACATTGTAGTACCAGGGCAGCGTCATGTGTGCGTCCACGTGCATCAATGCGCCGTATTGTATTACCCGCAGGTTGTGCAGGTCCACCCATTGTGGCTCGCGTTTTTCCTGAAGCAGGGCTATCACCTCTTTAAGCAACACAATATCCATTTCGTCCATGATGCCGGCAATAGAACGACGAAGCACCTTGTACCCCGTAATAATGATGATAACCGCAAAACACATCGCCACCACGCTATCCATCCAGAACCATTTGTTGTGCGTCACTATCAATAACAACAACCCGATAATAATTGCCACTGTTGAATAAGCATCGGTCTTCAGATGCTGCCCGGCAGACACTAATATCATGGAGTTGTTTTTCTTCCCTTGCTTTGCCGCATAGCTACCCGCCAGGTAGTTTATACCCCCGGTAGTGGCAACTATCAGCAGGCCAATGTCTAACCGCTCTATATGATGCGGCCGTATTAAATGCCTGATGGCCGCGTAAATAGTAACGGCGCCCGCTACAATGATAAGGGTGCCTTCCACCGCAGCCGATAAAAATTCGGCCTTGCCATGCCCGTATGGATGATTGGTATCGCGGGGTACTGCTGCCAATATAATGCTGTAAAGCCCCAGGAACCCGGCAACCATATTTACGATACCTTCAAGGGCGTCGGTGAGTACGGTAACGGAATGAGTGAGGTACCATGCCAATATCTTGGCCAGGAAAAGCGCTACCGAAAGCAAGGCTATAAATCGCTGGACGCGGATTGGCTTCATAAGAATTGAGTAGTGCCAAAGGTAATATTTTAGTTGACTTATTTTGACTTTACAATGAGAATATAATACTTCCCAAAGGATACTGATTTGCAGATCTTTGCGGTCTTAATTTTGTGAACGTTATCTGGATTATTTTATTGGGAGTTTGCGTCTCTGCACCTTTGCGTGAAACTTTGTATCCCTGGAATTAGTAATCATACTGGTAGTTATAGATGGTGGTATCATCGGCTCCGGAGCCATTATTATTTTGCGTCCGTATAAATTGGCTTATCCTGCCCTGGCCGTCGAACTGGTAAAAATATTTTTCCACCCAGGCGGCGCCATTCATAATATCTGTCGGTAAATGAGTGGTTTGGATGTAAGAAGTACCATAGCTTAAAAACAGGTCTATTCGCCATCCATCGCCCAACTGCCCTGGCCTTGATTGGTTATAATCAAGCGTATAGCTTATTCCCTGGTTAGTATAGCTGGCAATATCCCCGTTTGCCCAGGTGTAATCTGTAGCTGCAATACTATAATATGGTGGTGTGGTAATTGGTGATTTTATGTCCTGTTCGGTAAGTTCATTATTGTTATAGGTCATTAATAAGGTATCATATAATGGCACTTCCGAGATCAGGTTGTTTGAATTAACATCAACATCATAAGCGCCATTGTATGCTGTAGTGATGGAAAAAAAGGAGCCGTAATACATGAATGCCATGAAATTAGTAGTGCCGGTATCCGTACCGCCGCCAACGATGATCGTGGAATCAACATTATTGTAGGAATCATAAACAAACCTGTAATGCAAAACAGAGCCTGCATGATACTTATCAACATAGGCAATTTTAAGATTGCTGATCGGCTGTACGCCTTTATTTTTTTTGCACGACAGGGCAATTGCTATCATAGCGAGCAGTAACAATACAACAGCAAGTTTAGCGCCCTTCATCCGGTAAATTTTTTACTCAATAAAATTAGGGTATTTTCTGCAATTAACGGTCTATAAAAGACAATTTAGCATAACTGAAAATAAGTATGATGGACATAATAATACTGAATACAGACAAACCCATCAGGGATTTCACCAGGCCATCAAAAACTGCGTCTTTTGCCATCAGGTCGAAAGTATTGAGTACATCAAGCAGCATAAAAATAGAAAAGAACAACGCCAATATGCCAAGAATAAGATTGGTAAGCCTGTGCTGGTAGTATGCCTGAACGCAGAATATAACCATTATAGAGAAAGCCGTATAATTGAAATGCCCGCCATGCGACAAAAAGCTGATCAGAAACCAGGTAAGCCCAAGCAATATAAAATAGCCATAAGCCACATATACCAGTACCTCGTAAAAAGTTACTTTTTTCTTTTCCACGTGTATAAATTCATTGCGAAAATAAGACATTCCCAATTGCTCTTTCAGAAATTTTAACCACATTTGTTCTTTATTAATTTTAGTAAATAAAACCACCCCCAACATGAAAATTGTAAGAGTAACCTACACCGCAAAGGCGGAATATGCTGCGCAAAACCAGGAAAATATAAAGAAAGTTATGAGCGTTCTGCAACAGCTAAACCATCCCGGTATCTTCTACCATGCTTGCCTCAACGCGGATGGCAAAACATTTGTCCATACCGCTTTCTTCAATTCGGAAGAAAGTGAACAAACACTTTTGAACCTGCCCGCATTTAAGACATTCCAGGAACAACTTAAAGCCAGTGTTCCCGAAATAGCCCCAAAGCAGGAGCTATTGACATTAGTAGGTTCTTCCAACAATATTTTCAACAACTGAAAATTTCAAAAAAATGAAAAACAACATTGGAACAAAAGACAAACCATTGGCATTAAAAACACCGCCATTGACGTCTGATTAAGCGAAATAAGAAAAAATCCTGTAATTATGATTTATGAAAGCAGGCATTTATATTTGCATCATTCTTCATTATTTATTAAACACACACAACAAATGAAAAAATTATTTCCGTTTATTATTATCGTGGTTTTTGGCCTGTTGTCTTTTGGATCATGCAAAAAAAGCTCTTCATCAAATACATGTACCTGTAAAGGAAAAGGAATATTGGGACAGGACACAACTGTTTCCAGCACAAAGGTTGATTCCGGCTATACTTCTTTAAGTGCCGAGTGTGCAATTACGGATACCTTGCTTATCGCCATATATGGCGCTAACTACGGATGCCATATGTAATTGGTGAATTTACGATTTATTATAGCGGTTTCGTCTTGTATGAAACCGTCTTTTGTTTGTGCAAAGATTATAAGATCATCTTTATTTTTTAAAAAGAGTGATTATGGATTAAAGCAGACTTGTTTTTTCTTCACCTCAGCACATAGCTTGTACTCCTTCCACCCGCATTTTCTTTTATTATAATTTCCCGGTCCATTAATTCCTGTATATCCCTCAATGCAGTATCGTGAGAGCATTTGGCAATTTTCGCCCATTTTGCTGTGGTTAGCTTTCCATCGAAACCATCAAGCAATTTGTTGAGCATTAAATTTTGCCTTGTATTAAAACCTGCCTGGGCATAAATATCCCAGAATTTTGCTTTTTTAAGAACAGTTGCCAGTATTTCATCGGTCGCACTTAATGCCCGGTCAAGGCATTGCAGAAACCATTCCATCCATTTTGTAATGTCCAAAGTTCCTTTTTGTGTCATTTCAAGAATACGGTAATAGGCGTTGCGTTCTTTCTGTATCTGTGCAGACATACTATAAAAGCGCTGGGCGCTTTCATCTGCACGCGCAAGCTGTAAATCCGAAATTGCCCTGGCTATTCGTCCGTTACCATCATCAAATGGGTGGATTGTGATAAACCAAAAATGTGCAATCGCAGATTTCAGCACAGGGTCAAGTTCCATTTCTTTATTGAACCAATCAAAAAAACGCTTCATTTCCTGCCCGACTTTGTCCGCTGCGGGCGCTTCATAATGAATATGCTCGCGTCCCATTCCCCCTGAAACAACATACATTGGCCCATGCCGCCAGTTGCCAACTGTAATTTTATACAATCCGTTACGGCCAGCCGGAAACATAGCTGAATGCCACCCAAATAAGCGGTCGCCCGATATTGGGTCATTAAATTTTTGGGTTGCGTCCATCATCATTTCCACTATGCCATCTATATGCCTGTCTGACGGAACAAGCCCGGCTATATCCATTCCTAAATGCCTTGCCAGTGATGAACGCACCTGGTCTGGGCTTAGTATTTCTCCTTCTATTTCATTCGATTTCAGAATATCAAGTGTAAGGGTATTTAAAACTGCATCTGCCCTTAGATTAAAGCCAAGAGATTCCATCC
>Ga0206818_1093_pt1 | contig 21146 bp, 12 predicted proteins | sample Alteio_BWOrgCont_86_FD_152881 | JGI IMG/M metagenome (GOLD analysis project Ga0206818, IMG submission 152881) | Enriched cells from forest soil in Barre Woods Harvard Forest LTER site, Petersham, Massachusetts, United States -... | ecosystem: Environmental > Terrestrial > Soil > Temperate forest >...
ATATCCCCCGTTTTCAGCCCATGCGCTTGTTTTCTTTCTACAAATTGAAACAGGAGCATGGCTGCAAATAGCGCTACCGGGATGCCGATTAATCTTGTGAGCAGCGCGTAGGCAATATCGCGTTCGGTGGTGAAATGAGATACGAGATTGTCTATAAGATAAAACACGGAGAAATGGATAAGAAACAAAGAATAAGACCGCTCGCCCAGCCATACCATAAAGGGCTTGCTCAGGAAGTTTTTAAACGACCGGACATTGAATGCCAGTATGATTATCCCCGCATATACCAATCCATAACCGGGGTGCATCAACTGGTTGTAATGGGTGTGCATATATGGAATAATGGTGAACCACGAGCAGCCGATCAATACCATGCCGGACAAGATGAAATACCATGCATACTTTGTGGTGAAATCTTTAGAAGCAAGAAAAACACCCATCAGAAAGCATAAGGGATATTCGAGGAACTTACCTATTGTAGCGGTATTGTAGGTGAGTGAATAAATGATAGCGCAATGGTCTGTGAAGAATAACTGCAAAAGCACTGTTAATACCAGCGTAAACAAGATTGCCATTGCCATATTCCGCCCGTTTATTTTTTCGCGTGAGGGGAAAACAAACAGGATACAAGGAACTAAAATGTAAAAGAGTATTTCTATCTGCAAGCTCCACCACGCAAGGTTATAATACTGTCCGTCGAAGTTAATTACAGCTGCCTCTTTAAGTGTTTCTATCCAGGAAAATTGTGTGCGCAGTCCTTTTTGGTTGTACCAGGTAGAGTAGTGGTTATTGAACCAGATAACGAAAGCCGCAAACAGCAGCGCGAAAAAATAGGGTGGATATATCCTTTTTATCCTGCGTTGGAAATAAGTAACCACTTTGAATTTCCGCTCTTTCCGTAAATAAGGCCGTAATAAAACAACCCCGCTCAACACAAAAAAAAGGTCAACCCCCGACTGTGTGAAGTTGCGGAAATAATAGCCTAAAAAGGGCAGGTGGGCATTGTCAAAAAACTTTATAATGTTGGCGGTAAAGGCATGGTGAATAACGATAAGTGAAGCGGCGATACCCCTCAGCCCATCTAAAAAATGAAACCGTTCTTGTTTTTCTGCGGGTATATTCATGGTGGTAATTATAAGGTACTTGATCTTTGCAAGATAGGCGTCAACCTATTATCTGCGCGTATTGGTCAGCTCCTACGGAGCATAGCCCATTTTTTTTCTTTTTGCTACAAAGAGTTAGCCCCGCTGGGGCATAACTTTGTAATGGTTACAAAATAATAAAATCATTTCAAAACACTATCCATCACATCAAATATCCGTTTCAGATCATCATTGCTAAGATTGGAGCCGGAGGGCAGGCACAGGCCGTTTTGGAATAATTGTTCCGCAGTGCCGTCTCCATAAAACAGGGAACCTTCAAAAACCGGTTGCAGGTGCATGGGCTTCCACAGCGGGCGGGCTTCTATTTGTTCCGCTTCCAACGCCAGGCGCAGGTCTTCCCTGGTAATACCGGCTTCATCGGAGTCAATAAGAATAGTTGTCAGCCACCGGTTGCTGAAATAGCCTGATGGCTCCGGTAAAAAACTTATGCCTTTTCTGCCGCCAAAGTGTTTGTGATACTGCTCATAAATATTTCTTCTTTGCTTTATCCTGTCTGCCAGCACCTCCATTTGCCCGCGTCCTATGCCCGCACAAATATTGCTCATGCGGTAGTTGTAGCCGATTTGGGAATGCTGGTAATGCGGTGCTTCGTCGCGCGCCTGTGTAGCGAGGAACCGTGCGTCTTTTGCCACACCCGCGCTATGCGATACAAGCGCTCCGCCGCCCGATGTGGTGATGATCTTGTTGCCATTGAAAGACAATACACCAATATCCCCCAGTGACCCGCAACGTTTGCCATTTACAGAGGAGCCTAAAGCCTCTGCCGCGTCTTCCAGCACACGTATTTCGTAATGCTTCGCAATCGCTATTATTTCATCCATCTTTGCAGGCATACCATACAGGTGAACGGGAATAATGGCTCTTGGTTTCCGGCCTTTTGCAATACGGTCTTTTATAGCTTCCTGAAGTAATGCAGGCGATATGTTCCATGTGTCTTTTTCACTGTCCACAAAAACAGGCGTAGCGCCCACATAGGCTATAGGATTGGCTGTAGCCGAAAAGGTCATGCTCTGGCAGATCACTTCATCGCCTGCTTTCACGCCCAGCAATACTAATCCGAGGTGCAACCCCGCAGTACCCGAACTTAATGCGGCAACATGGCAACCGTCGTCTAAAAACAGTTCCAGGTCCTGTTCAAAACCGTTTACATTAGGGCCAAGCGGGGCTATCCAGTTGGTATCAAAAGCGTCTTTTACATATTGTGCTTCAGTACCGCCCATATGCGGGGACGACATCCATATCTTAGCTTTCATTATTCCATTTCTTTTACTTTAATGATCCGCGCCGGGTTGCCTACGGCAGTAGCATGGTCTGGAATATCCCTGATGATAACTGTACCTGCGCCTATGGTACACCACTTGCCTATTTTTATGCCTTGTATCACCGATGCACCTGAGCCAATATGCGTACCCTCGCCTACCTGCACATCGCCGCTGAGGGTGGCATTTGGCGAGATGTGTACATAGTTGCCCAGCACACAATCGTGGTCTATGGATGCGCTGGTATTAATGATACAATGGTCACCAATTTTGGTGTCAGCGTTTACCGTTACTCCTGCCATCACTACCGTCCCTTCGCCTATTGTGGCTCTTTTGGAAATGAATGCTGTGGCATGTATGGCAGTGCCGAATTGTGCTTTACGGCCCATGCGTTCCGCAACTTTTTTGCGTGTGGCATTAGTGCCTATGCTGATAACCATTTTATCATTGATAGGTACATCAGGAGGTAATGGCCTGCTTACGGGATATTCCCAAACCGGCTGTTTATCGGCGTCGTCCCAGATCTCTATTGCCGGCTCATGGGCGCTTTCCAGTATTTCAATAATAACCTTCCCATGCCCGCTGGCTCCGTAAATGATCATAAATAATAACGGTATTAACGGGGCAAAGATAACTTTTCAAACTAACTTTGCTACCATGATACGAATAGGGAAAATAGTAGCCACACACGGCATTAACGGATCATTGATACTGACCCATGTAGTGGGGAATGCGAAATGGTTGAAAAAGGGCCATGTATTGCATGTGGAAATGCAAAAAGGAAGTTATATTCCCTATTTCATCGCACAACTGAAAGCCAGCAATGACAAGGAGTATATAATCGGAATAGAGGATATTGATAAACCGGAGTCTGCAAAAAAACTGGTGACAAAGCATGTATATGTAGAAGAAGCGTTATTGGCAGACTATGCCCGGCAATCGCCCTTGTTATGGATCGGGTTTAGGGCCATTGATAGAAACAATGGAGAGATCGGGATAATAGAAGATGTGATGCAGGCTGGTAAGCAATGGCTGGGGAAACTGACTTATAAAAATTCGGAGGTTTTGATACCGCTCATAGACCAGGTAATTGATAGCCTTAATGTAAAATCTAAAACCATAAATATAACGCTCCCAGACGGGCTTTTGGAAGTGTATTCAAGTGAATAGGTTTTATCAATGTTCCAGGATGACCTTACAGATTTATCCTGTATAAAAACGAATTAAAATTATTCTTTCCTAAAAAGTGGTTATTCTCAAATTGTTTTTATACATTTATATTGGCAAATAAGGGCAAATAGAAATTATTAAAAAACAGCGCTACGAAAAAGATATTACACATATCACTTTGCTTATTTTTCATCTTAGCTTTTTGCGGGAAACTGGAGGCGCAAGTGCCTAATATTATTAATACTTTTGCGGGAACCGGCGCAGCAAGTTATATAGGTGATGGCTCGTCGGCACGTCTCGCAGCGTTATATACTCCTAAAAATGTAGCTGTGGATGCTGCGGGTAATCTTTATATTGCTGATTATTCTAACCATCGTATCCGTAAAATCAATACATCCGGGATCATCAGCACCTTTGCCGGAAATGGTACTGCTGGATATTCCGGCGATGGGGGAGCCGCGACTGCCTCGGAGATCAGTTACCCCTGGGGGGTTGCGGTTGACGGTTCCGGGAATATATATATTGCCGACAGCTTCGTAGTCCGTAAGGTTAATTCCTCAGGCATTATATCTACCGTAGCCGGCACAGGCCTACCTGGTTATACGGGTGATGGTGGTGCGGCAACGGCGGCGACCATGAACGGCGCAGAAGGCATAGCGCTGGATGCTTTCGGGAATCTTTATATTGCTGAAGTGAACAATAATTGTGTCCGTATGGTGAACACTGCGGGAACCATCTCAACAATTGCAGGTAATGGTACCGCTGCAAATACCGGTGATGGCAGCCCCGCAACAGCATCGGAACTTTATAATCCAAGAAGTGTAACGGTAGATAATCTCGGGAATATTTATATCGGAGTTTCCGGCTCAAGGGTACGCAAAATTAATACATCAGGTACAATATCCACATTTGCAAGTAGCGGGCTTTCCGGTGCTACGGTTTATAGTCTATATACCGATAATTCGGGAAATGTTTATGTTTCGGATTCAGGTTATGTACAAAAAGTGAATCCCTATGGTAGCATAACTACCTTAGCAGGAAACGGAAGTTGTTGTTTTAGCGGTACAGGTGGTATGGCAACTGCTGCCGCCATCAATAAAGTTACCTATTGCACTGGCGATGGAGCAGGGGATTTTTTTATATCTTGTGACTCTGAAAATGTTATCCGTAAGGTAAGTCCCGATACTAAAATGAGGTTTATGGGCGGAGATGTTCAGAGTTTTGGCGTTTGTGTAGGGTCGGGCGGAAATCCTCTTAATACAGTGTTAGCCGTAGATGATATAGACTCCGGTGAGTATCTAACATGGAATTATGTCAGATTGCCATTGCACGGCACGCTTGTGTATTATTATTCTACTACTTCTACAGGTGGTGTAGTTACACCCTCCGGGCTGTATTATTCGCCAAGTGGAACTTACATAGGTGTTGACACATTTAAAGTTAAGGTAAGTGGCAGTGCGGGACTATCAGATACCACAACTGTTTGCGTTGTAATTGTTTTAGCGCCGTCCTTAGCAACAATCACCGGGGGCCCTGATGTTTGCATAGGCCAGACGCTCGCTCTGTGGGACACATTAGGAGGTGGTATATGGAGCAGCAGTAACCCTTCTATTGCCAGTATCGGGTCGGCATGGAGTATTGTGAGCGGCAATTCGTTCGGGTCGGTAACCATCAGCTATACCAGGTATATGAGTTGTGGCACCGCAACCGCTATTACCACATTAAATGTAGTTTCTTCACCGGTGTCAATTTCCGGTACGTTTGCCGAATGCCCCGGTGCAACAACTACACTGGTTGACAGCACTGCATCAGGCGCATGGTTTAGCGGCAATACTTCAGTTGCCACTATTGGGTCTTCATCAGGTATATTAGCAGGCGTATCAGCAGGCGTGGCTGTTATCAGCTATATGTTATCAAGCGGGTGCATGAATACCACGCAGGTAACTATAAATCCTATACCGCCGGTTCCCAGGGCAACGGGTGTAAGCCCGCTGAAAGTATGCGTAGGCTCATCTATATCGCTAACTGATTCGTTAACCGGTGGGACGTGGGCGGCAGCCGGAAGTAGCGCCACAGTAGGGTCAACATCCGGCGTATTAACAGGTGTTTCTCCCGGAGCTATTTTAATAAACTATACCTTGCCTACGGGATGCAACCAGGTAGCCATGGTCACCGTAAATGCCTTACCATCCGCTATTACAGGTACTGTGAATGAATGCGTGGGGGTAACTACTATCATCAGCGATACTGCCAGTGGAGGGGCATGGGGCAGCAGTAATTCATCTATAGCCACAGTAGGGTCGGCGGGAGGAGTAACAGGGGTAGCCGCAGGTACCACAAACATAAGTTATACTATTCCCGGCGGCTGTGCCGCTACCAGGACAGTTACTATAAATCCATTGCCAACAGCGATAAGCGGATCAGCAATTGTATGTTCCGCCCCTACAGCATTAAGCGATTCTGTTACCGGGGGGCTATGGAGTACAGGCGGCAGTGTGGCTGCCATTGGGTCGGCAACAGGAATTGTAACCGGGCTAACTCTGGGTACGGAAACTATCACCTATACTTTACCAACAGGGTGCGCGGCTACAAAAGCAGTTACGGTGAGTATGACGCCTTCTGTAATAACCGGAACAGCAATATTGTGCACCGGCTCAACAGTAACCCTGGCCGACTCGGTATCAGGGGGGGCATGGAGCAGCAGTAATACTGCTATAGCCATTGCCGGCTCAACAGGCATTGTTTCCGGTGTTTCTGGTGGCACGGCGATAATTACTTATACTTTGCCGGCAGGATGCGCTGCAACGAAGTCGGTAACGGTAAATCCATTACCCGCAACGATCACCGGCTCTTTGAATATTTGTTCGGGCGCGTCAACGCACCTGGGCGATTCTTTAACCGGGGGAGCGTGGAGTACAGGAAGTTCCGCTACTGCATCGGTTGGTACTACAGGAATTGTTACCGGCGCCGCTACAGGCACAGCAATGATCACTTATACCATGCCATCCGGTTGCTTAACGGCTATACAGATAACTGTGAATCAATTACCATCAGCTATCACTGGTATTAACCACCTGTGTATAGGCCAGTCAACTTCCCTGAATGACTCTGTCTCCGGCGGCAACTGGTCATCTGCTAATAATGCGATTGCAACAATAGGTTCCACAACAGGTTTGGTAGGAGGAGTAGCTTCGGGTACAGTAATGATGACCTATGCTTTGCCCACAGGCTGCATGGCTGCAAAAACAGTTTCTGTAAATAGTTTACCATCTGCAATAATATCCCCAACGGGGTATTTTTATTTATGCCAGGGAACTGCTCTTTCTATGTATGATGGAAGCGGCGGCGGTGCATGGACCGGCGGTGCGGCAGGAATTGCAACAATAGGTACAACTGGGGCGATTACCGGTATATCAGCAGGCACGGCGCCAATAACCTATACTTTACCAACAGGCTGCACGGCAACAGTTAATGTAACCGTTGACCCAACACCTGCGGCTATCACCGGTACGCCGGATATTTGCATTGCGCTGTCTTCAGTTTTAAGCGACTCCATAACCGGCGGAACATGGAGCGCCAGTAATCCATTAGCCTATGTAAATCCTGCTACCGGGGTAGTGATCGGGGTAGCAACAGGCTCTGATACTATAAGTTATACGATCAGCCCGGCAAGCTATTTGCCCGGGTGTACCACAACCATGATCGTAACAGTGAATCCCGCTCCTGTGGCTGTAATGGGCGCCTCGCAGGTGTGCGCAGGCGCTACTGGCTTATTGCATGATGGGGTAAGCGGCGGTATATGGAGTTCCGGGTCGGCGGGAATTGCATCTATTGGTTCCGTAACAGGGATTGTTACCGGCGTAGCTCCCGGCAGCGCTACTATTTCTTATTCTACCGGTACGGGCTGTACGGTTAATTTTCCGGTGACGGTTACTCCTGTGCCATCTGCAATTTTAGGATTGGCAAGTGTATGCCAGGGTGCGGCAATAACCTTAGCTGATACTACCACAGGCGGAATATGGAGCAGCGCTGCGTCAACAGGTACCGTAACAATAGGCTCCGCAAGCGGGATCGTTACGGGTATTGGGTCAGGGACGGCGGTAATAAATTATACAATAGCGCCCGCCACAGGCGCCCTGGGATGTTCGGCTACCCGTACTATTATTGTTGATCCATTACCTGCAACCATAACCGGGACATTGCATGTATGCCCGGGAAGTACAACTATCCTTGCTTCCGGCTCCGGGGGCGTATGGAGCGCCGGCGCAACAGCTATAGCAACTGCCGGCAGTGCATCGGGGGTGGTCACGGGAGTTGTACCCGGCACAACAACTGTTACCTATACTTTACCTACGGGCTGTGCTGTATCAGCCATCATTACCGTAAATCATTTACCATCATCTATAACTGGCGCTTCGGCTGTATGTGTGGGGTTAAGTACAACGTTAAGCGACTCCGCAACAGGCGGCAACTGGACGAAAAGTAACAGTAATGTAAATATTGGTTTTAGCTCAGGAACGCTAACCGGAATTATCAGCGGAACAACAGTCATAACTTATACTGTACCCGCAACCGGGTGTTTTGTTACCAAAACAGTTTCTGTTACCCCATCGCCGGGAGCCATATCCGGCCTTACGCGTGTATGCGAGGGGGCAGCCACAATGCTAAGTGATCCGATAACAGGCGGTACATGGACAAGCAGTAATACCGGCGTCGCGGTTATTGGCTCTTCATCAGGTATGTTAACCGGCATTACTCCGGGGCCGGTTACGATCACTTATTCATTGGGCCTGGGATGCAATGTGAGTACAATAATTACCGTCAACCCCTTGCCGCCTGTAATAACCGGGACGATGTATGAATGCGTGGGAGCCGCCACAACATTGAGCGACTCTGCGGGAAGCGGTATATGGAGTACGGCAGGCGCAACAGCTTCTGTTGGCTCCGCAACGGGTATAGTAACAGGTGTATCCGGCGGAGTTGCTGTTATTACTTATACAACAGGTGCTGCAAGTTCTTTTCCGGGATGCTCCCGGACTGCTATGGTAACCGTAAATCCATCGCCGCCTGCGATAGCAGGGCCATCGGCAGTATGTGTCGGATCGGCCATATTATTAATTGACGGGACGGGCGGGGTATGGAGCAGCAGCAATACTGCAATAGCCACAATAGGGTCGTCAACGGGTGTTGTATCTGGCGATACCATTGGCGTTACAACGATAGGTTATACTTTAGCTTCCACCGGTTGCGTTACAAATACTACTGTAACGGTAAGCCTCTCGCCAACAGCTATAACCGGGCCGTCAGCCGTCTGTGCGGGAGCTACAATAGTCCTGGGAGACCCGGTAGGCGGCGGTTTGTGGAGTTCCGCTTCAGCCGGTATCGCAACAGTTGGTTCTGCCGGTTCCTTATCCGGCATAGTAAGCGGCATAGCCGGCGGGGCATCCACAACAATCACTTATTCGCTTGGTACCGGCTGCACAGTGACTAAAACTGTTACGGTAATAACAGCCCCGGCAGCAATAACAGGAACGATGAGCTTGTGTGCGGGTACAAATGCCACTCTTGCCGACAGTACCGGCGGCGGAACATGGAGTAGTATGGCAAGTTCACTATTCACTGTAAGTCCGGCAGGAGTAGTTCATGGCGTATCGGCAGGTACTGCAACCGTCTCTTATATAGCAGCCGGTACCGGATGCCCGGCTACAGCAACTATTACCATTGATCCTGTACCTGCTGATATTATGGGCTTTTCATCAGTTTGCACAGGCGCGGCAATAATGGAAATTGATACAACTGCCGGCGGTACATGGAGTAGTCCGGCAGGATCACTAACAGTAGATTCAACTGGCGTCATAACAGGGGTATCCGCCGGGGTATCTGTTATTACCTATAGTTCTGGCAGTTGTACGGCAACAAAAACAATAACGGTAAACGCCCTACCTGTGATAACCGGCGCTATGGGACTTTGCGAGGGTGCATCTTCAACTTTAAGCGCCGGAACGGGTGGAACATGGAGTAGTTCGGCAGGCTCACTATTGACAGTTGGATCCGCATCAGGGATAGTAACGGCAGGTGTGGTTACAGGTACGGCAAATATAACTTTTACTCCGCCATCCGGGTGTACAGCTATAGCCACAGTAACGGTAAATTCCGGGCCATCGGCAATAACCGGGCCTACGCACGTATGCACAGGTGCAACAACGGATTTAGGCGATCCGGCAGGCGGGGGTACCTGGAGCATAACGCCAGCCACGACAGCATTTGTGGGGAGTTCAACAGGTATTGTGACCGGCATAGCGCCAGGTGTTGCCACAGTTACCTATTCATTGGGAAGTGGTTGTATGGTGGGCGCTATGGTAACGGTAAACGCATCGCCGGCTGGCATAACCGGAATGCCGCAGGTATGTGTGGATGCGACAACATTGTTCAGCACTGCCTCAACGGGAGGGTACTGGACAAGCAGCCCTGCCGGGATTGCGATAGTCGGAGCGTCGGGTATTGTCACCGGGGTATCGGCTGGCATTGCAACGATAAGCTATACTATCGGCGCTCCCGGTTGCCCGGCAATAAAGGAAGTAACTGTGAATGCGGCGCCATCTGCCATAACCGGGGCGGTAAGGGTATGTGTAGGTTCAACTGCTGCTTTAACGGATACTTCGGGTACAGGAGTTTGGAGTTCGCCCTCAACCGGAATTACGGCAGTGGATTCTGTGACAGGTATCGTTACTGGTATTGGTGTTGGAACAGGAACCATCAGTTATACAACTCCTGATGGTTGCACTGCATTTAAACCGGTAACCGTAAATCCGGTGCCGGATCCGGTCACAGGCGCACTGAGTATCTGCATATATTCCTCCACCACTTTGAGCGACCTGACCAGCGGTGGAACATGGAGTACGGGGAGCGCGTCATATGGTATTGTTACTGTAGCCACTGCAACCGGAGTCATTTCAGGAATAGGGCTGGGTACCGCAATGATCAGTTATAATGTAGCCGGATGTTTTGCGGTAGCAGAGGTAACAGTCAATTCCTTGCCGGCAGCAATAAGCGGTTCTTCAAACGTATGTTTTGGTGAAACAGACACCCTTACAGACCTTCCCGGCGGCGGCATATGGAGCAGCAGCAATGTACTTGTAGCTTCGGTTGGTTCGGCAGGCTTGCCATCTTCAGCGGGTGTAGTGTTAGGGGTTGCTCCCGGTACTGCCACTATCATCTATTCTCTGGGCGTTGGCTGTACGGTTGGCGTCACCGTTACGGTACACCCTGCTCCTCCGGCCATCAGCGTTCCGGCTGGTGGCGGGGTATGCGTAGGTTTAACAACCTCTCTCAGTGATATAACGGGCGGTGGCGCCTGGAGCAGCGGCGATACTTTGGTTGCAACTATTAGTTCAACAGGAGTTGTAACCGGCAGATCGGGCGGCGCGGCGCCAATCAGCTATACGGTTCCTATAGCTACCGGGTTACGTTGCGCGGCTATAACCAGTATTACCGTAAATACCGTACCCGCCATTGAAGGGATAAGGAACATGTGCGCCTTCGATACATTGCATTTGTCTGATTCTATAACCGGCGGTGCATGGACCAGCACTTTGGTGAGTGTTTCTGCGGGTATTGTAACCAGTTATATACCTGGGGTAGCTACAATCATTTATACACTTGGCGATGGCTGCGCCGCATCTGCCCTGCTGACTGTGAACCCCTTACCCGCACCGGTGACCGTAAGCGGCGCTACTCACCTTTGTGTGGGCCACACTGTTTCATTAAACGATATTACGCCGGGAGGAAGATGGAGTAGCGGTGATGTATCTGTTGCAACAATCGGGTCTGCCGGCTCACTGTCAGGATTAGTAACGGCTATGGGTGCCGGTACTGCGGCAATGCACTATACTATACTGGCAACAGGTTGCTCGGAGACCGTAACAGTTACCGTTAACGCATTCCCTTCAGCGGGAACGATCAGCGGCTTTGCCGGTGTATGCACCGGGGCAACTATAACAGTAGCAGATACCATACCGGGTGGCGCCTGGAGCAGTGGCAGTACGGCTACTATAGTTCCCGGCTCATTGTCAGCAGTCGTTACGGGTATTTCTGTGGGTATGGATACCATTAAATATGAGGTTACTAATATTTGCGGTTCCGCATCAGCAACGAAAACAATTACAATAGACTCATTGCCACGCGCAGGAACGATAAGCGGTATAGATAGTGTATGTGCGGGAGCTTCTGTTAACATTGCCAATAGCGTACCAGGCGGCACATGGAGCGCAAGTAATGCGGATGCTGCTATAGACTCTGCCGGTGTGCTAACGGGCATGTTAAGCGGCGTTTCACCAGGTGCGGATACGATCAGTTACAGTATTGCTAATTCATGCGGAACGGCGTCAACAACGTTTGCTGTTGCAGTTGACCCATTGCCACAAACAGGAACCATAACCGGGCAGCAGTCTGTTTGTACCGGGGAAGCTGATACTTTAACGGGGGCGCCCGGAGGCGGAGTGTGGAGCAGCGAAAGCGCAAATGCTATAGTTAATAATGGAATAGTTACCGGGGTATCGGCAGGAGTGGATACGATCAGGTATAGTTTTACGAACAGTTGCGGAACCAATACTACGGGCTACGCGATTACGATTAATAAATGTGATACAGTAACAGGCATTGCCAATGTGCAAATGAATAAATATGCAAATGTGGAAATTTACCCCAATCCTGCGAAGGGTGAGCTAAATGTTGAAAATGCCACTAATAATGAACTGCATATTTACGACCTCTTAGGTAAGGAGGTTTATCATACTGCTCTTATTTCTGATAATGAGCAGATCAATATCAAAGGCCTGCCGGATGGAGTGTATGTAGTGGAGATCGTTGATGTAACGGGTATGAAAACCATAAGAAAGATAGTGAAAGAATAATTGCGGAGATAAAGGGCGCGGTAGTGAGTGTCATTTTAATTTATGCTTGAACAACTGGCGCCTCACATCAGTGGTAACCTGGTCTCCGGTGAGCTTGATATAATCGCGTATTTTGCGTACATAATCAAAATAGCCCATTTGCATCCTTATCAGGAAAACGGTAAAGAAAAGCAGGCTGAAAGTGCCAATGATTATGGTTATTACCGGTTCCTTTTCCACATACAAAATGATAATTGAAGCCAGTAACAGAAACAGGCAAAAGAGCGCAACTACTATCGGGCCGCCGGAATCCACCCTATTCAATTTGGAAGTGACCACTACATTCGTTTTGTTCCCGTCTTCTTTCAGTTCCACTTCTGTTACAGGAAATGTTTGGGAGGAATTAACCTCTTCGGTATTGGGTATGATCCTTAATGAATGGTCTTGTTCCAGCACTTCAAATTCCAGGTTATGGATTTTAACCTGGCTGCCTATGAGCCGGTATTTTAAATGATCAATGGGTATGGAAAAATTATACCGGTAAGTTGTTGTAAAAAACATAGGTTACCTATTGATAAATTAAAATAATTCAGGTGAAGGTAAGTATATTTTTTATTATTCAAACTTATTTTATGAAAATTTCAAACTTACTTATTATTTTTTGCCAACCGCGATAGCAACTCTTTATCTTCATTGGAAATATTTTTCGGAACGGTTATCATTACGCGCACATAGCTATCGCCGCGCTGCTTTGGGTTGCTGTATTCGGGCATCCCCATTTCCTTCAGCCGGAAGGTTTTATCGCTGTCTGTGCCGGGAGGGATGTTGATGTTAAGCGCCTTATCTATGGCCTGCACCGAAAGTTTACCGCCAAGTATGGCTGTATAAACATCAAGTGGCTGGTCGAAATAAAGGTCGTCGCCCCTTCTTTCAAAACGTGGGTGTTTCTGTACGTGAATAGTAATAAACAGGTCTCCGTTTGGCCCGCCATTTATACCGGGCGCTCCTTTTTCTTTCATGCGTAGCACCTGGCCATCTGCTATGCCTGGTTTCAGTTTCAGGTTCAGCGCCTGGTTGCCGAGATTCAGTTGCCGTGAAGTGCCGTGAAATGCCTCTTCGAGTGTTATAGTTGTTTCGGCCTGGTAGTCTTCGCCCTTCATTTGCATACTTCCCCGCTGCCGCCCGCCACCATAGCCTGGCGATGACTGGCCAAAGAATGATTCAAAAAAGTCGGAAAACTGGCTTTCATCACCGGGGTAGAATTGCGATGATCCCCTGCCGCCGCTACCTCTGCGTGCCTGCCCGGTATTAAAACCATAAGCATTGCCGCCTTGTGAAGCATTTTGCCAGTTAGCGCCAAGATCATCGTATTTCTTCCTTTTTTCAGGGTCGCTTAATACATCGTTAGCCTCATTTACTTCTTTGAATTTTTCCTCTGATTTTTTATCGCCGGGATTTTTGTCGGGGTGAAATTTTACCGCCAGCTTGCGGTATGCTTTTTTAATATCATCCTGCGAAGCCTTTTTGTCAACCCCTAATATTTTGTAATAATCCTTGTACTCCATTTTTATAACGCTATTGGTACAGCGGAGCCAAAGTTACGAACATCTTCACTTACCTAAGCACAGTAAAGGAATTGAAATAATCGCCGATCTCATTATTGGTAGGGTAGTTGCGTTTAGCTATTACCGTAATATCATACCTTCTGTGGTTCGCTACACATTCCTTTACAATGGTTACCACGTTTTCACTTGCCGGGTCGTAAATAAAAGCCCTGCCCGAATAACCGTTGATCTCGATAGGTTCGGAATTTATATCTGATTCGGTGAAATCTCTTTTGCGCAGGTTTATACTGCTATCTAAGGATACGTTTGTGTGCGAAGAGTCAATTGTATAACGCGCCGGGCAATCGGTATAGCTCACCTGGAACAGTCTGAATTTATTCAACTCGAAAGTAGAAGGTTTCCACGATACATAATGCACTACCTGCTTCCCAAAGGGAGTCTGCTCCTGCCTGTCGAATACTTTAGCGCTTGCAGGCATCCTGATGGAAAAACTGCCATCGGGAGCGGTATATTTCGTCCATCTGAAATCGTTATTGGTACAAGACGAAAATAACAAAATGAAATAAGAAACTATTGCCAAATTGATAAATCTGCGCATAGACGGGTACTTTATTAAGTAGTGATCAATATTATTTATTTTCTTTAAAGCGTTTATCGGGCGTGCCATCCTTTTTAAGATGCACTGCCGGTTTGGCTGCTTTATTCTCTTTGAAGCGTTTATCAGGCGTGCCGTCTTTTTTTGTTTTGGCAGCTTTCGCCCCGGTTGTTGCCGCAGGGGTGGGGACTTGCTTGGCTGTTGCAGGAGCCGTTGTTTTTGCGGTTGCCGGTTTAGCTTTTTTAGTATCCTTATTTTGCGCGAATGAAGTCCCTGCTATAATCACCAGGGACATTAAAATGCAGATGATCTTTTTCATTTGGTGTGTATTTTGCACTAAATTATAAAATTGGATTGATAGTTTTATTTATTTACGGTTTTTTTATAAAAACCGGTCATTTCAGAGATAATGTCTTTGCCTTATTGTTTTGCCAAATGAAATATTGTTGTATCTTTCAGTCTCTATTTTTAAATTGCATGATTATGAAAAGCACACTACTATTAATCGCGGCAATATGCTGCTTTACTGTTTTTTCAAAAGCAACCGTACATACGGTTACTGTAGGCGATCATGAATTTATGCCCGCAAAGGGTTTGACCGTACACGCGGGTGATACCATTAAATGGCTATGGATAAGCGGCGCGCACCATATTATGACCACTAAAACGCCTCATGGCGCAGTGGCGTTGAGTGGTAAGGTAAATGGCAGGATGCCTGAATTGATATATGTGCCAACTATCTCCGGTACCTATGAATACCAGTGTAAATACTATGCCCCTATGGGTATGACGGGCAGTTTTACGGTAGTTGGCGGTAATGAGGAAGTAAGCATGGGCGCGGCTCCGGGTGTTAATAGCAGTGTAACTCTAAAAACAAGAAAAGGGCGGGAAGCATTTACAACTTATCCAAATCCGACTGCTGGGAAACTGCATATAGAGATCCACAACACTAACTTGCCCGTAACCCTTATTGTGACTGATATGGACGGGAAAGAAGTAAAAAGGGTGGATCACCAGTCCATAAGTGAAACAGACCTTGACCTGTCGAATCTCCCAAACGGCAACTATGTACTTCATGCCGAACAAGGCGACAGGATATATAAACAGGAATTGGTGGTTGCCCACTAAAACTGTTGCATAGCTGCTCCTTATCTTTCTCTGAAAAATTACAAACAATGAATCGCTTATTCCTGCTGATAATAATATTGCCTGTGCTATTGCTTACTGACTCCTGCAAACAAAAAGGCGCGGAAAGTAAGGAGCATTTTAATATCGCCAACGATTTTCTGTTTAAAGACAACCTTGACAATGCCAAAAAAGAATACCTGCTTGCCATAGAAAGCGATACAGCTAACTGGCAGGCATGTTATGAACTGGCGGGGGTTTATGAACTGGAAGGGGATTTTAATAATGCGCTTTATTTCTTTAATAAAACGGTGCAACTAAACCCGAAATTTGCAATTGGTTATTACAACAAGTCGAACCTGGAGGAAACGGTAGGGGATGAGAAAGGAAGTATGAAAGACCTGAATAAAGCAATAGCTTTAAAAAAAGATTTTTTCTCTGCATTATTAACAAAAGGCCGTAAGGAATATGGCTCCGGGCATTACAAAGAAGCCATTGCCACGCTTACCGGCGCAATAAATGTGCGGCAGGATTTTTATGTACCCTATAGTATGAGGGGTAGCAGTAAGTTTAAAACAGGTGATTTTGAGGGCGCGATAAAAGATTTTGATACGGAAATTCACCTGGCGCCAACGCACTTGATGGGGTATGTGAACAGGAGCGTTGCTAACGGGGAAATGAAAAATTACCGCGCGGCTATCAATGATATTAACAGCGCACTGCAGGTGAACCCATTATGGTCGCAGGGGTATATTTCGAGGGGCATGTATGAATACAAGCTGAACAGTAAAGACAGCGCCTGCGGCGACTTCCGTATGGCCTACAAATTGAAAAACCCTGATGCGGAAGCGTATTCCAAACAATATTGTAAATAGAACGGTACAAATAGTCTCTCGCAAAGGCGCAAAGACGCAATTTTCCTGTGTAATGTTTTAAAGTCCGCAAAGGCATAATCTAATATGGATTTTTAATGTTCAAATCTCATATGTATCCTCCATTCCCAAAATTAACAACTTTATACCGCCCGGTTTCTTTATTTTCATACCCTGGATTATGGAATTGACCCGATGAACTGGAAACTTATAAAATGGAGGATACGCTACGGCTGGCAGTATTTTCCTTTTACGCTGAATACTTTACTGTGCGTACTCGCAGGGTGGGGCGCTTACTATTTATTATATAAGCCCACGCCAAAGGGTGAAGAACCATCTCCCTTTCTGCCATTGATTATACTAATGGGGAAGATGGTGTTGTGGTTTGTGGTCTTGCTTTTGAGCCTTTCGGTACTGAGCACTTTTTTCAGCTATTTTTATTACCTGTGGCTGCGTAGTAAAAAAGGGTACCGGCTACAAGTGGAATTTACCACCGAAACAAAAAAGGGAAAGAAGAATAAGCTATACCTGAACGCACGGCTGGAAGGCGTAATACGGCCCATACTCGGGTTCATAAAGGGGCGGCTCTGCTACGATGATAATTTAATGACCGACCGTTTTCCTTTGCTCTCCAACAAGCGGAAAGAACAGAGCCTGTGGCGGGTTGCCATAACAGGCAAAAGCAGCATGAGCCTGCCCGATATAAAGGAATATGACCTGAAAGGGGGCTTCGTTTACTTCCAGGATATGCTGCATCTTTTTTCACTTGCAGTTGCACAGCCTGTGAACGGGCATTTTTACCAGCCTCCTGTATTGGCAGAGGGAGATGATGTGGAGGTGTTCCCGAAGAAGACGGAGAGTATGGATGTGCGCATAGAGCAGCTACGCAGGGTGCAGGGCGAACATCTTAATTACAAAGACTTTGAGAGCGGCGATGATGTGCGCCGCATAGTATGGAAGGTATATGCCAAGAACCGGGAACTGGTGGTGCGCGTGCCGGAGCTATATGAACCTTACGCATCGCACCTGTATTTCTATGCCTCTTTTTATGCCCCTGTAAAACATCAATGGATGGGGGAGGGCTACCTGAAAGAAATGCTGAACTACTACAAGAACAATGTATGGACGGTATATGATACGCTTTCGCATAAAGAATGGAATATGCGCTTTATGCCCGACCAGTCTTTCAATATACCGGAGCAACTACCCGACCACGAGAAAACAGCCCGCATCATCAGCAACAGCAACTGGCACAAAGACGCTTCTCTGCTGCAATACTTCAACCCTAAGAGCGGCGCCGTACTCTGTGTTTCCTCCTTTACCGACCCAAAGGAATTAACCGACATACTCGACCGTTGCGGTGCCTCAACGGTCGTTTATTTTGTAAAACTCTCCAATGTATTCCGGCACTTTGCGGCCCTTAGTTTATTGAGCCGGCTTATCTTGCAGCCGCCGCAAGACCGGCTCTCCGGGCTGCGTACCCGCTGGCTGTTCTCGCCCATACGCTTCCAGGTACAAAAACAGGAAAAAGTAATAGAAGAAATTCTCAACCGCAGCCATGTGGTGAGCGGAACGCTGTAAACCCTGACACCCTGCTTTATACTTTCTTTGACTAAATTTCTTTAGCAATATCACATTTCCCGTGAAAAAAATAATGGGAGGTTGATGGGATATGCAGCGCTGAAAGGCTTTACTATGGCTATTATTAATATTATCTTCCTTATCTCATCATATCGCATTGCTACGCATTGCCTTTTATGGAATTGGGGATTGGGAATTTTGGAATTTGGATTGTTTTCTGTTTTTTGGATTGATTGTTTCATATTTTTCTTCATATTTTATTGAAGTGAGCAAGAAAATTTTTTATTGCTCACATTGGGATTGGTTATCAATGAAGTATGTGAATAATGTGGATAATTGTTGCTCACTTGTTGCTCAATTTTGCGCGATTGTTGCTCATTTTTTGTCTGAACTATGATTTATAGGATTAGATGATTATATGATGACAAAATTGGATAATCCGGCACAAAGGTAGGGTGGTTGTTTATAGGCGCCAAGACGTTTTATCTATTGAGACATTGGGGATTAAATTGTGGATAGTGATTGTACGTTAGCACCCCGATAGGCGGTGCCATGTTTGTAGCAAAAACATATACACACCACATGCACCCCGTGAGCGGGTGCAACAAATTCGCGGTGGGTGATTTTATTTCTTTGATATTGCTACAGTTTGTACAATAGATAATGGCGAAAATTATTTTTCTTAGCCTTTTCTTTTATTTAGCCGTTTTCTTTTTACTTTTATGTAAATGAAACCGATAATAAGGAGCGGGGCGTATATTTTGCTATTGCTGCTGTGCTGTGCCTGCCTGCATACGCTGGCGCAGCAAACCCTTATTACTACTATTGCGGGGCAGCCGGTAAACTCTTTAGGCTGGGGTGGCTATAGCGGGGACGGCGGCCCGGCTATAAATGCGAAATTGGATGTGCCGGAAGGAATATGCCTTGATAAATGGAATAACCTTTATATTGCTGATGCGGCAAATAACAGGGTACGAAAAATAGACCTGAATACGGGTATCATCACCACGGTTGCGGGCATTGGGCCTACAGGGTTACCAAGTGGTTTTAGCGGAGATAACGGCCCGGCTACTAACGCCCAGTTATGGATTCCCTCTGCGGTATTTACAGACACCGCAGGCAATGTATATATAGCTGACGGTGCAAACGACCGGGTACGCAAAATAACCGTAGCCACCGGTATTATTACTACTGTTGCCGGCAATGGGACAACTGGAGATACTGGTGACGGTACTCCAGCTACAAATGCGGAATTGAATGGGCCTGTAGGCTTGTGCTTAGACAAACATGGGAATATCTACATTGCGGATTATAACAATAATGTGGTACGGAAAGTAAGCGCAGAAACAGGTATTATTACCACTTTTGCAGGAAATCAAGGTGTTGGCTATTCCGGCGATAATGGCCCTGCTACCAATGCAACATTCCAGGGGCCTTGCCAGGTGTTTGCAGATAGCATGGACAATATTTTTATCTGCGACCAATATAACCATGCCATACGTAAAGTGGCTGCTACAACAGGTCTCATAACTACCATAGCCGGAAACGGAACGCCCGGATATACGGGAGATAACGGGCCTGCAACAGACGCCCAACTGAACCAGCCGGCAGGCATATTTATTGATGGGCAGAATAATATTTTCATTGCACAATACAGGGATGAGGCAATAAGAAGAATTGACGCAGGAACCGGAATAATAACCACTGTAGCCGGAACTGGAATTGGCGGCTATTCCGGCGATGGTGGCCCCGCTACAGACGCGAAATTAACCTGTACCGATATGTGGGTAGATAACTACGGATCCATGTATATTGCCGACTATGACAGTAGCAGGATTAGAAAGGTATATAACCCAACGCTTGGCTCCGCCAATGTGCAAATGAATGAATACGCAAATGTGGAAATTTACCCAAATCCTACAACAGGTAATTTTTCAGTAGAACATGCGAAGGGTTTACAGCTTACTATCTATGATGCGGGGGGTAAGGCGCTGTTCGACAAGCTCACAGTAACAAACGATAAAGAAGTACTGAATATAGGAGATTTTGTGCCGGGGATATATGTGGTGGAAATGACAGATAACGAAGATAAAAGACAGACTATAAAATTGATAAAGGAATAACTAAACTGCAGACCTATAAGATAAAACAAAAGAACTAAACATAACTGCGTTAAGCTAATTTTCGGCTCAGAAAACTCAGAAATTTCCAAGCATACGAAGAATTAAGCGAAGCGCTCACGCAATGCGTGGGCTTTCCTTATTTCGTATGCGGGTATCTGAGTACCTCTGAGTGCGGATAGGCAGATGTCCCACGCAGTTTTTTTGTACCTGCATAAGGGGACGGATGCACATACCGGACTAAGGTGAATACGATTACCGATTATTTCTTCATTATATGGACCTCTCCCCGGCCCTCTCCAAAGGAGAGGGTGAGGTCGAATGAGATACGCAGTCCAGGCCCGCCGCCGTAGGACCTCTCCCCGGCCCTCTCCAAGGGGAGAGGGTGAGGTTGAATGAGATACGCAGTCTCAACATAAGCAAGAAAGGCATTTTGAATTATACGTTTTTACTTTTCACAATTATCAATTCATCCACACACAAAAAATAAAACATGAAGCAATTTATACATAGGTTTCGCATACGCTATGCGGTTATTATTATTCTTCTTTCTGCTGTTACGGGCAGGAATGCCGTTTATGGGCAGACATGCTGCCAGACCAATTCTGTAAACATAAGCACGGGCTATGACCCTGTTGCCGGCTCGCTTGTGGCTACGGGCTGCGACGGCTGCCCGCCCGCGCCAGACCCTAAATGGAAGGTGGCTTATTATACGCCGGGTGTTACGGCGGCGGCTCCGGTATCGGGCGCGTCGGGCTATACTTTGGTGAGCTTCGGGGCGGCTGCCGATGTGGTCAATACCTGG
>Ga0206818_1094_pt1 | contig 21144 bp, 20 predicted proteins | sample Alteio_BWOrgCont_86_FD_152881 | JGI IMG/M metagenome (GOLD analysis project Ga0206818, IMG submission 152881) | Enriched cells from forest soil in Barre Woods Harvard Forest LTER site, Petersham, Massachusetts, United States -... | ecosystem: Environmental > Terrestrial > Soil > Temperate forest >...
GGCTTTCGCGAAGACCGGATAAATGGTCAAATAATACCCGCCAAACACCATACGGTGGCGGGTACTCAATCCAGACATTGTTCCCTTCTTTTTTAGGGGGCCTTCGCAACAGCAAAAATGTATGATTGAATAAAAGCCTTCCGGTTAAGAAAAAAACAAACCCCAACTTTGACACATAGGCCCTCAAGGCAGAGGTCTGACGGATGGCCGCAAAATTCACTTTAATAAGATCAACAATAATACGGACACCGGGGCCTCCCAAAAGCAAAACCTCATGCTCCTGGTCCTTCATCTTCAAAGCCTGATATTCAACCATGACGATAAAGGCCACCCGGAATTCCAGTTCCAAATAAGAAGCTAAATACGACCTCATCATGTATTGAAAATTGACGGATCCCCCGGCCCCTTTTTGTCGGCAATAGGAATCCAGTATTTGGGAAAGAAGTTCCTGCTTGCGGTAATACAAGGCTGTTCCCTCGGCATCCAGCTGATTGAGGGAAAGGCAGGCTTGTGAAAAGATTTTTTTTCCAAAGAATTGATTGAACAACGACCCTAACCAAGACGTGGCCGCCGAGGTTTGATGCTCATCGAATCGGATCTCAAGATCGCTAAAAACGCTCTTAAATCCCCAATAAAAAACCGAAAAAAAACCAAGACCTTCAACCCAAATTATTTTATGACGCGATGGCACATCATTGCCCTGCATCACCAAACACTCCTGCCACCATCCATGATCAAATTCTGGCCGGTCATATATTTTGAAGCATCGGAACACAAAAAGACAATGGCCTTCCTATATTCAGAAACCTCAGCCATCCGTCCCATAGGGATCAAATCAGCCAATCGTTTAACAAACGCCTGCGGCTGGCCTGTATATATACCGCCGGGAGACAAGGCGTTGATCCTGACATTCCGATCAGCCCAATATGTTGCCAAATAACGTGTCAATCCCAGGAGGCCGGTCTTGATCACAGAATAGGTGACCGGTTTGACAGGCTGCTTATCCTCTTTCAATCCGGTTTCACGGTAGATCCTTTGATCAGGGGCAATGACTGAAAGATCCGAGGCTATGTTCACAATAACACCTGATCTCTTTTGGGCCATTTGAGACCCAAAGACCTTACAACATAAAAAAGACCCTCTTAAACCAACGGCGAAATCTTGTTCCCATTGCTCAAGAGGGAAATGCTCAAATCTTGAGAAATTAATATTCCCGCCTTTTCCAACTTTGGGATTGTTCGCTGCGTTGTTGATAAGCACATTGATCCTGCCCCAACGCCGCAGGACCGTTCGGCGTGCTGCACAAAGACTTTCTTCACTGGTTATATCCACCTGCAGGCCCATGCAACGGCCTTTATATTTCTTATTTAAACGCTTTTCTTGAGCTTTTAAAGCCCTGTCATTAATGTCTAAAAGGCAGACCTTAGCGCCGGCTTCAAGCAAAGCATCAGCAAATTGAGAACCAAGCAATCCCGCGGCACCGGTCACAAGACAGACCTTATTCTTTAGATCAGATTTTCTTTGCAAGCTGGGCCTCCTTCCATTCCTGGTTACGGAACCAGTTCATCTTATAAAGATCCGGGTTGCGGCGAAAAAGTCCATCCACTTCTTTACGTGAAGCATTCCCACCTACCAATCTCTGGACAGTGCACAAAAGCCAATAATCTTCTTCATAGTCCAGGGTAAGCCGCACCTTTACAGGATGGGGGTCTTCATCGACAAGCTGTATTTTTCTTATGCCCGGGACCTTGTCCAGGAAATACCACATCATTTCCGTGTCTTGCGAATTGCTGACGGCGCATGCTTTCCCTATAATATCGCGCTTCAAAGAATACCCGACACTGGCATTGCCCATGCTGGAAGCCTCTGTCGGAGACACTACGTCATACCCTGTCCCAAGCAGGGCAAAACTTTTTTTGACCAGATCAGCATCAAAGAAAGGGTCATCCGCATCCACGGTATGAAAAACGTCAATACCAAAAGCATCACAGCAATCAAGCCACCGTTTTAATTTATGTTTTTCGGATCCACGAAAATACTTTACTTTATTCTTAACCGCCGTCTTTTCCAAAATATCATCCGCAGGCTGGTCGGTCGTACATACGATAGGTTCCAAGCCAAAAAAAACCGCCCTGCGGATGATATGCTCAATAACATTCACATCCCCGAAAGGCAAAAGGCATTTTTGGGGCAACCGTGACGATGCGGTCCGGACTGTAATGAAAGCTGGTATTTTCATGCCCATCTATTTTCCTTGGATTTCTTTAATAGTCCTTCTTAAAATTTCTGTTTTCTGTTTGGCGATCTCTAAATTCCTATAGTTCGTCTTAAATTGCATCATTTTCGGTTGAATGTCTTCTGCTACCGGACAAGATCCGTTTTTATAATTAAAGGCATCCTTATAAACTTTATCATCAGGTAAATACCTGTTTAAAAAAGGTTTATTCTGCATCACCGGTTCGCCATAAGCCACCGATAATCCGCCGTAAAATCCGTCCCCTCCATTTTTCTTGTAAAGATCATAAAAATCTTTCCATTTAATGCCGTAAGCTGCTTGCCCTTCATATTTAACCGTAAAGGTCCAATAAGAATTCTCGAAACCCGGCGGCACTTTTTGGGGAATGACCCAGTCACAGCCCTCCAGCGCTTCTCGATAAAGACCTGCGACCTTCTGCCTTCTTGCTACCAGAAAATCAACGCGTTCCAGTTGGGCCAAGGCCACCGCAGCGGTCAATTCATTCATGCGGTAATTCCAGCCTAAGGTATCGTGCCTTTTATAATGAGGGTCCTGAAAATCCGACGGCAAAAGCTGTCTAAGGGATTGTCCGGCGCTCAATGTTTTATACCCCAAGCCGCCGGTCTTGCGTATCACTGTAGCAAGACCTTCCTCATTGGTAATGACCATCCCCCCTTCACCGGCCGAAAGGTGCTTTTTATTCTCAAAACTGAAGCTGGCCATGTGCCCGATGGAACCAGCCAGCGCGCCTTTATATTTTCCCAGCACGCATTGGGCACTGTCTTCAATAACATAAAGACCATGCTTCTTAGCCAAACTCATGATCGGGTCCATATCCGCCATAAGCCCATGCATATGGACCGCAATAATTGCTTTCGTCCTTGGAGTGATATTTTTTTCTATGCTTTTAGGATCAATATTAAACGTGTCAGGATCAATATCCGCGTAAACGGGTATCGCATTCTGATGCAGGGTCGCGAAAGAATTCATAATGACCGTCTGGGCCGGTGAAATGACTTCATCCCCGGCCCCAACCCCTGCCGCAGCAAGACAGGTATGCAGCGTTGAAGTACCCGAATTATGGGCGATCGCATACTTACACCCGAAACGGGAAGCAAAAGCCTTCTCAAGCTTCCCGACAAATGGTGCTTTTTTATTCTCGGGATTTTCTGAATCCAGTATCTGAGTAACATACTTTAATTCATTGCCTATATATTTTCCGTATGAACCAGACATATATCCATTCTTTCCTGTTTTTATTTAACTAAACTGGCCTCATCCCAAGCAATATGCGCACGCAACTTCTTGGCGATGGGGACTTCTTTGGCCTGTACCCCGATCTTACCGTCGCCAATGGCTTTTTCGATCTTGCGGACAGCGCCGACCAACATGCGCAAACCTGCGGGTTCAACAGAAGCCGCCTGGTCAGAGCCATACATCGCCCTATCCAATGTAATATGGCGTTCAAGGGAACTTATCCCTAAAGCCGCGGCAGCATAAGAAACTGCCAGCCCAACCTCATGGCCGCTATAGCCGACCTTGCATTTATACTTCTCCTTTAAAGTCTGAATACAGGCAAGATTGGCGTCTTCATCATCCATCGGATAGGTGGACTTGCAATGCATTAATTCAAAAGGACATCCAGCCTGACGGAATATCTCCACCGCCCTGTCGATATGCTCAACGTTGCTCATCCCTGTTGATATAAAGGTATGCTTCTTTTCTGCGGCAATGCTCTTTAAGAGGGGCTCATAGACCAATAACGCAGAGGCCACTTTATTATAACGGCAATTGAAAGGGCCAAGGAATTTCTGGCTCTCCAGGTCCCACGCCGAGGCAAACCATTCAATACCGATTTCCTTACAATACCTGTCGATCTCCTGATACTCCTTGAGCCCGAATTCCAACCCTTCCTTTTGGGCACGCTGGGTCTTTCCCCAAGGGCTTTCCCGGGGAGAATCAAGAAGATCCTTGGAATAAACCAGGTCAATGGTCCGTTTCTGGAATTTGACGGCATCGCAACCAGCTTCTTTGGCCACATTGATGAGCTGCTTGGCGATATCGATCTGTCCGTTATGATTAATCCCTATTTCTGCGATAAAGAAAATTGACATTTGATTCTCCTGTTTAGTCCTTCTAATTTTTAACGTATTTTTTCCTTAAAATATCCCACAATTCTCTAACCACCCCATGCCCGCCTTTGACAGACAAAACGACCTTGGCAATTTTCTTGATTGAAAGATAGGCATCTGCCGGCGCCACAGGCCAGCCGACTAACCGCATCGCTCCTTCATCATTGATATCATTGCCCACAAAAATAACATGTTTAGGGTCGATCTTCCGTTCCTTAAGCACCTTTTCTACAGCGGCCTTTTTGTCCGTAATGGCCTGCAGTACAGGTATCCCCAACTTTTTGGCCCTGACCGCGACAATAGGATTGGCCTCCGTTGATATGATCATTTGAGGAATACCCATCTTCTTTATCGCACCAACAGCAAGCCCATCCCCGCGATGAACAAAAACCGCCTCCCGGCCATCATCCATTAAAAGGGCCCTGTTATCGGTCATCACACCGTCAAAATCATAAATGATGAACTTTAATCCCTTGAACATATCAACTCCCCGCTAAAAATGGCCAACGCCCGCCATATGACGGAATTCCGGACAATTACTGGATAGCTCGTTATACTTGCCTTCACTGATAAGCTTCCCTTCTTTCATGAAAAAGATCTTATCGCATTGCTGTATCGTCGTGAGCCGGTGCGCGATAATGATGATCGTTTTCTCTTTGGACAAGCCAAACAAAGCGCTCATGAATAAACGTTCAGTTTCATTGTCAAGGGCAGCTGTTGCCTCGTCCATCACAAGCACTTGGGGGTTGTGATACAAGGCGCGCGCTATCCCGATACGCTGGCGCTGCCCGCCTGAAAGACGTATGCCCCGCTCCCCTACCGTTGTTTCAATGCCCTTCGGCAAAGACCGGACAAACTCATCCAGCTGGGCTAATTGCAAAGCTTGCCAGACTTTGGCATCACTGACCTCTTGGGGATCAACCCCAAAAGCGACATTGCTCCTGATCGTGTCATCACATAAATAAATTATCTGAGGAATATACCCGATCGTGACCTGCCACGACCTTAGATGGCTATGGATATCCGACCCATCAACCAGGACCGTCCCCGAAGACGGTTCTAACAGGCCCAATATAACATCAATGGCCGTTGTCTTGCCTGCCCCGGAAGGGCCGATAAAACCAACCACACTGTTTTTGGGTATCGTCAAAGAAATATGGTCCAGGGCAGGGGTATTTGCCTTTTCATAATAAAAGACAACATCATCGAGCTTGATGTCTTTGTCAAAACGCAAAGGATCGGCAGTGGTGCGCCCACGCTGCTGGCTCTCGAGTTTTTCGCAAGCGACCAAGTCATCGTAAATGGCATTAAAACTCGGGACAAAAAACTTTAACCCTCCCCATGAACTGCTTATCCTGTTGAGGCTAGGCATCATCCTCAGCGACGCGAAAGCAAATACAGATATCGTCGTAAAAACAGTGCCCGGAGACTGGCCGGATAAAAGGCAAATGGCCATGGCAGACATTACAAGGATAACAACAATGGTTTCAATGAACAATCTCGGGCTTCTTGCCACAAGCTCACTTTTACCTTGCTGTACCGCCATCTGATACGCGTGATAACGGTAACTGTCCACAAAAAAAAGTTCTTTGCCCAGTAATTTGGATTCTTTTATGCTCCCCAATCCCTGATTGACCTGCTGCAACGATAAGGCAATGTGGCGGCCGTTTAACTCTCCCCAGCGATGCAGTTTATCTTTAAAAAAATAAAAATAGAGCGTAAGTCCGCCGGACAATACCGCCATGGCAACAATCGTCAGTAAAGGATTTGTCTTTAGAAGGACTAAAAACAAACACACCACCAACAGCCCTTCTGTCAAAATAATAAGGATCGAAAGGACCCCGGTCTGCATAAGGTTTTCAACCTCTCTCAATTTCTGTTGGAGATCCCCCAAATTCCTGTTCAGATGAAAACTGTATGGGCTTAGCAAATAAGCCTTAAATAGCCTTGTGCACACGTATATTTGTTTATTACGGATAAATCTGCCCTGCAAAAATGCTAAAATCAAAAGAATGATATTCTTAACAACAAAAACAACGATGATAACGGCATCCAGCGCGATCATAAATTCCAGAAATGAATGGAAAGAAAAATAATGATACACATTATGTAAATATGCTTTCGTCTCAAGCATCTCGGGATGCCCCAGCAATGAAATAAACGGGATAATAAGAGTGATCCCCAAGACTTCCATAAATGAATTAAGGAGTATCGCCAAAGAAAGAAAGAAGAAATTTAAACCATCTCCTTTCCCGAAAATGACCCCCATTCGTTTCAATAATTGAAGCACTTAAAAAGCCTCCCCGGTTATTCCGCCTTAATTCAATAGATCCTTATTTTGCAGCAAGAACTTTGACCCCACCCGCGCTTTAAATACCTGGTGCAATTCATCCGGTGTGAATAACTCCCAAAATCTGTGCTGAAGCTCTTCATATTCATCATTTGTCTGCCAGCAGCCCTTCATCCTTTCTTCTTTCTCGACCACAACATCAAGGATCTCTTCGGGCGTGTTCTCAATAACTTCTATCCCTGCTTTCTGATAATCACCCTCCCCTTCAGGAAAGCAATCGAGCATTTCCCGAAAGGTAAGGAACCTTTTTTCCCGTATCAGCCATAATTTCTTAAAGATATTTAAGAAATCCGGCGACCAGGCGCAAACGTTCTTCATGGGGATCCTGTTTACAAAAACCAGTTGTTTCCTGAAAAACATGCCCCCCCATTCCAATCCGCTGTTATTCCCGATATAAAAATGGCATCTTGAGATCAAATACATATCCGCAAAATCACACCTCCAGGGACTCATCGCGTAATCAATCACTTGGGGATGTTTCCATGCGAAAGCCTTATTAACCACACTGCCCATGCGAATAACATAATCCCCGCGCGCCACAAGCTCCTTTATCGCCAGGGTATAATTATCTATGTTGGCATCCCTATGATCGTGATATGACCAATTGTTCTGCGGCTTGAGCTCATTCAAATAAGCATTATCCCGGGCATGGAAACAAACGATTGAACTCCCCGGCGGGATGCCCATATCGCGCAACAACTTTGTCCCACGATCATCCTCTTTTTTTGTGAAAGACGCCATTGGCGGGGTATCATTTGACAACCCATGAATATCCCGGTCATTATTAGGAGGATTATAACAATGCGCTGCCAACAGGGGATTACCCCAGTTGGCCCATACAATCCAATAAACAAAATCATACAGGGGAAGTATCCTTTGCCACATTTTGATCACCTGCCGGTTGCATTTCCATGGACGATCAGGATAAAAAATGTCCACTGCCTTTGATGGACGAAGCCCTGCCCTGCGCTCTAATAAATAAACTTCGATATTCCCAATCCCATGCCCGATCCGTTCCGATACCGGGATAAACCGTATCCAGATGAAGGGGCGCATGACCCTGATCAAAATAATAAGAGGCAGTGTTACCAAAAAAATAAACACCTTGGGTAAAACGGTCGCAAAAACCCAAAGCAAAACATTGTGACGTTTGTTCATAAACCTCTCACGGTTTCACCAAAAACCACCAATAATCACCTTCATATCCAACCCTTTTGAATAATCTTTTCCAATCATCCACATGCATACTCGTTTGGGCCGTGATATTCCACTTTAACAGCAGGTCCCTCTCCTCATCATCACGCCAGGCATTTACGGAAATAAACGTCTTTCCCCTACCGACCCTTTGGATCTCTCGTATGGCTTGTTCGCATTCCTTCAACGGGAGATGATCGACAGTACTGATCGAAAGCACTAAATCAAAAGACGCATCAGGATAAGGCAGAGACTTGGCATTACCAACACTAATAAATGGCCTTATTCCTTCACTGGCCTGGCCACGGGCATACTCTGAAATATCCAGGCCGGCCACCTTTGCCTGCGGCATAAGTTTCTTAAAATCATAAAGCATGAATCCTTTAGCGCAACCCACATCTAAAATGGAAGCATTGCCAGGAAGTTTATAGTGTTCTTTTAACTTACGTACCGTGTCTGTCCAAAAACGCGGGTCATAGTAATACCCCCCATAACCATAAAGACGGTCGCCGTCAAAATATTCTTTCCCGAATTGGCGGGCAACTTCCAAAAGCCTGTGTTCTAAAAGAATGCCGACATTATCCTGCTGATCCACCAGGGGGCCGATCCATCCTTCTTTGGATAATTTACGGCGGCCGCGCTCTTCAATAGGCCTTTGAGGCCGGGGATATAGGTCCAATAAATTAATTTCCGCCATAATCAATCCTGTAATGTAGGTAAAGGTTCAACGATCATGTTCCTAAGAAATTCTTCCCGTGATAAATAAGGGAACATGTCCTCCAAAGACCTTGGGACAAAAACGCCATCCTTCCTTTTATCAAATCCCTGGCGGGGCAATATTTCCTGGTCCGCAGGAACCAATATCTCGCATACCACAGGGCCCTTTTGACGCAAGGCCTGACGGATTTTCTGCTCTATCTGACGATGGGATGATATCTGCATTACCTTGATCCCGTAAGCACGGGCGACTTTTTTATAATCAGGAAGGCTCATGCCGCCTGCAGCATCAGACCCGGCGTGCCGCCCGTCAAGGAAACCATCTTGCGTCCCACGGATGGAAAGATACCCTTTATTTGAAAATAAAAATATCTTGATGGGTAACCGATGATGCACAATCGTCTGTAATTCCTGGATATTAAGCTGCATGCTGCCATCCCCGCAAAGGCAAATCGTACGCTTCTTGCCCGAAGCAAAGCAAACACCGATACTTTCAGGAAGGCCTGATCCCATGGAACAAATGCCTGTCGTCAGGACAACTCTCTGGCCGGTCTTTATCTTTAAAGACTGGAAAGCCGTATATACAATCGTCCCGCCCCCATCGATCACCACCGCATCATCTTCATTAAGGACATTGGAAAGACGGTCAACGAAAACATACTGATCGACAAGTTTCTTTTGTTTAATCCTGTCAGCAGAAAGGCCATTATATTTCTTATACCCGTCACAACGGGACTTCCATTGGGCGGTCATCGCCAACTTCGAATTTTTAAAATATTTCAAACACTCCTGCAGAAAGATCTTTGCATCTGCCTGTATGGCAAGATCGACACGAACAGTGGGGGTATCGATCTGTCCTTTGTCAATATTAACCACTATACGTTTTGCTCCTCTGGCGAAAACAGAATAATTGGTGCCTGTTATAGGAATGCACAGGTGTGATCCAATGCTAAGCAAAAGATCACAATTCTGAACAGCTAAATTGGCTCCTCTTTGGCCGGCGATCCCCGGACGCCCCATATATGAAGGGTGATCTGTCCTAATCAGATCACACGCAGCCCAACTGGAAACAAACGGGATTTTTGTTTTATCAAGGAACGTATTAAGCTCTTCAATGGCCTCAGACAGACGAACGCCATAGCCGGCTAAAATTAATGGCCTGGAAGCCTGCTCAAGCATTTCGCAACATTCCCGCACTTGCCGGGCAAAAACAGGATCAGGCCCCTTTTGATAACCTTCCTGAGAAGGGATGAAACTACGCAATTTCAAAGGATCGATCATGGCCCATTGAAAATTAAGAGGCACATCGATCCATACGGGACCCGGCCTTCCGTGACGAGCTAAAAAAACAGCTTTTTCCAAATGGTAGCGGATCATTTCCGGCGTTTCAATCGTAACCGCATACTTGCTCATGTGCGAGACCACCGGAACAATATCGAATTCTTGAGTACCCACCTGACGAACGGGTTTGCCGCGGGATGAGTGCTCAGCCCTTGTCTGGCCGGAAATATACACACACGGTATTGAATCCTGCCAAGCCGCACACAAACCTGTCAAAGAATTGGTGCCGCCCGGGCCTGTGGTAAAGATCCCGACGCCCAGATTATTGGTCATGCGTCCATAGGCTTCCGCTGCAAAAGCACCTGCCTGTTCATGATGATTAAAAACAGGTTCTGCCTGCGGGTGCCGATAAACGGAATCAAAAAAATGTACAGCGGCCCCCCCTGTAAGGCCAAAAAAATGCCTGACCCCTTTCTTGACGAGGAAATCGATAACATAATCCGATAATTTCATGACCATGACCAAATTCTCTTATAGTTATTATAAGCCGTCAATATTCACATAATGCTTGGCCTGGCCGGCATCAACCAGATAAATCCCTCCGTGACAAAAAGTTGCCCGCTCAGAACAAAGCAATACCGCCATCGGGCTGATTTCTTCAGGTTTGCCAAAACGCCCCAATGGGCAACGGTCCTTCAAATATTTTTGGGCATGCTCGGGCCTTTCTTTCATCACCGTATCCCAATGCCCGCCTTTAGTGATCACGACGCCAGGCAGGAGCGCCGACATCACAACGTCCCCTCCCAGCATCGCAAGGATCCGTCCTGTAGAACGCGTGTACGTTGTCATCGCTGCCTTCATGGAACAATAGGGGACCGGCCCGCTGTTTTCCAACGCAGCGCCGGCGGTAACATTGACGATACGTCCCCACTTGCGCTCCCGCATCCCGGGGATCACGAGATTATTGATCTCCACCCCCACCTCTAAATTCAGGCGATAAACGTCCTTCCAGTCTTTCTTACCGGCAAAATGGTCCGTCCTGCCTAAGGTATCCCCAATGTTATTGACCACAATGTCGAGCAGACCAAACTTCTTTTCAATCTTTTTGATCAACTTTTCAGGCTCTCCATCGACAGTCAGATCAACCACGAAAGCTTCATGCCCTGCCTTACGGCCTCCCATTCTTTCTAAAACTTTATCAAGATCAGCTTTATTGCGTGAGGTCACTACGACCTTAGCACCTTCTTTAGCCAGATCAAACGCAATGGCCTCACCGATCCCCCGAGCCCCGCCGGTGACCAATGCACGCCTATTCTTAATCCCCATTTCCATACTTTTCTCCTTAAAGAGTGTTCAACGGAACGATGATTTGGCGCGGGCCATGCTGTGATAATTTTGACAGCATCGCACGCACGTTATACAAAGAAGCTATCGCTGTTAAAATAACGGCTGATCGTTCCAGGTCATGGACTTCATTCATCGGTTTGATGTCTACGTCCAAATTGATATAACGCAGCCCCTTTTTATTGATGTCGTCATCCATGATGCATGTTAAACGCCCTATTGCCCCATCAAGATGATAATCAAGAACCGGCAACATGAGCGCCGCCCCATATCCATAAACATTCTTGCCTTTCAGGAAAGACAAACGTTGTTTCGTTACTTCCATGTTCATCCGGAAGACTTTATAACGGCTCATCACGTCCTTACGCGTGATAAGGGAAAAAGCCTTTGTTTTTTTCCTGCCGGCGGCTTTACGAAAAATAATAATGATCGATCCCCAAAGATTATGGTTGATCGTAAAATCAACCAGTTCACAACCCAGGTCTTCGAGGACAACCTTGATCGAATGCATTGAAAAATAATTTAGATGCTGATGAAAGATTTGATCGAACCGGCCGGCATCCAGCAAGGTGTCTAACAACGGGAATTGAAAAGCGAATAATGTTTCAGAATGCCCCTGGTCTATGACTTTTTTCAGAAAATCCTTAGGGTTAGCCACATGTTCAAGGGTGTCCTTACAAATAAATAAGTCCGGGCTGCCTTGTAAGCTGACATCCTCAAGATAACCGCCCTGCGCTATGACATTATTCTCGGATAACTCTTTTTCCCGGCCTTTCAAAATAGGATCTATGCCGACTAATTTCTTGGCCCTCTTACTGATCAATTTTAATAAGTAAAGATCATTGCAGCCGATTTCCACCACAAGATCGAGCTTTTTGTCGGCAATAAACTTATCGAGATAATCGATAAAAAATTTCGCCGACTGCTGTCCGGTCACACTTTGACCGGAACGAAAATGATAATTCCCGTACTGCAGCTTGACATCGATCACGCGGCCCAACTGACCATGACCACAATGGCGGCAAACAAAAAATCCCTGGTCCAGCACGCCCAATTTTTGCTTACAAACCTCTCTGGTATAAATTTCCGTCATCGGGAAATTCTTCATCTCCAACATGGCGGCCCCGGATCTCTTGCCGCAGACCATGCAGGAAGGCCTTTGAGTGAACGAAACTTTTCGGAATATATTAATGTCCAATTTTGCTCCCCCTCTTTCTTATGGTAATAAAATTGTCAACGGCCTCTTTATATTGATGTTTTAACATGGCCGAATCAACGGAGTATGTGACGTAACGGATCCCTGCGTCCAGGAAAAATTTTACCCGACGCATATCCGTCACAATGGTCCCTGCGTATTTCCCGGATTGATTTATTTTCTTTGTTAATTTCTTAACCACCCGTTGGACATCGGGATGAAAGACCTGTCCAGGGACCCCCAAAGATTTGGAAAGATCATAGATCCCCAGAAAAACGACATCCAGCTCTTTGTTCTCCAGGATCTCATCAATTTGATCTGCGGCCTGTACGCTTTCCACATGAACAGCAACTATCCCATTCCCATTAGCTTTCTTTGTCAGGACCTGGGCGTTATCACCTGAATATCCCCCTGCACGGGTAAACGGTGAAAAACCGCGATTCCCGATCGGCGGATACTTGGCACAACGGATAACTTCTTTTACATCACCGCAAGAAGTGATGTTGGGGACATGTATCCCATGGGCCCCTATATCTAACGCACGTAATATGTCCGACTCAATCACTCCTCCCACGCGGACCAGCGGGGACACGCCGTTGGACTCACAGGCCATGCACATCAGCTGCGCCGTTTCAAAATTGACCGGGCCATGCTCCCCATCAATGATCAAAAAATCAAGGCCGCTTTGACAAATGATGTCTGCACAGACCGCTGAAGGAATAACGGCCCATGTTCCCAATACCGGTTTCCCCGTCTTCATCTTTGCCTTCAAAAAATTATTTTTAAGCATTACTCACTCCTACGTAATTTGTCCGCCAAATCAATCGTGGTCTGCACGATCAGGTCTTCCTGTCCTGCCACTACTTTGCGCTTCCCCAATTCAAACAATACGTCACGGACATCAACACCATATTGTGTTGAGATCCGTTCGACATGCTTAATAAATCCGGAAAAAACACCTGCCATCCCGCTCACAATCCCGGTAGATGTGGTGACAGGTAAAGTAGCGGCGATCTCATGCTCGAGTAGATCGGAAGCGTCGAGCATTTTATATAAATCCACACCGGTCTCGACCCCCATCCTGGAAAGAATGGCGACAAGGACTTCTAGCTGGGCATTGCCGGATCCGGCCCCGAACCCGCGTGAACACGCATCCAGGATACCGGCGCCAGCCTCCCATGCAGCCACCGAATTGGCCGCTGCCATACCTAAATTATTATGGGCGTGAAACCCCACAGGAATATCCAGCTTGCCAACCAAAAACTCAACACGCTCTTTTACATCTGACGGCAACAGTGTCCCGGCAGAATCCATTAAGATCACTCCTGAAGAACCATAGGACTGGGCCTTCAAACATTCTTGTAACAGCAGCTCCTGCGGGATCATATGGACCATCATCAAACAACTATAAACAATCTTGTCCCGTTTACGAATATACCCAATGTGGCTTTGCGTTGTATCAGCCTCTGTGCAATGACAACCAACACAAAATACATCCACACCAAGGTCTATGGCCGGGCCGATATCTCTTTTGACCGTTGCGAAACCGGGAATACAATAAACACCGAGCTTAGTCTTTTTTAATTGCCCCTTAGCAAAATTGATCATGTCTTTATCGCTCAGGAGACTCTCCCCGATCTGCAAGGATGATGCCCCTAAGCCATTGCCATGGCCCACGATCAATATGGGGATCCCCGCCTGGTCTGCGGCAGCCGCATACTTGACTATCTGATCCTTATTAAGCTGATGGCGGATCGCATGGTTACCGTCCCTTAATGTTGAATCAATCAATAAAATAGTTTTCATAAAACGCTCTCTTTGACGGCTAAAGATTCCTTGGCAAAATCTTCAGCGACCGAAACAGCAACACAATTGATGATATCTAAATTACCTGCGAAAGCAGGTAAATAATCCCCGACCCCTCTGACCTTGACGATCACGACCACACGGCCATTTTCATACACCGGCGGGACAATCACCTTATAGCCCGGAACGTGCTGCTGTATTTTCTTTTCCAGGTCTGCTATGGCCTGGCGCATTTTAGGTAAATCCGGATTCCGGATCTTCACAGACACTGTTGTCTGCATATCGACATCAGGGATCGCGGGATTTAAGATCAAAATTGCTTTAGTATTCTGACATCCGGTGAAACTCCGCAGCCCTGCTTCCGTGTTCTCGATATATTCATCAATGTTCAAACGGGTCCCCGGCCCTGCACTGCGTGAAGCAATACTGGAAACGATCTCAATATATTGAATCTCAGGAGCGACACACATCAACTGATGGGCTATGGGAATGGATGCCTGACCGCCGCAGCTGATCATATTGACATTACGGAATTCCCTTGCCTCTTGACGGTTAATGGCAGGAACGATCATATGCCCCGTCATGGAAGGTGTCATATCGATGACATATTTGCCCATTTTCTGAAGAACAGGCCAATGTTTCACATGGTCCTTAGCTGATGTTGCATCAAAAAGAAGTTCACAGCAGGCAGGGTCCTTCTCGACAGCTAAAATCCCCTGGTCAGAAACATTAACACCTATCTTCCGGGCAAGATTGATCCCTAAAGAATCCATATTACGGCCAATGAATAAATTACACTCCAAATAAGGAGAGCGTCGGACTTTCAGCAAAAGGTCCGTACCGATATTACCGCTCCCCAAAATAGCTACTTTTAATTTCTTCGTTGGCATATCCACCAATTTTAGATCTTAATAAGGCAGCGCCCTGCCACATTCCCCTGCTGCATCATTTCAACAGCCTTATTCAAACCTGACAGAGAAAATTCATCTGTTATCAGGCTTTTTAAATCTAATTTGCCTTCTATGCAAAGACGGACATAACGGGGAATGTCCACCTGCGGCTTACACTCCCCGCCCTTAGTCCCTGTCAACGTCTTCCCAAAATGTAGTGGCAGCGTATACAAAGAAATTTCTTTACCCTTAGGTAGCACGCCGACTAAGATCACCCGCCCTTTCGGGCCGGCCAAACGGTAGCCTTCCTCGATCACTTGAGGGTTTCCCGTATTATCAACGACAACATCCACCCCATTGTCCCCTACGGTCCCGCGCACTACATCAGCCACGCTCTGTGTCTTTGCATTAATGGTATGTGTCGCGCCCAGCTTCTTAGCCAACGTCAATTTGGCATCATGAAGATCAACCGCAATGACCGGAAAAGCAGAAACCATCGCAGCGCCCTGAATGATATTCAAACCCACCCCGCCCGCACCGAGGATAAGGATAGATTGACCGATCTGTAATTGCGCCTTGTTATTAATGACCCCTAAACCCGTGGTCACCGCGCAGCCGAATAGCGCTGCTGTTTTCAAATCAAAATCTTTGGGTATGATGGTAAGACGGTTTTCAGCGACAATGGCATATTCATTAAAAGTCGTGACCCAACCAGCGTTCAATGGTTTGCCTTTCCAGAAATAAACAGGAGGTTTGGATTCAATCCCGCTGCCGGGCATCCAATGCAAAACCACATGGTCTGTTGGTTTAACCTGCGTGACACCCGGGCCGATAGCCACCACTTCACCCGATCCTTCATGTCCCAATAAATGCGGCAGATAACGGTCAGGCCCTTTAACACCCTCAATCTCGCCGATCTGGGAACCGCAAATGCCGCTGAAATGCACCTTGACCAAAACCTGGCCATAGTCCAGCCCTGGCGGCAGATCAACCTGGTCCAGGACCAAAGGCTCTTTTTGCGCCACTAAAACAGCGGCCAGCATTTTTTTGGGTAACAATGACATTAAAATGGCCCCTTGAACCAGTCCCCCGGCACATCGTGAGGGGACGTGTGTTGTTTTTTTAGATCATCAATTGATATTTTCTTTCCAAGCATCCCGGCGACGGCCTTGACAATATCTTCAGCCCCTTGGTAAAAAGCCTTGCTCAGGGCCGGACTCGTCGGGCTTGGGAAATCAGGCAAGGCCATGCGCACAGGGGCTGATTTCAATGCCCCGAATAATTCCATGCTCACGCGTGCCACGATCTCTCCGGCGACAGAACATGTTTCATTCGACGTGTCAAGGACCAACAAACGTCCGGTTTTCTTGACAGAAGTAAAAACGCTTTCCCAATCTAATGGGCATATGGTGCGCAGGTCAATCAAATCGCAATTAACACCGTTCTTTTTTAATAATTCCATGGTGTGTAAAGCTTCTATGGTCATATATGAAAAAGAAACGATCGTCACATCATTGCCCTTATTTAACAATTGCGCTTTCCCAAAAGGGACCCTCGCATCACCTTGCGGAACATCCCCGATAAGATTATGCAGCCATCGGTGTTCCAAAAAAACCACAGGGTCAGGGTCAAAAATGCTCGACAATAAAAGGCCTTTGGCATCTGCCGCAGTGGTTGGCATGACCACCTTGAGGCCAGGAATATGGGCAAACCAAGCCTGTAAATTCTGGGAATGGGTCGGCCCCTGTCCCCAGCCGCGACCTAAAATCAAACGGATCGTAATAGGGATGGAACGTTTTCCCCCGAACATATAACGCCATTTAGCGGCATTGTTGACCAGCTGATCCATGGCCAAAAGAAAAAAATCCAGGCGTTGATGTGTCATGACCGGACGGATCCCGTTGAGCGAGGCGCCAATCGCGATGCCGGTCATGGCATTCTCTGAAGTCGGCATATCAAAAACACGTTTGGGCCCGAATTTTTCTTTCAATCCCAAGGTCGTACCAAAGACCCCTTTGGGATCATCGACGCCCAGGCCATAACAGATGACATTCCTGTCCTGCTGCATGGCTTGATGCAGGGCTTCATTGACTGCGCCGGAAAATGTCAATTTACGTTCCGTCATTTCGTATAAACGTCCTTTCCTAATTCATCCACCGAGGGGAAAGGAGAATTCTCCGCAAAAGCAAAGGCCATGTCCACTGCTTGTTTAATATCGGTTTCCATTTTCGCGATGTCCTGCCTAGAAACATCCTTGCGACCCAAACTTTTCTTTTCAAAAAGCAGGATCGGGTCCCTTTTTTTCCATTTTAAATATTCCTGGTTTGTCCTGTAGCCTAAATCATTATCAAAATTGGGCCCACAATGCTCCCGCCAGCGATAGGTATCAAATTCCAGAAAATAAGGGCCTTTGCCGCGACGGATTTGACCGGCTGTTTTGAGCACTTTTTTATAAACAGCTTCCACATCATTGCCATCTCCCTTTTCCGCCGGACAACCCATGGCCTCAACCATTTTATAAATAGCGCGGCCTTTGGGCTGCCGCACCGAAAGAGGCGAATAAACAGAGTAAAAGTTATTTTCACAAATAAACAGGACAGGCAGTTTTCTAAGGACGGCGAAATTCATAGATTCAAAAAAAACACCTTCTTCGACAGCCCCATCACCTAAAAAGACGCAGGAAACTTGGGTTGTGCCGTGCAGTTGAATAGACAAGCCCAACCCCACGCCGACCGGTACAGTCCCGCCGACAATGGCTGTACTGCCCATAAACCCGACGCTCTCATCAATAAGGTGCATGGAACCGCCCTTGCCTGCGGAACAACCCGTGGCCTTGCCGTAGATTTCCGCCATCATGGCGTTTACATCCCCGCCTTTGCCTAAATAATGGCCGTGCGCCCGGTGAGAACTCACGGCAAAATCATCCGGCCGCAATGCCAGCCCCACCGCGGCAGAAACAGCTTCCTGCCCCGTGCACAAATGGGTCGGGCAGCGCATTTTCCCCTCGGAATAACGCTCGGCAATGGTCTCTTCAACCAGGCGGATATGCTTCATCCGCCGTAACAATTCATGAGATATCTTCTGTTTTTGTGCCATAGTTTTATGGTATAAACCAATAATAATCACCCGTGTATCCGACTTCACTAAAAAATTTCTTCCATTCATCCACATGCATCATGGTCTTGGCTGTCAAATTCCAGGCTTCCATGGCCTCACGTTCCTGGTCATTACGGTAGGCATCGACAGTAATAAAACTTTTTCCCCGGCTGACGCGCTCAATCTCCTGCAAAGACTTAGCGCATTCGGCACGGTCCAGATTATGGATGGTGTTGATGGAAATAATAACATCATAAGATTTGTCTTTGAAAGGAAGTTTTATGGCATTGCCAACGACGAGATTTTCTTTGACATCATCCATGGCATGGGCAATGGCGTATTCGGAAATGTCCAAGCCCTTGACGGTGATGCCCGGGATTATTTGACGAAGATCATGCAGCATAAAACCCTTGCCGCAACCCACATCCAAAACCGAACTTGTGGCAGTAAGCCCAAAATGTTTTTGGAAGGCCGGGATCACCGGCTGCCAAAAACGGGGATTATAATTATACCCGCCGTAGCCATGGCGCCTGTCCCCATCAAAGAAATCTTTACCGAATTGGCGGGCCAAGGCCCTGTCTTGCGGGGTCTTTGCCGCGCCGCGGTCTTTGACGTCGCGCCTGGTTTTCGGATAATTGGTTAAAAGGTCAATTTCCATAAAGTTTTTTCATCGTGCGGATATTGTAACAGTTATCTTCTTCTTTAAAAGCCCCTGCCTGGTAGGCTATGATCAATTCTTTAATGGCATCTTCGACACCATAGCGGCGTTTAAAACCAGTAGCGAGCAGTTTATCAGAATTAAGCCTGTACGAGCGCGGATCATTGGATTCAGTGACAACGATCTCAGCCGGCACATGTTTAGCCACCATCTTCGCGATATCCAAAATGGAAATATTCTCAAAGCCGGCGTTAAAAATCCCTGTGGCCTCGCTGCCCAGTTGGAGAAAATGCATATAGGCCCCGATCATGTCCTTCATATGGATATTGGGCCGGGTCTGATTGCCTCCAAAAACAGTCATTCTTTTTTTGGTCAATGCTTGGGAGGTCATCATGTTGACCGATACGTCCAAGCGCATCCTCGGCGAGAAACCACATACCGTTGCGGGACGCAGGCACTGCAAAATAATATCGCGCTGATAACTTAAAAACACGCGTTCACTAATCATTTTAGTCTTATTATAGTCAGAGATAGGTACAAGGTCCAAATCTTCAGTGACCTGCGCTTCATCTTTCAGGCCATAAACACTTCCCGATGAGGCATAGATAAATTGCTTGACCTTATGTTTGATGGCACGCTCGATCAACAGCATCGATGCCAAAGCATTGACTTCCCAGGCTAACTTGGAATCCAATTCACCGCAAGGGTCATTGGCCACATTCGCCAGGTGCATGACCACATCAACGCCCTGCATGGGGACTTTTTCTGCTTCTCTTATATCTCCCTGGACCACTTTCAAATTTTTATGAGGAGCGAGCGTATTGCCAAACCACATGATATCAAACACCGTGACCTGATGGCCTTGGTCTAAAAGTTCTTTTGTCAAATTCGTCCCGATATAACCGCATCCGCCAGTGACTAAAACATGCATCTTCAAAATCCTTTCTTATGGCTTATGAATATAATGATCAGCTTGCTGTTTAAGGATTTCTAAATTATCCCGGACCCATTTAATGGTTTCATCAATGCCTTCTTCAAGGCTGATGCGGTCCTGCCAGCCCAAGACTGTTTTTGCTTTTTTATTATCCAATAAGTAAGCGGCATCTTTTCCAGGACGATCGTTGACAATATCGACACAATCTTCGAAACGGCCGCCCATCTTTCCGGCAATCAACTGGACCACGTCCCGGATAGAAATATTACGCGCTGTGGAAAAATGGAAGATCTCCCCGGGTTTGGCATCCCTGGTAACGGCCCATGTCCCTTGGGCCACATCACGGATGTGGATAAAAGAACGTACCGAATGTCCACCGCCATGCAGCGGCAATTTTTTACCTAAAAGGATATAAAGAATCGTCCGGGGGATAATGCGGTACAATTGCTGGCCCGGACCATAGACATTTGCTGAACGGGTGAACACCACCGGAAAATTATAATTCTTTAAAAATGTCATCAGGCTTAAATCCGCTGCTGCCCTTGACACTGCATACGGTGTGCTGGGGCAATAATTCGTATTTTCCTGCACCAAACCCTGGCAGGTGCCGTACACTTCGGGTGTCGAAACATGCACATACTTGCGCAAAAAATCACATTTACGCAAACGGTCATGTAATTTTACATTGGCCACCGTGTTCGTCTGGAACCAATGCTCCGGATGCTGCCAGCTTTCCGCCACCATTCCCTGTGCTGCGAAATTGACCACATATTCCGGCCTAAAGTTCTCAATAATCTTCATGATGCCATCCAACTGATCATTCAAGTCCAATCGATAAAATTTGAACAAAGGGCTTTTTTGCTTTTTATACGGCAAAAAAACATCGTTAGGTTCAGCAGAGCGGCTGATCCCGACTGTCTCAACACCCTCTCCCAGCAGAAAATCAATAAAATGGGCGCCGGAAAAAGAATTACTGCCTAAAACAACAACTTTATCTTTCATGACCACTGTCTTTCTTCCAAGATCAATATTTCAACAATCTCGTCATAAATTTAATCAAGTCCACGGTCTTGACCGGTTCACGATTACACACAATCTGCACAGCCAGAGAACCGACCGCGTTTCCTATAAAGGACACCAGCTCCTGGGGGATGCCGCCGGCAAAACACGGCGCTATAAAAGCAAAAAACGCGTCTCCGGCCCCTATGGCGTCTACCACGCGATACGCGAAAGCCGGTGTCTCGTGATAACCGTCTTTAAGCGAGTAACATAAGGAACCACTTGCCCCTCTGGTGGCAATAATATGTTCGC
>Ga0206818_1095_pt1 | contig 21125 bp, 25 predicted proteins | sample Alteio_BWOrgCont_86_FD_152881 | JGI IMG/M metagenome (GOLD analysis project Ga0206818, IMG submission 152881) | Enriched cells from forest soil in Barre Woods Harvard Forest LTER site, Petersham, Massachusetts, United States -... | ecosystem: Environmental > Terrestrial > Soil > Temperate forest >...
GCGTTTGGCCGTGCTGGGGGCGGTTTCGAGTGGGCCGCACCGCACTGCGGACGCCATCGCCGAGGACGTTCGCTCCAAGATTGGCGCCATCTCGCGACAGGCGGTGTATAACACCCTTGGAATGCTGGCCGGGAAGGGCCTCATCCGGCGTATTCAGCCCGCCGGGTCGCCGGCCTTATACGAAGATCGGGTCGGTGATAACCACCACCACTTGATCTGCCGCACTTGCGGAAAAACGGCCGATGTCGACTGCGCCGTCGGCAAAGCCCCCTGCTTGACCGCCGCTGACGACTCGGGCTTCCTGATCGATGAGGCGGAGGTGATCTATTGGGGCACCTGTCCAGATTGTCTCGCGAAGGCGAAAGAATCTTCCAAATCAAATCAAGATTTCTGCCAACCCCACAATGAAAACAGAGATGAAAAATAACACAACCTCAATCAAACGCACCGTGATGAACGGAGCTGTTCCGCAACACACCCAGCGACTGCCGAAAGGCCGGAAGTCCGTATGGCTTACTGCCTTGGCCCTTGGCTTTGGTCTGGCGACCCATGGCGGCATGCTCAAGGCCCAATCAAGCACCCCTAAAAAGGAAACGGCAGACATGAGTAAATGCCCGGTGATGGGCGACATGGCTCCAGCCAACAGGAACACCGTCGCCGCAGCCCTGTCGAACCGGGACTGGTGGCCGAATGAATTGAACCTCAAGATCCTGGCTCAGAACTCCACCAAGACCGATCCGATGGGTGGGGACTTTAACTACGCCGAGGAGTTCAAGAAGCTCAACCTTAACGCCCTAAAAAAGGACATCAAGGAACTGATGACCACGTCACAGGACTGGTGGCCGGCCGACTACGGCACCTATGGTCCGTTTTTCATCCGAATGGCCTGGCACAGCGCAGGCACCTATCGCGTCACAGACGGCCGCGGTGGCGCATCCTACGGCACGCAGCGCTTTGCTCCCCTCAACAGTTGGCCGGACAACGCCAACCTCGACAAGGCGCGTCGCTTGCTCTGGCCAATCAAACAGAAATACGGCAAACAAATCTCATGGGCTGACCTGATGGTCCTGGCGGGCAACTGCGCCCTGGAGTCAATGGGGTTCAAGACCTTCGGGTTCGCCGGAGGCCGCGCAGACGTCTGGGAGCCGCAGGAGGACATCAACTGGGGGCCTGAGAGTGAGTGGCTCGCCGACAAGCGTTACAGCGGCGACAGGAACCTCGCCAACCCTCTCGCCGCTGTGCAGATGGGATTGATCTATGTGAATCCAGAGGGACCCAATGGGAAACCGGACCCGCTCGCGGCAGCCAAGGACATCCGGATGACCTTCGGACGCATGGCGATGAATGACGAGGAGACTGTTGCCCTTATCGCTGGCGGACACACCTTAGGAAAAGCCCACGGCGCTGCCAGTGCGAAGAACGTCGGACCTGAGCCCGAGGGAGCCCCCATCGAGGAGCAAGGCCTTGGCTGGAAAAACAAGTACGGCACGGGCAATGCTGGCGACACTATCACCAGCGGCCTCGAAGGCGCATGGACTCACACTCCCACGAAGTGGTCCAACGGTTACTTCGACAACCTCTTCGACTACGACTGGGAACTGACCAAGAGCCCAGCCGGAGCCCAGCAGTGGACGCCCAAAGAGGCCTCTGCGAATGGCACCGTCCCGGACGCTCACGATAAATCCAAGAAGCACGCGCCGATGATGTTCACCACGGACCTCGCGCTGAAAATGGACCCCGCTTATGCGGTGATTTCAAAACGCTTCCACGAACATCCAGAAGAGTTCGAGAAAGCCTTCGCCAAGGCTTGGTATAAGCTGACTCACCGCGACATGGGTCCCTACTCCCGCTGTCTCGGCCCACTCGTGCCTGCCCCGCAGTTGTGGCAGGACCCGGTTCCTCCGGTTGATGGTAAACTAATTGGGGAGAATGAAATCGCTGACCTGAAAGGCAAGATTCTCGCTTCGGGCTTGTCCACTTCGCAATTGGTCTCGACCGCCTGGGCCTCCGCGTCCACCTTCCGCGGGTCCGACAAGCGCGGCGGAGCCAATGGCGCGCGGATTCGTCTCGCACCGCAGAAGGATTGGGAAGTCAACAACCCAGCCGAACTCGCCAAGGTCTTGGCGACGCTGGAGAAAATCCAGAAGGATTTCAACAGCGGCGGCAAAATGGTCTCGCTCGCTGATTTGATTGTGCTCGGCGGGTGTGCAGGCGTCGAGGTTGCGGCCAAGAAGGCGGGTCAGGATGTGAAAGTTCCCTTTACTCCCGGACGCACTGACGCCACGCAGGAGATGACCGATGTGGCGTCTGTGGCAGTGCTCGAACCGAAAGCCGACGGATTCCGAAACTTCCTCGGTCACAAGCTCGACAGACCGGCGCCGGAGACGCTGGTGGATCGTGCCCAACTGCTCACGCTCACCGCCCCGGAGATGACCGTCATCATCGGAGGAATGCGAGTGCTAAATACAAACGTCGGCTTCCCTGGGCTTGGTGTCTTCACCAAACGGCCTGAGACCCTGACCAACGACTTCTTCGTCAATCTGCTGGACATGAGCATCGAATGGAAGAAGTCCCCGATGTGCGAGCACTTCTTCGAAGGACGGGACCGCAAGACGGGTGAGGTCAAATGGACTGCCACTTCCGTCGATCTCGTGTTTGGTTCGAACTCTCAGCTGCGGGCTATCGCGGAAGTTTATGCTTGTGAAGACGGGAAGCAGAAGTTCGTCAACGACTTCGTGGCAGCATGGAACAAGGTGATGAATCTTGACCGTTTTGACCTTGATCTGGCTGTGCGAAATGGAGGCAAGTCTGTGGCGCTCCATTGACAGGCATTAGTGAGCGTTCGACCCGCCGGTTCACCCCCGGCGGGTCGTTTCGTTTCTACGCGGAATTTCGCGGTTCTTTGGTGTTCGAGAATCTTCTAGATGGGCGCGGAAAGTCATATCTCCCTGAGGTGCAGTGCCGCTAGCTGGAAGCACGAATGGTGTAGCCTACAGCGCGGAGAGTGTGGATAAGAGGCACAGAAAAGCCGGAATCCACCTTCTTACGCAGACGCGTGATAAAGATTTCCACGGTTCGGGTGTCGTACTCGTGCTCGCGCTGCCATACCCGCTCGCAAAGCTCCGTACGCGAAAACACGCGGCCAGGTTCCTGCATAAGCACCTGCAGAACCTCAAACTCGCGGGGAGAAAGGCCGATAACATGACCGGCTCGGGTGGTGCGGCGGTGAACCAAATCAATCTGCAAGTCCCCAACCTTAAGAATATCGGACGGCGTCGCGGAGCGCCGCCCCAGCGCCTCGATCCTGGCTACCAGTTCGTCCATCGAAAAGGGTTTGGGCAGGTAGTCATCGGCGCCAGCCTTCAATCCCTTCACCCGATGCTCCACTTCACCGCGCGCGGTGAGGATAAGAACTCGCACCGCGGAGTTGACATCGCGGAGCCGGCTCAGAACGATGAACCCATCCAGAGTGGGAAGATTCAGATCCAGGACCACGAGGTCCGGGGTCTGGTCGAGCGCGGTCCGCAACCCTTCCGCGCCATCCGCTGCAGCACTGGCCAAATGACCGCGGCGCGTCAGCGCGCTGGTGATATGCCTGGCTAGCTGGGGTTCATCTTCGATGACGAGAACACGCATGCGAGTAAGTGTTGAGCATTAGTCCTGCCCCGCGCAAGACTTTGCGGAGCGGAATGTCAGGGTCGAAGGGCTCTCCAATCTCGAACGTGGGCGCCACGCAGTGCGTGGCGCCCTTACTGAACAGAGGCCGGACAACAAATCCATAAACAACTTGTTGCCGTTAACCCTTCTCATATGCCACGGGAGGCTGCATCGGCCTCTGCCGCGAGAGCCACCAGCGCATCGAGGAATCTCTGGCTTTGGCCGAAGAAGAGGCCGTCATTGAAGAAGCTTACGATCGTAGCCACGGCGCCGCCGAATCTATCGGTCAAGGGACGAATGATCGACACGCGGGGCAGGTTCGGGCTGATAAATTCACAGGGCACGGGGAAGATCAGGCTGGGCTGATCGAGTGGATCGGGTGAGTTGAAGAAATTGGGAAACGTCAAGCCTTCGTCCGAAACCGGCGCCACGGGCGCTTGAACACCATTGCCGGCGAAATCCACCCATTCCAGAAAATGCGCGATCTCGTCTCCGCCGATGCCAAGAGTGATCTCAAGCACTTCCGGATCCGTTACTTTTTGACTCATGGCTGCGTAAAGACTCGAACCACCTTGCTCAATGTATCCAAAGTGAAAAGCCGCCGTATTCGCAATCACTTGAATATGATTGGGATTATTGGGATTGTTGAAATCCGCATCGGTGATGGGGATGGCGGTCCGGTTGCTAATACTGACCGCCTGAGGAAACGTGGCACCGAAATCCGGATTCGTCGAACTGCGGTAGCGGACATACCAACTGGTGTCGACATTGAGGTGCATGAGGTTCGTCAGCCGCCCGATTCCCGTTGATCCCTTGGCGGTGCTTCCCTTCAATGTTCGAAACTCATCCAAATTAACGGGTGAGGATCCCCTGGACTCGAGATAGGCATTGAGAAAGTTGGCATGGCTGATTTCATCCAGCGTGTTGCTGCTGATATATTGTGGGCCATCCGCATCGAGATTCGAAAGGGCCAACTGATAGGCGTTCAGCTTCTCGGTCGGATCCACCTCAATGGGCGGATTTTTCCCTATGCCACCCAGTTCCGCATACTGGGTCCAGAGGTCTGCCTCGATCAGCTCTGCCGCCGCGAGAAATTGCAGAATCGCCTCGTCACCCCTGCTTAGTCTGGAGCCGAAGCCATCCGATCCTGCGCGCGCTTTGCCCGTTAAAAATGCGCCGACGGGCAAAGCCGCTGCGCCAGCGAGCCCAACTCGCTTCATAAAGGAGCGCCGCCCACTGACGGGGTTTGTGTTTCGGTTGTTATTCATGGGTGATGTGTTCATTGGATTTAGGGTGTTTGATTTCATGGAACCCTCTATAATCCACCGGCCTGAGGCGCGAAAGGAAACTACCGTAACGTGGATGTTACATCTACAATCATATGGCGAAACGCCCTTGGGAACTCCGGTATTCTCTCCAAAGCCGGGATATTGGTAACAGACGTGTTACAACCCATTTAACCACTTGGCCAACGTTCCTTCGCGCTCGCGGAGGCAGTTGGAGCACTGGCCTCCAGGGAATCCAAGCCGCCAGCAGGTCCTCAGGTCTTCACTTCGCCGCACCTTTCGTGTCCACGCTAACCAGAAAGTCCAGCATAGCCGATTCTCCCCAGTCAACGCTTCCTGCTCGGTCCAGTGCCCAACGCCTGGCAACAGGACCTTGTTCCAGAGATATGGAATGAACTTCTCGGGTCGTCATGCAGTCTTAGGATTCTCTGGACTTGACGGCGGCTTTCGCTGAAAATAGCAAAGTGGTCAGGTTTCCGTGATCGGGATACTTCGATCTCATCGCACCAACGATCGCTTCCACCGTCCCGAACGACCTTGTTGCCTCAGCAAAATCCTGAATATAAGAACGGGTGCGCCGTTGAGAATCTTCTCCGCTTCGTCATCCGGGGCTTCGGGTTTTTTGTGGCCGACAACGACGATTCGGGGATGAAGGCGCTCGATGATACCAATGCTCGCGATCCACTTGTCCCACTCAGCCGGTCCCCCGAGTGCGAGCATTTGGTGGATTTGATTGTATGCGACGTCGCCAGCCACGACGGCATCGAGCGACGGGATGTGGAGCACGGCACTCGGAGCGATATCGCCCTGGCCGACCCCCTCGCGGAGAATAGCTCGGAGCATATGACGAGTTCATGTTATTGAGCTTGGGCGTGGAACGATGACCAGGGCCGCATTATTGGGGCGAGCAGCCCCAACCTCGTGCAGACCGGTGTAAAGCGAGAGGGCGACATCGTGGGAGCGACGGACGACGGCTGTTCTCCCTCTGAGAGCGCGCCTTTTCACAACCCATCGCTGCGCGCCCACAAAGCCGTCGGTCGGCCTGTTGGAGCAGGTGATGCCGGTGATTGAATTGGTTTGAGGTGTGCTCACGGGTAATTGGAATTCGCGGTTGAGAGGGAAGACCTAAGCGTGTCGGCGAAGGCGGCAACCACGGTGAGCACTACCAAGACTAGAAAGCCGGTGGCAAGTACGGGGATGGCGAGGAGCCTGAACATAAATGGGAAATGGGTGGAGAGATGCTGCATCAATGAGATGAGTAAGGAGGACGCCCGATGATATCGCCAAGCTCGATTGCCAGGCTCACTGACCGAGACCCGTCGCACCTCTAAAAAATTCCCGGAGGCCGCCAATGAAAGGCTCTGGGAATAAATCAGCCGCTTCCCCAGTCTTGGTTTTATTGAAGCCCCTTCTTCGCCTCGTGTCGCCCGAGCCCGGCGCCCCATTCGACCATCTCGTCCCGTGAATTGCCCCCCAAGCCCTTCTCCTTCCGCACCAAGACAAATGGCTCCGCCTAGTAGAATGCCAATGAGAATTCTCGTGGTTGAGGAAGGCGCGGGTTCAAATTCCACGCTGGTAAGTGCGCTGCGATCTGATGGCCACATTGTCAGCTCGGCTTCCACCGTTGACGAGACACTTCATTTGGTGGCCGGCCAGCTCTATGATGTGCTCGTCACTGACCTCAATCTTCCGGATGGCCGCGCCACTGACATCCTGGCCCGTTGGAAATATCGCAATTCACTGATCGCCATTGTCCTAAGGGATCGCGGCTTTCCGGCGGAAATTGAGGCCTATGCCGAGGCTGGCTTCCAATACCATATGGTCAAGCCTATCGACGTGGCGTGCTTGAAAGCTCTGCTTCCTCGAAGAATTTGGCCTTCTTTGAAAGAGCAGATGGTGATCCACCGGATGAAGCGGTTTGCGGCGGCTGCGCCCGAAGAAAGGTAGATGTCAATAGCTGCGCTCGTTGGTTGCGAAGCCGCGAAGCGAACGTGGAACTTAACGGGTAGACAACGCCACAACCCTTTCAGGGTTGGTATGAAAACGTCATGGGATCTCCCTGGTACCCCAGGGTAGCTCGTACCTCGCAACCCTGGGCTCTGGGCTTGTGTCCCGCTGGAACACATTTTCCTGCCTTCCAGGCCGACTCGAATGTACAAACTCCAAACTCCAGAGTACTGCGGACATTTTTGTCCGCAGTACGGAGCCCCTACGCTGGCGGGTGCGGATGCGCGACGCGCAGACGCACTTAGTGCAGCGACCGCAAGTACGTACGAATCGCTTCGATCTCCGTCGCGGAATACTTCTTGTCAAACGACGGCATCTCGCCGCGGATGCCCTTCCGGATCACGGTCTCGATGCGCTTATTGCTGATGCTCAGATCGTGAAGATCCGGGCCGTCGTCGTCTTCGCCTTCACCTTTGGCATCGTTGCCGTGGCAGCGGGCGCAACTGTTGACGTAGAAAGCGCGGCCTTGCGCAATGTCAAGCTTCACGCTTGCGGGAGGAGTTGGAGCATTGGCCGCCGTGGAATCCAAGGCGCCCGCCAGTCCGAAGGCTGCGCCAACGGAAAGGCTGGCGATGCCCACGGCCACTGACCACGCTCCAAAATGAGAGAGTTTTTTCATGGAATTATCCTTCGCTAAAAAGTTCCCCGCCCCAATAACCAGCGCCGCTCATCACTGCTGCTGCGATGAGCAGCAGGCTCAGATAGATGGCGTCCGCTCTTGGAGAGACCTTGGCGGGGGTAAAGGCCCTCCATGCGGCCAAGCCCGTCATCAGGGCAAAGGCCGGCCAGACAAACTGGTGGTGGCGCAACAGGGTTTCATGGCCCCAGATTTGCCAATGGGCGATGATGAGACCGCTTAGCACCGCGCCATAACTGCCCACTGCGCCAAGCGCCAGACTGAGCGTTCCGGCGAAACGCAGCTTTCGCCGGAACTCATCATCTCTGCTCAAGAACCTTACGGTATCGCAAAACGCGGACACGAGGATCAGCGCAATGGGAAAGTGCGTGGACGCTCCGTGAAGTTTCGACCACAGGGATGGCTCAATCATGGTGGCAACAGGTTAGAGTTTGGCAGCCAGCGTGGAATCGACGATGGCCAGGGAATGAGACGTCTCCACATAGGAAACCGATGTCATTCCGAGGAAGCTGCGCAGCTTTTCCGCAGGCACCATCTTGGGGCCGGGTTTGGGGGCTGTGCCCGGCTCCGGCTGAGGGAAGGCGGTGGAGCGCGCGGTGTGGAAGGTGATGTTGCCTTCGATCTTTTGCATGGCCTGATGGATGTGCCCGTTGAGCACGGTGACCGATCCGAAGGGCTTCAGCATCTCCAACGCGATGGCGGAATCATCCGTGCCCCAGCCCCACTTGGGATAGACGGCCCAGAGGGGAATGTGAGCATACACCACGATGGGGGTGCTCTTCGAGACGCCTGCCAGATCCCTCTGCAGCCAGGTGAGTTGCTCCTGTCCCAGCACTCCGAGGCCGCCCTCCTTGATCTGCATGACGTTGACCAGACCGATGAAGTGCACGCCCCGATGGTCGAAGCTGGACCAGCCTGCGCCCTGGGTGTCTTTGCCAAAACGCGCCCGGTATTGCGCGCCGTTGTCGCTGAGCACGTCGTGTTCACCAGGCACGTAGAAGATTTGTTTGGTTTTGCAATCGAGCAACATTTGTTGCAGGTCATCGAATTCCTGCGCCTCCGAGAGATGGGTGAGATCGCCCGTGTGGAGGATGAAATCCGGCGTGCGCGGCAGGCGGTTGATCCGGGCGATGGTCTCCCGGAAGGTCGCCCCCACATCCGCATTGGCGGGTTTCTTGAAGCCGATATGGCTGTCGCTGATTTGCGCGAAGGTGAAATCAGATCCGGCAGACAGACTGCTTTCGGCGGCATTCGCCTCGCCCGGCATGAAGATGCGGGAACTGAGAATGCCTCCGCTGAGGGTGAAGAACACTCCACTGCCGGCCCAAGCCATGCAATGAAGAAAGCCGCGGCGGTCAAGGTTGTCTTCCTGGTGGTTTTGCGTGATGAAGTCTGACATAATGTTTTGATGGGTAGGATTTCTGAGCGATGTTTTGGCCAGGCGGGATTGCCAGGCTCGCCGACCAAGACCCGGACGCCTTCTCAAAAATTCCCCGCGCCATCCAAAAAAAGGTTGTGGGAATAAAAGAGCGGTGTCCGCGGTCTTGGGCTTTTTGAAGATCATCTCATCGCCCCCATGACGCCCGATCCCAGCGCCTCATATGACCACCTCGTCCTGCCCCATCTGGATGCGGCGTACAGTCTGGCACGCTGGCTCACGGGAAATGATAGCGACGCCCAAGACGCCACCCAGGAGGCCTGCCTCCGCGCTCTCAAGTTTGCTGGCGGATTCCGCGGCGGAAACGCCCGCTCCTGGTTCCTCAAGATCGTCCGCCACACCACCTGGACATGGCTGAAGCGCAACCGGGGCCATCACGAGGAGGTCGAGTTCGACGAAGAACTGCATGGCGGTGAAGATTTGTCGACCAACCCTGAGACGATTCTCATGCGGCAGGCGGATATCAACGCGGTGCGCCAGGCGCTGGAGTCTTTGCCGCCGGAATTCCGCGAAGCCATGATCCTGCGCGAGATCGAAGGCTGCTCGTACAAGGAAATCGCCGAAATCGCCGACGTGCCGCTGGGCACCGTGATGTCCCGCCTGGCCCGCGGCCGGCAGCAATTGCAAACCCTTCTTACCGCTCATCCTCAAACCGGAGGTTCCCCGTGAATTGCACCCAAGCCCAAGCCCTTCTCCATCCGCACCACGACGGTGAATTGGATGCCGCCAATACGCTGCAAATGGAGCAGCACCTCGCGGATTGTCCCCAATGCGGCGGAGCCCTGCGCACACTCGAGGCGATGCGCGCCGTTCTGCGCCAGGAGGGGCTGCGCTACCAAGCGCCCCCAACTCTGCGGCAGGCGGTGCTCAAAGCTGCGCAGGAGGCGGCCAAGACGAAGCCTGCCCCCGCGGCGTTACGGACCCGGTGGCAGCTCACGTCCGTCGCCGTGGCATCGCTGGCGGCCGGAGTCCTGGCAACCCTGTTTTTGTTTCACTTACAATCGAATAACAAGGGAAATCCTCTTCTGGCGGAGCTGACATCGAGCCACGTCCGCTCGCTTATGGCCGGACATCTCACCGATGTCCTCTCCAGCGACCGGCATACCGTGAAGCCCTGGTTCGATGGGAAACTGGATTTTGCGCCGCCGGTCAAAGACCTCGCTGACGCGGGGTTCCCTCTCATCGGCGGCCGCCTGGATTATCTCACAGGGCGGCCGGTGGCGGCGCTGGTGTACGGGCGCAAGAAGCACCTCATCAACCTCTTTGTCTGGCCCGCGGACTCCACGCCCGCCAGCTCCGTGCCGTCCGTCACGGAGCACATGGGTTACCACTACGTGCAATGGCAGGCGGGCGGCATGGCGCTGTGGGCGGTGAGCGACCTGAATGAGGCCGAGTTGCTCGAGTTCGCGCATCGCTGGACGGCGCAGTGAACTCCAAATATGGTTGGCATGTGTGCAACGTGGCTCGGCTAACAGCCGCGACCGGCTGCTCTTCTTTGTTCGAATTCCGAAACACGCTTCTTGAGCACCCTCTCTTCAGGCGCCTCCACGTACATAAAAAGGGCCTTGAGAATCTCCAGGCCACCGCCCGGCTGATCTTGCTCCTGGCGAAGCTCGTTCTCCGCCTGCCGGTATTCATCCCCGAATTCCTCTGCCTCCACGATGCTTCCGTTGCGCGGTCCGTGTGCCTGGATTTCCCCATGCTCCAACGACGGATGATTCGCCTGGTATCGCTGCTGAAGCCCAAGCTGAATTTCCATCGAGTGGACGTGAGCGCGACAGCAGGCCACTTGAGCCTTCAACAGAATCAACAGCTCAGCCAAGTGGTCGAACTCCTCGGACGACAGTGCACGCGCTCCCATCTCGCGCAGCGGACCAAACAAATCCGCAAGTCTACGCGGCTGGGCCTTCCAGTAGCTCTCAGCAAGTACCGCGCCTGCGGCCCTGGCGGTCAATGCGCAGCGGCGCACGTCCGCTGTCGCGTGCTGAATGGTTTGAATCGCGGCCTGCAATTCACTCCAGTCGCGATCCCAATCTGTCCGGTTCGCCGCCGGCACGTGTTCGGCGCTTAGGGAGCGCGCGATGGATAGGGTCAAAGTTAGGGACTGTTCCAATCGCTCCAGTTCCGCTCCTTCCTCGCGAAGGGAGGTCTGGAGACGGGTCAGGAAGGAAGCATCTCGATCGTCTTTGTTCGTGGTGGGCGCTCTGGTTTCCCCAAGCAGTGACATCCGCTGATGCGCGGGTGTGGATGGAGTTTTCACCCCTTGGTGCACGTGGTGGTTTGGCGTGATCATGACAGACATAGGATTTGGATGGGTAGGGTTCTAGAATAGCGTTATCGCCAGGCGGCATTGCCTGACTCACCTACCAAGACCCGCCGTTCCTCTTTAAAATTCCCCGTGGCCTTTCAAGCGGGGCTCTGGGAATAAATGAGCCGCTTCCGCAGTCTTGGTTCTGTTGAAGACCATTGTTCGCACCATGCCGCCCAAACCCCTCACTCCATTTAACGACCTCGCCCTGCCGCATCGGGATGCGGCGTACAGGCCGGTGCGTCGGCGCATGGGCGATCATCGCCATAGCGCTCTTCATCAGATCGGAGGTCCCCCGTGAATTGCCCTCAAGCCCAAGCCCTTCTCCATCCGCACCAAGACGGCGAATTGGACGCCGCCAACACGTGGCAAATCGAGCAACATCTCGCGGAATGTCCCTATTGCTTTGGAGCCCTGCGCACACTCGATGCGACGCGCTTCGTCTTGCGCCAGGAGGGCCTGCGCTACCAAGCGCCACCCTCTCTGCGGCGGGCGGTGCTCAGGGCTGCGCAGGAGGCAGCCAAGGGGAGCTCTGCTCCGGTAACTTTGCGGACCCGGTGGCAGCTCGCTGCCGTGGCCGCGGCTTCGCTGGCGGCCGGCATCCTGGCAACCGCTTTTTGGATTCATCTGCCATCGCACGATGACGAGAATGCTCTCCTCGCGGAGATAACCTCGAGCCATGTCCGATCGTTGATGGCCGGCCATCTCACCGATGTCTCTTCCAGCGACCGGCACACCGTGAAGCCGTGGCTCGATGAGAGGCTGGATTTTGCGCCACCGGTCAAGAACCTCGCTGATGCGGGCTTCCCGCTGATCGGGGGCCGCCTGGACTACCTCGCAGGGCGGCCAGTGGCCGCGCTGGTATATGGGCGCCAGAAGCATTTGATCAATTTCTTTGTGTGGCCCGCGGAGTACGCGCCTGCCAGCCCCGTGCCCTCCACCGCGGAGCACAAGGGTTACCACATCATGCAATGGCAGGCCGGCGACATGGCGCTCTGCGCGGTGGGCGATGTGAACGAGAGCGAGTTGCGCGAGTTTGCGCTTTGCTGGATGGCGCAGTGAGAGCGTGGTTCAGGAATAGACAGGTTGATTTCAAGGTCCATTCTTAACTCACCGAATTGAGGCGGGAAAGGTACTTACAGTAACAGAGATGTTACAATGCACGAAGAGATGGCGGAACTCCGCCCGGCCAGGCGCATAGAATGTAGCAAAGCAGGTGCGATTCCTTGGAATTTGCCCATGCTGGGAATAGAAAGCAAGTATCGCAGTCACACTTATCAGACTCGACGCAACCTACATATTCTGAACGAACCATCCAACGTCATGTCACACCCTCACAAGCCTGGCGGCCATCCGCCCCAAGCAACCACCGCACCTGCAGTGCGGTGGTGCGGCAACGAAAGTTCACCTGCCTTCGGGCACCCGATGTCCAGTACTCATCCCAACCAAGTTATTCATATGTCATCTATCAAGATCAGAGCCGCGATTCTCAGTCACCATGGCGATATTGTATGCAGCGGAACGATTCAGTTCGTCCCTAACGGAGGCATTCTTCATGTCCAGGATTGGAGCGCTTCCCGGACCGTCATGGCGGCAAAATGCACCCTCCTGTGTGAGGATGCTTACGCCACCATCGAGCTGGATTCCTACACCGATTCAGAGGTGGCATTCCAGTTCGCAAAACGTGGCGCCACCGCGGAAGACTCGTTGTTCGGTCGCAAAATGCCATCGGACCCGGGGCTTATGACACCGCATAAGGTCGGGAACTCTGGTAACGGAATGGATCTCGCATTGGAAGACCTGCAACCAGAGCTCACCGAAGAAGCGGCCTGAGAAGGCGTCCCTTGGAGGAAAACGTCGAGCGCCTGCAAAGGACCATGAGAACATGCGAGGCCTCAAGTGCAAGGTGCGCTCGCACATCGGCGAGAAGACGGACATCACCCAACCGTCCCCCAATGGCGGAAGCGCCGAAACAGCCGTGAGTAAACCTGCTCCCATCCTCGTAGGCCGCGTTGGCGATATCCTATGGATAAGTGTGGAAGGCAAGGGCTCCTTTCAGAATAGCCCGCTGGCGAAGCAGTGTATTCAGACCATGATCGAAGGCGGCGCCCGCCAGTTCGTCGTGGATCTGGAACGATGTCCCATCATGGACAGCACTTTCCTGGGCATGCTGGCGGGTGCGGCATTGAAACTGCGGGAACTGGGTGACGGCAAGGCCACCGTCATCAACGCCAACACGAGGAACCAACATCTCCTTAGGAACCTCGGACTTGATCACATTTTGCACCTGGACCATGCAGGCTCCTGCTACCAGGCCGAGAGGAAGGAGGTTGGCCGGGAGTTGAGCATCTGCCGAGAAACCGCGCAAGTGGGGACCAAGGCCGACCGAATTGGACATGTCCTGGAGGCCCACAAGGCGCTTGTCCAGGCCAATGCTCAAAATGTCAGCCGCTTCAAGGATGTCATCGAATTCCTGGAGAAGGAAACGCGGAAGTCTCCTCCGGCGGAGGGTTAGCAATAATCGCTCATAGGATGGTCCGAAACAGATGGCAACAGGGGCCGATAGCGACCTCCAAATGACGAAAAGATCTCCGGAGCCCGCTTTGGCAGGTCCGGAGATCAGGAACCCAGGGTCTTGCGCCTGGCCGGCCAATCCTTTAGAGGCCGAGTGATTTCAAGAGCGGAGTGTCGATGACTCCGGTGGCTGCCAGCCCATGGCTGGCCTGATACTTGACGATGGCATCATGGCTTTGGGGGCCGACATCACCATCAATCTCCCCGTGGTAAAAGCCCTTGCGTGCCAGTGCGGTTTGAACCGCGGCCTGTAATGATGGCCCGCGACCGGTTTGATTGCCATTGGCATAAGATGCACCGTTGTCACTACCGACATACGTTGGATAGGGGTAATAGTAATCCGGCCCATAGTAGTACGGCCAACCCCAGCCGCCCCAATAACCCACGTCCGCTCCAAAGAAGACACCCGAATGTCCACGACCGAAGAAGCCCCGATGACCGGCGAAGTGGCCTCCGCCGAAATGTCCACCACCGGCATGGCCTCCGCCTCCACCTCCGTGTCCAAACGCCAAGGGCCCACAGGCCAAAGCCGATGCCATGGCCAAGATTTTGATGAATGTTTTCATTTTAAGTATAGTTATGCACATGTTAGGTGGTAACAGGGAAAGGTTTCTCACTTTGTTACCTCCTTTGATAGCCAAGACTGAGGCCACGGGTTTCTTATTCCCCAAACCTTTTTGAAGGCCGCCGGGAATATTTGTAAGGGCGGGCGGGTCTTGGTCGGTGAGCCTGGCAATTCCGCTTGGGCAATAACATCAGTTCAAAAATCCATTCGTTCACACATCATGAAAAATATGACCCGTCCCATCCTAACCGTCGCCGCCGCAGCGGTGGCCGCCTTGTTGGCCAGTTGTGCCAGCCCCACCGAAACTGTTGGATTCGCTCAGCAGCAGAATGCACGATACACGCCTGGTCCGCAGGCGACCGTGAGATCCGACTTGATTCAGTCGTATTCAGGGTGGCAACCGTAACCCCAAAGCAAGGCGGTGCATGAGCATGGCTTTGGAGTCCGAGCTCCAAAGCCAGAGACAATTTGGAGCTTGTCGGGCTAAGCCAGCAAGCCTTGGTTAGGACTACGCGTTCGCGTTGGGCCTCAATCATCTTCCCTTGTCGATGAGGCGGAGGTGATCTATTGGGGCGCCTGCGCCACGTTTTCCACCGTGATATGATCTGGCCCCAGGCGGAACACCCGCCATCCGGCCAGTCCGGCTTCCAGGTACTTCGATGGATCGTCGCTTCCCATCAGCGGCGGCCCATCGATGTCATCAGTCCTGCGTCGATCACTGAGGTGCCGCCTCCCACCCCGATGTAGTGAATGCTGGGTGGAGCCGTGAATGTATTCACGGTGGGAGCTGGAGTGAATCCGAAACCCGGACTTGGAATGCCCGTTTGCCCCGGCGTGCCGGACGATAGCGAGGCGTCGCATGCGGCGATGTAGGACTTGTACTTTTCCTTGTAGTACTGGGCCAATTTGAAATCGGCATCGGCACCCGCAACGTCGCCCGTTATTTTCTTGAGCGTGCCGCGCAAGTTGCAGGCGGAGGCGATCACCCATTTTCTGTTCGCGGGCAGCGGCTCATACAAACGGATCGCTGTATCGAGGTCGGCAATGGCTCCCTGTCGGTCCTTGAGCCGGTCCTTATAAACCGCCCGCATGTTGTAGTGGCTCGGGTTGTTGGGATCCGCCTCGATGGCCCTGGTGCATGAGGCAATGGCGGCAGGGTAGTCCTTCTGTCGCGCCTCCTGCCTGGCCTGGACCTGATAGCCTACAACCTCCCTGTTGAAGCGGGGTGGAGATGCGCAACTGGAGACGAGGAACGCCAATAAAAGAAAGGCAATGGTCTTCATGATTATACTGGGTTCATTTGGGCATCACTCATGACCTCCTGCGGGGCGGAGAGATCCTTTTTAGTGCATCGCTTGCCGGAGGTCAAGGGCACACCTGCCGCCGTGGAGTGCTGCGCATGGAGCATTGCCATGGTCCTCATGCGCGAGGCCGGCGGCTTGCCTTGGTGTCTTAGGTGCGCCAAGATAAATCCAACAAAACTAGCTGAATGAAAAGAGTCAGTCATGAGAACAGGTCGAAATCATGTAGCCAACTCGGCAGGCTGGAGGAGCGCAGGCGCTCTGAAGGTTTGGAGCCCGCGGAGGCGAACCACTGAGCCGCAACGAAAGTGAATCCTATAGAGCCTCGAAACACAAAGATGAGAGTGGCCAGGGTGTCTAAGATCCTGAAGCCAGCACTCTTGCAGAGATCGACCATGGACCTGCCAGGGACTCTCCGGGGTAATCGGGAGCAGCGCGGTGGGAGAGTTGAGTTGGGAACTTGGGAGAGCCCTTTGGGCGCGGGGGGCACGGGCCACCCGCAGCAGACTGGATGTGAAACCATAAGCATCCGGCAGCCTGAAGGGAAGTCGGAGAGGCCCATAGTAGCGGTGAAGCTGGTAACGACAGCGGAGCGAAGGGGCCTTGGCAATAGACAAGCTGAGCTAAGACGAACCTGGAGCTGATTGGAAGATGCCAAATCTCCCTATGACAGAAGAGGACGCCGCCGCCATCGAATGCCGCGAAACGGTGTCGCTGGCGCGGTGGCCCGAACTCCGGGCTCTGAGAGCGAAGCTGGGCCGCAAGGCCAAACAACAGAAGCGATTTCGCTTCTACAGTCTCTACGGACACATCTGCCGCACCCATACCTTGTGGGCCGCGTGGGAAACCGTGCGGCGCAACAACGGTGCGCCAGGAGTGGACGGAATAAGTATTGAGGAAATTAGCGCCACGCCCGAAGGCGAGGCGGCCTTTGTCGAAGCCATCCAGCAAGCCCTGATGACGGGGACCTACCGAGCCCAAGGGGTGCGGCGGGTCTACATCCTCAAGGCCAATGGGAAACTTCGGCCATTGGGCATACCGGTCATAGCCGACCGCGTGGTACAAGCCGCGGTGCGCCTCATCATCGAGCCGATCTTTGAAGCCGATTTTGAGGAATGCTCCCATGGGTTCCGGCCTGGGCGCAGCGCCCACGATGCGATTCGCAGCGTGGAACGCGGCATCCGGGAAGGGCGCAAGGCGATCTACGACGCGGATTTGGCCGGGTACTTCGACTCCATTCCGCATGACAAACTCCTGTTGGGAGTGCGTCAACGCGTGGTGGATGGCGCGGTGCTCGGACTTCTCAGGCAATGGCTGAAGGCACCGGTGGTGGAACCACCCGAAGAGCAAAGCAAATCGGGCCAAGGGGGACCACCGCAGGTGCAGCGACGTAAAGAAGGCACGCCGCAAGGCGGAGTGCTTAGCCCTCTGCTAGCCAACATCCACCTGCACTGGTTTGACCGTGCCTTTCACGGGAAGGACGGACCCGGACAATGGGCCAAGGCAAGGTTGGTACGGTACGCAGACGACTTCGTCATCCTGGCCCGCCATGTGGGAACAAGGATGGAGCGATGGATCGAGGAGAAAATCCAAACCCGGCTGGGGCTCAAGATCAACCGGGAAAAGACCCGCACGATTCAGGACCTCCGTGCCGAAGGTGAAAACCTCCCGTTCCTTGGCTACAGGATACATTACGGACATGACCTCAAAGGACGGGGAACCCGCTACCTGCGAATCGAACCTTCGGCCAAAGCCTGCCAAGCGCAGCGAGCCAGGGTGAGGGAGCAGCTTAGCCTCCGGCAGAGCTACACGCCCCTGCCCGAATTGATTGGGCGGCTTAACCGGCAACTGCAAGGTTGGGCCAACTACTTCAGTTTAGGCTATCCGCGTGAGGCAATGCGCCAAATGAACGCCTATGTCCGGTCCAAACTCACCTGGCACCTTCAACGACGCAGTCAACGCCCCTGGCGCCCACCTCAGAGCGAAAGCGTCCATGATTACCTCAAACGAATGGGACTTATCCAATTGTGAAAGCCTTGCGGAAGAGTCGGTCTATCGCGAAAGCCGGATGCGGGAAATCTGCAAGTCCGGTTTGACGAGGGGGAGGGCGGCGGCCTTCGGTCGCCCCCTCTCTACTCTACTGTGAGACTCCTCCTCGCGCGCGCGCGCGCCTCGTCATTTCCACCACCCTAAGCATTCCTCCTATCACCCCAATCACACACCCTGCTTCTCCTATGCAATCGACTGCATGACAAAACGGAATTCCGGTCTACCTGAATGAACCCATTTCACCCACTAAAACCGCCATCACCGCCGTGAAGTTTTCCGTCATCGTCCCCCTCGATGCCCATCGTGGGCATGCGGAGAAATGTGTCCGTGCCTGGGCGCAGGGACAGACGTTGGCGAGAGATCTTTATGAGGTCATTGTCGTGGCGCCGCCAGGTTTATCCAGCCGGCATCGTTCGCAGCTCAAGGACTTGCTCGGTGCTTCGGATCGCCTGATACTGGGCTCCGCCAACCATGACATCACCCTCGCATCAGACGGGGCCCGGGAAGCGGTGGGCGATTTTCTCTTCTTCACGGAAGCTCATTGCTGGCCGGAATCTGAAGTTCTTGAGAAGACGATGGCGGCTTTTCAGGAGCATCCCGAGTGGAGCGCTCTGAGCGGCCGATTGCTCCCGGTCACCTCCAATGCCCTCTCGCGCGTCGTGGCGGACATGTACCAATCCCAGATGAAATCCGGGGTGCTGGACCACCAGTGGCGAAAGGTGATCGATCCCTGCTTCGCCATCCGTCGCGAAGTCTATGCGCAAAGCGGAGGCTTTGAAGCGGATCAGGGACATTTTGCGGAATGGTCTTATGCGGCCCGGCTCTATCAAATGGGATTTCAGGTGGGGTATGCATCCGAGGCACGGATCCATCACAGTTATGACGGCAAGATAGGGGAACTGAATGGGTTCACCCGGGACTTTATTGACGGAGAACTGGCGTTGCACGCCCGGTTGCCCCGCGATTCCCGGCTCGACTTGCTGCCGCCGGTCGACGCCTGGAGCGTGCGCCACAACTGGAGCCGCCACCTCACCCAAGCCACCCTCCGCGCGGGCTGGCGGGAATGGCGACGCAGGCACGCCCATCGTGCGGAACCCGTCGCCGCAGTTCCCAGCCTGAAGGACCTCGCACGATGGCTGGCCATTTCACTTTGGGGTGCGAGTCTGGACGGGTGGTTGGCCCGCTTGACCATGCTGGGGCGGAGGTGCCGCTTGTTGTGGACCCTGAGGTTCAGCCGTCCGGAAAAGTTGAACTCTGTATTCCTGGATTACTTGAGTGCCGTGATCCGTGAGCGCCGGCTTCATTTCCTGCGTCGGCACCAGAAGGAGTTCATCCAACGCAGCGATGCCGTGGCCAGGGGATGGACCGCCGGACAGTCTGAGTGGGAACCTGGCCGCCCGGGAGGACCTCCCGCCTTGGGGTTGCACCTGCCGGAGGTTTGGAATGGCGAGCCTTTTCGATGGTCGGAGCCCACGGTGATGCTGGATCTCTCTCTTCCCGCCGGTGAGTGCATCCTGGTGATCGAGTGCCTTCCCGTCAGGCCGCCTCCATCTTCGGAAGAACTTACTTTCTACTTCAACGGCAACCTGCTTCCGCCGAAGCGCGTCAAATTCAGGAAGCATCGGATCACCCTCAAGCTCCGTGTGCCCTCCGGCGGCGACTGTCTCATCGGATGGTTCTGCCGCCCTTACCTTGCCCTCGGTGACTCGCGCCCATTCGGCGTGGCCCTGCAGCGGTTGAGTTGGCAGCCGGCATCACTTCCCCGGCTCCTGCTGCTGGCGGGGAGGCATCCGCTGAACGGTGGCGTTGACGACCAGCAGGCGGCTGTTGCGCACCACCACGATGGGAATGGTTTGGCCGGGCTGTGCTGAATTGACCAGTTGCATCAGTTCGTTCGGCCCATTGAAATTGCGGTCGCCAAACTTCACGATGACATCGCCTTCCTGGAGCCCGCTGTTGGCCGCCGGTGAGCCGGGCGCCACTTCCGCGACCATGGCGCCGCGCCGAGTGCCTCCCAGGGACGAATCCACCGACACCGGATCCGGCAGGACCGTGAGTCCCAAGTAGCCGTTCACCGGTGCGCTGGAGCCATGGTTCATGATGGCCGTGAAGGCGTTGCTGACGTCATTGGAGGGGATCGCCAGCCCCACGCCCTGCCACACATTGATCCGGGTCTCGCCCCGGTAGATGGCCACATTGATCCCGACGATCTCTCCGGAGATGTTCACCAGCGGCCCACCCGAGTTGCCGGGATTGATCACGGTATCCGTCTGCAGCAAATCATTGCCCGAGTCGCTAAAGTGTCGCTGGGTGGCGCTGATGATTCCCTGCGTAACGGTGCCCGAGAGTCCGAACGGATTGCCCACGGCAAACACCAACTGCCCGACCTTGACTTCATCGGAATTCGCAAAATGCAGCGCGGGGAAATCCTTCCGGGCACTCAGGATGTGCAGGACGGCAATGTCCGTGTTGGAGTCCGTGCCGACGAGTTCGGCATTAAAGGTCTGGTGATCGCCCGTGGTGATCTGGATCTTCTGGCTGTTCTGCACGACATGATAATTGGTCACCACGTGGCCCTCCTTGCTCACGATCACTCCCGAGCCCAGCCGCGGGTCGTCCACCTGTCGTCCCACCAGCGGACGGCCAAAAACATCCCGAAAGATCACCTCCACACGTTTGCCCGTGGTGTTCACGCTCACGACCGACGGGAGCACTGCCGCGACGACCTTGGTCGATTCCTCGTTGAACCTGGCCAGCACCGGCACATCCTGGGGAGCGAGCACGGAATTCTTGGCGGGCGTGTACGATTGCGAACCGGCGGATTTGCCCTGGAGCAGATCAAAGACGCTGTAGCCGGGCTGGGTGTCCCGGTAGAGGCGGTAAATGAGCGCCGCCGCCAGGAAAATGACGATGGCGAGAAGGATGCGTTTGAGATGACCTGTCATGGAGGGGGAGAATAACGCATCACTTTGGCCCGCTGGTCAATATGGATGACGGGGATGAAGTCATTCGAGATCGCTTACTGCATCGTCTGAGGTCCCGGCAGCACCTCCCCCACAGCCTCCCGCAATGCGGAGAGGGCAGGCGCCGCCAGATCTGGATCGTCACCCAGGGTTCGTTCGGCGAGCCGCCGGGCGAAGCTCAGCAGTCGGGTGTCCCCAAGCAATTCGGCAAACTGCACCGGCGCATCTCCGCTCTGCGCCTGGCCGAGCACATCACCAGGTCCGCGCCGGCGGAGGTCTTCCTCCGCAATGCGGAAGCCATCGCTGGTTTCTTCCAGAATCATGAGGCGTTCCCTGGCCT
>Ga0206818_1096_pt1 | contig 21056 bp, 11 predicted proteins | sample Alteio_BWOrgCont_86_FD_152881 | JGI IMG/M metagenome (GOLD analysis project Ga0206818, IMG submission 152881) | Enriched cells from forest soil in Barre Woods Harvard Forest LTER site, Petersham, Massachusetts, United States -... | ecosystem: Environmental > Terrestrial > Soil > Temperate forest >...
CAACCCTGTAATTAAGAACAGGATCATACTTCGCTTAACAATTATTATTTTCTTCCTGTTGGGCGGAATAATCGGGGGCGTGCTGTTTTTGAAATTGAACTTTCATGCGTTTTTCATACCCGTTTGCATCCTCATTATTGCTTTATTCTACGACTATTTCCGAATAAAACTTTTACGTGCATTACAGCATAAGTGAAGATGTCTCCCCTACACCCTTTTGAGCCAGCCCGTTATACTTAGCCTGGGGCGGGTGGCAATTGCTACTTCGTGTTCCAGTATATTGCTCTGGAAGAAAACCGTTTTTTGATTGTTGGGTAAAATATTTTGTATAGCCTCGCCGTGGTGAATGATGAGTTGGCCGCCATCACTTTCCAGCCAATCATTGTTCAGGTAGCTGATCATAGAGAACTTCCTGCCGTTATCGTTTTTAAACTGGTCTTTATGCCTTTTATAAAATGTGCCTTGCTCATACAGGGCATAATGAAATTCGCTGGCATTAAGCCCGGTAAAGCAGGTGCTGTTAAGATGCCCGATGAATTGGTTTATGGTATCCATAAATTCCATCTCGGCTGAATTAGTGCTGTGTTCATCCAGCCAGCAGGTTTTATCGCTGCGTGTTTTCTGCGTATTATCCTTTACTTCATCATTACCTATGCCGGCCTGCTCCATGCGGCTGTCATTATCTAATTGGAGTAAGTTTTGCCGCAAAGCGGCGGCCAGCGATTCACTTAAAAAAGTTTCTGAAATGCCTATATTACCTGTTACAAATCCTGCTATCAATTCTTCAAATTTCGCTTCCATTTATTTATTTCAGGGTTCAAGGTAAGTTTTAATCTGCATTCAGGACTACCGTATATTGAGTGCCAGTTATAAACTGGCCGGATTGCATAGACACGAGTCAGCCACGCTCATGGCTCTGCTACAGACTCGCGCCAGACAAGCCAGTTATAAACTGGCCGGATTGCATAGACACGAGTCAGCCACGCTCATGGCTCTGCTACAGACTCGCGCCAGACAAATCTGCAATAATATTTTTCACCGTGCCAGACAAAAAAGAAAAAGGTTTTGTGTTTTCACAAAACCTTTTTCTTTTTATTACAACATAGTGATAGTCTTTAAGGGGCAACTGCATTTGCAGCTACAGATGATGCGCTAAGTGAGTTATAGATGCTTTTACCGGTGGTTATGTCTTCATAAACAGATGCATCGCTTACCGGGTATCCATAAGCTGCATAGTAAGCCGTGCTGCCCGAATTTATACCCTGGTCGTGCAGGTCGTTGGCGGGTACCAGCAGCGTTACTGTTGTTGCGTTTGCGGGAACAGCTTTTACATAAGTGAGTAAATAATTTGCCGGTTGATTATTTACGGTAGCATTATTGTTTACAAAAACAATAATGTCCCTTACCCTGGTATCGGGCGTTATAGTAAATACCAAAGAATCATTTTGAGTTACCGTCGTTAAGTATGCGGCCATAGTTGCAGGCGAGAAAGATGCAACGGCAGAGAGCTTTATGTCTTTTATTAGTGTATCTGCCAGGTACTGGAAGTCAACAGCTTCATTATTGCCATAAGTATATGGCGTGGTGTTAGGGTTTTGTACCATTATGGTATAATCCCTGGTGGTAACGCCTGTAAATAAATAATAGCCATTCACATCGGTTGTAGCTGTTGTTGCGGGGCTGCCGGATAATGTGACCTGTATCCCTGACAGGCCGGTATTTACCTTTGTGCCATATTGGTCATACAACATAATATGCCCTGAAATGGCTCCTGCAAATGATGGCCCCGGATTTCCCTGGCTCCCCTTGCTGCACCCGCTAAATATGGCTGCTATGCCTAATGCTGCTACTCCTAATAATTGTTTGTTGTTCATACTGTATGGATTTTAATACAGTAATTCTATTGTAAAGATTGTGCCAGATAGGATAGTTCCGGTTAATTTTAACACACCTGTTTTCTGCTTTCCAGCATGGAGGGTGTTTACTTTTTCATACCGGGGAATTTCATGTGCAGGTTTTTGAGGGTTGTTTGCAATGTTTTGGCCACTAAGTATGACTTATACCAATTATGGTCTGCGGGAATGATGTGCCAGGGTATTTCGTTACAATGTTTAAAAACATCCTCGTAGCAGTGCATGTATTTTTTCCACAGCTTTGATTCTTTGAAATCGTCAGGGCTGTATTTCCACATTTTTTGTGGTTTTTGCAAGCGTTCCTCCAGCCGCTTCAGTTGCACATCGTGCGAAACATGGAGGTAGAATTTAAGGATGTGGGTATCGTTGTGCAAAGTAAGGAGCCGCTCAAAATCGTTGATGGCACGCATCCGCAACTTAGCTGTTTCATCATCTATCATACCATGTACGCGCGTTATCAGCACATCCTCATAGTGCGACCTGTTGAATATATGTATCATCCCCTTAGCCGGCACATGGTGATGGATACGCCATAGAAAATCGTGTGAAAGTTCTTCTGCCGTTGGCGTTTTATAGGAAGTAACGTTTACACCCTGCGGGTTCATGCTGGTGAATACATCTCTCGTAAGTCCATCCTTTCCGCTGGCGTCCATACCCTGCACCACAATAAGTATGCTGTGTTTAGATTCGGCGTACAGCAGGTTTTGCAGATCGTCAAGGTCTTTAAGAATGCCATCAAGTTTCTTCTTTGTGGCGTCTTTATCCACATCTTCCGGCGCCCCGGTGTCAATATCTTTTAGTCGTAAGTTATAAGTCATAAGTCGTAAGTCAGTCTAAAGTATTGAGTCTAAAGTATTGAGTCTAAAGCACACATATTTGGTTTTTAGTAAATAGTCGTGGCGCTATCCATTTTCACATTAATTGCGCCATTGAGCAATTAAGCTATTGAGCATTTAGTAACTCCATTTTCACATTCCCTCATTTTCACATTTTCACATTGCATTGAGCCATTGAGCAATTCAGCCATTGAGCCATTAACTAATTGCGCATCATCTTCCTGTATGCTTTTATAAATATCGCGCCGAGATTTTTATAGGGCGGCACATAATCCGAGAATTGTTCCAGCACATCGGGTTTGTTACTGAAATATTCATCCAGTTCGCGCCACATAGCTATCCAGTTTACATCCGCTCCTTCCAGCAGACGGGCATTGAGCGATTTAATGATCGGTTCATTCACCGCCCTTGCCCCTGTTTGTTTCGAGGATATAATATGTGCATTCGGCGCATGGTCCAGCACCAGGGCCAGGTTGTGGTAGCCGCCGCAGGAACCAAGTATCACTATCCTTACCTTGTCCGTTAGTTTGGCAAGGGTCATGGGCAGGTGGTAGCTATGCCCCCGGTGTATCATAATGGTTGGGTGTATGCCACTGTCGTTCAGAAATTTTGTTAGCCTGTTCTGCGCGTCATCATCATCAGGTTCTTTCAGGGGAAGGTTGGCGTAGATGACCACTTTTTTTCCGGTTACAGAAGATATTACCGTCCAGTATTGCTGGTTGTCCACTTGCCAGTTCTTGTCATTTTTAAACTCGTTCATATAGCTGTCATAAGAGTCCTGGCCATCTTTATCGCCAAAGAAAAACACCTGCTGATATACAATGCCCGAATCATTTACGAGGTCTTTATACAATACTTTATTTATCGGCGGCAAATGCAGCCTTGACGATGCAACCGCAGCCCCGGTATCGCTGCCCGAAATATTGTTGCCTTCAAACAGCATGGCAAGCAGGCTGTAAATGATCAGGCCTTTTTTGCTTTTTTCTTTATAAGACAGTTCGTAGTTTTCCTTCACCTTTTTTTGCAGGAAGGCCGATAGGGTAGAGTCCCTTATACTGCCGAAAGCATCAGCTACATCCACAGCATCTTCAAGGTCGTCATTTCTGCCTTTTTCCAGCCCGCCTATGAAGCTGGTCATCAGTGTTGTTTTAGTGGTATCATCCATTGTAGCGAGGAAGCCGCTCAAAGTATTGTAGCCCGCGCACATCCTTATGAATGTGCGGAAGTGGTCGTGGTGCAGGCTGTCCAGGAACTGGTCGCCCTTTAATGGTTGCATCTTTTCCACAAGCCGTTTGAAGGTGCCGAGGAAGCTGCTGGTATATATTTCGTCCTGACCGTAAACAAGAATAAAGTATAAGGAAGTTGCGGGCAATTGTTCTATACATTTGAAACGCACGGTATCTTTTTCTTCGTGCAGTTCATTCATTTCGCGCACATAATCGCGCAATGCCCGGTAAGATAATTCTTCCGTGTAGGCATGTCTTCCTATGGAGTCGTTTGCTAATTTCAGGCGCACCAGGTTTTCAAAATAAAGGCTGGGGTCGCTTGCCAGCGAGTCCACTTCAGCCACTGTTTTACGGCCATAATATATATCGCTGAGGAACGGCAATGCCTTCAGCGGGGCTTTTGAGTGCGCGGCTATCTTTACGATTGCCTGTACAAATTCATCCTGTGTCTGGTAAACGGCATTCTTCCAGTCGAAATTAGTGGAGGTAGCATAATTGAACACTACTTCCGGCGACAGGCGGGCAGCGGCTTTTATAATATCGGCGGCAAAGGTATCTTTGGCAAATTCATTGATCCGTTTTATCATCATCAGGGGCGATTCCTTGCCTATCTGGGTATAAATATATGCGCGAACTGCGGGCTGGTTATCCATCAGCACCTGGCCATTATCTAATGTGTAAATATCGGTATGGGCCACAGCAAAAGCCATCAGCGTATTTTCATTGGCGGCAATGATCATGTCGTGCATATTTGCCACTAAGTTTTTATAAAATTCCGGGTCTGGTTTTGGGTCGTCATTATACAGGCGCATCATTTCCCACACCGCCCGTAGTGAGCGTATCTTATTTTGATTATCAGCAACAGGGTCGCGGCCATTGCCGGGCATATTCTCTACCAGCACCTGCATAGAGTCCACCTCGTATATCAGCCAGTGGGTAAGAATTGCAGTAGTAGCTGAGTCGGCATGGGGAGGGTGAATCACAGAGTCGGCACGGCCATCTGCCATATCCGCCTTCTTTTGTTCCTGGTCTATCTTGTCGTGCCACAGCACCCGCGCTATGGGTATGGGATGCAGCAAGGTATCCACCCAGTAAGGGTCTGGCTTCGTGGTGTCTTTTTTCTTGTATTTGTTTACATGCACAGGCGGCGGGTGTGGCGCCACATGCTGGGCATGGGCAGCGCCGGCAAACAACAAAACAAAAAACAGAGGTAAACAAGTGATTTTTCTCATAATAAACCTATCCCTGACAGGACAAAAGTGGAAATATTTTAGCCAAATATACTTTTTAAAGTGTTAATAAAGATAAAAGTATGGCATAGGTTTACAGAGTAATTGCAAAATACTATTGGCAGGGCTTTGCGATGTAATAATTAATTGTTTTATTTTGTAACCTTAAAATCTTTTAACAGCATTATTATGCCTGGCAAACAAAAAGAAAGTTTATTGTCTTTTTCCCGCAAATCTATTTTTCCAGTAATAACAGATAAAAAGGCTTTATATGCCTTGTTTCTGAAACAGGCGCCGTATTTGATATTGATACTTACCGCGTTGCTATATAGCAGAGCTTTTTTCAGCGGGTTTAATAACTTTGATGATGATTCATTCATACTTAACAATCCACTGGTCAAAGATATTAGCTGGAAAGGTATCCAGGCTATTTTTACTACATTCAGCACAGGGAAGTACCAGCCGCTGACTACCTTTTCATTTGCAATTGAATATAATTATTTCGGGTTCAAACCGTCTGTATATCACTTTACTGATGTGATGCTACACCTGCTCTGCACCTTGTACGTTTTTAAAATCACGGAGCGGCTCAGTGGCAACAGGATCACAGCAATAGTTGTGGCTGTTTTATTTGCGGTTCATCCTATGCACGTGGAAGAAGTAGCATGGGCTTCGGAGCGGAAAGACCTGCTTTATGCAATTTTTTATTTAATAGCAATGAAGGTTTACCTGGAATACACAGATTCGGGATTTCGCTTTAAATATTATTTATACACTTTTCTGCTTTTCTTACTTTCGCTACTTTCCAAAACCGAAGCGATAACGTTGCCTTTGATAATGATTGTCATGGATGTGTACACCGGGCGAAAGATAAATGCAAAAGCATTATTGGAAAAACTTCCTTTTTTGCTTGTCTCCGTTTTTTTTGTTGTTATTGGCCTTTTATCGCAATCAACAGGAGGGGCATTGGGCCAGTTAAGCACTGCGCCATACGGTATTATTAACCGGATATTTTTATTCACTTCAGTTTTTGCGTTCTATATAGTAAAATTGATCGCTCCTTTCGGCTTATCTGCCATGCACTATTACCCGGATATGCATAACGGAGCTTTACCTTGGTTATACTATACTTCACTGCCATTCCTGGTTTTCATTGTATGGTTTGTTGCCAGGCGTAGTTTATTAAGGAAGGAAATGATTTTTGGCATTTCATTTTTCGTGGCTACTATATCTGTGATGCCTCAGATAGTTTCCGTTGGCCCCTCGCTTACTCCTGAAAGATATACTTACATACCCTACATTGGTTTCTTTTTTATTATCGGCCAATGGATAGCATCTGTTGCATTAACCAGATACAAGCTAATGGTTGCCGGGCTGTTTAGCCTTTTTATAATCGTATTATGTGTTCAGACATGGTTGCGTATTGGTGTATGGAAAAATACGGATACCTTGTCAACCGATGCTATTGAGAAAAACACTGATGTAGCGAACTGTTCTTTATTTTATTGTTTAAGGGCTAATTACCGGTTCAAAGCCGGAGATATACCTGGTTCGATAGATGATTTCAGCGAGGCGGTAAAAGAGGATCCAAATTATTTTGAGGCATATTGTAACAGGGGCGCCGCTTATTTCCAGACGGGCGATATGAAAGCCGCAATGTATGATTTCGATAAGGCTTTACACATCAATCCTAAAGACGCGAGGAGTTATTCCAACAGGGCCGGTTGTAAAGCTAGCACCGGCGACTTTACCGGCGCCCTTGCGGATTATGATTCCTTCCTGAAATTACAGCCCGGCGACAAAACGGCTTATGCCGACCGGGGTATGGTGCGATTAAATCTTAAAGACACAACCGGAGCTTGTGAAGACTGGAATAAAGCTGCAGCGCTTGGTAATGATATGGCAGTTGACTTGTTACAACACTTTTGCGCTCCCAAACTTCAACTTTGAAAATTCAGGCAATAGCCATGACATGAAAAACAAGAAACAGGTACATACCGGTAAACTCATTAAAATCAAACGCTCTTTTAAATTGTCTTTAGTTACGAAACTCAGTATCATCCTGGTTGTCTTATCCTGCCTTGTATATGCGAATTCTATAAGAAACGGTTATGTAATGGATGATGTGATGGTGGTATCAGAGAACCGCTATGTACAAAAGGGGCTGGCCGGTATTCCTTTACTTTTAACAACACATCACCTGGAAGGGTTTGGAGCAAATAATGTTTCCGATTACTACCGGCCATTGTCTTTGGTTATGTTCGCAATCGAGTACCGGTTTTTCGGATTAAACCCTGCGGAGGGACACTTCTTTAATATTGTTTTCTTTGCCGCATGTGTGGTATTGCTGTTCCTTTTTTTAAACAAATTGTTTAACGGTGAAAAAGTGATAACAGCCTTTACAGCGTGCCTGTTGTTTACAGTTCACCCTGTTCATACCGAGGTGGTCGCTAATATAAAAAGCAGGGATGAGTTGTTGTGTTTTTTCTTTTCGTTCCTGTCCCTTATTTTGTTTATAAGCTATGCGGCTAAGGGAAAACTATACCGGTTATTTACCGGCTCTTTTTGCCTTTTCCTCGCTGTTCTATCAAAAGAAACAGCAGTTACTTTTTTGGGCGTCATCCCGCTTGTGTTTTTCTTTTATAAAAACGAAAATAAAAAACGCAGCCTGTTTATTACTGCCGGCACAGTGGCAGTTGTTGTTCTTTTTCTTTGTTTATGGCAGTATGCGCAGAGCCGCAACCCCGGGCAGGAGTCACTTGGCGCAAAATTAACGCATAGCTTATCGTCCGGCAGCCCGGAGGGAGTATCAACCCTGGCACCTAAGATACTGGTGCTTGGGTACCAGTTGAAATTATTATTTGTGCCTTACCCGCTCAATGCCAATTACAGCTTCAGCAGCTATGGGTACGCAGGATTCGGGGATTGGAGGGTATTGGTAACTTGCGCCGCGTATTTTCTATTGGTATTTATTGGCTTCGGCAGGCTCTTTAAGTATAAAAAAGACCCCTGGGCTTTTGGTATTCTTTTTTACCTCGTTACCTTGTCGTTATACTCCAATATTATACCGTTAGGGCAACCTCTTGCAAACCGGTATGCTTTTTTTCCTTCCGCCGGTTTTTGTTTTGTATTTGCTCTTGCTTTTGAGCGATGGATATTGACGTCAAAGGCAAGTATAGCTACCTTAAAAAGTGTAAGATCACTTGTGGTGCTGGTACCCGTTTTATTGTGTTTTTCAATAATGACGATAGCGCGTAACAGCGATTGGCGCGACAATTATACATTGAATAGCGCAGACCTTCCCCAATCGCCGGGAGATTATATACTGCAATATAAGGCTGGCCTGGCGCTACAGGTAAAGTATGAAACGGAGCAGGACAGCGCCCAAAAAAAACAGATCAATGATGAGAGCATAAAACATTTTTTATTGTCTTTAGAGATGAACCCGGACTATACGGAAGCCCATTCGGATATCGGGGTTGCCTACTCCCGGGAAAATAATTATGATTCAGCGCAGTTTCATTTTAAACGTGTGCTGGAATTGAATCCTTCGCACTTTAATGCGTCTGTGAACCTCGCTACCTTACTTTTTAAACAACAACATTTCCGGGAAGCGATCTTTTACTACCGCAAAGCAACAGGAATTGATTCAACCTCCGGCATAGCATGGTATAATATGGGTATCTGCTATGCACGGATACATCAACTGGATTCATCAGTATTTTGCAGTAAAAAAGTGATAGAGATAGCCCCGGAGTTCGATCATTATAAGTCGTTCGGGAATGCTGCAATACTCTATAAAATGATGGGTAATATGGACAGCGCGAAAAAATATGAGGAGATAATGAAACAATATTTTCCGGGGTTTAGCCTATAGGCCATTTTAGCGTACAAGAGCCTGGTTATTTTTTTGCACAATTTCCTGATATTTTTTCGCGCTGTCCATTTTTCCCAATTCATAAAATACGTTTCCTATATCGTTGTTTGCTACGGCATTGCCCGGATTAATAGCGAGGGCTTTATGCAGGTACAAAAGAGAAGAGTCATATTGCCCCAGGTTGAAAAAGACAATTCCTGCTATAATGTTCGCGTTAGCATATCCAGGATAGATGGCGAGCGCCTTCTTTGCATAATCTTTTGCTTCTTCCCTTATTGCTGTTTGCTTTACGGGGTCTTTTTCTTCGTTGGCTGAATAATCATTCAGTTCTATTGCCATGAAATAATTCAGGCGGCTGTTACCTGGCGACTTTTTAATGTCTGTTGAGTATAGCGTGTAGTTATTTGACCAATTATTATTCCGGTTAATAGTAATGAAGACATAAATTACAGATGCCGGAATTAATGTCCACAATACCCCGGGGTGTTTTATTATTTGCCATGCTGTTTTTTCTTTTTCTCCAACCAGTTTTTCAAGCAGCAGCGCCATTAATAAACAAAAACCTGCTGATGGAAAAAATAATAGCCGCTCTCCCATGGTTGTGCCAATCAAAAACAAAATATTGGAAACAAGCGATAGCGTGATCAGGAAGAATAAAATACTGAAAGCGTAATAATCTTTGCGGCCGTTCAGCAAACGAATGACACAGAAAAAAACGAGAGAAAAATAAAATGTTATTGACATGATAACACCCGAATCATTAAAATTTGCAAATGGGATACTGTTGTATGAATAATCGCAGATAAGCGGGTATGGTATGAACAGGAGCTTTGCGTAATCGCCCGATATTAATATTGCCGTAGCTATCCTGGTCCCGTAAGGCAGGCCTGGTTTTGCGAGTGCGTTATCCATAAATTCAATTTCAGAAATGTTGTTGGCCTGGTAATGGCTTAATACCATAAATCTTGCCATAAGGCAGATAAAGGCCGTAAGCGTAGTGGCGATTGTAATGTAAACAGCGCGTTTTTTATTTTCATTCATGTATAGAAAGAAGATCAAAGGAATAATGGCAAGGAAAGTGATGGCTGTTTCTTTGGCAAGGAAAGACAATAAAAAACAAAAGGAACCTGCTGATAATTGTTTCATTTTACCGGTTTGCGTATATTTAATAAAGATGTTCAAACATAAAAACGCAAAGAAGAAGCAAAGCAGTTCATCACGGCTTTTGATATTGGCAACCACTTCGGTATGAATTGGGTGCAGCGCGAATAATAAAGAGGCGATAAATGCCACAGCAGTTTTTTTTTCGTTCAAAAAACCGTTCGAAAAAAAGAAAAAGCAGTATTACGCACCCTGCAAAAAGAAGTACATTAAAAAAATGGCCTGTAGCTGGAGACATTCCCCAAACCTGGAATTCTACCGCAAACATCACTAATGATAAGGGCCTGTACTGGTCATTGGTGGTAATCCTGGAACCGTGGTGATAGGGAGTTAATAGTATTTCAGGAATGGCGCTTACCCCCTTAGTTACAAGTGTATTTTTTTTTATTAAACCAATATCATCAAAAGCATAGCTGTTTTTTAATGTATTGGCATAAACAATAAATGAGATCAGCCCCAGTAATAACGCGGGTTTGAGATCCAGGGGTAACGACCGTGGCATAATTCTTTATTTTGACATCTTCACTTAGTTACTATTGTTATTGATTTTTCCTGGTTGTTGCAGGTTTTTTCAAATTTAATATATTTTTTAGTTTTTTTAACTAAAAAAACACCGGGATAAATGAAATAATTTCAATGAAAAGATTGCCAGAAAACAATGTTATGCAGGGATATTAACATTGCGATTAAAAATATTTTAATTGATTTTTCTCATTTCAAAAATTAATACATAACTTGCTGAATAAATTTGCATAAATTATTATCAGGTTTACCGACAAAACTTTTTTTAAACTTTTTTTGAACCCTTTTAACAACAAAATTATGAACCGCAAAATTACACTCTTGACCCTGTTCTTCCTGGGCGCTATCTTTACATCGAAAGCCCAGCTTTGCCCTACAAACATTGATTTTGAACTCGGGACTACTGCCGACTGGCTTTACTATCGGGGCTATGCCTCTACTGGGACCGCAGCAGCGGCTACTTATACTCTTACCGGACCTACCGGGGCTGTATATGGTCTGCATACGCTTACGTCGGGTCTCGGTACTGATACTTATGGCGGTTTCCCCGTTGTAGGCGGCGGTTTATATTCGCTCCGGTTGGGGAAGGACTCGGGGAATGAAGCTACAGAGAGATGCAGGTATATTGTGCATGTACCAAGCGCTCCCGGAATATGGAGCCTTATTTATCACTATGCGATTGATATAGAAAATCCAAGCCACGGAGCGCCATCCCAGCCGAGGTTTATTGTAGAAGCTTTGGATTCTATAACGGGATTAGCTGTACCCTGCGACTCCTTTACTTATGTGGCTCCCCCGAGTGGTTCCGGAACATTGATCGGAGGTTTTTTCAATTCTTCGGTACCTTCCGCATTTAGCGGCGCTACAGATGTGCAATACAAGCCCTGGACGCTGGGTAACCTGAAGTTCCCGGGAGAGAACGGGAAAACGGTTATTGTCCAGTTTACCGCGCAAGGTTGTACGCTTGGCGGGCATTTTGGGTATGGATATTTAGATATGTCCTGTAATATTTTCTCCAATTCAGAGATCACCTGCGCTACAGGCTCTACTGCAATGAGCGGCCCCGATGGGTTTTCGGCGTACCTGTGGGTGGATTCCGCTACTTTTGGAACGACCTATGGCACCAGCCAGGCGGTGTCGGTAACCACGCCTTCGGCGCAAACAACCTATGCTGTTATTTTAACGCCATACACAGGTTATGGCTGTAACGATACATTGTACACAACGGTCGTACCCTCAACGCTTTCACTTACGCCAAGCGATGATACTTCTATATGCGCGGGTTCCAGCGTTACTTTATCGGCCGGCGCTGTAGATTCACCTTCTGCTTTTCCATTGACTTATTTCTGGTACGGGTCCACGGGCTTGAGTTGCAGTACCTGCGCGAACCCCATTGCGACGCCGGCAGTTACCAGTGTTTATTCGTGTACGGTCACCGACGCCACAGGTTGTTTTAAAACAACCGGTATGGAAATAACCGTATTCCCTAATCCCACTACCATTGCCGGGCCTACCAATGTATGCCCCGGAGATTCTATAGCATTGAGCGATGCGGTCAGCGGCGGTTCATGGGTGGTTTTCCCGGGGACTGTAGCAAGCGTGGCAAGCCCGTATTCGAGCGAGGTAAGGGGCGTAGCGCCCGGCGTGGCCACAGTTATCTATTCGGTAGGGGGTATCTGCTCCATAAGCCGGACGGTGACGGTGAATCCGCTGCCTTCCATAATTACGGGTACTACCCATCTGTGCCCCGGCGCCACTCTTACCCTGGCGGATTCCACCGGGGGCGGGGTATGGACCAGCAGCAACCCGACAGCTGCAGCCATCGGATCATCAAGCGGGGTGGTTACCTCATCAACTCCCGGCCCGGCTTATCCTACCTATAGCACAACGACAATAACCTATACTATAGCGAGCAGCGGTTGCCAAAGGACAACAACTGTTACCGTTAACCCGTTTCCCTACGGCATAGCGGGGGCCAGTACGGTTTGCCAGGGTTTGACCACACCGGTAGCTGACGGTTCTCCCGGTGGCACCTGGAGTCCTACTACCGGTTCCCCGATCACGGTGGATCCTGTTGCCGGTATAGTTACCGGCGTTGCGGCGGGCGTAGGTACTATTACTTATACCCTTACATCGAGTGGTTGTATAGTTACAAGCACGGTTGACGTGTTACCGCCGCCATCTGTTCCTTATGGCGTTACTGAAGCATGTTTGTACGATACTACTTATTTATACGATTCTACGTTACCTATCAGTTCGGCAGGCGGCCCCTGGAGCCTTACGCCATCCGAAGCCTCCTCCGTGTATGTGGACGCCACCGGTTTTGTAGTAGGTTATGCCACCGGTTTGGACACCATTATATATACAGGCGCTTCGGGCTGTACCAGCAGTATAATAGTAACTATTAACCCGCTGCCCGGGCCGATAACCGGGCCTACAAGCATATGCGTAGGCAGCACAGGTACTTTGCATGAATCGGGGCCGGGTACCTGGAGCAGCAGTTCTTCTGCGATAACCATTGGGTCGTCGTCAGGCTTTGTTTCAGCCATCACGGCTTCCGGCGGCGCTCCTGTAACGTTCACTTCTCCATTGGGATGTACCACCTCAGCGAGCATATCGGTACCTTCGCTACCCACGTCAATCACCGCATCGTCTCCAACCCTGTGTGTGGGGTCAACAACGATTTTAGTCGGTTCACCCACATCGGGTGGCTGGAGCACTCCCCCTGGCGGCCATGCCACTGTTTCTTCGACAGGCCATGTGACGGGTATATCAGTCGGTCCCCAGACGATCACCTATACTATTCTCGCTACCGGCTGCTACTTAACCTATACGGTAACCGTTAACACCTCGCCGGCAGCCATTACGAGCAGTACCGGAGGCTCTGATTGTGCCGGTTCGCTTGACACGTTGTCCGATGTGGTAACAGGCGGTTTATGGAGTTCTTCCACCCTCCCCGCAGGGGCAGGTACCATTAACCCGACTACCGGGGTATTTGACGCCACCGGAACTACAGGCGCAATGGCAACCATTACTTATTCGCTTGGGGCAGGTTGTATAGCTACGTTCCCATTAACCATCAACGCGGTGCCCGGCGCTATTACCGGGGCGTCGTCGGTATGTGTGGGCAGTTCTACCCCATTAACAGCCCCCGCCTGCGGCAGTTGCGCCGGCGGCACATGGACGCCCACATCCGGCACATATGGCTATGTTGCGGGCGGCACTGTTTTTGGCGTTGCCACCGGGCCTACCACGCCAACAACCGTAACCATAACTTATACCCCGCCATCGGGATGCCCCACGCATAAGATATTAACGATCAATCCGTTGCCTTTGGCTATTTCCGGCCCTTCGCCTTCCGTGGTCTGTTCCGGTGGTACCGTCACATTAACCGATCCTACCGGCGGCGGTACTTGGGCTGTTTCACCACCAGCTACCGCCGCTGTCTCCACTTCAGGCGTGGTAACGGGCGGCGCTACGGCAGGGGTGGCCACAGCTACTTATACGCTTTCTACTACACACTGCTTTACCAATACTACTATTACTGTTAATCCTTTGCCACTCGCGTTTACCGTAACCGGTACCGGTGGTTATTGTGCAGGAGGAACTGGTCTGCCAGTCGGACTTTCAGGTTCCACTGCGGGGATTCAATATGTATTATATCTTGGCGGAGTTTCTACCGGCGATACATTAACCGGTACCGGCGGGGCGCTCAGCTTTGGCTTGCAGACCACCGGGGGTACTTATACGGTTATTGCCACCAATTCATTTGGCTGCTCCAAAACCATGTCAGGCAGCGCAACAATAACCGTTAATACTGTTCCGACTATTTCGGGACCTACGGCTGTGTGTGTGGGATCAATCATATCAGAAACCGGAACTCCTGCAGGCGGGGATTGGTATAGTCTCAGCCCGGGTGTTGCTACTGTACCACTTACTGTTGGCGCGGTTACCGGCCATGCAACAGGAACTGCTATTATTTCGTATCATCTTAGTACAACCGGTTGTAATAATACGATCACTGTAACCGTAAGCGGCATACCTGGCCCGATTACCGGCCCCGGGTCTGTTTGCGAAGGCAGTTCCATAACATTAACTGATAGTGTTTCTGGTGGCGTCTGGACGAGCAGCGCTCCGCCAGTAGCAGCAATAGGTTCGCTTTCTGGTATTGTTACCGCCGGGTCGAGCATTGGCAGCACCACCATTTCTTATTCACTTGGCTCCGGCTGCACGGTTACACGTACAGTATTAGTAACCACCGCGCCTTCGCCTATTGGCGCTACTCCATCCGTTATCTGTGTGGGCCAAACATCAACTTTGCACGATGCAACTACCCCAACAACCGGTATATGGAGTACCACCAGTTGCGGTACGCTCAGTGTGCCGAGTGTTGCCGGAGGCGAAAGTTTTGTGACCCTTACCGGCGTCACGGCAGGGATAGACACGGTTACTTATGCAGGTACGCCCACCGGTTGCCCGGTTATCTACTTAGTCACGGTAAATCCGTTACCCGGTGCAATTCTTGGAGCGGCTAATGTATGCGTTGGCCTATCTACAACGCTTACTGATGATACATTGGGTGGAACCTGGAGTATTGCAAGCTCATCCGGCTTAACAGCAGCTTCCATTGCCTCCTCAGGTTTATTTACCGGGGGTACGTCTGCGGGCCATGCCACAATTAATTATACCTACAACGGATGTTCCGAGTCTGTTGTGGTAAATGTAAACCCTGAGCCAGCGCCCATAACCGGCGTTGTGGTTTGCCAGGGATCCACGACAAGCCTTACGGACGCTGTTTCCGGTGGCACCTGGACCAGCAATAACACAAGTATAGCCACAGTTGGCTCTACCGGTACGCCAACCATTGTCTCCGGCGTAGTGACCGGTAATACGGGTTTGGCTTATGATACGATTATTTACTCCTTAGGTACCGGATGTTCAAGGCCTGTAGTTGTTACGGTCAATCCGTTACCAGACCCCATTTCCGCGCCTTCACCGGCAATGGGTTGTGCCGATGGTCTGCCTGTCGGGATTCATGATGGCACCACCACGCCCGGGGGGATATGGAGCAGCAGCAATACTTTAATAGCTATGGTCAGCCCTTCCGGTACTTCAGCTATTATAAATAATGTCAGCGCAGGTACTGTTAATATTTGTTATACGCTGAATGGTTGCCCAATTTGTATGCCTTATACCGTTAATCCTGCCCCGGCAGCTATAAGCAGCAGCACTCCCAATATATGTGTGGGAGGTACTGCAACTTTATCTGAACCTTCGGGCAGCAGTACTGGTACCTGGACCTGCTCTGATCCGGCTATCGGGTTAATTACTTCCTATACAGGTACAACCTGTAATGTAGCCGGCCTGTCTTCAGGAACGGTGCTGATCACCTATTCCGTAGGTACCGGGCCAACAGGCTGCAGCAGCGCGCCATTTATTTTAAATGTGAATGCCTCAGCGCCTATTGCCGGGCCAAATTCAGTTTGTGTAGGCCAGGTCATAGGCCTTGTGGATACTGTTTCCGGCGGTTCGTGGGGTAGCAGCGATACCACAAAGGCTACTATTGATTACCTCGGTGTTGTAACCGGTGTTGCGGCAACAGCGCCATCCACCCCTGTTACTATAGTATATACCTTACCCAGTGGCTGTTCGGTTCCAAAGTTTGTTACCGTAAATGCCATACCCGGGCCTATATCTGGTTACCCGGTATGTGTTGGGCAGTCTTTAACTTTAACCGACCCGACGTCTCCGGGTGGCACATGGTCGAGCGTCAGCCCGGGCATTGGCAGCGTTGACCCGGTAAGCGGTGTGTTCACCGGTGTTTCTGCGGGTACGGTTACTATTGGTTATACATTAGGCGGTTGCCCTAACACCTATGTAGAAACGGTTAACCCGATACCGGTCATTTCCGGCTCTCCGCAGGTATGCCTGGGCGGAACGGTATATCTCGGCGGCTCGCCCTATGGCGGTACCTGGAGTACCACTTCATCTACTATCGGGCTTACCTCTGCAGGTGCGGTTACGGGAGTTTCAGTTGGCCCGGCAAGTATTACATACATTGCCACAGGCTGTATGGCCACAGACTCGGTAAATGTTGTGCCTCCGCCTCCGCCTATTATGGGCAATATGCCTTTATGCGAATACGCAACCATCGGGTTAACGGATTCTGTGACCGGTGGTTTCTGGACAAGTGCGGATTCAACTATAGCGTCGGTGGACATCTCTTCCGGTGCGGTATTCGGTGTGTATTATGGCACTACGGCTGTTTCCTATACGGCTCCGGGCGGTTGCCCTGTGTTTGTTATAGTTACCGTGAATATACTTCCTGAGGCCATAGTAGGGCCTACGGTTGTGTGCCAGGGTGTAACTGAAACACTCACCGACCCTATGGGCGGCGGTACCTGGAGCAGCGATGATACCACTGTTGTGGATATAGGCGCAACGTCCGGTACATTTACCGCTGAGGATCCTTATGGCGCACCGACTTCTGCAACGGTCACTTATACATTGCCAACAGGTTGTTCAACAAATACCCTGATATTTGTGAACCCCAGCCCGGCGCCTGTAACCGGTTACCCGGCAGTATGCGTAGGGCTAACGACTAACCTGGCAGACAGCACACCCGGCGGCTCATGGACCAGCAGTAATGCTGCGGTGGCGTCGGTTGACCCGGCAACAGGAATTGTTACGGGTGTTTCACCCGGTACCAGTACGATAATCTCGTATGTAGTACCCGGCACCGTATGCCCATCGAATATGAATGTAACGGTAAACCCGTTGCCATTACCGATAACCGGCGGCATGAATGTATGCCAGGGATCAACAGGTATGCTCAGCGACCCTGTGAGCGGCGGTGTATGGGCCAGCGCGGATACGACCATAGCCACGATCAACCCGGTAACGGGCGCAGTGACCGGGGTTGTAACAGGTGGAACAACATCCACAACAGTGGGTATTATTTATACCCTGGGCTTTGGATGCGATACCACGACCACGATCACGATCAACCCGTTGCCCGCCCCGATCACCGGCCCCGGCAAGCTATGTGAACGCGCAACAATAAGCCTCAGCGATGCTACTGCCGGCGGCGCATGGAGCAGCAGCGATACGCTTAATGCCACCGTGAGTGCGGCAGGCAGTGTGTATGGTGTATTGGCAGGTACGGTAGCTATCAGTTATACCATTTCGGCAGGCCCCGGCATACCGGGTTGTTCGGCTACGCACCCGGTAACGGTTAACCCGTTGCCGAGCGTTATCACCGGGCCTACGAATGTATGTGTCGGCGGTACCATCACCTTGTATGACAGTGTGAGCGGCGTTACCTGGATAAGTACGGCTCCGGCCACGGCTCCGGTATCGGCTACCGGGGTGGTGAGCGGCCTTGCGGCGGGAACAAGCACTATTTATGACACTCTTCCCGGCGGCTGTTCTCAGCAGCACAATGTTATTGTGTATTCTTTACCAACGGTATATAGCGTGACCGGCGGCGGCAACTACTGCTCAGAAGGCGCCGGGGTGCATATCGGGTTAAGCGGATCGGGTATAGGCATTACATACCTGTTGTACCACCTGTCAACGGCAGTAGGCACCTTTACAGGTACCGGTACGCCGCTCGACTTTGGGCTACAAACGGTAGCGGGCCTCTATACTGTGGTAGCTACGAGTACCGCCACCAGTTGCAACGACAATATGTCTGGCAGCGCTACGGTAGGTATCATCCCGTCGGTAATCCCGGCGGTAAGTATTGCTACCTTATCAGATACGGTATGTAACGGATCGTCAACATTGTTTACGGCAATACCTGTGAACGGCGGTACGCCCCCTGCATATGAGTGGAGTGTAAACGGCGTGAACGTAGCGGTAGGCAGCACTTATACCTATATTCCCGCAAACGGGGATGTAGTGAAAGTAGCGATGACCAGCACGGCCAATTGTGCGCTTCCGCCTACGGTAAGCAGTATGGTAACCATGTTTGTTGAACCTTTCGGCCATCCATCCACAGGCATCATTGCAGACCCCGGCGATACAGTGTGCAAAGGGTCGGCGGTTACCGTAACAGCGGCTCCGTTATTTGGCGGGCCATCACCGGTATTCGCATGGTACAAGAAGAGTTTCCCGACGCGTATATATCTCGGCAGTACGCCCTCTGTAACCTATATACCGGGTAACGGAGACAGCCTGTATGTAATTATGACCAGCGACTACCATTGCCGCCTTGCCAATACGGATACAGGCAATCTCACCATCAATGTGGATTCGCCGAGTGTACCTGTAGTGGCTATAAACGCGAACCCCGGCACGGCGGTTGGGCCTGGAACGACCGTAATCCTCACGGCAGAAGTTACCGGTGGCGGCCCCGACCTGACCTACCAATGGATGAGGGACGGCTACCCGATAGCAGGAGCTACTACCAATACCTATTCGACCAATGTTTTCGGAAGTCCTAAGGAAGATTCGATAGAGTGTGAGGTAGTGAGCAACGGCCTTTGCCCGATAGTATCCTATGAGTGGGTTTACATAAAAGTAACCACAGAAGGTGTGGCGCAGATAGGTTCGTTGGGCAGCGACATTACGGTATTACCCAACCCGAACAAGGGAGCCTTTATGGTGAAGGGTACGCTGGGAACTACCGCAGACGAGGAAGTGACGCTTGAGGTGACAGACCTGCTTGGCCAGGTGGTGTATAAGAATAATGTGATAGCGAAGAACGGGGTATTGGATGAGCAGGTGACCTTAGGCAGTAATGTTGCCAACGGGATGTACATCCTTAACCTTCGCTCCGGCAGCGACAGCAGGGTATTCCATGTGGTGATAGAGCAATAGTGTTAGTCGTAAGTCGTAAGTCGTAAGTTTGCGAGTAATAATTTTAACGCCCCCGGAGTTTCGGGGGCGTTTTTTTTAGTGTTAAAAATGCCGTTACCTTTCTGGATTTTCACCAATAGTATAAAGCCCTTAGCGAAACACCTGTCTGACACCCGAAGAGGTGTGCTGACAGGGTTTCTACCTGATATTTTAATTGACCCTGCGTTATTTTTGATTACTTTTGCAGATACAGTATATACATTGACAAAACAAGAGCATATAAACCATTGGGTAAAACAGCCGCTACCGACTGGAAGGCGGTAAACCAATTGTATAGCGGCAAATGTTACACGCATTCATTGTTTTGGGCGCACCTTGTTTTGGAGAAACTGCTTAAAGCGCACTGGATAAAGGATAACGAAAGCAACACGCCGCCAAAAATCCATAATCTGTTGTATCTTGCAGATAAAACCAAACTTTCCATTTCGCAGGAGAGACAATTGACTTTTTCTATTTGATGAATCAGTTTCAGTTGGAAGGGCGCTATCCTGAATATATCAGGGACATGCAAAAAAAATATAAATCAGTGCAGACAAAAAAAGTTATTGACCAGGTAAATATTGAAAGAAAATGCTTACTCAAAAAGCTGTAATTGGCGTAATAAAAAAGATAACAGATGAAACCCGGAAATCCGGCTTAAATCTAAAGCGTGTAGTATTGTATGGTTCTTACTCCCGTAATGAACAGCATGAGTGGAGCGATATTGATGTGGCTTTCGTAGCCGATGAGTTTAAAAATATTGGCTTTGAGGATGTGAAATTATTTGTAAGGCAATTGGTGAAATATCCCCATCTCAACATCTCTCCCCGCACCTACAACACCAAAGATTTCACCCCCGAAAGAGACCCCTTTGTGGAAGAGATATTGAGAACGGGAATTGAGATAGCAGCGTAAGGCAATATCATTATTTGCGTTTTGCTTTTTCTATCAGTTGCAGCATATCTATGTCGGCCTTGTCTTTCGATCTGCCCGTGTTTATTTTCGACAGTATCAGGTCGTCTAAGTGTAGAAATGGAATCAGCAACCCGTCTGCTTCGGCAATGATCTTCTTTTTATCGGCATCCTCATATTTCACAAGGCTTATACGGGTAATGAAATCTATTTTTTCAGGCTTTTCGCCAATGCTGAAAACCATGTGTTGTGTAAAATCGAACATGGCTACTTCGTTTATTTCATTTTCATCAAAGCCCATTTGCCTCAATACAGGCAGCAGTTTTTCTTTATTTGCATTGTCGGGTTTCAGCCATATGTCAATATCACCTGTACTGCGTTTATAGCCATGAAAAATAACTGAATATCCACCGATGACTATAAAATCCACATGTGCGTCAAGGAGCATTTTTATTAAATCCTGGTGCAGTTCTATAAACAAGTTCATTGTTGCTCAATTATATTTATGTGCAGTTTTTTATCCCGGTTTTTTAGTTGTT
>Ga0206818_1097_pt1 | contig 20922 bp, 14 predicted proteins | sample Alteio_BWOrgCont_86_FD_152881 | JGI IMG/M metagenome (GOLD analysis project Ga0206818, IMG submission 152881) | Enriched cells from forest soil in Barre Woods Harvard Forest LTER site, Petersham, Massachusetts, United States -... | ecosystem: Environmental > Terrestrial > Soil > Temperate forest >...
CTTGGGTAAATTTTAAAGCATTGCTGACCAGGTTATTTAATACCTGGATCAAACGGTCCTTGTCTGCCATCACCGTGGATAGATTTTCAGCGAAACTGGTCCCGATCGTCAACCCCTTGGCCTTGACCACCGCCCCTTGTATTTCAACGATCTCCTGGACAATCGCCTCAGGGCGAAGCGGTGAAAGGTTCAGCACCATCGCCCCTGATTCCAGTTTGGAAAAATCCAGCACATCATTGATCAAACGGGCCAGGCGGTCGATATTCGATTTCACCCTCTTGATAAATACTTTCTGGTCTGCGGTCAATTGTCCCGGGATCTCAGTGTCCAGGATATCAATGGAAGATTTAATGGCTGCCAAGGGCGTGCGTAATTCATGGGAGACCATTGATGTGAACTCATCCTTGATGGCCAGCGCCTGCTCTGCCGTGTCTTTGGCCCGTGTCAGCTCATCACGCGAAACAGTTATCTTCTGCAGATCACCGGCCATGTTATTAAAACTATCGACCAGGCTGCCCAACTCTCCCTTGGCAACAACGTTGACACGGGCCGTCAAGTCGCCCGTCGCTATACGCCTTACTGATGCGATGAGCGCGTCCAAAGGTTTTGAAAACCGCCTGGAAATAAAAAAGGCGAGCAATACGACAATAATGAAAAGCAAAAACATGGAAATAAATGTTTCTTTTATTATTCCCAGTAATTCCGCAAAGAACACCGCCGAAGACAGGCTCAGCACGACCTTAAAAAGCCCTTTATTGTCTGAACCAAGCCTCACTATATCGGAAGCCGTATAAAAAACAGCGGAATTCTCAGCGGGGGCCGCACAGATCTGCCCGCCGTTTAAAGTAAACAGGCCGGCAACATGCTCCTTATAAACAACCTTGCTTTTTAAGTAATCCAAAAAGGCCGTGATATCACAATGGAAAATGACCGCCCCTGCTGTCCCCTCGACCTCAGGATCGCTTTTAGCCATTCCCACTAAAAAAGTATATTTGCCCCCATATTCAAAAGGCCCTTCCACCAATATGTCGCCCTGTTTTGCGGACATCAGCCTTTTAAACAGAACATAAATATTAGAGAATAATTTATTGTCCGATGGAAAACTGTCCTGTGAAACGTATTTCTTTATCCTCCTGGCCCCTTCGGTAACAATGTCCTCAACACCCCTTGCATCAATAAATCTCGCCGATAAATATATCCCGTGCGGCCTGTCGGTAAAATACAAAAATAACCGCTCCACCGAAGGCTTATTGATCAATATTTCATCTTTTTGCGAACTTAAATATGTCCTGAAGCTGTCCGACCTTTCGATGAAATGCAGATCATTGGAGATCTGCAGGGCATACCTGGTGTTAAAATAATCCCCGGCCTCTTTGAGGGAATTGGCAAACTGGGACTTAAGCTCTTCCTTTTTAAAATTTTGTTCATAAAAAAAATACCCTCCGGCCATAACGGTGATAATAAGGAACCCCATTCCCAAAAAGAGAACAAGGAATTGCTGGAAGATGGTTAAGCCGGTGTGTTTATTGAGGATATTTTTCAAGAGCGGCCTCTTTGTCAATATACTCCTCTATAAAATGCTTATCCGACAAATCGATCCCCAGCATCTGCGCCCTTTGGCGGTTGACTATGATCTTACCTCTGCTTGGGACGACGCATGGGATATCCCCGGGATTTTTGTTTTTATGGATGACCATGTCCGCCAGCCTCACAACTTCATACCCCTGTTTAAAAGCAGAATCATCAACAGTCATCAGAAACCCTTCATTAACAAATTGTTTTTCCCAGGACATTTCAGGCTTCTTGATATTTTGCAAATACCACGACGCTGCTTTTAACGGATCTACCGAAACACCTGTTTCATCTTTAAGGGTATTGTGGTTAAGAATAAGGAAGGCATCAGCTTTGTCTTGAAGCCTTAAAGCCGCAGCCTGCCATTCGGCGTAGGAATTGGTCAGGACCGTCTCAACCAGTACCAAAGGAAGCTTTCCATTTTCCTGAAGCTGGATAACTTCCTTGGCCTTGGCCCTGCCGGTTTCAGAATCATCCGAAAGGACCGCAAAAGTCTTCACCTGAGGGAGCAATTTTGTAAAATATTCCAAATTTTCTCTGGGATACCCGGGCTTTAAAACGCCGGTTATATTGTGCCCCGGATGATCAACGGAGTCGCCTAAGCCGTATTTCATAGGCGTCCCGACTATTCCCCTGAAGATAACAGGTATATTGGTATCAATATATTGATTGCCGATATAATTCGAGGCGTTGTCGTCCCCCAGAATGATCAGGTCAGGATTAAAGGATTTGATCTGGCTTAGGATATCAACGGCAGACTGCTGCATTTCTGATTCTGAACTTTTGCGTTTGGTATCCATCCATGCCTTCTTCAAAATGACTTTATCTGTTTCCACATAATCATTTTGGGTATATTCTTGGGCCTGTTCCTTCGTGTCCAAAAACTTAAAGTCCAGCATGGCCGCACAGAATCCTTCATTGGCTTCCTGTTCCCACAAATATTCCCTATGGTAGCTGTTCACGACAAAAATCCTTAATATTTTGGGTTGGGCGTAGGCATTAGGGATTAAAGCAAGGATTACTAAAGAAATAAGGACGCTATGAGAGAATTTCATGCCCTGCTCCTTTATGGATGACCGGCCTATTATCCAATGATGCTTGGCTATTTTTTGACCAAACTGCCCTGCAAAGAAGAAATGACCATGGTCAATAACACGGACCCTGCAAAAAAATAAATCCCATTCTCCGCTTTGGCTGACGCCAGTGCGCCCAGCTTGACCCAAACGATCATGATCGCCGTTACAAAAACATCCAGCATGGACCATTTACCAAAAATATCCATCAAATAAACAAGGCCTTTCCTTTGCTCATCCTTTAGCCTTACAAACCAGACAGCGGACAAAGAAAGCAGCTTCGCAATGGGAAAAATAATGGAAAAAACGAATATGACCACGGCTAAAGCGTAATACTTTTCCGACCAAAGGTTTTGTACGCCGGTAATGATCGAATAGGTATTGCTGTCCCATAATTTACGGACAGTCAGGACCGGAAGCGTCAATCCGACAATAAGCAATGCAATGGCGAGGATGATCAGAATGACTATGTCGAACCGTTTCGGGTTACGCTCCTGTAAAGATTGCATGATGACCCCCAAATAAATTTTTGATTACTAAAACATACTAGCCTTATTAACTTGACCGGTCAATAAAAAAGCCATCCTAAAAAGGGATGGCTTTTTTATTTCATTATGGCCCCTATTTTAACTACATGGCCGCAAATGAACGTTCCACGGCTTTCGGGTCCTTGGACCAGGATCCGCCTATTTGGACTGAGAAAGGATCAGGGAAAATGTCCTCATCCCCGGCTTCAATACCCTTGATGATATTTTCCGCGGCAACGGCAGGACTGGTTTTCTGGAAATCAAAATCACGGGCCATATCTGTATCAATAGGCCCCGGAAAAACAATGTGGACACTTATATTCTTGGCTTTCAATTCGGCCCGCAATGCTTGTGATGCGGAAAAAATAGCCGCCTTGGAAGCAGAATAGCCTGCAGCCTGTGCCATGCTGGCCAAACCCACCACTGAACTTACGTTAACGATTGAGCCCCGGCCATTTTTTTCTATGACCGGTTCAAAAGCACGGACCATGTTCAATGTCCCAAAATAATTGACCTGCATATCGCGCATTAAATCCGGCTCCGTGGCTGTCAGGACTGATCCTCCGGACAAGGACCCCGCATTATTAATAAGGACATTGACGTCCTGGGCACGGGCGAGGGCCTTCTGGATTTGCTGAGGCGATGTAATGTCCAATTCAACCGGAACGACCCTGGCATCCTTCCAGGCTGATTGGTCAATCTTCCGCGCCGCGGCATAGACCTTTTTGACCCCCCTCTTTATAAGGGCGTCTACGATCGCTTTGCCGATACCCCGGTTGGTACCGCTGACAAAAACCACTTGATTATCAAGTTTCATAATTTTCTCCTTTTTACGTTTTTCTTCCATATGCGCGCCTCCGGCATCAATGACTAAAATTCTATTTAATGCCATAAGCCCTTAGCTCTTCAGGAAGCCTTTTAACATCTTTTAAATGGATGACGTTCATCCCAAGCGCCCTTGCTGCCTGGGCATTATTCTCACGGTCATCAATAAACAGGATTTCTTTTGCCTCCATTTGGGTCATCCCCATGGCCATTTGATAAATCTGGGGATCAGGTTTACGGACCCCTAAAAAACATGAACTAAAAAAATTGGTAAAATACCTGTCCAATTTGAACTTTTTAATACGGTAATCATTGAGTTCAAATGACTCGTTATTGACGGCGGCCAAAAGATAGTTGCCATGGGCTTTAAGTTCTTCAAGCAAACTCAAGGTGCTAGGGTGAGGCCTGGATTCATTCTTCATGAATTGAAAAAAGGCCTTCCTGGTGAATTTACGTTTTTTATAAAATACCACTCCTGTAAGATAATCATCCAACGTGATCCTGCCGCACTCAAAACTCCCAAAAACATGATGATGCCGCTGGTCTAATTCCTTAAAATCCAAATGAAAATGCCCGGCAGCCCTGCGGCGGGATTCATATTCCCAGGCATTGGTCAAACACACACCGCCGATATCAAAAAATAAAGCCCGTATGGTCTTATTTTTCATCATTTAACCCTAGTCAAAGAAGCTGCCTGCTGGTCCAAAAACCAAGTGACTTCTCCATGCTGCGGATTCACTTGGCCTGCCGGAAAATTGTTTTTCCCTTCTATGATCTTTTGAAGGACCTGGGCTTTGTCAGGGCCGCTGACTAAGAAAAAAACAGCATGGGCCTGGTTTAAAACAGGCAGGGTCAGCGTCACTCTTTTCTCCGGATAGCCCTTGGCCTCAACCTCGACGGCCAAATGTGCGCTTTCATGAAGGGCAGGATCATCCGGAATAAGCGATGCCGTGTGCCCATCTTGACCCAGCCCCAAAAGCACCAAGTCAAACCGGGGAAACTCATGCGGTTTCAGGGCAAAAAAACGGGCCAACTCTTTTTCATAAAGTGATGCCGACGCCGTCACGTCACGGGTATTTGTTTGAATGGGGTGAAAATTGTACAAGGACGGATCCAATTGGCTAAACAAAGAATCCATGATCATTTTGTAGTTGCTTCGAGGACTATTCCAAAGCACCCATCGCTCATCCCCTAAAAAAAAATGGATGTTCTTCCAATCAAATTGGCCGCTATAATTCGGGCTTGCCATCAGGGAATAGACACCCGCCGGAGTTGATCCGCCGGACAAAACAATCGTGCAGCGGCCTTGGTTTTGGACAGCTTTACGGGAAAGTGCGAGGATTTTTTCAACGGCATTTAAACACAGCTCTTCATAATTTTTTGCCGTGCTCATCTGTCGGGGCGCTGTAATTGGCGACATAGCTTCTCCATTTTCTTCCATCCTGTTCAATAAGTTTGTTGGCGGCCTCCGGTCCCCATGAGCCTGCTGCATAATTAGGGAATTTCGGGGCATGCGATTTTTGCCATCCTTCTAAAATCTTGTCTATAAAGGCCCAGGAAAGTTCCACCTGGTCTTCCCGGATAAAAAGCGTCTGGTCACCGTGCATGCAATCCAACAACAGACGCTCATAGGGCCCCATCAAATGCGTATGAAACACATTTTTATATTCAAAGTTAAAATTAAGAGAGGCCAGGCTGAATTCAGGCCCCGGCTGTTTAGACTCGATCCTTAAGGAAATCCCCTCATCAGGCTGTATTCTAAAACATAGGATATTGGATGCAAATGTGTCCGGAGGGACGGAAGAAAACATGGAATGCGGGATTTGCTTGAATTGGATCAAAATTTCCGTACCATGGGCATTCATGCGTTTGCCGCTTCTTAAATAAAACGGGACCCCTTGCCAGCGCCAATTATCAATAAAAAGTTTCATGGCCACAAAGGTATCGGTCTGGGAACGCGGGGCCACCCCTTTTTCCTGCCGGTAACCGATGGCTTTTTTGCCCTCCAATTTCCCCGGCCCATACTGTCCGCGAACGACATAATCATTGACCTTGCCGCGAGGAATAGGCCTTAAAGCATGAAAAATCTTGGTTTTCTCGTCCCTATATTGCTCGGCATTGAACTTAATGGGAGGTTCCATGGTGCAAAGGGTCAAAAGCTGCAGGATATGATTTTGAAACATGTCTTTGATGACACCGGCATGGTCATAATAAGCTGCACGCTGCTCCACACCCAGCGTCTCATGGGCCATGATTTGGATATTATCAATATACCGGCGGTTCCAGATAGGCTCAAAGATCGAATTGGCAAAACGGAACATCAGGATATTCTGGACAGTCTCCTTGCCTAAATAATGGTCGATCCTGTAGATTTGTTCTTCTTTAAGGTACTGGTGAATGTCATGATTAAGGGCACGGGCCGACTCAAGGTCATGCCCAAAGGGCTTTTCAAAAATGATCCGCGTCCATGGGCCCCCTTTTTTGGGCGGATTGATCAAATGCGCGCGATTAAGCTGGGCAACAACATTACCGCAAGCCTCCGGCGGAATGGCCAAGTGATACATCACATTGCCTTGGGTCTTGTATTTTTGATGAAGTTCTTTCAAGGCATCTGCCAGGTGATGGAAAGAGGCCGTGTCATCTAAATCAGCCACGCGGTAATAAAGATGGCTGACAAACTTTTTTTGTTTGGCAGGGTCAGGTTTGCCGATCTCCTTTAAAGTCTCCAGGACTTGTTTGCGGAAAGCCTGATCGTCCCAAACAGAGCGCGCAAAGCCGATAACAAAAAAATTCTCCGGCAGATGTCCGGCATAATATAAATCGAATAATGCCGGATAAAGTTTGCGATGGGCCAAATCCCCGGAAGCCCCAAAAATAACTATGCCGCATGAACCAGGCCGTTCTTCAGTTCCGGCTCGATGATGGGTATGGACATTCAAATCGATCTTTGTTTTCATGGTCTCCTTACCGACCACTCCTGATGGTCGTAACCTTAGTCCTTTTTGATGGCATGTCCGCCGAACTCATTGCGAAGCGCAGCGACAACTTTATCACCGAAACACTCCTGGTCTCGCGAGCGCAGCCTCTCTAAGAGAGAAAGAGTGATGACAGGGGCCGGGACATTTTTTTCTATTGCTTCAGCAACTGTCCATCGTCCCTCGCCTGAATCAACCACATAAGGGGCAATTCCCTTAAGGTCCGGATTGTTTTTAAAAGCACTTTCAGCCAATTCAAGCAGCCAGGAACGCACCACACTCCCCTGGTTCCAAAGATGGGAAACCTTGGCAAAATCCAATTTGTATTCTGAGGCTTTCATGATCTCAAAACCTTCCGCGTAAGCCTGAAGCAACCCATACTCAATGCCGTTATGGACCATCTTTACAAAATGACCGGCCCCGCTGGGGCCCGCGTACAAATATCCGTCTTGAGGGGCCAAGGTTTTAAAAACCGGTTCCACTGTTTTAAAAACAGGTTCCGGACCTCCGACCATCAGGCAATAACCGTTTTTAAGTCCCCAGATACCGCCGCTGGTGCCTGCATCCAAAAAATGGATGCCTTTTTGAGCAAGCTCTTGCGCCGTGCGTTTGGAGTCTTTATAAAAAGAATTGCCTCCATCGATAATGATGTCTCCGGCAGACATCTCTGCCGCCACAGCCCTGATGGTTTGAAGGGTGATATCGCCCGAAGGGACCATGCACCAGACAATTTTTGGCTTGTCCAATTTCTTGATCATGTCGCTCAACGAACTTGAACCGATGGCGCCTTGTCCTTCCAGTTTTTTGACCGGCTCAGGGCTTTTGTCGTAGACAACCACACCATGCCCGCCGCCCAAAAGCCGCTCCACCATCTGCCCACCCATCTTGCCTAATCCGATCAATCCAAGTTTCATAAAATCCCCCTTAGAATCATTGTCATTCCCGCGAAAGCGGGAATCCATTATAGAATTAATTTTGTGCCTATTGAGAAATGATCTTCTTTCTTTTCTCTTCCAATGCCAAAAGCAATTTTTTAAAAGATGCAGCAAAAGATTCAACGCCATCTTGCTGTAATTTCTCTCCTACGGCGTTTAAATCAATGCCCAGTTTAGCCAAACGGGCAAGGATTTCCTGCGGCTGCCCTTTTTCTACCTCGTCTTTTTTAGCAATGCCATGATCGCGGAAATTCTTCAATGTTTCAGGAGGCATGGTATTAACGGTATTGGGCCCGGCCAATTCTTCCACATAAAGAACATCGGAATACGCCGGATTTTTAGTACCGGTGCTGGCCCATAAAGGCCTCTGGACACGCGCACCTTTTTTGCGAAGAGCGGCAAAAGTCGGCCCCTCGAAAATTTCAAGAAATCTGCGAAAGACCATCCTGCTGTTGGCAATAGCAGCCTGGCCTCGCAAGGCGAGCGCCTCCTTTGTGCCGATGGCTTCCAAGCCCTTGTCCACGGCAGTGTCCACACGGCTCACAAAAAAAGAAGCAACAGAAGTCACCCCTTCCGGTTTCCGGCAAGCCCCGAGTCCCCGGATGTAGGCCTGTGCCACGGCCTCGTAATGGGCCATGGTAAACATAAGAGTGATATTAACATTGATCCCTTCGGAAATCAGCGTCTCAATGGCCGGGATCCCTTCCTTGGTGGCCGGGACCTTGATCATGACATTAGGCCGCGCCACCGTTGACCAAAGACGACGAGCCTGATCAATGGTACCTTTCGTATCATGAGCTAAATAAGGCGAAACTTCCAGGCTTACATAGCCATCCGCTTTATCTTTACGCCGGTATACGGGCATAAAAAAATCAGCAGCGGTTTGAATGTCCTGTATCGCTATTTTTTCATACAAAATGTCTACCGAGGTGTTGGGATCGCCCTTAAGCAACCCGCGTATTTGGGCATCGTAGTCGCTGCTGCCCGAAATCGCTTTTTCGAAAATGGTGGGATTGCTCGTCATGCCGGTGAGACCGTCTTGTTCAATGAGCCGTTTTAATTCACCGCTCGAAAAAAGGTCACGGCGTATATAATCCAACCATATCCCCTGTCCGTCGTTTTCAAGATCAACCAAAGGATTATTTTTCATAGATTATCCTTTCTTCCGGATATGTGTCATTGCGAGGAGCCGAAGGCGACGAAGCAATCTTTTAAAAGATTGCTTCGCCCTTCGGGCTCGCAATGACACTATTCTTTTTGACCCTTTGCTTTTACATAACGCCGTATTAAAGCATTCGTTGAACTATCGTGTTTAAGCGAGTCTTTAGCACCAGCTTCAAGTTCGGGAATGATACGCTGGGCAAGCACCTTGCCCAGTTCCACTCCCCACTGGTCAAAAGAATCAATCTGCCAGATAATGCCTTGGACAAAAACACTGTGTTCATATAATGCAACGATCTTGCCCAAAGCCTCAGGTGTTAATCGTTCCAGAAGGATTGTACTGGAAGGACGATTGCCCTCAAAGGTCCTGTGCGGGGCGAGCTGCGCCGGTGTACCCTCATCATGGACCTCCTTCTCAGATTTACCAAAAGCAAGGGCCTCAGCCTGGGCAAAGACATTGGCCAGAAGATAATCGTGGTGCGCCCCCAAAGAATGCAATGGTTGCAGGAATGCAATAAAATCACAAGGGATCAATTTTGTGCCCTGATGGATTAATTGATAAAAAGAATGTTGGCCGTTGGTACCCGGTTCTCCCCAATAGATCGGCCCGGTTTGGTAGTCAACTTCATTTTCATCAAAGGTGGCGTGCTTGCCGTTACTCTCCATTGTCAATTGCTGCAGGTAAGCAGGAAAACGTTTCAAGTACTGCTCATAGGGAAGGACCGCCATGGTCTGCGCATCAAAGAAATTATTGTACCAAATGCCGAGTAACCCCATGATCACCGGTAAATTTTTTTCAAAGGGGGTTGTGCGAAAATGCTCATCCATCTGGTGAAAGCCGTCAAGCATGGCACGAAAATTTTCAGGGCCGATGGCGATCATCGTCGAAAGGCCGATGGCTGATCCCATGGAATAGCGCCCGCCGACCCAATCCCAAAACTCAAACATATTGGCGGTGTCGATACCGAACTGAGCCACCTCTTTGGCATTGGTTGAGACCGCCACGAAATGACGGGCCACCGCAGCAGGATCTTTCAAAGTGCTAAGGGCCCAGTCGCGGGCTGTTCTGGCATTGGTCATCGTCTCTAAGGTCGTAAATGTTTTTGATGAGATGATAAACAAGGTCTCCTGTGGATCAAGATCACGGGTCGCTTCGACAAAATCCGTGCCATCGATGTTGGAAACAAAACGGAAGGTCATCTCACGCTTGCTGTAATGTTTTAATGCTTCATACGCCATCACCGGCCCTAAGTCAGATCCTCCGATACCCACATTGATGACGTTTCTAATCGGCTTGCCCGTGTGGCCTTTCCATTCCCCGCTGCGTATCCTGGCGGAAAAACGGGACATCTTCTCAAGCACGGCGTGAACTTCAGGGACGACGTCTTTTCCATCCACCATGATGGATTTTCCCTGAGGGGCGCGCAAGGCCACATGCAAAACAGCCCTATTTTCAGTAAAATTAATTTTATCACCCCGGAACATGGCATCCATGCGGCCCTGCAAGCCGGATTCTTCAGCTAATTGGAAAAGCAACTTTAGCGTCTCCCCGGTGATACGGTGTTTTGAATAATCAAAGTAGATGCCGATAGCCTGGGCTGTCATGCGCTCCCCGCGCCTTGGATCATCCGCAAAAAGTTTACGAAGATGCATGTCCTTGATTTTCAGGTGATGGTCCTGGAGGGCCTGCCATGCCAGCTTTGCTGTTAATTGTTCAGTTATTTGCATCGAATTCCTCCACCTTGTCTAATCGGCGTTGATGGCGCTCCAGGCCGCTGAAGCGTGCTTCCAAAAATGTTTTGATCACCTCTAAGGCCAAGGACGCGCCCACGACCCGGCCGCCTAAACATAAAATATTCATATTGTCATCTTCCACACCTTGACGGGCGGAAAAGGTATCGTGACAGATGGCTGCCCTGATACCATGTAATTTATTTGCGGCCACACTTGCCCCAATGCCGCTGCCGCAGATAAGGATGCCCCGCTCACAACGCCCCTCCTGGATGCTTTTAGCGACAGGAAGCGTATAATCAGGATAATCATCATCAGGCACAAGAGAATGCGCCCCGCAATCTTCAACCTTATGCCCCCATTTTTGGAGTTCCTTAATGACAATGGTCTTTAATTGAAACCCGCCATGATCGCATCCAATGGCAATATTCATTAGCAGACTCTCTCCCTTTTACGTGCCTGGACCCATCAAGGCCAGCGCTTGTTTACAAACATTCTCGACAGTAAACCCAAATTCTTTCATCACAACCGGCCCAGGGGCTGATGCTCCAAAATGGTCTATGGCGATGATGGCCCCTTTATCTCCCACATACTTATGCCAACCCTGCGATATGCCCGCTTCCACCGAAAGCCGGCGCGTCACTGAAGGCAAAAGCACAGAGTCGCGATACTCTGGGGATTGGGCATCAAACACCTCCAGGCAAGGCATGGAAACCGCACGCGCTTTGATACCCTTCTCCGATAATTTATCACGGGCAGCGACAATGAGGCTGACCTCTGAACCGGTGGCCATCAGAATTAAGTCCGGTTTTCCGTTAGGCGCATCCGCTAAAATATAGCCGCCCTTGCGAAGATTATCCGCCGATGAAAATTTATCGCGGTCCAAGGTGGGCACATTCTGGCGGGTCAAAACCAACACGGTTGGACGGTCTCTGCTTTCAATAGCGATCTTCCACGCTGCTGCCGTCTCATTGGCGTCACAAGGGCGGATGACATTTAAATCAGGTATGGCGCGCAAGGCCGCGACATGCTCCACTGATTGATGTGTAGGCCCGTCTTCGCCCAACGCGATGCTGTCATGCGTAAAAACAAAAACCACCTGCAGTTTCATGAGAGCGGCCAGCCGGATGGAAGGCCTCATATAGTCTGAAAACGTCAAGAATGTGGCAGAAAAAGGGATTATTGCTCCATGGGCAGACAAGCCATTGCAAACAGCACCCATGGCATGCTCACGGATCCCAAAGGCAATGTTGCGCCCGGAATATCCCCAGCCGCCTTCCACAGCGCCTTGGACTTTGCCTGAATTTTTCTTAGGGTCCTCAAAACTCCCAAGACCGATAAGGGTTGTAAAAGTCGAAGGATCAAGATCAGCGGAACCGCCTATGATTGACGGCAATTTTCCGGCAATGGCATTTAAGACCTTTCCGCCGGCAACCCTGGTCGAGACACCCTTGGCATCAACAGGAAAAACAGGGATATTTTTATCCCAATTATCCGGAAGTTCATTTCCCATAAGTTCATATAATTCCTGCGCCGGCTGTGGGTATTTTTTTTCATAAGCATCAAATACCGCTTCCCACTCAGCCTCAGCGATTTTACCGGCTTCAACCGCCTGCCGAAAATGCTGCAGGGTTTCCTGCGGGATATAAAAAGGCGGCTCTTGCGGCCAGCCTAAATTCTGTTTGGTTAATTTGACCTCTTCTTCTCCTAAAGGCGAGCCGTGCGCTTCAAAGGTGTCCTGCTTATGAGGTGAGCCAAAGCCGATATGTGTCTTGACTAAAATCAATGAAGGTTTGGCGCTCTCTTCCCTGGCCCGATGGATAGCTTGATAGATAGCGTCCAGATCATTACCGTCCTCGACTGATTGCACATGCCAGCCATAAGCTTCAAAACGTTGGGCGCAATTTTCGCTAAAAGCAAGGCGGGTTTCCGCTGAAAGGGTGATATGGTTATTATCGTAAAGATAAATGAGCTTCCCCAGGCCCAAATGCCCTGCTAAAGAGGCGGCCTCCGAGGCAATACCCTCCATCAAATCGCCGTCGCTGACAATCCCGTAAATAAAATGATCAATGACTTTGAAATCAGGGCGGTTATAACGGTCACTCAAATAACTTTCGGCAATGGCCATGCCGACACCGTTAGCAAAGCCCTGGCCCAAGGGGCCTGTCGTGACTTCAACCCCCGGTGTTACCCCTCTTTCAGGGTGTCCGGGAGTCATGCTTCCCCATTGCCGGAAATCTTTGATTTGTTCGAGCGTTAGATCATACCCCGTCAAATGCAGTAAGCTGTAAAGCAGCATTGACCCGTGGCCCGCGGACAACACAAAACGGTCACGGTCAAACCAATGCGGATTTGAAGGATTATGTTTTAAGAAATGTGTCCATAATACATACGCCATGGGTGCGGCCCCCAGGGGCAATCCCGGATGCCCGCTGTTGGCTTTTTGAACGGCATCAATGGACAATGTCCGTATGGTGTTGACACAAAGTTCATCCAGGGAAAGATCAGCCATAGACAAATAATCTACTATCCTATAGATAAATTTACAAGATGATTTTTACAGGGGCATCAAAAAACAGTCCTATTTAAAGAAAATAGGAAGAATATTAAAATATACTATAAGGTTAAAAGGATGAAAGAAAGATTAAGATAAAATTAGAAATAAAAAATGTCGTGTTTGTCGGGTTGGCGGGTTGAAACTAAACTGATATTAAAGATTCATAGGGAATCTTTAATTTATCATGCAAATTACGGATCATCCTCAAACTTAATTTCCGTTTTTTATGCAAAATCTCAGAAACCCTGTTGGCACCACCAAGAATATTGGCAACGTCAGCTTTCCCAATCCCCATCTGCTCCATACGAAATTTAATAGCTTCAACGGGATTGGGAGGCAGCATAGGGTAATTTTTATTTTCATAGGCCTCTACTAATGTTGTTAGCACATCCAAAGTATCGCCTTCCCGGGTATTGGGTTTGGCATCCCATAAACGGTCAATTAGCTCTAAAGCTTTTTCATAGTCCTTTTTTGTATTAATAGGATAAATTTTAATTTCCATAATTATATCTCCTTTACATCAATATTGTCATACTGTCCATGTGTTCCAACGAAACGAATATAAAATATTTTGAATTCATACTTAACAGCCACAACCAAACGGTATTTATTCCCACAAATATTAAATACCACTCTTTCATTACCAACAATACTGGCTGTACGGTAAATCTGTTTAACCTGGTGAGAGCTTTAATTGCTTTATTAAATAATCGGGATACATTGATTTTTTTCATTTTACTTTTAATAAGTATACATCAATAAAAAACCCGCTACAACTTTAACAGTTACAGCGGGTTATAAAGTAAAACTCCCCCTAGCGGACGAGTTTCTGAACTGGATCGGATCAACTGATGTTGAAATCCTTTTGACTCAGATCAATACGCTAAACATACACTAAAGGATATTTCTTAGGATTTAATAACGCATCAACCGAAAGGTCTTCATCAATTAAAGGCCAATGGATACCGTAACCTGAAGGAGAAACATCATAAGCTTCTCGCTCTTTTTTGGATGCTTTAAGCAGTCTTTTAGAAATTTTGGTTAAATTAATGACAATCTCTTTGCCATCTACTTTCATTTTCATTTGAGAGCCTGAAAAAGTTATCCCTTGAACCTTATGTATTGTTTTCATCTATTTTCTCCTCTCAAATTCATTCCACTGCTCAACTATATAATCAAAATGATCAAAAATAATTCGACGAATTTACCTTTTGTCTTTATCTTTTAAACCAAACCATAAAATTTCTAATATCGTCGGCATAATTAACTATAACATAACAAAAAAGGCGCTGCAAACTTAATGTTCACAGCGCCTTATGATATTGGCTCCCCGGATTGACGTCTGACTGCGGGCTTTTATGGTCTCGCACCATCTTCAAGACCGTTAAAACGATCCGGAATCATACCAAAATCTTATTTCTTAGACTTATTGCCGGTTTCTGACACTTTATTAGGAATAAACCCCAATGGCCCACGGTTCTTAACCGCCTCTTCTTTATCTGCCAATAAGTCCTTAATAGCGTTAAATACCAAAATTATCTTTTTATCGTGCTCCTTGAACTTTTCTTGAAATTTGCGCTCAAGATCTTCAATTTTTCGAGCCAGGTCTTTATGCGTAGCCATCACTTCCCGCAATTTTGTAAATACACGCATAATTTGAATATTTACTTGAACCGCACTTTTAGATTTTAGAACACTAGAAAGCATGGCTACGCCTTGTTCTGTGAATACATACGGCAGGTATCTTGTACCACCCCAACTTGAGGTGCCAATTTGGCACCTCAAGTTTTCTACATCTTCCTTCGTTAATTTAATTAAAAAATCTTCGGGAAAACGCTCAATATTACGCCGAACTTGACGCGTTAACTGCTTTGTTGATACCCCATAAAGTTCAGCCAAATCTCTATCGAACATGACCTTATGACCATGGATCAAATAAATCTTATTTTGGATAATTTCTACGGGTAAGAGACTTAATGGTTTTGTGACAACCTGCTTTTTCATGGATCCCCCTCACGTTAAAAATGGTTAGATAATTAAAAACAACTTGGGGGAATTTTTAACAATTGCATCCGATTGGGGGAATCAGAAAAATCTAATTGATAAATATTATAATAATCTGGCGACAAAAAACAATCAAATAATTTCTAACTCCGAATTAAGCTATTTTTACAACTAGCTAATGACCAAATTCCACGAACTCATCCATCAATAAAAATGCCACCAGAAAAGCCTATTAAAAGCACTTCTGGTGGCAGTGTCTCTCATTTTGATAAGAGACAGCATTGGCTCCCCAGTCACCCCCAAAAATCCGAACTTTTTCTATGAGGTATTTTGGGGCCTGACCCAAGTCAAAACGACCAACCGTTGGGTCATATTGAATTAACTCAATGCTGTCCAATAAGTTGCGAAAACAAAGCCGTCTGGTTTGCCGGCTTGATGGAAATAATCACAGGGTCAAGGCCGTCAAAATTGCTGCTTATTTGGGCCAAATCCTGCTGGCTCAAAATGGGCACGCCGTTGCCATCACGATTGATGGTCATGGCAAGATTAGCGGAGTTTAGGTCGATACCGCCTGTATTATTTCGTCCTTGAATAGTCATTGCGGGACTTCTACTTTCTACCGATTCCCATAAATGATCACCTGTTAAAGAAATAATCAAATCGGAATTTCTACGAATTTCTGGCATGATAGTTCTTTCATACATTTCAGCAATTCCCCACATTTTATCAAAATCGTGAGAAAATTGTTCAAAATCGCTATACTTATTCTTTAAATCTTCCCAACCTTGGGCTTTACGCCATGATTTTGCTTTACCCATATCGCTTTTAAATGATATGAGTAAATCTGTTTCTTCGGCCAAACGTTCATATCCTTGTTGATTATATCCAACTTCAACTCCTTCAAAAAAAACAAAACTGATTGCGCCATCAATATCTTTCCTTGCAGGTTGTCTGTCTCTGATTTTTTTATCAAAAACTGGCAACACTATATGCATTTTTGCAGATGAACGTTTCAATTCCGATAAAATCTTTACACCCAATTCCAAATCGTGAGTCCCTAATCCTGGTATCGTTAATCCTTTAACCTCCCTTTCCTGCTTAGGGTAATAAATATCATCAATTGAAAGAGTAACTGTTTGCTCATGTGTAAGAACATGCATGATGATCTCCATCGCCCGTGCAAATGTGCTCTTGCCTAGACCGGCTATCCCGCTTAGCCCCACCACCATTGTCGATAGTCTGCGTTCACTTCGAACTCTCATCAAATATACCGCCGTTGGTAAACAGAATCTCCAAATGAACTCTTTTTTTAAAGGCAATCGTTCCATCTCATGGGAAAAGGCTAAAGCTCGAAAAGAGGACATTAACTGTTGAAAATATTCATCAAAATTATTGTCTAATAGCCCAAATGCCTTACCATATATTTGCTTAATGTCGCTAAGCGTTGTTGTCCTAAGTAAATTTAAGTCGGGTATCGTAATTTCTCCATTGTTTGCTAAGCGGTTAAGTATAGATTCCAATTCACTTTCAGCCTTATTTGTTTCTCCCCCGACCCTAGTCATCGCCCCATCTTGCGTTGCCTTCCCCCCCTCCGTCATCGCCGCATTGGATTTCATTAAGAATTCAATCTTTCCATCTCCTGAGGCTTTTTGCTCGACTACTCTAAATCCGAATCCAGCCAACCATGTCCGCTTTAGATCAGACCCAATTAAACGGGCACTCCCTCGCTTGTCTGTTGTGGACTCGAATAATATGGGAAGAACCACGCCGTATTTCTGTTTAAAACTATCCACTGTCTGCCTTATGGAACCAACTAATTCATGCAAAAGTCGCAGACCGGCAAACCCATAAGGTTTTGGTACGGCAAAATCAGAAATATAAATAATTTCCCTGTTCCTTTCCTTGTCAAAACCGACATAGGCAATGACAAAGCCCTGGAGCTTGCCGTGCTCAAAATAACCCAGGCTTAAATTCTTTCTGCGTTGGCCTTTGACAGCTTCGTTATACGTTGCGGCCGTCAATTCCATCCCGATCTCAGCCAAATGATCTCCAAAGGGCCCGCCTTTAAATGCCTTACTTTCAATATAGGCCGCTTCCAGCGTATCTTCATAGCTTAAAGGCCTAACTCCAGACAACGGGGAGACAGCCGGAACTACCCCGGAAGAATTGCCTAATTCAATGACCCTCACATTCTCCTTAGTTTTATCCGAATAAGTTAACGGCACTTGAGGAATATACCGGTTATCTTCCACATTAGGTAGTTTGGACAAATAATCTCCATCGGCATATCCTACAATGATTTTACTCGTATCTAAGGGCCTTGAACGAGTCCTCAAACCGTTTTTCAAAAAATATTCTTTAAAGAACGACCTGTAAGCTTCCTCAATAATGCTGTCGATATCTGCATCCTCTGAGAAATTGACCATATAGCCCGGCAGCCCTTCCACGTTATCTACCGACATATAAACGTCCGGAAACATTTGCTCGATAAAATGCTCGCCTAATAACGATTCCAAGTCGTCCGAAAGATGCACAGTTTTCATAATTTGAGGGTAAATTTGCGGAATGCGCCGGTCTAAGGTCAACACGCTTGTGGCGATTGGCCTGCCTGCCATGGTCAATGTCATAAAAGCGGTATTGAGATTAAACAGGTAAACATTGTTCTTGCCCGAACCAAAAGCCATGCATGTTGGCAGCATGCTGCCGGTCAACACGGCATCAGGCCTGGATTTAGGCAGTATCTCTACTTTATAAGAAGGCAGCCTTAATCCGTAAGCCATTAATTTTTCTATATCAAATTGCGCCTTTTTTAAACGATCGATGATGGATACAAACGGAACGGGTTTCTCTGAGGACGCATTTAATAAAGACAAAATCTTTAAAAGCGAAATCCTGATCCTTCGATCACGCTCAGGCAAAAATCCGCCGGCTGAATCCAGACGTGCCAAGGCATCTTTAAATATTTGCTCTATCACTGGCCTTAAATCGGCTTCACGGGCATATCCGTTATCTAGCAAATACTTTAATAATACGCCTCCTCTAAGCTTGCTTAATTTTAAATCCACCTGAACTGCCCCAAGACTCATGGAAAAAGGCTTGATGGCCTGGAGTCCGTCAAAAGATCCAAGGACAAGCCCATTTCTTAATTCTTCGGCTGTCAAATCAATATGGTCAAAATCAAGCAGGGCGGAAGGTTTGTGGGCATCATGCAAATCCGCCGGTGTATTGGCATCATTGAGGCCAAAGAATTCCTGGGGCCGCATTACCATTTTTTCAAGAGCGCCGTAATCCCGCATATGGGCATGCAGCAAAAGATGCCGGAAATAACCGTATAATTTTTGCCCCTTCCCTGTCCCATTTTGAAACGCGGAGAGCGTCTCGAGGACCTGCTTTTGGCCGGCAATATTAAACAAGGTCCGCAGACGCTGAAATTGCTTCCAACTTTTTAAAAAAGCTTTTTTCCCCACCAGTTCATCCCGTAACTTTAAAAAAATGGGGTCATCGATCTTCTCATTCAACAATTTCCGTCGCCATTGGCTGCCTTGACCGCCGTAGGCATTGGCCATCTGTAAGACCTGCCAAAATTGCTGGTAGCTGACCCATCCGTCTGAATCAAGTCCTGTGTCCATCGGAATTTGGCTGAAAACATTGCTAAAGAACATCCTGCGTTCCTGCTGGTCGAGAGAACCTATAAAAGCATGGATATGGCCAAAAATACTTTGATGGTCATTGTCCAGGAGCATTGTCTCAAGCCCAAGACCATGGATTTTAGATTGCAGGAAATGAAGCAATTTCCCCCACGGCATAAGGTGAAACCCATCCTCGATGCTTTCTAAAATCTTTCCAAAATGTTCCCCCGAATACAACGGCCCTTTGTCTAATAACTCAAAAAAAGCGTTTAATTCCTCTGTAGATAATAAATTTTTGTCGACAAAACTTCTTAATAACCTTAAATTTTCTTCGCTTTTTTGGCCAACTATCCCCGATAACCTGAAAACCAAAACGCCAAGGGCTTTTTTCCGGTCAATGCCTCGAGCAACAAAAGGGGCAGCTTTATCTTCATCCACGACCTTCCCGACAAATTCAATAGCACCTTTATTAACTGTATTTATATCTTCATCGGAAAATTTTAGAATAAACCGCCTGAATAAAAGGTTATGGATCCGTTTCATGTCAAACCCTTCTTTGACTAAGAGAAACAAAATATGCACGACATCGCTGTAATGATCCCCAAACAACCCGGGCAACTGGTCTAACAATAAAATAGCCGTCTCCTGCCTCCCCAATCCGGTCTCATCAATCAACCGGTCAAGCATGCCGTCTTTGTACAATATAAAAACTTCCGGTGAGATGCTATTGATCAAGTGTTCCAATATCTCTTCCCGGTTTTTTCCCGAATGTTGAGGATCCAGGTCTTTTATTAACTCCTCAAAAAGACCATAGTCGGCCATTATTTTCTCAACCCTCAAGGGGTCATCCTTGCCGACATACTCATTTAAAAAAGCAACGAGGCTGTTTGTCTCCTTCCCCCAAACTCTATGCAGCCCTTCCAGGGAATTATCTTGTTGCAAATGGGCAATATTAAATACCCGGACCTTCTGTTTTCCGACCGCAATGATATTATTGCCGTCCTGACTGAATTTAAAATCATCCTTCCCGTCATCATCGGCGATCAAGGTTTCGTGACCATCGGTGGTATTGATGAGGCGCAAGGACGTCACCCCCATTTTTCTCATTCTTACTAACAAATGTCTTCCATCCGCCGAAAGACGGGCGCCCGTACCATGGCCTACATAAACCCTTGTTCTTGCCCTGATATCAAAAAGATCATAATCAAAGAAAGAAGAATTAGGTATACGCCGTTCAATTAATATCAAATTATTTGAAGAAAGTGTCGTCGATTTGACAACAAATGGGAAATTCAATAAATTTTTTTCCACTGACACTCTTTGACCTTTAGCCATATCAAAAATATCCACTGAAAAAAAATTGGGCCAAACAAAAAATTCGCTGTTAAAATCAAAATTTTCGATATATATCGTTGGTATTTCAGTGGTTTGGTGATTTCTGCCCTGCATATCAAAGGTTTTTATAAAGCTTTTATCTTTTTGTATCGCGGTGATATGTCCACCATTATCAACTGTAAGGGCGTCAAAAATACCTTGCCGGTCCTGGGAAGGTTGCATGGGAAAAGATTTATTCGCACCGTCACTCAAATTATATGCCTCCATACGGCTTCCATCATTTAAAATGAAATAGTTTCCATCGGCAGAAAAGGCGGTTTGGAATTCCGTAAGCTCTTTCTGGCTTAATATTTCCCTTTTGCTGTCAAGATCGAGCAATCTAAAACCATGCTCCTCTTTGATTAAAAGCCTGTGTTCGCCGGGAAGGAATTCAACCCCTGATGCTTGTTTTAGATCATAATCGAGGTATTGTCCGGTGGTGTTGTCATAAATTTTAAGCCTGTCGGGGATATCTTTGACAACGAAATACCTCGCATTAGGAGAAACATCTTCAAAGGAGGCGCCTAAAATACGCTTTTCAAAATCCGGTTTCTGGGTT
>Ga0206818_1099_pt1 | contig 20510 bp, 21 predicted proteins | sample Alteio_BWOrgCont_86_FD_152881 | JGI IMG/M metagenome (GOLD analysis project Ga0206818, IMG submission 152881) | Enriched cells from forest soil in Barre Woods Harvard Forest LTER site, Petersham, Massachusetts, United States -... | ecosystem: Environmental > Terrestrial > Soil > Temperate forest >...
GGGCGGCAGAGAGGAAGGCGTCCAGGTTTTTTGTCAGGCGTCGGGTGAACTCCGCGCTGCGGTTGCCCACATCGATCTCCTCCTGAAGCTGGCTGTCCCGCACCTTGACGAGGGCGAACTCGGCGGCCACGAAGAAGGCATTCAGCAGCACGAAGAACCCCACGACTCCGGCGTTCCAGAGCACCTCCGCGGTGGAGTAGGTCCAGTCATACATAGACCGCATCAGAGTTTCTCATAGGAGCCGTCATTACGCTTTTCGAGCACCGTGAAGCCGGCGCTCTTGGCGTCTGAAGCGGACAGCGGCTTGGTCACCCTGGGGACATTGACGGGCATGATGACCTTGCGCACCGGTTTTTTGCAAAGAGGGCATTGAGTCAGCGGCGGGCGGCTCACCGGACGTCGCAAATCGAATCCCCGGCGGCAACGGGCGCAGCCTTCCTCCGGGTTTTCCGCGATGTAATGATAGGTGGGCATCCCAAAAAGAAGGGTGCCTCAAATGAGGCACCCCGCCAAAAGAAAAAAGTGACGGTGCCGGAACAAATCCCCTACCAGCTTGACTTGGTGACCCCGGGGATGAGGCCCTGGAGAGCCATTTCGCGGAAGGTGAGACGGGACATCTGAAAGCGGCGCAGGTAGGCGCGGCGACGGCCCGAAACCCGGCAACGGTTGATCAAGCGCGTGGGGCTGGCATCCCTGGGCAGCAGCGTGATGCCCACGTAATCCTTCTTCGCCTTCAGCTCTTGACGGAGCTTGGCATATTTGGCGACGGTTTTCGCTTTGCGTTTGTTGCGTTCGGTCCAGCAGGTTTTGGCCATAAGAGAGAAAGGGCAGTGAGAGTACGGAGGCGGAAGGGAATAGCAAGAGGAATTTTGGGGTGAATGGCGGTCGGAGGAGTGGTGTGATGCCGTGACTACCTTGCCGGGCCGGTCTTTGCGGGATCGTCCGGCAAACCGTAGCATTTCACGCTGCCAATCATTTGCAGCGGGAAAAGGCCGCCGGTTTGCCTTTCGGTGGTGAAAGGAGCGGATTTTTGTGGATCCTTTTTTGGGCCCGTGAAGACGGTGTTCCCCCCGCCCACATAAACGTGACCTCGCGAGAGCGAGGGCCCACAAAAGACGGGGCCGATCGGGATCTCGCGCAATACGGCTCCGGTTGCCGTATCAAGTGCGACGAGCTTTTCGCTGCCCGCGGCGGTAAAATAGGCGACACCATTCCCGATCGCGATGCCGCTCCCGACGATGTCGCCGCGCTCGTAATAGATCGGCCCCTTGGGTGCGTTGGCGGTGACTTGAACTTTCGGCCGCTCATGTCGCCAGACTTCGGTGCCCAAGTCCACCGTGGTGGCCGTCACGCGTCCGCCGGTGGGAACCTGGCCGGGCGCATCCGGGCGCGCCAGCGTAGTGACGCGCACGGCATCGATCCCGTTCGTGAAAATCACGCGGCCATCGGTCGCGCAACCGGTCTGCAAACCGCCGATGGTACTGGGCAGCGCCAGGACGCGTGGATCGTGCGGCGCGGGCGGCTCAGTCGGGGGACCGGTGTAGATCGGCGTGTGCTTCAGGAGTTTTCCATCGTCCGCCCGCAGCAAGTAGAAGCCGCCGTTTTTGCAACCTGCTCCCACGACCTTCACCGGTTTGCCGTCGACGTTGATGGAAAAAATTTTGGGGGTATCCCCGATGGAGCAGTCCTTGTAAAGGCCGGTTTTCGAGTCCCAACCGCGCATCGCGTTGTTCCATTGGTCGCCGGGATAAACCTGTGTGCGCCATTTGCGGTGGCCGGTGCCGGCGTCCAGGCAAACGATCGCGTCTGAATCTTCCGTGTACAGGTGGGGGTTGTCGGGCGTGGGCAGGCGTGGCGCGGTGTTGACGTCGGTGCCGAAGAAGACACTCTTCGTCTCAACGTCGTACGAGGGAGTGCACCACACGCTGCTCGTTGCCGGGCCGCTCGTGTAGGTCGTGGAACCCCAGTCATTCTGGACGGTGAACGGTTTGTCGAACTTCCGCGGTGGCTCACCCACGTCAAACTTCCAGATCACGTCGCCCGTCTTCGGATCCACGGCCACGACGAAACCGCGGCCCGTGCTGCCGGGATACCTGGCCGTGCCTGCATACAACTGTTCGAGAGTCCCGCCTCCAATGATGACCTTTCCATCGGCGAAAATGGGTGAGCACAGCGTGACATAGCCGGGGTGGGCGCCGGGGAACTTCGGTCCGCGCATATCGAGCTTCCATCGCTCCGCTCCCGTCGTGGCATTGAGAGAGTAAATCCATCCACTCGTGTCGGCGAAGTAAACCGCGTCATCCACCACGAGGGCGGAACTCATGATACCGCCCGCCTGGACCGTGCTGGCCAGCTTGTCCCCGAGCACGCCGTTGGTGGCGGGAGGCAATTCGGTCTTTCGTGCCGGATTGCGATAGACCCACTTGAGTTTTCCATCCGCGCCAAGCTTGTAGAAGGCCGGAAACGTTCCCGTGCCGAAATACACCTCCCCATCGACCACCGCGGGCGTCGCGTGAACGACACCGATGGTCTCCGTGGAATTGGCGGCGGGGAACCGCCATAGCTCGACGATTTTACCGGCGTTCTTCGGACTCAGCGTCTTCTCCGCCGCATTGCAACGCCACCCGAGGACGTCATGATTGTAAGTGGGCCAGTCCTCCGGGGAGACAGCGTAGAGCGCCGTACCGAGCGTCATGGCGATGAAGGTGGGGACGAAGTATCGCATTTTCACCAGGGTTTCCAAAACGGATCCTTGTTTACCAGCCAGGGGACAGCGGCATGCATGGTCTCTGAGACCGATGTCAAAGAGAAACGGGATAGAGAAACGAAATCGGCGAAGGCTGTCTTGCGCCGCATCGCGACTGAGACGGCCGTGTGTCGGCTGCCTTAGTAACCAGACTCGATGGCCAGCGGCTCACCATAGGCAAACAAGGCAAAGGCGTTTTGATCCGCATAGCCATGGCTCATCGAGCCCATGGGCGAGCTGCGCATGAGCAATTCGACATCGCGTGATTTATCGGACAACGACGAGCGCATCGCCACCAGACCGGCATCTTTGAAGGCACGCGCGAGCGGAAGGGCATCCGGCGCTTTCGCCTCCACACCACCCTGCTCAAAGAGAAACGCAGAAAGCCCGGTTGGTCGGTAGTCGAATTGTTGCGCATACCACAGGGCATGAGGATCGCGCAACCAGGCGCCGAGCGCGTACATCGCCTCCGGACGGTCCGCGGGCATCGCCTGGCCATCGCCAAAGGGCGACATCTTCGACCAAGGTGGATTGCAGTAGATTTTGTAGAGAGGTGCGTTGTGGGTCAGCGGACGATCTCCCACGGCGGCGCCGGTGGCGCGCTCCACGACGGCGCAGATCCTGGCGTACTCGTGCCAGTACCAAGCCCAGTACATGGGCCCGTCCGACCAGCCGCCGTCATCTCCACCGAAGGGTGGGTAGTAAGGCGACCAAAATAGATGAAGGCAATAGTCCAGCATCTCTTCGAGCGGCAGTTCCCCCGCGAGAGCAATGCAGGCCTCGGTAAGATCAGGTACATAGTAACCCATGGCATGGCTGCGGAAAGGCCGCGCCTCAAAAGGCATGTCACGCAAGGCCTTGTAGATTTGGGGCAGGCGCGCGGCGAATACTTCACGGCATTTTGCGCGCTCCACGTCGGAAAGCAGCGTGTACACGTAGTCATAAACTCTGGAACACTTGCGGACAAACTCCGTGCATTGCTCATCGTGGACTTCAAGGCTGGTGCTGCCATGGGGGTCCCAGGACATGAAATGCATGAGGCGGCGGCGTGCCTCCTGGCCGCAGCTTTCATCGCCTGTCAGCAAGTAAGCCTCGGCACAGTTGACCATGCCGTCATAAAACGGCCGCAGAGAAATGAATATCTTTGAATAGGTCGGCTCGCGATTTTGACCCTTGGGCGTGAAGGGCGGTTCCGGCATCAGCTCTTTGCCGATTTCCTTGCGTGCTAATTTGAGCAGTGGCGTTGCGGCCCAAGCCATCTCTCCTTGCGCTTCGGTGCGGTACTTTTCGAGATCGCCAGGCCGCAGGGCGATGCGGGGTCGCACAGCGGAAAGACGCTTGACGACGCCGCTCACTTCCGGCAAAGGGAGGCATTGGGCGTCCGGAGCGATTTCAAAAGAGCGTGCCTTGCTGAACTTGGGCGAGCCGTCCTCAAGCGTGATGACCCCGTAGCGCCAGAACCACGTCCCGGCCTCCAGCGACTTGTGCAAACATTCGAGTGTCATGGTGCAGCCGAGCAGGATGGATGACTCCGCGGGGAACTCGCGTGAACGGCTGATTTGCAGCACGTAGCTCTTCGCCCCCTCCACCGGCAACCACAGGAAGGACGGAGGATTCACGAGGCACTTGCTTCCCTCTTCGGGTCGATAGGAAACCTCACCAGGCTGCGGCTCGCGATCCAAGACAAAAGGAGGAGGCGGAGGTGCGGCTATGGCCGAAGTAACGGCGAGAGTCAGGGTGAGCCATTCGAAACGCATCCTTGTCATAAGGGGAACATCAAGTGCTCTCCCATAACGATTCAAAGGGACAGGCATTTCCATCAAAGCCCCTCGCCTTCTCCGAAAGCACTGCGAAGTCGATGCCGAAGCCGCCAGATGCGGAAAAATACAAGGGATCACGTGCCGGAAGCGATCAACTACCAAAAGCGCCACCAAGGCTTCCGAGGCGCTGGAGGAGGAAGTTCGATCACCTGCCATTGGATGCTCGGCGAGCGTTTCCCGGACTCAAAGAAATCATCAATGGCCTTCATCGCCTGCGAGAGCGGCGCGGTGTCGAGCCGGTTCATGGGGGTCGATTCGTAGTTGTCAGCGAGAAACTCGATCTCCTCGTCAGGCGATTCGGTGCCTTCGGCAACCCAAAGACTGAGTCTCTGGGTGCAATCCTTTGTGCCGCTGTCTATAAACCCCTATGCGCCAGACTCCACCACCGCGTAGGCGTTGTGGTTGTGGATGGACTCATGGTTTTCCGCCTCCACGCGGAACCAGGTGATGTATTTGTGCCGGCGCGCCTTCAAGGCCACGTTCCGCACCAGGTCTTCGACAAAAACGGGGTTGTCATAGGCGGTCTCGGTCACGTGCTTTTCATCCGGCCGCTTCAGCAGGCTGTAGAGCTCGCAACTGGCGCTGGATTCGACGAGTTCGATCATCTCCTCGATCCAGACCGGCTTGGTGAAGCGGATGGAGAAGGTCACGATGCCGCGCTGGTTGTGCGCGCCGCGGGTGCTGATGGCCTTGGAACACGGGCAGAGGGTGGTGACGGGAACCTCGACGGTGACGACGAAGTCCAGCTCTTGTTTCTCGGCATTGACTTGAAAGACCACGCCGTAGTCGAGCAGGCCTTCGGCGCCAGTTGCCGGGGCCTTTTTGGCCCGGAAGTAGGGAAAGCGAAGTTCGACGTGGGCCTTTTTGGCATCGAGGCGCTTCATCAGCTCGCGAGGCATGGCGGCGATGTCCGCCACGGTGAGCACGTTCCCGTGCGCGTGGAGGATCTCGACAAACCGGCTCATGTGGGTGCCCTTGTAGTGATGGGGCAGATCGACGGCGAGGGACACGACGGCCACGGTGCTCTGCTCGGTGTGGTCTCGATCCCGGATGCGGAGGGGGAAGCGCAGATTTTTGACCCCCACCCTGTCGATGGGCACGCGCCGGTAGTCACGCTCGTTCTGCGTGTCTTTGAGGTGGCTGGCCCCTTTGCGCTTCATGCCTTTAACATCCTTCCGGTCTGAGAAAGCAAAACGTTCCAGCCCGAAGGCCGGAACGTTTTGCGCAAACTTCCCGATGTTCCTGCCGAACAACCGGCCGGAATTTAGCTCATGAGGTTCACTGCGCGGGCGCGCTTGATCTCACGCTTGATCTTCCGGTGGATCCAGGCGGACACGCCCGTGACCCTGCGGGGAAGGATCTTGCCGGTCTCGGTGGTGAACTTGCTAAGGAGTTCCGGATTGTAGTGGGTAAGCTTCTCGATCGGGATGTCCAGGCGGCGGCGGGGCAGCTTGCGGTTGCACCGGCGGAAGCGGATAAGGCGTTCTTTGGTCTTGGGTTGCATGGCAAAAGGGGAGCGGAGAGGAAACGCCTACCGGATCTCACGATGAAGCGTGCGGCGCTTCAGGAAGGGGTTGAACTTGGTCTTCTCAAGACGGTTGGGCGTGCGCGGGCTCTTTTTATTCCGCGTGGTGACGTAGCGCGAAGTCGGCTTTCCTTCCGCCTTGGCTTCGGTGCATTCCAGGATGATGATGTCTCTCGGCATAACAGGGCGTTTAAATTGCGTTATTCCTTCATGAAGTCAAGGGATTCCGTTCCGCCGCTCTGCTTGGAGGAACTGCCGGACTCCTCTTCCTCCTCGTCATCCTCATTTTCCTCGTCATCGAGCCCGAACACGGACCGGACCGGAATCTTGCGGTTGCGGCCACCCTGCTGGTCGCGCTCAATGGATTCCTGGGCCTCGCGGGTGTAGCGGGCGAAGGGCAGGGCTTCCAGGCGTTCCTCGCTGATGGTCTTGCCGGTCATCTCACAAATGCCGTAGGAGCCTTGCTCGATTCTCTTCAGCGCCTCGGTGATCTCATAAAGAGCGTCCTGCTCCTTGCTCAGGAGGCTCAGGGCAAAGTCACGGTCATAGGCGTCGCTTCCGGCGTCGCCCATGTGCATGCCGCCGACGGAAGCTTCACTGCCCTCGGGCCGTGTGCGCAGGCTGTCCTTGGCCACCCCTTCCATGGAATCCAGAAGGGTGCTTCGCAGATCCATCAGGCGCTGCTTCTGCTTCTTCAAGAAGGTCGCGGCGAACGGAGACTTTTTGGGAATGACAATCTCGGGCACATCATCCGGATTCAAGCGCCGGATCACCGACGGCACCTTGGCGGGCGGAGCGCCGGAATGGGATTTGGAGTCGGTCTTTCCCGCCTCCGGCTTGGGCTTTTTGACGGTGGAACCGTTCTTGGCCGGCACTGGGGGAGATTTGGGGGCTTTGGCAGCCGGCGCTTTCCCGGCCGGCTTGGAGGAGTTTTTATTCACAATTGGGGAGGGGTTCACTTTCTTCGCCGGCTTCTTGGGCCCGGCGGATTTGCTGGAGGGTTTTGCTGATGGCTTCGCAACCGCCGCCGCCGGCTTTTTCGATGACTTGACAGCCGCGGCTTTTTTTGGCTTGGCTGGAGCGGCGGCTTTGGCCGGCTTTTTGGCGCCGCCCTTCGGAGCGGGCTTGGCGGGCTTGGTTGGTTTCTTGGCCATGGCAATGAGGAGTGAAGTGGTTGGCGGAGCCGAAGCCAATCGGTCCGAATTCCCTGTCGCTTCCCGGACGGGCGCAAAAGAGAGCAGGGATGTTAGAAGGTTTTCAGGCTCACGCAACCACAATTCGAGATGGAAAAGAAATGGATCAACCGATTCATGCGTCCGGCAGACTTGGCAGGAAGCTCCTCGCTGGGGAGCCAGATTGCCCTGACGGACGGTGCCAACGGTGGATCACGAGCGCATAGCATATTAAAATCAGAATTCGAAAGCAAGAACTAAACCGGCCCTCCAAGCGGCGGACTTCCTGGCTGAAGCATCTCTCATGCCCATTCACGTGCATCCCCCCGCGCACCTCCACTGTCCCGCCCGCGTCCGCAGGCACGCGAGCAGGGGGGGCGACGTTGCCGATGGGAACTCTGGCATGATGGCACAACCCTTCGGCGCGCGCCCGCGACGGAGCGTGCGGAAGCTGCCATGATTCGAAATGTCAAAGATCCCGTCACTGCACCGTCAGTTTGCGGAATGCCACCTTCACGGTTCCATGGGTGGCTTGGGGATAGCAGCCCGCTTTGAAGTAGTTGCTGAAGGCCCAGTACCCGACGCTTCGCTTCAGCTTTTCTTCGTTGTTGACCTCCACGGACAGGGTGCCGGCCTTCACGATGACGGCCACTTTCACGTATTGGGAGTTGACCCCCTTCTTTAGAAGAACGGCCTCCGTCTTGTCTCCAGAATTCGCGGTCTTGATTACGGCGTACAGGTCCCCCTTGTTCGCGGCGATCCTCAGAAATGGCGGGGCATTCTCGCCTCCATCGGTGATCCCGTGAATCTGGAGCACGGTGACCTTGTCAGGGGTCAGGTGCGATTCCACCTTCACTTCGCCATAGAGCCGATGAGAATCGCTGACCTTCCAGTCCAGGAGATGCCGCAGTTCTGAGCGGACGTAGTGGGTATTGGGTGTGGTGCCGTGTTCTGCCGCGTCCAGCTTGAAACACATGTCCCGGTTCTCATCCAGGTAGAAGTAGTCCGAGGAGTAGTTGGCGAGGGCCTTGATTTCCTTCGGACCCGGGATCTGCAGCTTCCAGCCGTGAAGATCGAAGACGGCCGCCGGAGGCGCGGGAGTGCCAGCAAGAGCCGGGCAAGCAAAGCCAGCCACCAGCAAGGAAGCAATCAGAGAGGTACGCATTGGGGGCGAGTATGTGTGGACAATGTGGCACTCTTCAAGCTAGAATCCCGCTTCATGCCCCCCACCCCCAAGTTCCGTCTACCTCATCCCTGTCGATATTTCGCTGCCTGTCTCCTCGCTCCTGTCCTGGCCCTATCCGGCACCCGTGCGCTCGCGGGTGAATTGCTCCCGCAGAGTGTGACCTTCAAAGACGCGGCGGCCTTTGAAAAGATCACCGCTTCCGCCATCGCTGGAAACTGGGGTGCCTTGTCGATGGGTGAACGGATGGTGAAGTTTGCGACGGCCCTGCGCGGGACCCCTTACGAGGGCTTTACCCTGGAGATCGATGATCACGTGGAGTCACCCTCATGCAATTTCACCGGATTGGATTGCTGGACGTTTTTTGAGACGGTGCTGGGGCTCTCCCGGATGATTGAAGTGCCACGGCAGAAGTACACGTCCTCCGATCTTCTTGCGGAGATCGAATGGACGCGGTACCGCGGCGGCGAGTGCAAGGGCCATTACCTGGACCGCATTCACTATCTTGATGAGTGGTACTATGACAACGAAGCCCGCGGCAATATCGTCAACGTGACCAAGTCCCTGGGTTCGACCCGCTGCCTCATCGGGCGACCCGAGACGGAAATGACCACGCTCTGGAGAAGCTACCGCTACCTGCGGTGCAATCCGGAATTGCGGGCTCCGATGCGGCTGCTGGAGCAACGGCTGGAAAGAATCCCCTTCAATTTCCTGCCGGTGGATGAAGTGAAAGCCGCCGAAAGCAAGATTGAAAGCGGCGACATCATCGGAATCGTGGACAAGGGAGACGGCGGCTATTGCTCGCACGTGGGCCTGGCAGTGAAGACCGACGACGGCGTGTGCCATTTCATGCACGCCTCGAAGAATTACCGGAAGGTGGTGCTGGACAAATCCATCTCAGGGTATCTTCACGATTTTCGCGGCGACGCCGGGATCATCGTGGCGCGCCCTCTGCCCCGGGGCTCCATGGTCAAGGATGACGTTGTGTACAAGACTCACCTGGCGCAGATCACGAGGTAACGGGTGCTATGCCGCCTTGACGGCGTGAGCCTTCAACTCATCGAGCTCCACCCATTCCAGAGCGAGGGTGTGGCAGCCTTCCAGTACCACGGGCGGGGCGCATCCGGCAGCGAGGGCCTCTTTCCAGCGGGCGACGCAGAGGCACCAGCGGTCGCCCGCCTTAAGCCCTGGAAAATCCCATTGGGGGCTGGGTGAACTGAGGTCATTGCCTTGCGCGCGGGAAAACTCCAAAAACTCGCGAGTCATCTCCGCGCAGATGACATGCAAGCCGCGATCTTCCGCCGATGTGCGACACCAACCGTCCCGGAAGAACCCCGTCACGGGCTTCTTGCAGCAGCATTTCAGCGGAGTGCCGAGAACATTGGTGGGCATGGGCAAGCTAGGGAGTGTTTTAAAAAAGGGTGGGTGGGCGTTGCGAGTGTCGTTTGGACCGAGGCAAGGAGCAAGCGCCGTGCCTGTGTTTAAAAAACACGAGCCAAGCGCCGTGACGCCGCCCCGGTGCAAAGGACCCGCAACCCTTCGGGCGGCCAACAGGAGCCACCCTGCCTCCTGTTGTGGCCGCGCGCTCCCACCCTATTTTAAAACACACCCCAAGCAAGGTCCGCACCAAGTTTTCAAGTGGAAAAGCCGCCTGAAATTTCCGAATCAAACACTCGCGCTCACCACGTTGTCTCTGTAGCTTCCCCAATTGTCACATGGAATCCACTGTCCCGCTCTTGACTGTTCCTCCGGCCCTTCCCCCACTGCCGAACCCCGATGAAATACGGACCGCATCCTCCTGGGTCCAGCCCCTGCGCGCCGAGATTGCCCGCGTATTGGTGGGGCAGACGGAACTCGTGGACCGGTTGCTGATTGCGCTGCTCACGAACGGACATGTGCTCCTGGAAGGGGTGCCGGGGCTGGCCAAAACGCTGACGGTGCGCACCCTGGCGGCGTGTCTTCACGCCAGGTTCCAGCGCATCCAGTTCACGCCTGACCTGCTGCCGGCGGATGTCGTGGGAACCATGATTTTCAACCCCCGTGAAGGAACCTTCAGCCCCCGTCTGGGCCCGATCTTTGCCAACTTGGTTCTGGCCGATGAAATCAATCGAGCCCCAGCGAAGGTGCAGAGCGCGCTCTTGGAAGCCATGCAGGAACGCCAAGTCACCATCGGCGATACCACCTACACCCTGCCCAATCCCTTCGTGGTGCTGGCCACGCAGAACCCGATTGATCAAGAGGGCACTTACACGCTGCCGGAAGCACAATTGGACCGCTTTTTGCTCAAGGTGCGGGTCGACTATCCAAGCCAAGCCGAAGAACGGATCATTCTCGACCGGATGGCGACTTCCAAGCCCGATCTTGACGTGACGCCCGTGATTCAAATTCAGCAGATTGCCACCAGCCGGGCAGTGGTGAACGGCATTCACATGGATGACAAGATCAAGGACTACATTGTGGGCATCGTGCAGGCCTCCCGGCGTCCGGAGGGCGTGACGGCGCACCTGAAGAATCTCATCCGCTGCGGCGCTTCTCCGCGCGGAACCATCAACCTGGCGCTTGCCGCCAAAGCCAACGCCTTTCTGCGCACCCGGGACTACGTGGTGCCCAATGACGTGAAGACGCTGGCGCCCGATATCCTGCGACACCGTATCCTGCTGACTTACGAAGCGGAAGCGGAAGGTGTGACGACGGAGGACATCGTCACGCAACTGCTGGACCGGATCCCCGTGCCGTGAGGCAGTCGAACACGACAGGCCAGGTGTGAAATGCCCATGCTTTCCGGATCCGCCAAAGACGACCGCATCACGCGCATCCTCAAGCGCGTCAAGCGCATCGAATTGATCACGCGCGGGCTGGTCAAGGAAACCCTGGGCGGCGCCTACCACAGCCGCTTCAAGGGACAGGGGATCGAGTTTGACGATTTCCGCCAGTATCAGCCTGGAGACGATGTGCGTTTTCTGGACTGGAACGTGACGGCGCGCATGAACGATCCGTACATCCGCAAGTACGTGGAAGAACGGGAGATGACGGTCCTGCTGCTGGTGGACGTCAGTTCGTCCGGCGACTACGGGAGCCGGGACGACAGCAAGCGGGACCGGGCAGCGGAAGTGGCAGCCGTGTTCGCCTTCAGCGCCCAGCAAAATCACGACAAGGTGGGACTGGCGATGTTCACCGATGAGGTGGAGTTCTACCTTCCGGCCCGCAAAGGCTCCGCGCATGCCTTGCGCATCGTCCGGGAGATCCTCAACTACGCTCCACGCCGGCGGCGCACCGCGCTGGCACCTCCGCTGGAAATGGTGCTGCAGCGCATTCCGCATCGCGCGCTGGTTTTTCTTATTTCAGACTTCATCACATCCGCACCCAAGCAGGGAGCACCTTCGGCACCGGATTGGGAACGTACGCTGCGGGCGACGGCCATGAAACATGACGTGGTGGCCATCCACGTGGCCGATCCCCGCGAGATGGAATTGCCAGACGTGGGCCGCGTCACCCTGGAAGATCCTGAGAGCCGCCGGCAAGTGGTGGTGAACACGTCCAGTCCCTCCGTCCGCAGGGCCTACGCCAGCCGAATGCGCCAGGTGCAGGAGGATCTGAATGCCATTTTCCGCCGCAACAACGTGGAACGTATCGCGGTGAGCACGGTGGGAGATTATTTGCCGGCCCTCAAAGCGTATTTCCGATCGCGGAAACGCAGGTGAACGCCATGAAAACCCTTGTTATTTGCATCATTGCATGCGGCCCATGGTTGGCGATGGCCCAAGGACCGCAGGCGCCGGGGCCGCCCAAGCTTACTCCCCTGCCCCATCCGATGATTCCGATGCCGGAGACGCCTCCGCCGGGCACGCCGTGGTGGATGATCGCCGCACTGACCTTGCTACTCCTGCTCAGCGCGGGTTTGCTCTGGCTTCTGTTCCGGAATCCAGCGGCACGCGCAGTCCCACCTGAACTGCCGCTCAACAAGGCGCTTCTGCAGCTTGAGGGACTCAAAGCCCGCGTCAACGAACTGGCGCCAGACGAAATCAGCCACCGGGTTTCGGTCATCCTGCGGGAATGCCAATACGGCATGTTCCAGGTGCCGGCACCGTGGCGAACGACGGAGGAACTGTTCACTCCGAAGTCTCAGCCCCGGCAGACGGCAGTCCCCGAATATTTCAAACCGGTGGCCGAGACGTATGACCGGCTCTCCTTTGCCACGGGTGGCGCCACGCGCGAAGCGGCGCTTGAACTCATCGACTCGGCCATCACGGTTCTCCGCGGGCAGCCTCCCGCCAGAGCCGGGGCTCAAACGCCGGTTCCTCCTGCGATTCCCACCGTTTGATTGTCTGAAGAACCATGGCTGTGCCCTTTTTCCCCGACTACCAGATCGCCAACCCTTGGTGGCTTCTGTTGCTGCTGGCGCTTCCGCTGGCCGCCTGCCTCCGCGGGCGCCGGGGGGGAGCCCCGGCACTCGCCTTTCCGGGTACGCCATTTCTGGAAGGGATTGCGGGCACCACCCGCAGCCGCGCAGGCGGGTTCGGGTTGAACCTCCTGCATCTGAGCCTCGCCCTGGCCATCGTGGCGATAGCCCGCCCGCAAAAGCTGAACAACATTGACGAGGTTCGCTCGGAAGGCATTGGCATCTGCGTGGCGTTCGACGTGTCTCTTTCGATGCTCATCCAGGACTACTACATCGGCGGCCAGCGAGCCAATCGCATCACAGCGGCGAAAAAAGTTCTCACTGACTTCATCAATGGCAGACCCAATGATCGCATTGGGATCGTGGCCTTTGCCGGAGCGCCCTACAACCCCTGCCCGCCCACTCTCGACCACGACTGGCTGCTGAAGAACATGGACCGCATCCAGACGGGCATCATGGAAGACGGCACGGCCATCGGCTCCGGACTGGCGGCCGCGGCCCGCCGTCTCGATCAGCTCGACGTGAAGAGCAAAGTCATCGTCCTGATCACGGACGGCGCCAACAATTCCGGGAAACTCAGCCCGCGTGACGCGGCGCGCATGGCCGCGACCTTGGGGATCCGGATCTACACCATTGGATTGGGCACGCCCGGCATTCACCCCATCCCACTGCCGAACGGGCAGATCATTTCCTCCGGGCGTGACGAGTTCGACGAAAACAGTCTCCGGGAAATTGCGGCCATCGGAAACGGCGCATTTTTCAAAGGGCAGGACAGTTCCACCCTGAACAACATCTTCAAGACCATTGACGCCCTGGAGAAGAGCCAGATTCAGCGTCACAAGATCATTGAGACCGACGATTGCTTCGCCATCTTTCTGGTGATCGCCTCGGCATTCGCGCTTTTGCAGCTTTTGTGGAACCAATCCTTCGGACACCGCGCTCCTGTGTGATGCCACCCAGCCGATTCTTCAACGCTTCCATCCGCCCGATGACAGATTCTTTCAATGCCGCGAACCAGACCGGTGGTTGATTTCGACCGGAGCCCGCCCTTCCATGACTTTCGCCTCCCCCTATTACGCCTACCTTCTTTACCTGTTGCCCTTGGTGGTGATCATGAAGATCCTCGCGGACGCCCGCGCGGGAAAGGCGGTCCGCGCTTTCGCCGAATCCGAGCGGATGCGGGATTCCCTGCTGGGTGGGGCCTCCCTCATCTGGTCGGCGATGATCTTCGGGCTCCAGATTTTGGGGCTTGCATTCTTCATCATCGCCCTGGTCCGTCCCCAGTTCGGAAGGGAGACGCTGGATCAACAGCAATCCGGAAGGAACATCTTTCTGGCCATGGATTGCTCGAAGTCCATGCTCGCCGAAGATGTCTCCCCAAACCGCCTCACGCGCGCCAAGCTGGCAGCGCAGGACCTGCTGGAAAAACTGCCGGAGGACAAAGTGGGGCTGATCGCCTTTGCCGGGCGGGCTTACCTCCAGGCTCCGCTGACCAACGACCACGAAGCGCTGGTGGAATCGATCCAGTCCCTCGATCACACGACGATCCCAAGGGGTGGCACCAGCATCGCCTCCGCCATTCAATTGGCGATTGATAACATCGAGAAGGTGGGCGGCAGACACCACGGCATGATTCTGTTCAGTGACGGCGGTGAGACCGATGACGCGACGCTCGCCGCCGCCAAGGATGCGGCGGACCACCATCTGCTGATTTTGCCGGTGGGAGTTGGCACGCTGGAGGGTGCACTCATCCCCGATCCTGACAAATCACGGCGCGGGGACTACATCCGGGACGAGAATGGAAACGTGGTGCGGGCGAAGCTGGAATCCCACCTCCTGCGTGACGTGGCGAGGATCACCGGCGGGCGCTACGTGGAACTGGCGTCCCAAGCCCTCACCAAGTCGCTAGTGGATGACTTGCTGGCGCAACTGGACCGGCAGACGCTGGACTCCCGGAAGGATACCCGCCCAATTGAGCGCTACCAATGGCCCCTGGGTGCGGGTATATTGTTCATCATCCTGTCCATGCTCCTTCCCGCTTCCTCCCGCAAGGTTGTCCGAATGCTGGCTCCACTGCCCGTCGAGCCACAGACGGCCGTCCATGCCAAACCGATGGCGTCAGCGCCCGGCGCGGTGAGCGCCTGGCTCATCGCAGCCATTCTGGGGTTTGGCGCTTTTCAATCCGCCGCCGGCAAGTCCATTGACGACGCCACCCGTGAATACGAGGAGGGGAAGTACGAAGAATCCCGCGACTCCTACGCTCTGCTTCTGGGCGACTCCAAGAAGGACCCGGGCGATGGCTACCTTTCTTACGGGCTGGGAGCCGCGACCCACCAATTGCATGACTACGACCGCTCCATCCGGTCATTCAGCGAGGCGCTTAAATCCGGCGACGTGGAAATGCAAAAGCGGGCCCTGCGAGGGCTGGCCACCTCCCTGTACAACGCCGGAGATGAAGCTCTTCTGAAGGACCCGGAATACACCGTCAAAGCGTGGACTGACGCCATCAGCCACTTTGACACGGATCTGGCGCTCCAAACCAAGGGTACAAAAGAGTACCAGGAGATCAAAGAGAATCGGGAATTCGTCCAAGGCCGCCTTGACGAACTGCAGGAAAAACTGGCCCAGCAACGGGGGCAGAAGCAGGAAAAGCGGCAAAAGAAGGAGGGCGAGGGCGATTCGGACGAGGAAGAGAACGATGACGCAGGCGGAAAACAGGACTCCAAGAAGAGCGGTGATCAAAAACCCAATCAAAAGGATCAGAAAAAGCAACACGACGCGCTTCAAAACAAGCCCGAGATGGTTCCGCAGGGACAGATTCAAGCCGCCGAGAATGGCCAGCAACAGAAGGAACAGCAGATGCAGCGGCAAAACCCAGGCGACGAACGCAATGACAAGACGGGATTCACCCCCACTGAGGCCCGTTCCCAACTTCGCAGCTACGCGGACGACCAGAAGTCCGTGCAATACCTCATGCGCCACGAGGAGGCGCCCAACGGAAAAGACTACTGAGAAGAAGCCAAAATGACCCCAATCCCGCTGCTGCCGCGACGCCTTTTGCCAACCCTGTGGACAGGCTGGATCTGCCTCGCCTTGTCCTCACTGACTGCCGTAGCCGCCGGTCCCCGCATCGTCGCTTCGGTTGACCCGGTGGAGTTGCGCCCAGGAGGTTACGCCGCCTACACCATCAGTTTCGAGAACGGCAGGCCGGATGAGATTGCAGAATTGCAACTGCCCAACGGCCTGGAAAATGCCAGCCCTCATCCCAGCCAGCTTCAGCAGGTGACCAACATCAACGGCACCCAGCAAAGCAGCTACGTGCTGACCTGGCAGATCACCGCCAACGAGCCAGGGGAGTACATCATTCCGCCGCAGGAATTCCACGTGGGCGGAGTGCCCTACCAATCCAACGATGTGAGAGTGGTGGTGACCAAGAATCCCGCCTACCCCGTCACGCCTCTGGATCCCATCATGACCATCCAGGTCGAGAAGAAGAAGATGTACGTGGGTGAGGTGGTGCCGGTCACGGTCTTTCTCTATGTGCACTTCGGCTCCAATGCGACGCGCCTGGGCCTGATCGAAATGCCCAAGGATAGTTTTGCGGTGCAACGCTTTCCTCTGCAGCCCGAGGAAGATGTCGTCACCATGGGCGGGCAAAAGTATCGCGCTCTGATCTTCCGAAGCACTCTTTCCGGTCTCAAACCCGGAAAGCTGAAACTGGGCCCGGCCAGCATGGAACTGCAGGTGGCGGTGTCCGTGGGCGGCACAAGCAATCTCAATCCCTTTTTTGGCATGGGCCCGACCGAAATCCGGAAGTTCAAACCTCAATGCAACGAGATTGAACTCACCGTCGACCCGCTTCCCACCGAAGGGCGTCCTGCCGACTTCTCCGGCGCGGTGGGCGATTTTCAGATCGCCTCGACCGCTGATCCGAAGCAGCTTGCCCTGGGCGATCCCATCGACGTGGAGATGACCATCAGCGGCACAGGGAACTTCGATGCCATCACGCCTCCGGTTCTGACGGACTCGGGCGACTGGAAGTTGTACCCGGCCCGCCGCTACAGCCCGGACGGAAACATCAGCGCGAATATTCCGGCGGTGGATGGCAACCAACTCGCGGTCCAGCGATTGGGGTTTTCCCAGATCATCATTCCGAAGAAACGTCTCGAGGCCATTCCTCCCTTTGAGTTCAGCTTTTTCAGTCCGTCGAAAAAGAAGTACGTGACTCTGTTGACCGAGGCCACACCCATCAAGGTCACGGGTGTGGAAGCATCACCAGACGCCGGCGTGGTTTCTTCGTCATCCTCCACCAGCGCCCCCGATGAAGCGGAGAAAGTTTCTCCACCCAAAGCCAATCTCACGGACATTCTCACTTTTGCACCCGGCGGCAACAACGGCAGCCGCTGGCTCGCTGCCAGCCGCGGATTGTGGGACGATCGTTTCCTTATGACCAACATGATCCTGTGCGGGGTCCTCCTTTTCATGGTCGCCGCGAAACTCGGCTACGCCGCCTTGGTCTCGTATCAAGTCAAGGCCGGGACGCCGCAGAGGGTACTGTGGCGGAAACTGCACCAGCACGGTCTGAGCCGCACACGCTTCTATGAGCTGGCCGCGACGTACATCCAAAACTATCAGGCGACCAGCGAAAGCCTGCCCGCCGCCTCTCAGAGCATCGTGGACCGGCATTTGGAGCTGAGTTTTGCCAACCATCCGCAAGAGACGGATGTGCCCATCACCGAGGCCGAACGGTCGCAGATCATGAAAACCCTCCGGTCGATCGTGTGACTTCTCTTTCTCCTTCCATGCACTGTTCCCGCCTTGTCGCCGCATTCTTCTGGGTCCTGAGCATACTTTTCCTCAACGGCGTAGTGGTACGTGCCGCGGATGACGCGGAGACCCTTGACGACCGCTTTGCCGAGGTGCGTCAGGCGTTTGACAAGGGTTCCTACAAGCAGGCCCGCTATCTGGCGGAAACGCTGGACAAGGACATGCGCAAGCAGGGCAAGGTATCTCCCGCGCTGTACGAACTCATGGGTCACATCCGGTACCGCGAGGGCGCCCTGGGAGATGCCGCGCTGTGGTACGAGCGCGCATCGCTTTTTCCTCCACCCGTGCCTGAGGTGCGCCAAAATCTCAATCACATCCACGCGCGTACCGGCAGCCTGATCTTTGCTCCCAATGATGTTCCGAGCCAGCTTTCGGCCTGGCTCAGCAGAAGCCGCTGGCTGCAGATTGCCATTCTTTGTGGTTGGCTGGTGATCCTCAGTGCCGCCGCCTGCATGCTGTATGTGCATTCCAGCGGTGTCCGGGCCGTCCTGCTGGTCTTTGCTTCAGGAGCGTTCATCGCGGGCTCACTCTCGCTGCTGGGGTGGTACTTTCATCCTTCCTATCAGAGCCTCAAGGACATCGCCTTGGTGACAGCCGCGGATGTTCACGCCTACACCGCCGCCAGCAGTGCGAGTGGCACAGTGACGGAACTTCCACCCGGCAGCGAAGTGCGCCAGATCGAAACCCGCGGAGCCTGGGCCTATGTGGAAATTCCCGCCGAAAACGGGACAAATCGCGGCTGGGTCCAGTCCAGTTCTCTCGCGCCCCTGTGGCCGGACGACTACGGCGCCGGCTATCTCAACTGACCGTGAGTTTGCTTCATTTTGCTTGTCTCGCCACGACAAGCACTCCATATGCGCGCTCACATGTCGAAGGGTGACACTATATTGATCATTGGCGCGGGTGGAAGAATGGGTGGAGCACTGGGACGCCTGTACGCTGCCACGCGCCCGGTCATCCTGTTCCGGCGCGCAGATCTGGACATCAGTAACACCGCCGCCATCGCTCCGGCGTTGGAAGCGTTGTCCTTTGACACACTCATCTTCACCGCGGGCACCACCAACGTGGACTATTGCGAAGATCACGCGGAGGAGGCCATGCTCACCAACTGCGAGGCTCCGCGCGCGCTGGCGGAGATCTGCCGGGACCGGGGCGCCCGTTTTATCCACGTGAGCACGGATTATGTGTTTGACGGAGCCGCCGAGGACTTGCGCCGTGAATCTGATCCCACCGAGCCCATCAGTGTCTATGGCAAATCGAAGCTCGCCGGCGAGCGCGCCGTGCTGGAAGTCTCGCCCGATGCTCTCGTCATACGGGTCTCGTGGCTCTTTGGCCCGGATCGGCCTGCCTTTCCGGACATGATTCTCAAACAAGCCATGTCACAAGACTGCGTTAAAGCCATCGCTGACAAATGGTCCTGCCCCACTTACAGTGAGGACCTCGCCGTCTGGATCGAACCCATGCTTTCGGACACGCGATATCAGGGGGTGCTTCACCTCAGCAACTCGGGGTGTGTGAGCTGGCAGCAATTTGGACAGTGCGCGCTGGACATTGCCGCGAAGCTGAATCTGCCCCTCAAGACCCGCGTCGTCGAGTCGCTGTCGCGGATTGGATTTGCCCCTTTCAAAGCTGCGAGACCCCCTCACACTGGCTTCGACACCACCAAGTTTCAATCCCTGTCCGGGATCACGCCCAGGCCCTGGCAGGAAGCGTTGGAGGATTACATCCGCATCAAGTACGCTTCGTAGCTTTCACCGCTGTTTGTTCGGCGGAGTGTATTCCGGCCAGTGGTTCCGCTCGCCGAATTCGATGTAGGCGTTGTCCGCTGCCTTCAGGTAGTAAAGGGGTACCGCCGCTTGAGGCGGGTTTCCCTCCGTGGCCCTATCCGCATAGATCGACCACCGGCCTCCGGCTTCCCCATCCAGCCTCCGCATGCGAGAGTCATCGTGGTGCTGGGGTTGAGCGCTCCGTCGAAACAAGCCTTCCCGGCCTCCGGGGAATCCCGGAACTGGCCGGTCAAAATCCTCCATGGCGTCTGCCGGGTAGTAGTTGTGATCCCCCAAGCCGGTGAGCAAGGCCAGCGATTCCGCCGCGGCTCCGGCGTGCTGATGTTCCCATGCAGTGCAGACGGCTCCCACCAGCGCCGCCGCAAACGCCGACAACAACACTCCCGGTGTGCCTCTGGGCCGATTTTTCGGCATGATCAAGTGCTTGAAGTTCTCACTGAATTCTGTTCGCGGATGTTCACAAATGATTTGACAGTTCCCGGCAACCCCCTATCATTCGCGCTCCCCAAAAACGACCGCAACGATTTCCGTTATTCTGACATGAAGACTTTTTCCGCCAAGGCCCACGAAGTGGAACACAAGTGGTGGCTGATTGATGCCAAAGACCAAGTGCTGGGTCAAGTGGCCGTGAACGCCGCCAACCTTCTCCGCGGAAAGAACAAGCCGATCTTTACCCCCCACACAGACGCTGGAGATTTCGTGGTGGTCATCAATGCGGAGCACGTCAAGCTCACGGGCAAAAAGGAAACGCAGAAGACCTACACCTCCGTCTCCGGTTACGTCGGCGGCCAGAAAACCCGCACCGTAAAACAAATCCGCGAGCATCACCCCGAACTCCTGGTTGAGAAAGCCGTCCGGGGCATGATCCCCCACAACCGTCTGGGCCGGCAACTCTTCACCAAACTCAAGGTGTACAAGGGGTCCGAGCATCCGCACAGCGCGCAACAGCCGCAACCCTTCCAAGTTTCCTAGTCGCACCTCTTGTTTATTTCCGCACTCATGAGCGCCCCTTCCTTTGCCGCCACCGGCCGCCGCAAAAACGCCATTGCCC
>Ga0206818_1100_pt1 | contig 20490 bp, 16 predicted proteins | sample Alteio_BWOrgCont_86_FD_152881 | JGI IMG/M metagenome (GOLD analysis project Ga0206818, IMG submission 152881) | Enriched cells from forest soil in Barre Woods Harvard Forest LTER site, Petersham, Massachusetts, United States -... | ecosystem: Environmental > Terrestrial > Soil > Temperate forest >...
GGCTTCAGCCTCAACATGTCCGATGGCATGGTGGTTTCCACCTCGAATTCGCTTTCCGATGACGGAAAGACTTTAATCGCACGGCCAACAAGCCCCTTCATGGCTGGAAAATGGACTCTCTCCTGGCACGCCACAGCGGCAGATGACGGCCACAAGACTGAAGGCTCCTACAGCTTCACTGTGAAGTAGGCGCGGGCCAACACGTGGCCTTGGTCATTATTCTGCTCCGCTTCGTCCAATATGGCGGTGCGGCAATCCTGTTCGGAATTCCGTTTTTCTTCCTCTATAGTTCGTCCTTGTCCGATGCGCGGCTTGAGACAAGACCGCTTCTGCTGAGCGCCGCGGCGGCTTTGGTCCTTGCCACGCCGCTGGGCTTTTTGACTCAACTTGTCCAGTTAGCGGGCTCAATACCGGCCGCGATGGATCCGTCGGCCTTCCATGTCGCCTTGTTCGATATGAATTTCGGTAAGTCCTTCCTCGTCCGTATTGCCCTCGCCCTGCTGGCGCTGGCGGCCACTGTGCTGTTGCCTCTCGGCCGTCGTCTGTTTCTGATCTGTGCAGGCTTAGGCCTTCTAATTTGCAGCAGCTTTGCATGGATGGGCCATGGTGCAGCCAGCGAGGGCTCCTTCGGCTTTCTCCATCTTGCCGCCGATATTATTCACGTCCTCGCCGCAGCGACCTGGATCGGCGCGCTAGTCGTCTTTGGCCTCGCCCTCAAGCACCGTGCACCTAATCTGCGTGTTGCTTTGGCCAAGTTCTCTGGAACGGGTAGCTTGGTGGTCGCGCTCCTAATCCTGACCGGGCTGATTAACAACGCCTTCCTTGTAGGATGGGACCTAGCAAAGGTGCTCGGCACAGCGTATGGCCAAATCCTAGCTGCTAAGCTGATGCTTTTCATGGTGATGCTGCTACTTGCCGCGATCAACCGCTATCGCCTTACACCCGCGCTGGAGCAGGTATCGGACGAAGAACGGGTATTTGCTAACCTTCGCTGCAGCATCACGTTGGAAGCTGCCGCCGGTTTCGGCGTTCTGGCGGCGGTATCATGGCTCGGTACACTTGCGCCGGTTTTGGGATAGGTGGCACCTACCTAATGCAATCAATGAGTTAAACACATGTCCCCAACCGATATCGAAATTCAAATGTGAGGGAATGCGATTCCGTGCGCCGCGGCATATGCTGTCACCCAGCCTGGTTGCTCTCGATACATTCAGTCACCGACGACGAAGAGGATTGCTCCATGTCCAAAACAACAATTGCTGATCTATTGGCTGAGACGCTCGCCAATGCTGGCGTCAAGCGGATTTGGGGCGTAACCGGAGATAGTCTGAACGGCTTCAACGACAGCCTGCGACGACTTGGAAAAATTGGCTGGATGCATGTGCGCCATGAGGAAGTGGCAGCCTTCGCGGCGGGTGCTGAAGCCGCTGTCACCGGAACGCTAGCGGTTTGTGCGGGAAGCTGCGGTCCAGGCAATTTGCATCTGATCAACGGCTTGTTCGACTGTCATCGCAGTCATGTGCCGGTGCTCGCCATCGCCGCTCAAATCCCCTCCTCCGAAATCGGACTGAGCTATTTCCAGGAAACGCATCCACAACAACTATTCCGGGAATGCAGCCATTTTGTCGAGTTGATATCCAATCCGGCACAAATGCCGCAAGTACTGCACCGCGCCATGCGTGCCGCAATCGGCGAGCGCGGCGTCGCTGTGGTCGTGATCCCAGGTGACGTGGCCCTGGCCGAGCAAGCCCGCAGCGGTGGCGGCGGGGCTTGGCCGGCGTTGTCTCAGCCACGCGTCTTGCCGACTGACAGCGACCTTGATCGCCTAGCTGCGCTACTTGACCGTTCCCACGCAGTGACGCTGCTCTGCGGCAGCGGTTGCGCCGGCGCACATGACGAGGTGGTGGCGCTGGCGCGCGTGCTGGGTGCGCCGATCGTGCATGCACTACGCGGTAAGGAACATATCGAATGGGACAATCCCTTCGATGTCGGCATGACCGGCTTCATTGGCTTCTCGTCGGGCTATCAAGCGATGCTCGATTGCGACACGCTGCTGATGCTTGGCACGGACTTTCCCTATCGTCCCTTCTACCCTACCAAGGCAAAGATCGTGCAGGTAGATCGCGATCCTGGAGCGCTCGGCAGGCGGGCACGGCTGGAGCTGGGCATTATCGGCGACGTGGTGGAGACTGTGCGGGTATTGTTACCACGACTGAAGACAAAGACCGATCAACGCTTTCTGCAATCCGCGCGCAAGCACTATGTGCAAGCGCGCAGCGCACTGGACGATCTGGCAAAGCCCTCCGCGCCAGGGCGCCCCATTCATCCGCAATATCTGACGAAGTTGGTCAGCGAACTTGCGGACCCCGATGCGATCTTCACGGCCGATGTTGGCACGCCCACGGTCTGGGCTGCCCGATATCTGGCGATGAACGGCAAGCGGCGCCTGATCGGCTCTTTCAATCATGGTTCCATGGCCAACGCGTTGCCACAAGCCATCGGGGCGCAAGCGGCGTTTCCGCGCCGGCAGGTCGTATCGCTTTCGGGCGATGGCGGCTTTAGCATGTTGATGGGCGATTTCATTTCGCTGGTTCAGCTCGGCCTGCCGGTTAAAGTCATCGTTTACAACAATGGTGTGCTGGGATTCGTCGCTATGGAAATGAAGGCTGCAGGCTTTCTCGATACTGGCACGGACCTCAAGAATCCCGATTTCGCGGCCATGGCCAATGCGATGGGCATCAAAGGCATTAGAGTCGAGCAGTCGGCCGATATTGAGCTCGCGCTCAAGGAGGCCTTCGCGCATCAAGGGCCTGTACTGGTTGACGTGTTGACAGCCAAACAGGAACTGGTCATGCCTCCGAAGATTCAGCTCGAACAGGCCAAAGGATTCAGCCTTTTCATGCTCAAGGCCATCATGAATGGCCGTGGCGACGAGGTGGTCGAGTTAGCGGAAACAAATCTGTTTCGCTGATACCAGAAGCGGCGCGTCATGCGAGGTAACAAAACGGTCGTGCTGATCGCCTTCGTCCTGCGCTGCACGGCGGCGGCAACAATTGCTTACTCGTTGGCGAGCTTCATTGGACTTGCGCATCCATTGTGGACGTGCATTTTTGCGCTCGTCGGTTCCCAGGACAGCGAAGCGGCGATTTACACCACGATCGGTGGGCGCGTTGCAGGAACAGTCATTGGCGTCATAATCGCTATTGCTGTTGGTTCGGCAATGCACCAACTTGAGCTCGATCTAATTTGGCAAATTGCTGTTGCCGTTGCAATTTGTGCTGCGTTCGCGTGGGGTCGTCCTGCAATTCAAATGTGTATGTGGACTGCTCCCATTATCTTACTGTCAACGTCTGCGACGGAGCCCCTCGTTAGGGTGGGATTCTATCGCGGCTGCGAGGTCATACTCGGCGTTCTCATTGGTGGGACGCTCCTGATTGCCTCCGATAAAATTCTTGCGGCAGCACATCGAACTCGGTCTCGTCGTCACACAAAACGGTGAGCGCGGTCACGAAATATTGAAAAGCGGCCTTAGGAACTTTCGCGGACATTGTACGCTATAGCTCAAGCTTGCTCTGTTATAAGTCAGAGACAATGAGGTGACCTTGAACCCGGACCGCTCAGGAGCTGCTGTTGTTTGTCACCGAGCGCAGACGGCAAACACCTCCCGCTAACCTTTTGAGCTAGTGGTGACAGAAGCTACCGTCATCTTCCCGTGCAAGAGGTCCAGGGCATAAGAGAGCTGGAAGTCGTCATACTTCTTGCCCGGCGCGGGCTTGATCACTGGCGCGTTGAGTCGCTTTTCGGGGACGGGATCTCCAGCAAGATGGCCGCTCAAATCAGCTTCGGACGGGCGCAATAGCTTGGTGAGGGCGTCCTCGTTGCCCTGCGCTACCTGGATATCGGGGATGATGCCTTGCGCCTGGATCGAATGGCCCGACGGCGTGTAATAGCGCGCCGTAGTCAGGCTCAGCGCGCCTCCGCTGTCGTCCAAGGGCATGATGGTCTGCACCGAACCCTTGCCGAAGCTGGTCATGCCGATGATGGTGGCGCGCTTGTGATCCTGCAGCGCGCCGGAAACGATCTCCGACGCCGAGGCGGTGCCTGCATTGATCAAAACCACTAGGGGTTTACCGTCGATGATGTCCCCAAATTTTGCGTCGTAGCGCTGGGTATCATCAGGTTGGCGGCCGCGGGTGGAGACGATCTCACCCGAGTTCAGGAAGTCATCCGACACTTGGATCGCTTGATCCAACAGTCCACCTGGATTGTTACGTAGGTCCAGCACATAACCTTTGATTCCGGGGCCGATCTGACGTTTGAGTTCGCGTACGCCGTTTTCCAATCCCGACGCGGTCTGTTGGTTGAAGCCCGGCATGCGAATATAGCCGATGTCTCCTTCGCGGTGCCACGAGGTGGCGTTCACTTCGACGACGGCACGCTGCAGCGTCACATCGAACGGCTTTTTCTCACTTTCACGCAGGATGGTGAGCACGATCTTGCTTCCCGGAGCGCCGCGCATCTTGTCGATGGCGTCGTTCTGCGACATGCCCATGATCGAGACGCCGTCCACCGCAGTGATATGATCGTCCGGCTTGATGCCGGCTTTTGCCGCGGGCATGCCGTCCGTTAGCGATACAACTTTTATGTTGTCATCGTCCTGGGTTACTAGCACACCGATGCCGCCGAATTGGCCCGTAGTCGTGACCTTAAAGTCACCGCCATAGGCTTTGGCGTCCATATATCTGGAATGAGGATCGAGTTTGGAGACCATGCCCTGGATGGCGGAGCTGATTAATTCGCTGTCATCGACTGGACGTTCATAGTTGGCGCGCACCTTCTCGAAGGCTTCGGAAAACAAATCCAATTGACGATAGGCGCTGGTATCCGCGCCCCTAGCGCTCATCACCCCCAGCACGGCGCCGAAGCCTAGAACCGTGCCAATGCCAAGCATGGCTATGGATTTCATGTCTTATCCGCTCCTACACCGTTTTGATGCATGCGCATTATCTTCAAAAAAATATTACCGATCTGCAATGGCGTGTTGCCAACAAGGGCGGGGGAATAACAATTGCTGCCCTAGAAGGAAGGGCAGGTTACACCCAATCGCCATATCAAGGATAGATGTGCTTTTAGGCGCGAGTTCGCAAAAAGGTGCCCACGCTTTTGATTGAGGTCAATTTCAAGGTGACTGCCGAATTTAATTGCCAACAAGCGAGCCCAACCCAAGTACTTGGCGCTTCTCGCATCGCCCAGAACTACGAACCACTCCGGCACGAACTTCTTTTAGCGAAATCGCGGTTACCCGCTCCAACTTCGAACTTACCGTAAATGGACTGCGGCTTTCTTCGCTGAACGATCCTGTTTCAGGAATGATTTTTGTCGGATGGGTCAGCAGCAGCCCAACCTAGGCCAAGACTTTTCTGCAGTGCCACGAAATCGGTGACCATCTCTCCTCGACCTGAAATGAGATCCTGTTCGGCGGATAGCCGCGTTCGCTCCGCATCCAGAACATCGATTAGGCTTGCCGTGCCACGGTCATAGCGCTGCTGCGTGAGTGCCAGGCTTCGCTCCGCGGAGGCCTTGATGCGCTCCAGATTGGTTACGCTGTCGCGTTGGCGGCCATAGCGTGATAAGGAATCTTCAGCATCCTGTAATGCCGACAGAACTGCGGTCCGATAGTTATCGGCAGCTTCGTCGCGACCGGCCTCGGCCTGATCTACCTTGGCGGCGGTACGTCCGAAATCCAAAATATTCCATTGCAGAACCGGCGCGACGACGGGCGTGAAATTGCTGCCATCGAATAGATGGCCGAGGTCGGTTGAGCCCCAACCGACATCGCCCAGGAGATTCACCTTGGGAAAATAATTGGCGACCTGTTGTCCGATCTGGGCATTGTTGGCCGCTAGATTGCGCTCCGCTTTGCGGATATCGGGACGGCGACGCAGCAGTGAGGCGGGATCACCCACGGCTACTTGCGCCGGCACGTCAGGCAAGAGCGCCGATGCTGCGAGTTCAGCATCGAGAGTGCCTGGCTCCTCTCCTGTCAGCACTGCAAGCTGATCGAGGCTCGCGTCAATTTGGGCCTCGAGTGGTGTGGCTGTTTGTCGTGTGCTTTCCACTTGTGTGCGCAGGCGCTCCACATCCGCATCTGATGCCGCGCCGCTTGCACGGCGCTGTTCAGTTAGTGTGAGCATCTGCTGCTCTAGGGCTGCTGATTGTCTGGCCAGATCAAGCCGCAGCTGCTCATCGCGCAGTCCAATATAAGCCTTTGCCACTTCAGCGGCGAGTGAGACACGCATGTCCTCCAGGTCAGCTTCAGACGCTTCAGCCTTTGCGGACGCTGCCTCGATTGCCCGTCGCGTACCGCCGAAAATGTCCAATTCCCAAGTAGCATCGAAGCCTGCGCTGTAAAGGTTCAAGCTGCTCGACCCGCTCGCTCCTGAACCACTACCGAACAGGCTACCCAAGCTAGGCGCGTTAGTATGCAGGTAGAGCGCATTGCCTGAGATGCTGGGCAATTCGGCAGCGCGCTGCTGATTTGTTCCCGCGCGCGCCTCGCGCAACCGCGCTTCGGCAGCCTTGATGTTGGGACTACCGGCCAGTGCATTTCTAACCAGCTTGTTCAGTTCAGGATCATTCAGCGCCTCCCACCAAGGCGCGGCATTAGGGGGCGCATTCTCGACCGGTGCTACCGGCGCGCGATGGAAGGCCTTCGCTTGCTCAGCAGTCGGCGCGGCATTGGGTGGGCCCCGATAATCAGGACCCACAGTGCAGGCGCCCACCACGGTACTAGCGCCAGCAAAAAGCAAAATACGTGGGATCCGCATAACCAACCTCAGTGCGCCGTCGTTGCGCCGCGGGCTCTGGGCGCGCGCAATATAAAGGCTAGCGGCATGCACAACAGCAATGCCACGCCCAGGGCCCAGAAACATTCTCCATAGGTGATGACCAGTGCCTGCTTGTCGATTTGCGCGGCCAACTGTGCATAAGCCTGCATCTGACCGTGTGCCAAATCCCCGCTGGATGCTGCCAGGCTCGCGGCATTGGCTGCGATGCGTTCCTGCGCCAAAGGCGAATTGGCAGTGACCGCTTCGCGGATCACGTCACCATGCATTTCCACGCGTCGGTCGATAAAGACGCCCAGAAGCGCCAAGCCCAAGGAGCCACCCAAATTGCGCGCCATATTGTATAGACCTGTCGCATCGCCCAGATCCTCGCGGGCCACTGATCCCACCGAAGCTTGGTTCAAAGGCATCATGGCCAACATTTGACCAGCGCCACGCAGCAGCTGCGACCAGACGAAGTCACCACCGTCGCTGAAGGGGGTCAGATGGGTGTCGAGAAAGGAACTTGCCGACAAAAAGAACAGCCCGCTTATGACCAGCAATCGAATGTTCACACGCCCTAGCAGACGCGGCAGAACAGGCATGACGAGGAACGCAGGGATACCCGACAGCAGTAGCACCTTGCCCGATTGAAAAGCATTGTAACCTGAAATATTGGCCAGAAACTGGGGCATCACATAAAGGACACCGTAAAGCACGGCACCGATCACCACCACAATCACGATCACACTGGCGTAGCTGCGATTGAGCAACAGCCGGAATTTTAGAACCGGCTCTTTCACAAGCATTTGCGATGCTGCAAGACCGATGAACCCCATCATGGAGGCGATGGCGAGATAGACGATCAGCGAGGATTCGAACCACCGCTCACGCTGGCCTTCTTCCAATACCGTCGTCAGACAACTCAAACCCACCGTCATGCCTAGAATGCCACCCCAATCGGCTTTAGCTAAAAGCTCCAGTCGCATCCGGTCGTGCGGCAAACCTAGCAACAGCAGAGTGGCAAGCACGGCATAGACCGGGACATTGATGAAGAAGCACCAGCTCCAGCTGACATTCTCCGCCAGCCAGCCACCCATTACAGGACCGAGCAGCGGTCCCAACAGCACAATCAAACCAAAAATGGTCATACCGACGGGCATCTGTCGCCGACTTAACCGCGTGGCGATAATGGTCTGCGCCGTTGGGATTAAGGCGCCGCCCGTAAAGCCCTGCCCTACGCGGCCGATGATCATTTCAGGCAGATTGTGAGCAAAACCACATACCAGGGAAAACAGCGTGAAAAGCGTAGTGCAGCCCAGCAAGAAAGTTCGCAAACCCAAAACCCGGGAAAACCAGGCCGCCAGCGGTATCATCACGACTTCGGCAATCAGATAACCCGTGCCGATCCAAGTACCCTCGGTTCCACTCGCGCCAATCTCGCCCTGAATTTGCGGCAACGCAGAATTGGTGATGGAGATGTCCAGCGTCGCCATCAGAGCACCGATCGCACCGGCTAGCACGGCAATCCAGTCGCCAAGCGTAGCGTCGGGAATATCCTGACTGGTACCGCCTGGTGCGCTCACTGGATATCCTCAGCGGACTTGGTGTCGACGGTCACCGACACCGAAAGTCCTGGTACCAAAAAGCGGCGCACCGCACCGCTTGCGTCAACACTGATGCGAACCGGCACGCGCTGGACAATCTTAGTAAAGTTGCCTGTGGCGTTTTCAGGAGGCAGAAGTGCGAATTGCGATCCGGTGCCGGGCGAAAAACTTTCCACGTGACCACGAATTTTCGCATCTGGCAGAGCGTCCACTTCAATTTCGGCGGGCTGGCCCGGACGCATCCGCCCAATCTGGGTCTCTTTGAAGTTCGCAGTGATGTAAAGCCTTTCAATTGGCACGATAGTCATCAACCGCGTACCGGGCTGCACATACTGACCCACACGCACGGTACGGTCGCCGACTCGGCCGGCAATGCTGCTGCGTAGCATCGTGTGGCCCACATCAATCTGGCTTTGATGCTGGCTGGCCTGAGCGGCCTCCAATTGGGCTTTGGCCTGGGACGTCGCTGCCGCCAACGTCGTGAGCTGGCGCTGCGCGGATTGTAGCGCCGCGGCGTCAGCCGCTTCGGTGGCGAGAGCCTGATCGCGGGTGTCCGTCAGCTGATCGAGCTTTTCATGAGTATCTGCACCACTTTCGGCCAATGGAGCGTAACGTGTCACCTCGCTGGCGGCGAAGCGGGCTGCCGCACGCGCGAGCGCCAATTGGGCGGCTGCTTGCGCGATCGTGGAACGCTGTTGGTCGGCTTCAGCCAGGGCGTGTTGCAGATCTGCCTTTCGCGCATCCGTAGTCGCCTGCGTCTGAGACAGCGAGGCGTCATAGGTGCGGGCGTCAACTTGCACAAGCGGCTGGCCGGCGCGGACGGTCTGATTGTCACCAACGAAAACGTTCTGGACATATCCCGAAACAGTGGGCGCAATGGTGACAGCGTCGGCCTTCAGATAGGCATCGTCAGTACTTTGCAAATAACGACCTCGCACGGCCCATTCCACGCCCCAAATCAGCGCAAGAACACCAAGGGCGAAGCCGACCAGCATTAGAATCCGGCGGGTTCCAGGGTTCTTTAGCGGTGACGGTTTTTGCGAATTCTTGCTGTCAGCTTCGGCCATGCGGTCTCGTCAATTTATACCATTCGGTCGATTTATAGCGATTGATATAAGTCTGTCAAATGGTATAAATTGGCACGATAAGCCATATGTGGCGTCTAAGCAGGCAATGAAAAAAGACATCCACTCGAAGCCCGCGATATCAGAACAAGCGACGTTGTCGTCCCACCGCCGGTCTGCCCCAGTCGGTTACGCGCGTGGTCAGGAAACCAAGCTGCGTATCATTCATGCCGCATTGGAATTATTCGGCGCCAGGGGTTACGAGCAAACGTCAACGCGCGACATCGCCACTCGTGCAGGCGTGAATTCTCCTGCGCTGCAATACTATTTCGAAGGTAAAGAGGGACTTTACTTAGCCTGTGCCGAACATATGGCAGAGCGCGGCCGTGTCCTCATGGCTCCAGCGGTGGAAAAGGTTCGAACGATCCTGGCCGGAAAGCCTGACCGCGATGCGTTGATTAATTGTGTCTGGATGATCATTGAACGCGCGGCTGACGCAATATTACTGAGCCGGGAAGTCGACGCCTGGGCAAGGTTCATGGCGTGGGAAGATCTTCGGCAGGACAAATCGCGTGGTGAGGCACAAGCGATAATCGATAAATGCTTTCGCCGCGAAGTTAACATTCTGTTGCGCACGCTTGTGGGGCGTATCACCGGTCGCAAACCTGATGACGCCGAAACCCGAATTCGCACTGTCACGTTAATGGGACAGATTTCCGTATTCTTCGCCATGCGGGAGAAGGCACTCGAAGACATCGGTTGGCGGGAATTGGATGAAGGACGACTAAAGATGCTGAAGACCATAATACGCAGCCAAACCTTTGGAGCGCTGAAATCTGCGGCAAAATCCAACGACTAGGTATGCTAGCCATGCACGCACAAGCAAATTCTCTAGAATTCCTGCGACGGAAAAGTCGGACCAATTGAAGAAGTCTACGTCCGGTGGCCAGTTCAAGCATAGCCCGACCGGATCACCGCTGCCAAAGAATGTGTGCACCTTCCAATGGTATCGCAACGTCATCATGATGCGCTATCACACGCGCCGTATAATCGCGTGAAGGGCGGGTCGCGGGCACTCCCGCGCTGTAAATGTAACCGCCCGACGTGTCGGCCCACTGGCGAATGCGCTTCATTTCTTGCCGGACGGGAGCGCTGCCTGCGACATCGGCATAAAGTTCTACTTGCACCCTATTGGGGTCAAGGTCGTTGAGATAAACCTGCACTTCAAATATGTGCTGCTCGCTGTCGGTCTTAACTTCCACATTGCCAAAGCGGAGCCCAGGCCACTTTTGGTCCAACTCGTGACGCCAATTGGATATTTGCACACCCAAGGCGCCTTTGTCGGAGGCTCGTTTACGATAGGCTGATGCAGCGGGGAGATAATGTTGCTCAGTGTAATCGCGCACGGATCGGTAGGTGGAATAGCGCGGCGTCAATTGCGCCATACTTTCGCGCATCCGGGTTACCCAAGCGCCGGGAACACCCTCTCCATCACGGGTATAGAATTCGGGGACTACCTTGTTTTCGAGAAGATCATAAAGGGTCTGCGCTTCGACTGCGTCCCAGGCGGGATCGTCACCATGTTCCTGGCCATCCCCTAACGCCCACCCGACATTGGGCGTGTAGGCCTCTTCCCACCAGCCATCCAATTCCGAGAAATTGATCCCCCCGTTGACAAGTACCTTCATGCCGCTCGTTCCGCATGCTTCCCAGGGGCGACGCGGCGTGTTGAGCCAGACATCGACCCCTTGCACAAGTCGCTTAGTTAACAGCATGTCGTAATCGCTAAGGAAAATGACATGAGCATGAGCGCCAGGCCGCTGAATGAAATGTATCCATTCCTCGATTAGGGCTCGGCCCGCATCATCGGCCGGATGGGCCTTTCCGGCGATAATGAGCTGTATGGGTCGGCCAGGATTGGTCAAAAGGCGCAGCAAACGTTCTGGGTCATGTAATAATAGGTTTGGTCTTTTGTAGGTTGCGAAGCGTCTCGCAAAGCCCAGGGTCAAAGCGTTGGGATCAAACAGATGCTTGGCTCCGTCGCCCTCCTCGGCAGATGCGCCGGAGACCGCTAGCTGCTGGGACAATCGCCCGCGAGCGTATTCAATAAGAGACATGCGGGCGGCGTTGCGAAATTTCCAGAAATCGGCGTCGGAGATTTTGCGAATATTCTGTTCTAGATGTTCCGTCGTTCCCAGCCAACGTTCCTTGCCACAAGCTTTTGTCCAAAGATCGTCGGCCGAGGCCGAAACCCAGGTCGGTACATGAACCCCGTTGGTCACATGTCCGATCGGCACTTCGTCTTGCGGCCAACGTGGAAAGAGCGGCTCAAAGAGATGTCGGCTCACCTTTCCATGTAAGCGACTCACGCCATTAACGGCACCGCTTCCGCGGATCGCCAGATAGGCCATGTTGAAGCTTTCTGACGAGTCATTTGCGTTTTGACGGCCCAAGGCTAGAAAATCGAGGAGAGATATCTTGAGCTTCTCCTGAGCATAGCCGCTGAGATATTGCTCGATGAGCGCCGGAGCGAACCTATCAAAACCAGCCGCCACTGCAGTGTGGGTAGTGAAAACGTTTCCCGCTCGCGTGACGGCCAGTGCGACTTCAAAGGGCTGCGCGTTCGCTTGCATAAAACTGCGCGCACGTTCCAGGGTGGCAAAGGCCGCATGTCCTTCGTTCAGATGACAGACTTCAGGGTGAATATCGAGCGCTTCGAGCAGTCGCCACCCACCAATCCCTAAAAGCATTTCTTGCCTAAGGCGGAGCTCCGGGCCGCCACCATAAAGCTCGCTAACAATTCCTCGATCCATAGGGAAATTAGCGGCATCATTGCTGTCCAGCAGATAAAGCTTCATCCTCCCGACTTGCACCTGCCAGGCGCGCAGCCAGACAGAATAGCCCGGCAAGGCGATTTCCAACCGTAGCCATTCGCCGTCCGCTTTGCGCACAGGCGTGATCGGTAACTGTCCTGGATCGTTGTAGGGGAACATCGCCTGTTGCGTTCCGGCATGGTCGATTGCCTGACGAAAATAGCCTTGCTGATAGAGCAAACCGACGCCAACCACTGGCACGCCAAGACCACTCGCGGCTTTGAGTTGGTCACCCGCAACATTGCCAAGTCCGCCAGAGTAAATTGGCAAAGCTTCGCTTAACATGTACTCCATACTAAAATATGCGACACAGCTCAGCGCAGATTGAGCGTGCGTTTTCTGAAACCATGCGGGAGCCTCTGCAGCATCGCGCTTGGCCCGCAACAGATCGTCAACGGTTTTGCGGAACGTAACGTCGCCTAGCTTATGGCGAATCTTTTCGCGCGATACAGTCTGCAAAATAACCCAAGGATTATGCGTAAGATCCCACAATGTGGGATCAAGCTGCTGCCACAGTCCGTCTGTGGTATGATTCCATGACGAGCGCATATCCAAGGACAGTTCGGCCAGAGAATCGAAGCCTTCGATGTCCGCCCTCGATTGGAGCTGTTCGTTCGGGTGATGGTCCCGAGAAAACTCGCTCATGTCCTCTCCTTATAAGTTACCCTTGTAATCACTAATTGCCGAAGACGGCGACTTGCGTTCGCTCGAATGAAAATATTTTCATGCTCTGATTAATCGCACTTCGTGAACGTATTGATTCTGGTTTCGATCCTTCGGATATCCCTTTTCCGATCTGTTAAGCGCACGCATTTGCAGCGACTGCCATCGCGCGTACCGCCTGCGGCGACCGGCGCGAGTGCCATTCATCAAACCACCATCGGCTCTGTGGTTGCAAGCGATCATGCTTCCCCGCGCAACAAAATTTGGGCTTTACGGGCGCCAGATTTTTGCAAGCGCCTGCGATGCGATCATTCGGCGCGTTCGCGAACTACGGCTTCAATTATTTCATCAAATTCGGCATCGCCGATCAGTTCTGCCAACAAAAGATCGAGGCGTCTGCGCCAATTCGGATATTGCGCCGCGGTGCCAGGCCATTTGTTACGACTATTTCGTCAGGACGTTCAATTGTACCCTCTGTAACAGAAATGTGACTTGGCGAGATAGGCGTGGATGGGATCGGCGAGTGTAGCATCCATGCGACGTGATCCCACGTCCCGCTATGTCCACGCTGATCGGCCGACGCCATTCACCTGCCCACGCCTGAAGAAGCAGGACTGGCAATTTACCGACTAAGGCAAAATTGCGAGCAATACGCGGCAGCAACCAACGATCGCCACGACCGTTTAAATATATAGAGCCTATCCCCTTGAGGCATCCCATGGATCACCCGCTGGTACTTAGTTTCCGCAATATAAGTCCGTCGGAGGAACTGAAAAAGTTTATCCGCAAATGCGCGGCCCGCATGGAACAACGCCATCAACATATTATCGGATGTCAAGTGACTGTGGAACACTGTCACACACACGAAGCTACTGCGGATGTAAACATTGATATTCAAATGCCAGGGGAGAATCTTCTGGTCAGAAACCAAAGTAGCGGCGCCGACGATGTATTAGCGGCGATTGACCAAGCCTTCGATTCGGCGGCGCGCCAGATCGAGGAATACAAGGAGCGGAAGATGGAGTCGCCGGCTCACGGGCCTAGCATATAGAAGAGATCTGCAATTATCCGGCGGTTTATAGTTCCGCACGCCGATTATGGCCTGCGAAAGTGCCACAGGCCCCCTCAAATTTTTCCAGCGATATTTTCTTTATCCGTCGAGCGCAGGCACTTTATCTAATTGCTTCTGAGCGCTTATGGGATTTTTTTCTTTGGCGCGAGCAATCACGAACGGGTAGGGCAAATCCAATTGGTGTGCTTACCAAGCCATTCCGCTCGACTTTTCCTACCCGATAAGGCCAATCAATAACTGGTTTAGACCACGCACATCCAGTAGGCTCTCGCAAAAGCGCGTTAACTTGGTCGGCAATTGCTAACATGTCGGTGACCGACTTTGCGACCTGACAAGGGGTTTTCCGTAGTAATTCTCGCATTGCCCCTTGTGGGTTGCGGCGGCGTGCTCGATCCCGAGGGGCCCGTCGGAACATCTGAGAAGCTGATATTAATCGACTCCGTTGCGATAATGCTGGCGATTGTCGTGCCGGTAATTCTGGCAACACTTGGTTTTGCCTGGTGGTTTCGCGCCTCCAACAAGCGTGCCACCTATCGGCCTGACTGGGCATTCTCCGGGCATCTTGAGCTTATCATCTGGGCCGTTCCCACGCTCGTCATCACCTTTTTGGGCGGGATGGCCTGGTTCGGATCGCACGCGCTCGATCCCTACCGGCCACTTTCGAAGGACAAACCTATCGAGATTGACGTCATATCGCTAAATTGGAAGTGGTTGTTCCTCTATCCCGAGGCTGGGATCGCAACGGTCAACCAGCTCATCATTCCAGTGGGAGTACCGGTTCACTTTCGCCTGACATCGTCAGGGGTGATGAATAGTTTCTTCGTGCCGCAGTTGGGAAGCCAGATCTACACAATGGCGGGAATGACTTCCCAACTCAGCTTACAGGCCGACAAGCCCGGCAACTATCCGGGTCTTTCCGCGCAATTCAGCGGCAGGGGATTTGCCGGCATGCATTTCACCGTCAATGCGCTCAACGCCCCCGCGTACGCAAAGTGGATTTCCACTCGCCAAGGGGCCGGACCAGTTCTCGATAGGGCCACATACAATTTGCTGGAAAAACCCAGCGAGAATGTCCCACCGATCTTCTACAAAGGCTTTGATCCGGCCTTGTTCAACGACGTCGTAATGGGGTCGGCATCTTCCGCTGCAAGCTCTCCGATGGGGAAGGAGCGGTGATGCTGGGCAACTTGAGTTGGGCAGCTATTCCTTTCAACCAACCTATCCCGCTGGTGACATCGCTAATTGTGATGGCAGTTGTTGTAGCGACACTCCTCTGGATCACCGCAAGAGGACACTGGCCCTATCTGTGGAAGGAGTGGATCACCTCGGTGGATCACAAGCGGATTGGCGTTATGTACTGTGTGCTCGCGCTGGTAATGCTGGTGCGTGGCTTCGCCGACGCCATCATGATGCGCGCACAGCAGGCGTTGGCCTTTCATGCGCCAGGCTTTCTGCCTCCGGAGCATTTCGACCAGATATTCTCTGCCCATGGCACCATTATGATTTTCTTCGTGGCAATGACCTTCATGATTGGGTTGATGAATTTCGCGGTGCCGCTTCAGTTGGGTGTACGCGACGTCGCCTTTCCGACCTTCAATTCGGTTAGCCTGTGGCTCACTGCCTCGGCTGTGCTGTTGGTCAACCTATCGCTCTTCATCGGAGAATTCGCGCAGACAGGATGGCTGGTTTATCCGCCGCTATCAGAGTTGAACTTCTCTCCCGGAGTGGGAGTAGATTATTATCTTTGGGCGATCCAGATATCCGGCATCGGCACGCTGCTGACTGGCATAAATTTCGTGACTACGATCTTGAAGCTTCGTGCTCCAGGCATGACGTTGACGCGTATGCCGATTTTCTGTTGGACCGCATTGGCGGCCAATCTGCTCATTGTGGCCGCCTTTCCGATTCTGACGGCAGTTTTGGGCATGCTGTTGTTGGATCGCTATTTAGGTTTTCATTTTTTTACAGTGGGTTTGGGCGGAAACCCGATGATGTACATAAACCTCATATGGGCATGGGGGCATCCGGAGGTTTACATTTTGATCCTTCCCGCCTTTGGCATCTTTTCCGAAGTGATCTCGACATTCTCCGGCAAGCCACTGTTCGGCTACCGTTCGATGATCATCGCCACGATGGCAATCTGCGTTCTTTCTTTCATGGTTTGGCTACACCATTTCTTCACGATGGGTGCGGGCGCGGACGTCAACGGCTTTTTCGGCATCATGACGATGATTATCGCCGTGCCGACGGGTGTGAAGATTTTCAATTGGCTTTTCACCATGTGGTGGGGGCGGGTGCGTTTTCGGGTACCTATGATGTGGTCGGTGGCCTTCATGGTCACATTTGTGATTGGTGGCATGACAGGCGTACTGCTGGCGGTACCGCCGGCCGACTTTGTTTTGCACAATTCGCTGTTCTTGGTGGCCCACTTTCACAATGTCGTGATTGGCGGTGTGCTGTTCGGTGCCTTTGCTGGCTACACTTATTGGTTTCCCAAAGCGTTCGGCTTCCGCCTCGACGAGCGGCTGGGCAAGGCGGCCTTCTGGTTCTGGGTAACTGGCTTCTACATCGCGTTCATGCCGCTCTATTACCTGGGCCTGGAGGGCATGACGCGGCGCATGCAGCATTACGACGTTGCGTCCTGGCGCCCGTGGCTCCTGGTGGCTGCTGGCGGCGCGGGCCTGATACTTTTGGGCATCTGCTGCCAGATTGCTCAGCTGATTGTGTCGATCCGCAACCGAGACGCTCTTCGCGACCGCACGGGCGACCCCTGGGACGGTCGCACACTCGAATGGATTACTGCCTCGCCGCCCCCGGCTTTTAATTTTGCGGTATTGCCGGACGTCACAGGCGAGGAAGCCTATTGGGGGATGAAGCAGAAAGCGCTGGAGCGGCGGCAGCCCTCTGATCTTCCCGCCTATAAGGCGATAGAAATGCCGCGCAATAGTCCGACCGGATTTGTGGTGGCGTTCTTCGCTGTGATCACCGGATTTGCGCTCATCTGGCATATCTGGTGGGCAGTGATTGTGGGTTTCGTCGGCGCGTTCGCGACCTTCGTCGCATTCGCATGGCGAGACCACTCTGAACACGTCTTTTCCGCAAAGCGGGTAGCTCAGATTGACAGTGATCGTCGTAATGCCCGTGTCGCTATGGTGGAGGGGCGTGAAAAGGACATTGCCCACGTCAAAATGACGGACATCGACGATGATCCGAACCGGCTGGGCCTACTCGCCAATGCAGGTGCCGAAAAATCTGGGTCGGCGCCCAAACGCATTGTCACCGGCTATGGTTTCTGGATTTTCCTGCTGTCTGATTTCGTTCTATTTTCAGGTTTCTATGCTGCTTATGCGGTGTTGTCGCACGCTTTCGCAGGCGGCCCCAAGCCTTACGGGCTATTCGATCTGAAGACCGTCGCCATCGAAACCGCGCTTCTTTTGCTGTCGAGCTTTGCCTGCGGTATGGCCACAATCGCCAGCGGTGTGCGCAACATGGTGTGGACGCAAATCGGCTATATCATCACCGGCTTGCTAGGACTGGGTTTCCTAGTTCTGGAGTTCAGCGAGTTCGCACGGATGATTGCGATGGGAGCTGGACCGGGCCGCAGCGCGTTTTTGTCAGCTTTTTTTGCATTGGTCGGCCTACATGGCCTTCATGTAACCATCGGTTTGTTGTGGCTGGGCACGATGATGGCGCAATTCTGGGCCAAGGGATTTCGGGCTGACATCCAAAGACGCGGTATGTGCTTTGCATTGTTCTGGCACGCGCTGGATATTATTTGGGTCGGAATATTCACCAATGTCTATCTTCTGGGAACAAGCCCATGACCGGAAACGAAGCCAAAACCAAACATCGCCCTGACGATGTCGCGCCAGGTGATCGTCCTGACGACATCGCTGTCGCGGTGCGAAATTATCTGACCGGGTTTGCATTGGCCGCGGCGCTAACCGTGGCTTCTTTCTGGATCGCGAGCGGGCCGAGCGTTGTTTATGGGCTGGGCATTCCCATGGCGCTTGCGGCACTTGCAGTCGGGCAAATGGGCGTGCATCTGGTGTTCTTCCTACACATCACATCGGGCTCCGACAACATCAACAATGTGTTGGCGTTGGCGTTCGGAGTATTAATCGTGGGCATCGTCATTCTGGGTTCGCTTTGGATCATGTATCATCTAAACACCAACATGATGATACCGAACGCCATGATGGATATGCACTCTCAGCAATGATTTTGTGCCTGAGCGCTCGTAAAATCAGTCCAAAAGACTTTGTCCTTGGCCTTCCTGGCACCCGACATTGTTGAGACTATTTCTAATGCGGATCAGAAGCGTCGGCTGCGTTAGCGTAAATTGGTTGGTTTCGATAGTTTACATAGATGCAGTCCATGCCATCCCAAACCTCGACTCCCTGCCCTGGGGACATAAGGGCGCAAGCGCGACCAATCGCGGAGAACGCGTTTCTTTGCTGGACCAAGATAGATTTTGCCGTTTTGTAATCGCGCGTGACGATCCGGATTTCGTATTTGTGCATACGCACCTCCATCGCGGCTGCCCAAGCAAAGCGCCAATGACATTGAAAGTCCACAAGCAACTAAGTACGCCTCCGACATTACCCAGGGCTGCCTGGCGGAGTTGCGGCAAAACGGAGCTTCGACTGAATTGTGGCTTTCGTACGGAGCGGCGATTTTAGATTGTCGGAAACGGACCGTGATTATTCCCTGGATTAGTATAATGTACCTCATCGTTCGCAGCACAAATAGGGCGCGGACGGCTGAGAGAGACAACAATGCCTGCTCTTGCCCCAATCGGGGAAGAGCTATGTCTGCTTCCAAACAGTGCCCATTTCGCAACCTCTTGCTGGCATCGCTTCCGCAGGACGAACTTGAAATATTGAGCCGTGAGTTCGAGGCGGTTACTCTGCCGCGGCGAACACAGCTCGAGCTTCCCAATAAAAAAGTTGATTACATCTATTTTTTGGAAAGCGGCATCACCTCGATAGTATCAGTAACGAACTATCGTAAGGAAGCGGAAGTCGGCATCATCGGACGAGAGGGAATGACTGGCCTAGCCGTACTGCACCTCAATGACCGATCCCCGTATTCAGCCTATATGCAGATCGAAGGTACGGCTCAACGCGTCGAGATCGATGCGATACGCAAGGCAATGGAACGTAGCTTCGAGTGTAGGCGTGTTTTTCTGGCCTTCGCGCAAGCCTTTATGATTCAAACGTCGGAAACTGCTGTTACAAATGTCCGGGCCACTGTAGAGGAACGTTTGGCACGCTGGCTATTAATGGCTCAGGACCGCGTCCAAAATGTAGAAATACCGCTGACCCATGAATTTCTTTCGCTGATGATGGCCGCGAGAAGACCGGGCGTGACCGAAGCGAGCCACGAGCTTGCCCGCAAAGGTCTAATAGTGGGCAAACGCGGAAAGCTAGTTGTTATTGACCGACAAGGCCTCGAAGAACGGGCCGGGAGTTTCTATGGGCTTCCGGAAAGGGAGCTTCAACGATTACTTGCCTCCGGGTTTGGCAATGACCTGGCGAAGACCCAAGTTCTGCAAAAATCTATGACATAACCCAAACGGTATTGTACTTTTCCGGCAATTCGAGGCCCCCGCTTCAGAGGAGCTACATCGTATGGGCATTTGGAATGTTGGTGATGATCTTACCGCAGCTGAATAAGCCTCGTTCCAGGAAATGGCCAAAGGCCTCTCTATCAAGGCGCGATCTTCGCCGAGCATGCTAATCGCCTACTCGAACTCAGAATGGCTTACAGCTTATTGGGAGATCTCCGCATAATTACGACCGGAAAAATGCGGATTGCCTGTTGTCACTAATAATCTAGAGACCTAGCCCTTTCCAAAATCGGAATTTATCGAGGTGGGCAGTTGGTACTTAAAACTAACGAGCGGCATTTCCTAGCATGGTAGTCTCTTTTGCGAGCGGTCGCTGCGCCAAGGCAAAATGCAAATAGATAGTCGCGCTAGCCAAGGCAGCGAAGAAGCACCAAACTGAGGAACGAGTCTTAAAATAAAAAAGCCATGCAACGAGAAGACCCGTTAAGACGATTACTCCAAACCAGCGTATAGATTTATGTGAAGAGAGCAGGAGGGGAAGACCTCCGCTTACCAGATAGGCGCCAAACATCAGGTGGGAATAAGGAGCGCCATCTGAATATGAAATCGAATGTCCAACTATGCAAGCCGCATAAGGGTAAGTCGCAATGTGTATTGCGCCGTAGACAGCGACAACTATCCCTAATGCAAATAGCCCGGCCGTAACCAGTCGACGCAAGCGATCTGGTTCGACCAGCATGGTTGCCAGAGATGCGTAGCCTGGCCAAATTGAAAATGCGAGAATTGCATATCCGTTTGCCAAAAGCGCTGTCGAG
>Ga0206818_1101_pt1 | contig 20463 bp, 17 predicted proteins | sample Alteio_BWOrgCont_86_FD_152881 | JGI IMG/M metagenome (GOLD analysis project Ga0206818, IMG submission 152881) | Enriched cells from forest soil in Barre Woods Harvard Forest LTER site, Petersham, Massachusetts, United States -... | ecosystem: Environmental > Terrestrial > Soil > Temperate forest >...
CCCGCCATCAGAATAAATGAAAAAACAGGGAACACCGGCGTTAGTAAAATAATACTGGTCGCTGTTGGCGGCAGGCGGCCTGCTGAAAATAGCCGGAACATATTTTTCCTGGGCATTAATAAATTTAAGGAACTCAAACTGGTCGGGATATTTGGTGGCATTTACCACGGTTATCCCATCGGTGGCGTCGCCCATAATATCAATGTTGGTAAGGAATTTCATATTTTTCAACGGCACCACTGGCTCCGAAACATAAAATTCAGAACCCATCAACCCTGCTTCTTCCCCGGCAAAGGCTATAAACAAAGTAGTATAGTGTGGCGGATGCTGGGCATAGAAAGAAGCAAGGTACAACAACACCGCTACGCCGCTTGCGTTATCGCTGGCCCCGGGAAAAACAGTGGATGCGCCCATCATGCCTAAATGGTCGTAATGGGCGGTAAAGGCTACAAAGGTGTCTCTTACCGCGCCGGGTATGCAACCTATTATATTCTCGTTGTGGAAATGGGGCACAAATTCTGCGGTCTCATTCACGCTTACTCTCTTTATTTTCTTAGGCAGGGCGTCTTTTTTTACATAGAATACGGTGGCAGCGTTTACGTCCCGGCTTACGGTCCAGGTAAGTTTTTTTTCTTCGGGAATTATGTAGCACCCTTTAGGGAGCAGGGCAGCCAATTCGTCTTGTTTGATATGGAGCATCTTTTCGCAAAAATCATCGGCGTTATAAAGTGCATAAGTATGGCCTTCATCAATTGACGCCAACATTTGAAGCCACTGCGCGCTGTCTGAAAAATTAGCAAAGTCTATTCTTTTCACCGGCACATCACCCATCACTAACGACGGGCTGCCGGCGTCAATCAGGAAGTCTTCCCCGGGGGTCAGAAATTTGCCATTAACAGACAGCGCCATTTTGCCGGGAAAGGTATTTACCGGGAACGCAAATGCCTGGGCATAATGCCTGCCGGGGATAAGGGGCTGCAACCTGAGTTCTTTGAATCTTTTAAGGATGTACTTGGCGGCGCTGTCCACTCCGCCATTTACATAGCCCCTGCCAAACATATCGTCAGCCGTGAGCTTAGCCATTTCATTACCGATCCAATGCTTGTCAGATTCGGCCTTAACCTTCATTGCGCTTACCCTGGCTTTTTTTGCTTTTTTGCTTGTATCGGCAACCTTTGGCGGCATGGGGTTTTTTACCTGTGCATTTGCAAGGAAGGTGAAAATCAGAAGAATAATTAAGAAGAATACAGTAAGTTTGTTCATAGAATGGGTAAAGCATGGAAAGGAGCCTTTGTTTATTGTATGTTTTTTCCTGCCCATGCAAAATAATTATTTTTCGGGATAAAAATATTTCTGGGTTTACCTTACTTTCTTAATATGCCACTATTTGCAAAATGGGAAATCGGAGAATATGGACACGCTGCTATCTGGAAGATAGAGGAGCCGGAGTCTTTTTTCGGTGAATATGCCGTTGTTTCCGGGCCGGAGATAAAGAATGAGAAAAAAAGGATAGAACACCTTGCCGGGCGTTTTTTACTGAAGTTCCTTGACAAAGATTTCCCATTGCATAGCATTAGTAAAGACGAGCATGATAAACCGAGGATACCCGGAGACAAACAATTTTTTTCCATCTCCCATTCCTGGCCCTATGTGGCAGTGTCTATCAACTCATTTCTTGAAACCGGTATAGATATACAAACATGGCACCCCCGGATAGAACAAATACAGCATAAATTTTTATCTCCCGAAGAACAGCCATTGTTTAATTACGACACAAGGTTACTTACCCTTGCCTGGTGTGCAAAAGAGGCCGTTTATAAATGGAACGGAAAACGTGGAGTTGATTTTATTAAACATCTGCCAATAATCAGTTATGATAAAGAAGACGGACATATACCTATATTTTTCAACATGGATAAAATTCCCCGAATTGCATTAACAACAAGCTTAATAACTACTGATTTTGCACTATCTTTCATTAGTTCGGTCATATATTTGGTTGACAGTAAATATAAATACAATTAATTGTAATGTTATTTTTTTATGAAAAATTATAAAGAAAATTATAAAAATTGAAAGAAAACAGTAGATTTGCACAAAACTTAATATTATGTCATCTTTACGTTTTCAGGCCATACAGGGGCTATCTGATGGCGAAGCAAAAAAAATCCATGGTTATGGAGAAAAGAAAATAACCGCCATATTTGGCACCAATGTATTCAGCGGACGCACAATCCGTGAATATGTAAGCGATGAGGCATATAAGAGCCTTATGAATTCGGCAAAATCGGGTTCGAGGGTGGACCGCAGGATAGCCGACCAGGTGGCAGCCGGCATGAAGGCATGGGCCGAAGAAAGAGGCGTAACCCACTTCACGCACTGGTTCCAGCCGCTCACAGGCACTACGGCTGAAAAACACGATTCCTTTTTCACCATAAAAAGTGATGGCACAGCCATTGAGCTTTTTGATGGCGATGCACTGATACAGCAGGAGCCTGACGCTTCCAGCTTCCCCAATGGAGGTATCCGCGCCACTTTCGAGGCGCGCGGCTATACCGCATGGGACCCCTCATCACCGGCATTCATAATGGAAGCAGGCTCCGGGAAAACGCTGTGCATACCCACTATATTTATCGCGTACAACGGCGAGTCGCTGGATTATAAAGCGCCTTTGTTGAAATCAATTGCCGCGCTGGATAAGGCAGCCGTAGATGTGTGCCATTTATTCGATAAAAATGTAAGCAAGGTAACTGCTACGCTGGGTTGGGAACAGGAGTATTTTGTAATAGACGAAGCCCTCGCCAACGCCCGGCCCGACCTGCTGATGTGTGGCCGCACACTTTTAGGCCACGGCCCAGCAAAGGGACAGCAGCTTGAAGACCACTATTTCGGCTCCATACCGGAACGGGTATATGCCTTCATGCAGGATTTTGAACAGGAATCTTACAAGCTGGGCATACCATTGCGCACCCGGCACAATGAGGTAGCGCCATCGCAGTTTGAGTGCGCACCGATATTTGAAGAATGTAATATTGCCGTGGACCACAACACACTGCTGATGGATGTGATGAGCAAGGTAGCGAAACGCCATAAGCTAAAGGCATTACTGCACGAAAAACCATTCGCAGGTATCAATGGCTCAGGCAAACACAACAACTGGAGCCTGGCTACAGATACGGGCATCAACCTGCTCTCGCCGGGGAAGACGCCGCGTACCAACCTTATGTTCCTGACCTTTTTTGTAAACACTATAAAGGCGGTGCATGACTATGACGACCTGCTGCGCGGCGCAATAGCATCGGCAAATAATGACCACCGGCTGGGGGCAAATGAAGCTCCGCCTGCTATTATTTCCGTTTATATAGGCAAGTACCTGAGCGATGTGCTGGATGAAGTGGAATCGAGGGTAAAAGAGAAATTTACCGAGCAGGACGAGGTGATTCTGAAATTGGACATCCACAAGCAAATACCCGAACTGCTGATGGATAATACGGACCGCAACCGTACCAGCCCGTTTGCATTCACCGGCAATAAGTTTGAATTCCGCGCAGTAGGTTCGTCTGCCAACTGCGCTTCGCCGATGGTGGTGCTTAATACCATTATGGCGGAAACACTGAAACAGTTTAAAACCGATGTGGACGCGCTGATAGAAAAAGGAGAGAAGAAAGAGATAGCCGTGCTGCAGGTGCTGCGCGATTATATTGCAAGGTCGAAGAAGATAAGATTTGAAGGCGATAATTACAGCGAAGAATGGGCGGAAGAAGCCAAACGCCGTGGGCTGAACAATTTCAAAACTACCCCGGAGGCGCTGGAGGCTTTTGTAACGGAAACAGGGAAACAGGTATTTTATAACAACGGCATCTACAGCAAGCGCGAACTGGAAGCCCGCCACGAGATAATGCTGGAAGACTATGTAAAGAAAGTGCAGATAGAAGCGCGGATGATCGGCTACCTTGCCACCAACCACGTGCTGCCCGCAGCCGTTAACTACCAGAATACGCTGATACAGAATGTGCGCGGGCTAAAGGAACTGGGCCTTGACAAAAAAACCTACAAAGCGCAACTGAACCTGCTGGAAGTTATCAGCAACCACATACAGAACATAAACGATAATGTGGAAGCCATGCTGGAAACACGCAAAAAAGCAAACGAAATTGAAGACATGCACAAACGCGCCCTGAAATACTGCCACGAGGTAAAGACCCACTTTGATAAGATACGCTACCATGCCGATAAACTGGAACTGGTAGTGGACGACAAGCTATGGCCATTGCCAAAGTACAGGGAGCTATTGTTTATGAGGTAGAATATTGCCAAAAAATTATTTAAAACAAAAGTCGTTCCTTTGTAGGAACGGCTTTTTGTTTTTTTGAGATTATACTGTAATTGGTATAAATTAGTGCGTTATAGTGCCATGATTTAACAACATAAACAACATGACGTTCAACTCCCTCCAGTTCCTCGTATTTTTCATGGTGGTGACACTGTGGTTTTTCCGGCTCAAAAGCCAGAAGGGGCGCGTATGGCTGCTGCTTATAGCAAGCTGCTATTTTTATATGTCGTTCATACCTGAGTATATACTGATACTCGGCGGCACTATTATCGTTGATTATTTTGCGGGGTTGCTCATAGAAAAAAACGAAGCGGGCAAACGGAAATTCTGGCTCGTGATAAGCCTTATAGCAAATATTGGCACGCTTGCGGTGTTTAAATACTACAACTTTTTCATAGACAATATACATACAGGTTTCCTGTTTTTCGGTAAGCCGCTATCGTTGCCGCTGCTGAAAATGGCATTGCCAATCGGCCTTTCTTTCCATACCTTCCAGGCTATGAGCTATACTATAGAAGTATATAGGAAAAAGCAGGCTGCGGAAAGGAATTTTGTTGTTTACGCGCTGTATGTGATGTTTTACCCACAGTTGGTGGCGGGGCCTATAGAAAGGCCGCAGAATGTGCTGCCGCAGTTGAAAGAGTTCCGGCCCTATAACTGGGACAATGTAAAAGAAGGCATGGCGCGGATGCTGTGGGGATTCTTTAAGAAAGTAGTTATCGCAGACAGGCTGGCTATGGTGGTGGAGCGTACCTATGGCCATACCCATGAAAGCTCTTCCTTAGCATTATTTACCGGGGCAGTTTTTTATTCGTTCCAGATATACTGCGACTTTTCCGGCTATTCCGATATAGCCATAGGCGCGGCAAAAGTGATGAATATACGGCTGATGGAAAATTTCAACATGCCCTATTTATCGCGCAGCATCAGTGAGTTCTGGAGCCGGTGGCATATATCGCTCTCCAGTTGGTTCCGCGATTACCTCTATATCCCGCTTGGCGGGAACAGGAAGGGTGAATGGCGGCGCAAGCTGAATGTATTTATCGTATTCCTGCTGAGCGGCTTGTGGCATGGCGCCAACTGGACATTTGTGGCATGGGGGCTGCTGCACGGGCTGTTAGTAATTATACTCACCAGGAAAGGAAAACAGCAACCAGACAGTAAAGCAAACTTAGCTACGGCAGCCCGGATAGTTGTAAATTTCTTGCTGGTAACCTTTCTGTGGATATTTTTCCGGTCGGAGAACATTGGTGCGGCATGGGTGTATATTAAGGAAATATTTGCGTTCCGGGGCGGTTCTAACTATGTTGGGGTAAACAGGGCAGAACTGATATTCTCTGTACTTGTGATAGCAATAATGATGTACCGCGAAAAGTTTTTGCCGGTACACTTTATCAGCAAGAACTCCCTGTTCTATTTATTCACTTTTTGTATGGTGCTGATCTGTTATTTCTTTGGCGTGTTTGCAGAAAATCAATTTATTTACTTCCAATTCTAAGGAATGCTTAAAATAATTGCGAGTTACTTTTTTATTGTTTTTGGTTTGGCAGCTTTGTGGGTGTCCACATCGCGCTCTGTAATTAAATGCCTTTTAGAAAAAAGAGATAATAATGAATGGTGGGGCGTTAACCAGCTTATACATGGTGATCTTGCAAGCATATCGCACCTTGATTATTTAAACAAATTTTCCTTGCCAACCCATAGTACACTTAAACGCGCAAACTATACAGGCCCCAAAAATACAACGCTGTTTATTCATGGCGACAGCTATTTGTATAAAGTACAAGATTCTATTTTTGCGGGAATTTCTTCCTTCCATTTTACCGGTTGGAACAATCAATATCATTATCATCTTGATTCCTCAAAAAGGAACGTTCTTATAATAGAAGTTGCAGAGCGGCTTGTAAGAAATTATTACGGGACAACAGAAATTCTTGACGAGTTATGCGATACAACAATCACGAAAAAAAACATCAGTAGCTTATCTAAGCCAATTATATCTGAAATAAAATATAGCTCTCTTTTTTTCTGTACTGACCCTATGAGCATTTTTAATAAAAATATCAACCAAAACCTGGAATACAACCTGTTTAATTACAATTTTATGATGCCCCTGTTTGGCTGTAAAGCTGCGATCAATTATTATCTGTTTAGCAGGGCTTCCGGTGACGTGGTAATTTCAAAAGACAAACACTTTTTGTTTTATAAAGAAACAGTAAGTTTCACCTTGCCCGGTAGTTCCTTTTCCCCGCTTAGCGATGACGAAATAACCCATTTGGTAAGCAATTTCAACATTATCCATGATTATTATAAAGCGACAGGGTTTAAAGAGATATACCTGTCAATAATTCCAAGTACCGTTACTATAATGCAGCCGGAAGGCTACAATAACCTGATACCACGCATACAAAATGATAAACGGCTTAAAATGAAAATCATTGACGCCTGGTCTGTTTTCAAAAAATCGAAGGAGTTACTTTTTTTTCCGGGAGATACACATTGGAATAATACAGGAAAACAAATATGGGTGGATATGGTGAATGAACAACTGACAAAGGAATGAACCAGCCATACATAGCTAAATGAAAATATTCTCAGCCAGGCATTTTTACTCATGAAGAATGAACTAACACAAAAGGCAAATACACATTGTTCAAAAGCATGAAAAATCTAACCGCAAATAATCCGGGAAAAGGAATCTATATATTTGTATAAAGATCGTAAAAATGAAGCAAATCAAAGGCCTGGATACACTTAGAGCATTTGCTGTTTTTTTTGTTGTAATGCAGCACCTGGGCGTATGGTTTGACGCAGGAACACCTATCGGGCATTTTATTCTTTACGTATTGATACCTGATGGTGGGTTTGGTGTAACACTTTTCTTTGTATTGAGCGGCTTCCTTATTACTTCTATCCTGCTTAATGCGAAGCGATCAACTGAAAACAACAATCACTTTTTTACCATAAAGAATTTTTTTATCAGGCGCGCTTTGCGCATTTTCCCCATATACTATTTATTGCTGCTGGTTTTATTCTTAGTTAATTATCAGGATGTGCGGCAGCATATTGTATATTTTGCAACCTATACTTCTAATATACTTATTTATCATAGCGGATGGAATTGCCTTTCCCATACATGGTCGCTTTCAATAGAAGAACAATTTTATTTAGTCTGGCCCTGGCTTGTATTGTTTATTAAAGACAAGTACCTTAAATATTTATTTACCGGGGCCATAGTCACCGGAATAGTAAGTACACATTTTGCTTTGTATAGCGGGCATTTGCATCCCATGCTTGTTTATCATTTTTTTGATGCTTTTGGTATTGGCGGTTTTTACGCCTATACCCGGCATGAATTTAAAGAGTCTGACAAGGTAAAAAAAATAATTACTGCGCTTGCCTGCATTTGCCTGGTCGCTTATTTTTACTGGAAGGTTATGGTTTATGCAGAGCACCCTATGCACTTCATTTTCATGATAAAAACGGTGCATAGTATTATCGCCGTATGGCTGATTATGCTTGTCATCAATAACCGGTCGGTATGGGTAAAAAAGTATATCCTGGAAAACAGGTTTCTGAATTTTATTGGAAAGATCAGTTATGGCATTTATTTATACCATTATGTGTATAATGACGCTTTGGCGACCCCGGTAAATAATTTTCTCAACAAAGTTATTTCACATTATTCATCAAACATCAGCCCCCCGGATAATCATTATTATTTTTGGGTACATGCAGCTATGATCATTCTGATCTCAACAATTTCCTATCTATTCATTGAAAGGCCAATATTAAATTTGAAAAAGTTTTTCCGGTACGATAGGTCGCGGGCCAAATGATGCCAATGAAGTAGCAAGAAAAGTTTCACGCAGAGGCGCAAAGACGCAGTTTCTGGTGTGCTGTTTTAAAGTCCGCAAAGGCGTATAATCCAATACTGCTTTTTGATGTTTTAAAAGTATAAGTTGAAATCTATTGACGTCTGGCCGTTATTCAAAAAACGGAAGAATTTATAAAGGACTTTATCTTACCGTTTTTCTTTTATTGCGTTCGTAGTCTTCAAAGATATAATTGCCGAGGCCATCAAGAGAAGAGTAGAAGGCTTTGCCGCCGTTGACCTCGGTAAAGTTTCTTACAAATGCCTGCAGGTATGGATCTTCGGCAATCATAAAGGTAATGACGGGAATTTTCATTCGGCGTAGCTGTCCGGCAAGATTGAGGGTGCGGTTGAGTATTTTGCTGTCAATACCAAAGCTGTTCTTGTAGTATTTATGTCCTATTTTCAGGCAGGTGGGTTTGCCGTCTGTGATCATAAATATCTGCTTATTGGGGTTCTTGCGGCGGCGCAGGAGTTCCATAGCAAGTTCTAGGCCGGCAACGGTATTGGTATGGTATGGGCCAACCTGCAGGTAGGGCAGGTCTTTCATTTCTATCTGCCATGCGTCGTTGCCGAATACAACAATGTCGAGCGTATCTTTCGGGTACCGGGTAGTAATGAGTTCACTTAGCGCCATAGCCACACGTTTAGCAGGTGTTATCCTGTCTTCGCCATAAAGTATCATGGAATGCGAAATATCTATCATCAGCACGGTAGAGGTCTGCGATTTGAAATCGGTTCCATGTATTTCCAGGTCGTCCTGGTGCATGGAAAGACTGTCTATACCATGATTGATAAATGCGTTTTTGAGGCTGCCGGTATAGTCAATGGTTTCGGGTGCGTCTCCAAATTCATAGGGCCTTGTTTCGGGGTTTGGCTCATCGCCCTGGCCGCTTTTAAAAGTGCGGTGCCCGCCTTGCTTCGCCTTCTTCATTTTGCCGAATATCTCTTCGAGGGAGCGCTTGCGGATGGTCTGCTCTGTTTTGGCGGTTATACGGAAAGAGCCGTCAAGTTCATTTTCTTTCAGGTATCCGTTGGCTTTGAGGTCTTCAATAAAATCGCCTATACCATAATCGCCATTGGTGAGGCCGTATTCTTTGTCTAACTGGGTGATCCAGTGCAGGGCTTCTGCTGCGTCGCCATTGGTATATTGCAAAAGCTCTGTGAACAGATCAAGCAATTTCTCGAAAGGAGATTTGCCATCTGCGTTCGGTTCGTATTTTGAGAAATAATAGCCTTGCATGGTATAAAATTACGGGAAAGGGATGAGGCAAAAAAAACAGAGGGTATAAATCATCAAGACAATTTATGGCATGTTGATAAATAGTATTAAATTTGTATTCCTGAAAGTTCATTTGTTGAAAAATTGATTAGCGAATAAATACGCTTAGGTATGGGTTACAACCTGATTTTATTGGATATAGATGGTGTTTTGGTAATTACTCCTGGCTGGAAAAGGCCGGAAATAAGCAGTGATGGATTTATGGAGTTCAATAAAAAAGCGGTTATTAATCTGTCTAAAATTATTTCAAAAACGTCAGCTGATGTGATTTTAACCACAAGCCACAGGAATAATTATTCATTGAGCGCATGGAAAAGCATAATGGATAAAAGAGGAATCCAGATCAATAATATAACGACAATTGATAATTATGTAAGCAATATTAATCATAAAAGCAGGTTAGAGGAAATCAAAGAATGGATTAATGATTTTGGGCAAGAGAAAAATTATGTGATCATTGATGACGATACTTCTCTTGACAGTCTGCCACTGAGTGTAAAAAAAAGATGGGTAAAAACAAGCCCAATGATTGGACTGGATGACAATGCAACAAATAAGGCTATAGAAATATTAAACGGGGTTTCCGCTTAGGGATCACGCCAATCTATTTCATCTACAATTATTTCTTTCCAAAATATTTTATCAACACTAAAGGGCGCAGTCCAGGGTATGCTTTCGGGGAGTTTGCCAAAGATCATGCCTGCAAGGTATCTGTGGTGTCCTTCAATAATAAGATTGTTTTCTATTTTTATGGGCGGAGGTATTTTGCCTTCACCTAATTTTTTGTGATAATCCTGAATCATTGGCCCTGATATTCTCTTCTGTGTAGCAAGTAATTTTGCGTCATCGGTTTTTTCTTTTAAAAACTCTTCAATTTCTTTTAAACTTATTTGCATTGGTAGTGCTTACAGTTGTTTAGGAAGATGACAAAACTAACAAAAAACTTTGCGTTGAGAAAGGAAAAAACAACGTAATCTATTGTGCGTTATTGGTTTATTGAATTATATCATTATTTTGCCGTCCAAATACTCACAGATGAGCTATAAATCTCTTTTTACAGCATTGGCTTTTATTTTTTGCACGGGGGTTGCCTATGGCCAGTTCGGGTACAGTCCATATCGCCACGAAAGGTCTTATTCGAGCTATGGTGAAAAAGGTAAAACCTGGCTGAAAAGAGCATATTTATCTGCAAGCCTTCCATTTATGAACCTGGAGCTTGATTCTAAATTAAACATAAACAGGACGGTATCTGCCGGGCAACCCTCTTACGGGCCATCGGTTGATACTTCCATATATTTAAACAAAAAGTGCTCCGGTTCTTATGGATTTGCAGCAGGTTCATTTTTCCCCATTGCAAGGATAAATGACCATCAGATGATAGCGCTGGATTGTTCATTTGGCGGGTATATTTATGAATTTAATTACGGGATAGTAAATTATTCCTCCATAGATATTGTTACTGATAAAGCTGATTTCTACCTGTTTGATCTCCCAATATGCCTGCAATATAAAAGTGGCGGCGAGGTAAAACTGGATCCTGAGCAAAAAGTATTGTTTTCGATTGGCGGGGGTTTTGACCCCACACTAACTCTTGGCGGGTATAACTCTGCCGGCGGTGCGCTATTTAAGATAAGGCCATTCGTGATGACAGAAATTGGTCTTTATTTCGGCCTTGCTGCAAAGATCAGGTTCACCTATTATCCGGGTACAATAATAATGGTAAACGATACCGAAGACGGCCTGAGCGGGAATAATAACAGCGGCAGCGGAACCTTCACAGTCCTCGGTACCGGGTCGGGAAATTTTTTAGTATCGTTAGTTATTTTGTACCATTCCACTCATTGGGGAGATGATAAGTGATGGCTTCTCTTTTTCAATATAGTTACCTTAAAATAATCTTCTGTATTTTCAAAAAGCGGTTCAGGATATTCAAGCTGGCGCAAAATAGGCAGCACCTTGCGGCGTATGCCTAATCCACGGTCGTCAATAAATCTATAATCTTTTGCTATGCGTACCAATATCGGGTTTCGCGGGTATTGTTGCCCGGTCTTAATTTTCTCAATGGTCAGTGTATTAGGCAATGATCCGAAACTTGTTATCTCCATCCTATCGGAGAATATTTCTATTTTGTTCCGGTTAGCCTTTGTATAGCCCCTGTGGATGGCGGCATTTACTATTACCTCTCTTAATACTTCCGGCGGGTAGTCCCATACCCGTTCCCTCGTCAGGTAATCGCCGGCTAATAGTTCGGAAGATATTTTTTCCTGTAGCTTATTTAATACCTTGTTCATAAGGCCGGGTATTATTATATCGCCATCAAGGTTTTTCACTTCCGCCAGGGCGCCGTTTAATACTTCATCAGATAAAGAATTGAGTTCGGGATCAATACCGGGATATTGAATGATTCTAAATCCTGACTGGTGCAAAAAACGTCCGGGATTTTTTCCAAATAAAAGCAAACCTGCAATGGTACAAATATACCCGGAATGTTCTTTTGACGCCATCAAATCCAATTGCACCAATTTATCCCTGATTATTTCTGAATTATCTGGATTTAGCTCTTCTTCATAATATTTTTTGTAATAGTCTATGAAAAGTGCAAGGTCAATGTCTGAAAACCCAGAACCGGATACAGGGAATGTTTCGGAGTGAACCAACCCTGATTCCTGTGCCAAACGGATAATTTGCTCCCTTGTTGCCAGTTGATTGGTGCTGCCTGTTCTTATGTATATATCGTGCCGGCCGTTCAGGTTCACGGCATAAGGTTTCGTGCCACCCTGTTCTATAGTAATTACGGCTACCTTGCCTTTGTCCGTTTGGATTTCTTCGTAAAAAGGTATAATCGGGGGGGGCAATATAATGTTTGAAAACAGTATCCATTATCCACCGCTCACAATCAGTTCCTTTTCGAGTCAACCCGCTTATTGTGCTATTATCTTCTATACCGAGGAATAATCTACCACCTTTAAAATTCGCCATAGCCACAAGCTCACGGGCAACTTGTTCAGGGCGCACATCATCGCGCTTAAACTCTACCCCGGAGTTTTCTCCGTTGGCTATTATTTCTGATAATTCAGTTTGATTCATAATTGAGGCTACAAATTATAAACAGTATCTTGTCTTTCAAGTAAAAATACAAACGTTAGTATGTCTTGCTGTTTCAGTTATTTTTTAAACCATTCCTGGTTCCATTATTCTTCTATCAACGCATGGGTTTCATATACTCCCAGTTCTGTATTCCTTATCGCATCTTCCAGACGTTTCCGGTTATTGGAGGTACTTGATAAATACATTGTTTCCTTCCATGAATTATACTCATCAAGAGAGATAACTACCACATTTTTATTATGCGGTCTTGCAACTATTAATAAATCCTTGTTATCGCAGATGTTATCTAAGTTTTCTTTTAAGTTTTTTCTGAAATCGGAATAGGTTACTACTACCATAAAGATTCATTTTCATTACAAAATTAAGTACATTTTTTTTTAATTTTTCGCCAAAAATAACTCCCCCTTCAAAAACATTCCCGTATAACTACTTTTTATCGCTGCTATATCTTCGGGCGTACCTGCACCAACCACCTTTCCGCCTCCGCCTCCGCCTTCAGGCCCCATATCTATAACATAGTCGGCTACCTTTATTACATCCATATTGTGTTCTATTACCAGTATGGTATTTCCCCTGTCCACGAGACGGTTCAATACCAACAGCAAATGCCTGATGTCTTCAAAATGCAGGCCGGTGGTAGGCTCGTCGAGGATATAAATGGTTTGCCCGGTATCGCGTTTGGATAGCTCTGTTGCCAGCTTCACACGCTGGGCTTCTCCGCCGCTGAGGGTTACCGCACTCTGCCCCAGCGTTACGTAGCCGAGGCCAACATCCTGCAAGGTCTTTATCTTGCGGTGCAGGTAGGGTACGTTTACAAAAAACTCCACAGATTCATCCACAGTCATGTTCAGTACATCAGAAATGGATTTTCCTTTGTAGCGAATCTCCAGCGTTTCGCGGTTGTAGCGCCTGCCATTGCACTTTTCGCATTGCACATATACATCGGGCAGGAAGTTCATTTCTATTACACGCATCCCCCCACCCTGGCACTCTTCGCAGCGCCCGCTTTTCACGTTGAAAGAAAACCTGCCAGCAGTATAACCCCTTATTTTGGCTTCGGGTACCTGCGAAAACAGTTGCCGCACTTCGTTGAAGAAGCCGCAGTAAGTAGCGGGATTGCTGCGAGGCGTCCGGCCAATAGGGCTTTGGTCTATTTCTATCACTTTGTCTATATGCTCCAGCCCTTGCACCTTCTTAAAAGGCATGGGCGCCTGCTTGAAATTATGATAGCAATGCCTGCCGAGGATCGGGTAAAGGGTTTCGTTTATCAGCGTACTCTTGCCACTGCCGGATACACCGCTGACGCAGATGAACGTACCCAGGGGTAAGCTCACCGAGACATTTTTCAGGTTGTTGCCGGTAGCGCCTTCCAGTATTAGTTTTTTACCATTTCCTTTCCGCCTTTCGGATGGTACTTCTATTCTTAACGTATTGTTGAGGTACGCTGCGGTTGTTGTTTTCTGTAGCAGCACCTGGCCCGGCGTTCCTTCGCTCACGACCCTGCCGCCGTGCATACCTGCGGCAGGGCCAATATCTATGAGGTGGTCTGACGCCAGCATTATATCTTTATCGTGTTCCACTACAAGTACCGAGTTGCCGCCATCGCGAAGATTTTTCAGCGCCTTTATAAGCCTTTGGTTATCGCGCTGGTGCAGGCCGATACTGGGTTCATCGAGTATGTATGTGATGCCGGTAAGCTGCGACCCTATCTGTGTTGCCAGCCGTATGCGCTGCGACTCGCCGCCACTAAGGGTGCGTGTAGGGCGGTCTGTTGAAAGGTAATGCAGCCCTACATCGAGCAGGAAGTGCAGCCTGTCCCTGATCTCTTTGAGGATGTCTTTGGCTATAGTGTTCTGTTTATTACTCAACCTGCTTTCAATACCCGCAAACCAATCCATCAGTTCCTGCAGCGACTTTGCAGAAAGCTCTGAAATATTCTTGCCATCCAACTTAAAAAAGAGGCTTTCTCTTTTGAGCCTTGCGCCATTGCAGGAGGGGCAGGCATTGAGCGCCATAAATTTTTCCGCCCAGGAGCGCACGCCTTCGGACGTGGTTTCATTGAACCAGCGTAGTACCATATTCACTATGCCTTCGTAATTATGTTGGGCTACCTGCTCATGGTATGTTTCTGCCGCATCACTGGCATAGGTTATCAACCCCTCCTCATTGCCATAAAGCAGTATGTTCAGTTGTTTTTGTGGAATGTCTTTTAACGGTGCAGTAAGCGATATTTTATTTTTTTTTGCGAGGATAGTTGCCATCTGGAAAGCCCATGCGTCGCGCTCGCCGCCTAAAGGAGCTATACCGCCATCAGTGATGCTTTTTGTCATGTCCGGCAGCACTTCCTGCATATTCACCTGGTAAACGCTGCCCAGCCCTTTGCAGGTGGGACATGCGCCATAGGGTGAGTTGAAAGAAAAGGTATTGGGCGATGGTTCTTCATAAGAAAGGCCGGTGTCTAAGCACATCAGCGTCTTACTGTATTGGGTAATGGCATTTGTATCGGCATCTGCAATAAACAACAGGTCTTTACCCATTTGCAGTGTTTTCTGCACACTCTGGCTAAGGCGGGTATGCTCATCGGGCTTTACGGCAAGGCGGTCCACAACCAGTTCTATATCGTGTATTTTGTAGCGGTCCAGTTGCATCCGTTCTTTGAGGTCGGTTACTTCGCCGTCAATGCGCACTTTCAGGTAGCCTTGTTTGCGCAGTTGTTCAAATAGCTCACGGTAATGCCCTTTGCGGCCCCTGACCACCGGGGCGAGGAGCATTATTTTTTTACCGGTAAAGTTTTGCTGTATGTGTGCAATGATCTCTTCTTCGCTGAACTTAACCATTTTCTTACCGGTATTGTAAGAGAATGCCTCCGCCACGCGGGCATACAGTAACCGCATAAAATCATAGACTTCGGTTACGGTTCCCACGGTGGAGCGGGGATTGCGGTTGGTTGTTTTCTGCTCTATGGATATTACCGGGGAAAGGCCGGTGATCTTATCCACATCGGGACGGTCGAGGTCGCCCATGAACTGGCGGGCGTATGCAGCAAAACTTTCCATATAGCGGCGCTGCCCCTCAGCGAAAATAGTATCGAATGCAAGGGAAGATTTACCACTGCCGCTGATGCCGGTAATAACGACTAATTTATTTTTAGGTATGCTTACATCTATATTCTTGAGGTTATGCACACGCGCACCCAACACCTCAATATCATCCCCGGTTGTTTTTTTTTCTGATAATTCCGTAGTCATTAAGTGCAATTTACGGGGGAAATTCCATTTCTATTTTATAGAGGGATAGTTTGTGTTTATTTTACTGAAATTTATCCCTTGTCAATAGCGAAGTTTCATTTCCAGCACATAGTCATTCATAAAAAAGCCATTGCCAATATCAATGTCTTCTGTTTTAAAAAGTGTGAACCCTGTTTTTTCATAGAAGGCTATTGCGGCGGTATTATAGCGGTTCACATTCAGGCGCAGGGTTGTGGCATTGCGGGTTCTCAGATCATCGGCAATATGCTGTATCATGTATCGCCCTATGCCTTTGCCCTGCAGGGTGGGAAGAATATATAGCTTATGCAGTTTAAAAATTTGCGGCTCTGTTTCGGAATAGGAAGCGAAAGCTATGGGTTCGCTATCGCTGTAGCAAAGGATGAATTGGTGGTTATGTTCTTCCATCTGCTTTTGCAGGGCATCCGGCGAATAGAACTGTGCGAGCATATAGGCTACCTGTTGTGCGCCAATAATTGGGGTATAGGTCTGCGGCCACACCTGCATGGTCAGTGAGCGGATAAGTGGTATGTGGTTAATTTTGGCGTTTTTTATGGATAGCATGGTGTGTGATAAAAGGTTTCAGTCCTCTAAAAAGCATGACGGGAAGCTCAAAAGTGTATTTTTGAAAAATAAATTTCAATAAATGTTTTCTTCTTCAAAGATAATTAAACTAAATTCGCTTTTTATTAAAAAACGGTAAAAATGAAAAAAGTAACTTACACGGCTATTGTTGTTCTTATAAGTATCATCTCCTTTGTATCGTGTAAAAAGGAATCCCAATGCCATTGCACTTTTAATAATAACGTGGTTTTCAGCAAAGACCTGGGCAACCAGACCAAAAGCAATGCAGCTGCTTTGTGCAATAGTTACGATTCCACTGTTCCGGGTGAAGTATGGACGTGCACCGTTTATTAGATTTCATTTCCAAAATAAATTTCCGCAGGCAATCCTTTTGCTTGTATTATTGATGATTTCCTGAATTTTAAACACATTACAAGTTAACTTGTTATAAAAGTTAACAATAAAAATATTAGTCTTTTTGATTTTTATTCTTGTTTAGCTGTATTTTTGGTGTGAATGGGGAATAAAGGCGTTAAATTTTCTGTGTTTATCCGGTCTGCATGGTTTGTCATGGCAGTGTTCCTGGTTATTTTTTGCGGCCCGGTGAAAAAATTAGTAGAACTCCGTTTATATAATGGCGACAACTCATTTTTCATACAAAGTATTGAAAACAAGTTGCGGACCGGGTACCGGGAAAAAAGAGATATTGTGCAGCTTGTGCAGTGTGTAACCCATCCAAATCCTGATACGGGACTTTCCCTTTTTCTTACTTCTATGGTTTTTCTGTCTTTTCTTTTTTTAAAGAAGAGTATTAATTTTAAACAACGCTATAGCCCGGCAATAATTGTACCTGGTATATCGCTGTACCTTCGTTTCAGAAAGTTGCAGGTTTAAACTTTCTTTCTTTAATGCCGCTTCATGGCATAATTTCTGCACAGGTATATTTTATCATCGTTCCTTACCTGAAACAATATGCTTATTTTTAAACCTGCAGGCTGGGCAAACACAGCAAGCAAATTTTACGTATGAGATCAGTAAAAATGGAAAATCACTATTGCCCCGGCGCAGTTTGTGATAAAAAAATAAGTTCGGCGGCGGATAGGGTAAAATATGTGCTATTGGCCATTGTTCTGTTTTTCAGTATGCCGCAACGGACCTATGCCCAGAATACTTATGTAATAGACCCTATCCAAACCATGACGCTGCAACAATGTATTGATTACGCAATGGTACATCAACCGGCATTAAACCAGTCTAAGATCAATATATCTATTGCCAAAGTTACCAATGCCATAAACTTATCGGGGTGGTTGCCACAGGTGAGCGCGTCGGGTAGCCTGACCCATTATTTTGAGTTGCCTACCGCTTTTGAAGCAAATCCCGGTGGGCAGCCTATACCTGTGCCTTCGGGTATAAACGATGTTGCCACGCCACAAATAAATGCCACACAAACGCTCTTTAATCCTGCTCTTATCTATGCAGCCAACAGCGCGCCATTATATGTGGAACAGGCCAAGCAGGTGACAGACAGCACAAAAATAAATCTTGTTTCATCGGTGAGCAAGGCTTTTTACAGCCTGTTGCAGACTATTGAACAGGTTGATGTTTTAAAAGCAGATACCACAGAGCTTAGACGAAGTGTTACGGACGCCTACCACCAATACGTTGGCGGCATAGTTGATGAAACGGATTATGAAGAAGCTACCATAACCCTTAACAATACGCTGACCCAACTGAAACAGGCAACAGAAAACATAGTACCGCAATACGCTGCGTTGAGACAAGTTATGGGCTACCAGGCGGAAAACCCAAGCTTTAATATAAGCTATGATACCGCAAAAATGATCCGGGATATTGATATAGATACGGCAGCGCAATTGCAATACGAAAAACGTATAGAATTCCAGCAATTGGCTACGGCAAAAAAACTACAGGAACAACTTGTAAATTATTACCGGCTTGCATTTTTGCCAACCGTGAATGGGTTTTATAATTATACCCATGAATTTGAGAACAATAAGTTTTCGGATATGTTTACAACTGCATACCCATATTCTTCAATAGGGCTTTCATTTACCCTACCCATCTTCACCGGTTTCTCACGGCTGGAAAATATACGTAAAGCCAAATTACAGCAACAGCTATTAGACTGGAGCGAAGTGGAACTGAAATCGGAAATAGCTACTGAATATACAACTGCATTGGCTAATTATAAGAGCAACTTGTATTCCTTTCATGTATTGCAGCAAAATGTGGCATTGGCGCAGCGGGTCTATTATGTGGTAGAGCTTCAGTACAAGCAGGGAATAGTGGCTTACCTGAATGTGATCACCGCCCAATCGAATTTAATTACTTCGGAAACAGGTTATATCAATGCGTTATTCCAGACGCTTGCAAGCAAAATAGACCTTGAAAAAGCAATGGGAGCAATTACGTATTAGTTCAACAATTAAAAACAGTAAAAAAGATAAAAGTAATAACGAGTTAAACAAAATTTAGGCTATGAATAAAATAGCATGGAGCATAGTTTTAATAAGCAGTGTGGGACTTTTTTCCTGCGGGCAAAAGCTGCCGCCACCAACACCACCTACCCCGGTAAACCTGTATGCGGTAAAATTGCAGCAGGTATTTTACTATGATAAATACCCGTCCACCACACAGGCATTGAGCCAGGTGAACATATACCCGGAAGTACAGGGGTATATTACCGGGATATATTTTAAAGAGGGCGACCATGTAAAAAAGGGGCAGTTGCTGTATGAAATTGATAAACGCCTGTTCCAGGCAGCATACGACCAGGCGGAAGCCAACCTGAAAGTGGCGCATGGAAATACGGTGCAGGCGCAGCAGGACGCCGACAGATATACCTACCTGAATAAACAAAAAGCCGTTGCAGAGCAGCTTTATGACCATGCAGTTATCACGTTGCAAAATGCAGAAAACTCTGAAAAAGCGGCTGAAGAAGCTGTAAAATCAGCAAAGACAAACCTGGCTTATTCTGTGATCTATGCCCCATTTGACGGTACTATCGGGTTCAGCCAGGTAAAACTGGGTAATATGGTAACAGTAGGGCAGACGATCCTCAATACCATTTCAACCGATAACCCGATGGCTGTGGACTTCTTGGTAAACGAAAAACAACTAAACGCTTTCGAGTCGCTTGAAAAAGGCAAAAAGGATGAACCCGATTCTCTTTTTACGATATTAATGCCTGATAATTCGCTTTACTCCTACCCCGGAAAAATTTCAATTATTGACCGGGCGGTTGATCCGCTGACAGGCGCTATACGGGTACGGCTTGTGTTTCCCAACCCGGATTATACTTTAAAGGTAGGGATGAGTTGTGTGGTGCGGGTACACAACCAGGAAGCTACTCCGCAAATGCTGATACCCAATAAAGCAGTTGTAGAGCAAATGGGTGAGTATTTTGTTTTTGTAAAAAAAGACACAATGCTCCCTCCACCCCACGCAGGAGGAGCCGGGGAGAAAAAAGAGGAAAATAAAAAAGAAACAAAAGACACCGATAAAGAAGTGAAAGTGCCAACGCCGGTCGCCATACAGAAAAAGGTGCAGCTTGGACAAACCATAGGCCCCAATGTAATAGTAAAAAGCGGTATCAATGAAGGTGACAGCGTAATTGTTGACGGGGTGCAATTACTGCATGATGGCTCGCGCATAAATTCGGCAAATAAGAAACCCAGTAATTAATGGTTAATTGTTAATGATCAATGGTTAATGGTGTGTGACAATTCATTTTGAATATGAAAGAGAATATTATTAAAACGAAGAGTTTCGAGTTTGCTGTGAGGATAGTAAATCTTTATAAACACGTTCTTGAAGTAAAGAAAGAATACATCCTTATCAAACAATTACTTAGAAGCGGCACCTCGGTAGGTGCATTAGTAAGAGAAGCAGAATATGCGGAAAGCAAGAATGATTTTGTACATAAGATGGCAATAGCTCAAAAAGAGATAAATGAAACATTGTATTGGCTTGAATTATTAAATACTACGGGTTATCTGACAAATGAACAGTT
>Ga0206818_1103_pt1 | contig 20094 bp, 19 predicted proteins | sample Alteio_BWOrgCont_86_FD_152881 | JGI IMG/M metagenome (GOLD analysis project Ga0206818, IMG submission 152881) | Enriched cells from forest soil in Barre Woods Harvard Forest LTER site, Petersham, Massachusetts, United States -... | ecosystem: Environmental > Terrestrial > Soil > Temperate forest >...
TGGAGAATAATAGACAGCAAAGCGCCTGTGGCGAAGAAACTTTCGTGTGGCGTTGATTTTGTAAAAGAACAGCGCAGGCAGGAAGGATTGGAATTTTGACCGGTTCATTGATAAAATAAAACTCTTTCAGGAATATTATTTACTTTAGTCCCCCGGCGGCAACATTGTTATCAGCCGTGTTACCAGACAACGATTATTTATTCAGACCATGATCGGTATTCAGAAATATGCAGTAATAGTAGCTGGTGGAAAGGGTACGCGCATGGGCGCTGCCGTGCCAAAACAATTTCTGCTGCTGCAAGGCAAGCCGCTTTTGTGCTATCCCATACAGGCTTTCGCCGATGCTATACCCGGTATCCGCCTTATACTTGTATTGCCGCCCGACCAGTTGGGCAGCGCGCGCACCGTACTCCGTTCTTACCTCGGCAACCTTGATGTAACTATAGTGGCTGGAGGCGAAACAAGGTATAACAGTGTGCAAAACGGCCTCAAAGAAGTGGCAGATGATGGGATAGTATTTGTGCATGACGGCGTAAGGCCGCTGATCTCCATAGAATTGATAAGGCGTTGCTATGTACGCGCTTCAGAGCATGGCAGCGCAATACCTGCAATACCCGTTACCGAAAGTGTGCGGCTGGATGATCTTGGCGTTTCAACTCCGGTGAACCGGGAGTTGTTGCGCATTATCCAGACCCCGCAGACATTCAGGACTGAGGTTATTTTACCGGCTTTCCAGCAAGACTACGACCCTGCGTTTACTGATGAAGCAACTGTTGTGGAAGCCTTTGGCGCTAAAGTTTACCTTGTGGAGGGTATGCGCGATAATATAAAGGTTACAACGCCCCTTGACATGATAATAGCCGATGCACTGCTTAAACAGCGCAAATGATGTGGCAAAAAGCTTCTCCCCGCACAAATGCGGGGCAAAGACACAAATTACAAATAATTGAAAACAGGTAAAGTGTTTATAATTAAGCCCGCAAAGCCCAGATTTTCTGATTCACAAATTTATGTCTTGCCAAAAGGAATTACAGCGACTTTTGTTTTTGCTTTCAGTTTTGCTGCCCACCTGTTGTATAGCGCAACAGTATGACACAGCAAGTATCTTTAAATTTCCGGTCAATTTAGATTCTGTAGTTGTAAAAAGTGGTTTTGATATTAATGCTTTTATAAGGAGGGTGAAGGCCGATACTACATTTTATAAAGCATTCAAAAGCCTGCACTTTGTACACTATACGGCAATTAATGACTTCCAGGTGCATGACAACGATGGGAACACTATGGCTACTATGCAAAGTAAAACGAAGCAGGAGGTAGCGAACGGATGCCGTACCACGCAGGTACTGGAGCAGCATACTACCGGTGATTTTTTTGATAGAAGCGGCGATTACAACTACTATACCGCCGGGCTGTTTGCACATTTGTTTTTTGCCAAAGAGCCTGTTTGTAATGAAAACGATATTGTGGCCGGATCGCTTAACGAAAGAGGAAGCGGCACAATGGCTAAAAGCGAATATGAACTGAAACAACTCATCTTCAACCCCGGCTCTAAAGTAAGCGGAGTACCCTTTATGGGCGACAGGGCTTCGATATTTGATGAGGGAGAAGCGGAAAAGTATGATTTTAAAATTGCAGTGGAAATATATGACGGACAGGAGTGTTACGTATTCAGGATAACGCCCAGAAGCGGCTATGAGCGCAGCGTACTATATAATGAATTAACGACCTGGTTCCGAAAAAGCGATTACAGCATTGTAGCTCGCAATTATTCTTTGTCTTACCACACCCTCCTTTATGACTTTGATGTGCAGATGAAGGTGCGCACGAAACAAATAAGTAACAAACTATACCCTACCCATATTGACTATAATGGCAACTGGCATGTATTCACTAAGAAAAGGGAACGGGTGAAATTTACGGTTGATCTTGAATATTGAATCACGGCTCACCCGGAGCGCCTTCAGGTTTGTGGGGTTTGTCGAAAATATTTTTGAGATGGATCTCGCCAAATTTCACATTCAGCGCCTTAGTCCAGTATTCTTTGTTTTTTAAGTAATCTTCCTTAAAATCAGATTGGATCATAGTCCGTTCCAGCGCCTTCATAATTGCGAGAATATTCTTTATCAGCTCCTGGTCTTCTTCATTAAAATTACTCATGGAATCGTAAAATTTAGTTTCCTGCCACAAATGTATATGTTTTAAATTGAGGAAGTAATATTTTCATACCCTGAATAAAAAAAATAAACGCTTAACATGGAATGTTAAGCGCCGTATCTTTTCTTCTCTCCAAAAACAGGGTTCAGAGTAATACTAACAGTATGGATCGAAATTTACAGGGGCTGCTGATTTATTACCGGTGAGCATACCCACCATATATATAGGCGTTGTAAAAGTTCTAAATGTTAGTACCGCAATGAAATATTTTTTTTTAACCTTTGTGGGAAGCGGGAAATAGACATAAAAATTTATTGCACCACTGCTTTTGTTACCCCGTAATTACTGCCATCATCCAGTTTTACAAGGTACATGCCTGCAACCAGGTTCAGGCCGGAGATGGTATAGGTACCGGCGCCCCCTTTAGCAGAAAATTGCTCTTTATGCACCTGGCGGCCTATCATATCATAAACAGATAAATTACACATACAGGCTGCAGCAGTAGTATAAGATAATTTAATTTCTGATGTAGTAGGTGTACCAATTATTGTAAGCGGGAGTTTTTCCTTGTTTAAGTCCGTAATAAGCAACGGTGAAGAGGTGGTATTTACGTTATCAAGGTACCAGATACTTCCATCGGTGGTAGTGGACGTATATCTGAACGCTAAATAAAAAATACCTATACCTTTATATGCAGTGATATTAACCTGGTGCGTAACCCAGCCTGTTGAATCCATATATGAAAAACCGGGAATTACATCTGATGTAACGCTGTCATTAAAAGTATGGAATGAAGAGTCCTGTGATTCGAGAACAGTAAGTGTTCCAGGCAGGAATATAGGTGTGGTTTTAGTATCGAAATTCAAATAAATGTTACCTGGATATTCGGTAGTGCTAAAAAGTAACGCCGGGGTAATAAGCAACGAAGTATCTAAGTTATATGCAAGAGGCGAACCATATATGCTTGTACACATTACCCCCGGCGTGGGAGTACCGGAAGTCTCCGGCCTGCCCAGCGTAGATGTACATTCCCATTCGCCCTGTGGAATAGTTGCCGGTAATGGATTGTATATATACCATCCTCCTCCGGGATAAGTAGTAGCAGGTATGGCGCACTTAACATCAAAATTTTCGTTCAAAGAAGTATCAATTTGTGCATTAGCAGCTAAGATGGAGAAAGTAAATAAAGAGAGTAATGCTATTCTTTTCATAAGTAGTATTTTAAAAGGTCAGTTTTACGGGTTTATTAAAAAGCAAATAAAGCAAATTATTTAACCACAATCACAATAAGGTTGTATTATTTTAAGCAGCAAAAAGTATGCCAAAAAAATATAATACTAATGAGGCACACTTATGGCTGTGCATATTGACGAGTTAACTCTGAAAAATGTTAGTAACTTAGAAAAATATTTTTTAGTTACTAACATTCCTGTTATATCTCTCGTCTATAGGAATAACTGAAAGTTTATTTAGCTAAGATGAAGTAAATATAGCGCGAAACATTGGCAGAAACCATTAACATAGTTAGTCCATTTACGGCACAGGGCAGAAGCATAGCGCCCATGCACAGCGAGCTTAGCGTGCTGATAAAGGACTGCTTGGCAGAATCGCGCGGCGCACAAAAAAGATTGTACGACCTGTATGCTCCAGCTGCATATGGGGTAATAAAAAGATACCTGTACAAAAATGAAACGGACGCGCAGGAGATACTGAATGATTCGTTCTTTAAAGTGCTGACAAAACTGGATCAATATACTTTCCAGGGGTCATTTGAAGGCTGGATAAGGCGGATAGTGGTGAATACCATTACCGACTACCTGCGGAAAAACGTGAAAGACGTGCAGCCGCATAAAGAAGTGTTTGAAGAATCTGCTTTTGTAAACAGTGAATCGGTAGAAAAAATATCGCACAAGGAACTGTTGCAGTTGGTACAATCGTTACCCGATAGCCAGCGCACTGTTTTTAACCTTTATGTTTTTGAAAATTATTCGCACAAGGAAATAGCAAACATTCTGAACATAAATGAGAACAACAGCAGGTGGCATTTGAATGACGCAAGGAGAAGATTGAAAGAGAAAATAAATTCTTTAATGAAGTAATAGAAATAAAATGGAAAACCACGGAAAATTCATTGATGACCTTTTCAAAGAGGAGTTGGGTAACCATACCGAAACTCCGCCGCCCGCATCGTGGGCCGCTCTTGAAAAACGTTTGGACAGGGTTCCCCTCCGGGCGCCCGGCCAGGCTTACCGCCGCAGTATGTATGTGGGTGTGGCTTGCCTGACGGCTGTATTATGCCTTGTGGTTACCAAGAAAATGTTCTTTAACGCATATGCTGATAACAGGAACGCAATGACGAATAATGCAACAAATATAAAAAGTAATACAACAGGTACTATTTCAAAACAAAATGATAACCAATTAGTTAATGATAAAAATGAAATCGCTGATAATGATTTAAGTAAAGCTGGGAATAACAGCCAACAGGTAAATAATAACCAAACCAGCCCAGCAAATAAATATGGACAAAATGCAAGATCATCTGCTGCAAATAAGAACAACAGTAACAGGAAACAGGCTTCGGCTTTGGCGCTTAATAGTAACGGAGCTGTAACCAGCCAAAGCGAAGGCATAGCACAACAACCCGAAAATATATATAACAGTGCAGGCTCAGGGCCAAGCGCAAGAGAAGAAGCCAATACCGGAAATAAGACAACAACCCCGGAAAAACCCAATGCCCAAACACCCGCAACCACTAAAAAACCGGCAGAAATAAAGAAACCCATTGCCGCCAAACAAACGCCCAAAACCAAGCCGGTATTCGACCGTTTTGAACTTGGAATAAAGGCTGGTTATGAAACGGGGTTTAATAATGATGCAGCAAAAAAAGCTGTTATTTCACCATATATACAATACAATATAACGCAACGATTATCTATAATGCTGCAACCTTCGGTAAAAGAATCCTTTCTTAACAACATACATATCGGCAACCCAAAATCTTATAATAAAGAAAATGCGGATTCGGGTTCTGTATTGGATTTTACCAGAGAAGTTGTTCCTATAGAGGGGGAAATTTTATACCGGACCCAATTTTCTTATACACAAAGCCATGATTCGATAGTTAAATCAAATACTTTTGGAGGAACCTATACGGAATATGAATTGCCGGTATTAGTGAAATTGGGCATCTCCAAATCATTTTCGGTATATGGTGGTGTAAACATAGTTTACAGCAAATTAACCGGGGTGACGGAGCATACGTTGAGTGTAAATAATATATACGTAAGTAGAGATTCTACCGTATTTACATACCCGGGACAAGCTATACCACGCCCTCCGGTAAGCTCTGTAATCACATATAAAGGCACAGATATATCGAACTACACAGGCCCGCAATACCCTACCCCTACAGACGGGCTGATCCGTGTTGGATACATGGTCGGGTTCAGCTATGAGTATAGTAAAAGATGGCTGTTTGACGCCCTGATACAGCAGGCTAATGTAAATGCCAATACACAGGCTGGGTATAATATTAATTCCACGCTTTCCGCTCCTTATGTGCGTTTTACATTGGGGTATAAGATATTAGAGTGATAAGCGCCTCACCCAGGTGTGCCACGCTTCCAGAGTGTGGCACATCTACCCCTTAAAAAACAACCTTAGCGAAGCAGATTTGTTTTTTATGAAAACAGGGTACTATTAGTTCCCGCGCGGCTACTTGTTTTCCATAGCGGGGCAGCCAGTCGGGATAGTCGTTGCCCTCGGCGGTAAAAGAGTGAATATCCATCTTGCCATCAGCCGACAGCGCAGCTAACTGTATGCGCGAATGGGCTACATTGAAATCGTTGAATAAAAACGCCAGCGTTCCCCCGGTATTCAGCAAGGCGTAAGAAGAAAAAACGCCGCCGTCCTCCTGCGAATACTGCTGCTTGGGTATGATAGAATTCCAGTCGCGCACACCGTCTTTATTGTAAGAAATGGCCATAATATCATCGTAATGGTATTCCCGCACGGTAGTGGTCATATACGGGCTATAATACGAATAATAACCGAGGCCGGGTGTATAATTGCTGCGCGTGGTAACAAACTCCACTTCCGATACCAGCACAAAACCGCCGTCATTCTTCACGATCAGTTGTTTCACCTGGTAATTATCAAAGGCATGGTTGCGGTGCCGCGCGCCTGCCGCCAGGATCAGCTTTTCATCAAACGGTATCAGTTTATTGCTTATAAAGGTTCCGGCAGCAATATCGTATGCGGCATAGATGATACCATTATAACTCCCATTTTTTTTATCGGAATAAAACCCGCCGAAATACAAGCGCCTGTTCACATTATCAACCTTCATATACCCGCTTATTGCAAATTTATCATCCAGCGGCAATTCCTTAGCGTCAAATTTATTAGCTCCCGGGGCAAGGGATAGTACCAGGTATTGGTCGGCATAATTCAGATTGCCGGTGGTATTGTAGGCGGCCATATACACCACCCCGTCGTTGCCCAGATTCAGTTCGCCGTGCTGTACCCTGTTATCCATTCTGAAACTGGCACGGCTGCGCTTGACAATGGTCAGATTATCGTCAAGCCATTTGCCGTCAAATTCTACTTCATTGCCCTTATCGCTGGCACTGTAAATGAGTATATTCTTTTTATTCTCCGATACGGCTGAAGAAAAATAGGTGCGTGTGGCGCCGAAAATGCCGGTTTTTGTTTCTCCCAGTTGCACCGGTTTGCCTTTCAGCCGGCCTTTTGCATCGAGTAATGCCGCGTACTGCACCACTTTATTGCTTTCCAATGCCTGGTACAGCACAATTATTTTATCGGGGTAGGAGATAAATACGGTCTGATATATCTTTTCTGGGAAAAAGTCAAGCAATACGGTAGCCACTTTGTTCATAGAGTCGTCGTAAGCATTGAGTATGGCATTGCCGGGGCTGTTGATGAAGGTATAAAGATTGCCGCCGGTCATACCCACTACGGCATAGTCATCGCCCCGGAAGTCGTACTTATCGTAAGCAGAATAAAGGACATCCTGCGCCTGCAAAGCTGCCGGGAGCAAGGATGTAAACAATAGGAACGATGACAAAATAACTTGCACAACCTGACTTGTTCTTTTCCATTTTTTCTTCGTTGAAAAACCTTTAAATAGCTCACTATTCGCAGCTTTTTCGCCTTGAAAAAAAGAAAAATAACTTCGCCAACTTGTACAACTTATTTTGTCAACGTTCCATAGCAAAAGGACGGTCTTGAAATATTTCATTCCCCAAATTTAGATGAGATACTGTAAAACAAAAGTAAATTTTATTTTGAGAAAGTAAATTCCAATCACGAGGAAGGTGTGCCACACTTTGGAAGTGTGGCACACCTGGGGTACTACAGGAACCGCTCCATCAACTCCGGCGTAGGTATCATGCACTCGTTCCGTTTTCCAAACCATTTGTAGCGGCGCCGGGAAACATAGTCATAAATAGCGTCGCGGAGGAAACGGGGTAATATCTTGCCTGAATACAGCAAGGGCCACAAACCGCCCAGCAGCCTGAAAATAGTTAATGCCGCAGCAGAGCGTACAAAGTATTGTTCTTTATAAAACAGTATCATGCTGTCGGGGGCTTTGCCGTTAAAATGCTGTATGGCCTTTTTCCCGGGTTCAGATTGCAGCGGCGCAAAGAGGAACAGCTTCTTTTTATCGTGCCGGATGATAAACTGCACAGCGCTATTGCACAGGTTGCATTCCCCATCAAAAAAAAGAACCGGGCGCTGTATGTTGTTTATAAGCAATGTAGATAGTGTGTTTTAGCCTCTCCCGGCCTCTCCGACCGCGTGCCGCCTTAGCTTTAGCGGTGGCGCAAGGAGAGGTGAGGTGGAGTAATGCGCAAGTAAGCCCCTGGCCCTAAAGGGAGATGTTTTGTAAACTTTCGTGAAAAATTAATTTGAATAAACAATTTTCCGGGCACAATTTCTTTGAAAATGACAGTAGTCGTGTTAGTTTACGTATCTCATTCGACCTCACCTCTCCTTCGGAGAGGCCGGGAGAGGTTTCTCGCACTTACCATAGAGTCCACCTTTACTTTTACTTCTATTTTTATTCTGTGGTCCAGGTCTTGCTGCGCCTGCTCATCTGCCTCACGGATACGCACCTGGGTTATAGAATCTATTTTGTACCTTATCTCTTCCTTGGTAAGCCCCTTTGGTTCCTTGCTGCAGGACGCAAACGCACAAACCGCCAGTATCAATGCCACTAATGTTCTGTTCATAATTCCGGGTGCAAAATTAACGCTAAACCAAACAACTAACAGCCACACACACTCTTTTACTGCAAAACTTTAACGCTTGCTATTGCAATTTATTGTGGCATAGCGGTTTAATTATTTTTTTGCTCGTATATCAATAAATTGTCGGAAATTTACAATAGTTATGTTGTTTACTAAGCGCGGGATATGGTTGTTGTATTTGTTGCTATTGCTGGCTGTGGGCAGGGCTGTGGCCCAAAACTCCGTAAATGACACCATAAGGTTGGGCGCGGTTATGGAAAACGGCAGGCTGGTTCCGGTTGTTTTTTTACCTGAATATACTACATCGGCTACTTATATTGACGCTGAGGAAAAGAAGCGCCGGGATAAGCTGCGCAACGATATTTATGTGGTCTATCCCTATGCCATTGCCGCCGCAGCTATCTTTAAAGAAGTAAATACCAACCTTGAAAATACGGATGGCCGCAGGGACCGTAAAAAATACCTGAAATCAATAGACAAAAAATTAGACGCGACCTTTAAAGAGCCGCTCAAAGACCTGAGCATAGACCAGGGCCATGTGCTGATAAAGCTCATAAACCGGCAAACCGGGCAAAACTGCTACAGTATAATAAAAGAACTAAAAGGTGGTTTTTCGGCAGTGCTATGGCAGTCGGTTGGGGTGTTTTTCAATAACAACCTTTCCCGCGAATATGACCCCGAAGACCGGGATAAAGAAATAGAAGCCATGGTAAAAGACCTCGAAACATCGAACAACTACCGTTACCAGCTATACCAGCAGCAGGCGTTATTAAAGAGGATTGGTAAGCCGCATTAAGGGTCTCACCCCGCCATTGCGGGGCAAAGACGCAATTCTCCTGTTATGTTTTTAAGTCCGCAGAGTGAATAACTAATGCCTCTTGACAAGGATAATTGAAGGTTTTGCGGGCTTAAAAACACCACATAGGAAACTGCGTCTTTGCGCCTCTGAGTGAAACTTTCACACCAACAAGTAAATAAACTGCAACAAAAGCAACAGGAATACCGGGATATACCGCGCCAGGAATTTCACCACCGGCAATGCCAGGAACGGCAGGCAGAACAGCAGCCAGTTATCTTCTAACTGCGTTACGATATAACAACCCACGCCAAGATAAAACAGAAAAGGCGCCAGCAACAACAGGAAGTTCTGTTTTATAAATTTCCATTCATACAGGCATATACTTATGATAAGCACAAGGCTGACCAGTTTTATGATGAGGCTGTTTTTGATGAATTTATTTATCACCGCCCATTTTGCAAAGAAGAAACCGTGATTGATGCTATACGGCAGCGCAAGAAAAACATTGTAGCCAACATGCGCCATCCATGCGGCAGGATTAGCGCGCGCATACTGCCCGGCGGTGATGTTGAGGTTTATTTCGGGATGCTGTTGTTTAAAACTGTCCACCTCTTCCCAGGTTACCGCCCATTTGTTTATTTTATGGTGAACATTGTATAGCTCGAAATAAACATTGCGCTCATTCCAGGTAGTGGCGCTTTCTATCCTTTTATCTCCGGCATAAACATGGTTTTTATCCTCCAGCATTATTTTATGATAGGCCAGGTAGCCCGGAATATGATAACAGATAAAGCACAACACAAAACCCACGCTGAAAAGAAGTGTTTTCAGCGCATTTCTGCGCCAGCCTGTTGTTTTCAGTTGATTGAAAAAAAGAAAAACAGCCAATGCCGGGAATGCAAAAACAGTAACCGGTTTTATGGCAAACCCTATGAACAATAACACCCCGGCAAGTAAAGCACGTTTGTAGTTTGCAGCCCCGGCCACAAGATTAAAGGATGCAAGCATAAAAGCGCAACTCACAAAATCGGGCAGCCCCTTCATTACCCAGCCAAAAGAAATAACGCAGAAAAAAGAAAGGCCTATATATTTTTCCGCAAAACTGACATTGGTAAAATGCCCCAAACATTTCAGGAACAGCCGCGTGCAAACTATAAAAAATATTGCGCTCAAAATCCTTGCAGAAACGAGAAAACTGATGAAGAATATCTTTGAAAAGATAAAGACCAACGATAAGTACAAAAATGAGGTTCCCTGGGCTAATGAATTATATGCCCCATACTTTACGAGGTAGTTTATCTCATCGGTATAAAATGGTTCATCGCCACTGGGCGTGGCAGAAAATGGAAAATGAAAATAACGGCAAACAATAACAAACACAATGATAAACCATGAAAAGCAGGGTATGATTTTTTCATTAAACTTACCGGTATTTGTAAAATGAAATCTCCGCATCTTTTGCAAAAATATTTTTTTTAATTTGCCCCGGCCTTCAGGCCGGGGAACGATAAATAACAGGTTGGCTTTAGCCGAAATACACAACATGAGTAATACCCTGCACAAGTAATTTTGGCTAAAGCCAACAAACATTTACTCATACCCCGAACTAAAGTTCGGGACTATTAACCCTTTCCTTATTCTACGTTCTACCTTTGCGAACTTAACTTTTTATAACTTACTTATCATCTAATAATTAAATTTTGCGTCTTAGCGCCATTGCGAGAAACTCCTTATCATAGTCCTTTTTGTAACACCTCTATTACTTTTTCCGGCTCCAATTCATAATACATGGGCAGCCTTAGCAGGCAATCAGAATACCTGTCTGTCTGTGGCAGTTCCCGGCCATCATGCTTTGAAGCATAGTAAGGGCTTTTATGCAGGCTAAGGTAATGAAATACCGAAAGTATATCGTTGGCTTTCAGTAAGCCGATTATCTCATTTCTCAATGTCATATCTTTGCACACAATGTAAAACATATGGGCGTTGTTGGTGGCATAGGCTGGTATAAAAGGCAAGGTAAATAATCCCCTTTCCTCAAATGGTTTCAATGCCACATAGTAAGTATGCCATATCTCCTTGCGCTTCCGCTGTATTTCATTTAAGTGTTCTAATTGGGCATACAAAAAAGCTGCAATAATATCTGATGGTAAAAAAGAACTGCCAATATCCACCCAGCCATATTTATCTATCTCGCCCCTGAAAAACTTACTCCTGTTCGTACCCTTTTCCCTTATTATTTCGGCTCTTTCCACAAACCGGTCGTCATTTATCACGATCATACCACCCTCCCCTGCCATTATGTTCTTTGTTTCATGGAAAGAAAAAGCGGCGAGATGCCCTATAGACCCCAGGGGCCGTTTTATACCATCCTTGCCGGTGTAATAGCTGTCTATTGCCTGCGCAGCATCTTCTATCACATAGAGGTTGTACTTATTTGCCAGCGCCATTATTTTATCCATATCACAAGCAATACCGGCATAGTGAACGGGTACTATGGCTTTGGTGCGCGGGGTTATCAATGGCTCTATCAGATCTTCATCAATTCCGGGATGTTCTTTATGGCTGTCGCAAAATACAATTTTTGCGCCCCGCAGCACAAAGGCGTTTGATGTGGATACAAAGGTATAAGCCGGCATTATCACCTCATCGCCCGGCTGTATGTCAATCAATAGCGCTGCCATCTCCAGCGCATCGGTGCAGGATGTGGTGAGCAGGCATTTTTTAAACCCATAGCGTTCTTCAAAAAACCGGTGACAACGTTTGGTAAATAGCCCATCACCCGATATTTTACCAGACAGCACAGCCTCGTATATATAATCGTTCTCCTTTCCGGTAAGGTATGGTTTATTAAATGGGATCATAAACTTTGTTTTTTATTCAAATGAATGGTCACAAAGGCTTCGTTGAGTATAAAGCCTTCTTTATTCCATACCTTCTGCACCGCAAAATTCTGTATTTGTGTAGATACTTTTAGTAAAGGTATATTCATACCGCTGAAATGTTTTTTTACATACCGTATCAAATCCGTATAAATACCCCTTCCCTCATAGCCCGGCAACACGCCATTCAAAATTATTTCCGCACTATTATCATTATAGCTACAGGTAATGAAGGCTACCGGGACATTATCCACATAAGCAAGAACCGGGAAGCTGCCGGGGGCGTCAATAGCGTTTATGGCCCATTCTGTATAACCCTCTGTGATTTTCTGTTTATCAAGAACAGGATTTGAAAAATAATGGTTGGTATAGTTGTTGAAAATTTTGGGTACTAATTGTTCAAATACACTTTTATGTTCGCTACTGGCAGATACAAAAACAAGTCCTTCATTTCTTATAGGATTATGTACGGTAGTATCCAGCCCCACATGGTAATAAACTAAAGTATCGGCGTTTATTATTTCTTTATTAAGGCTGTTTAGCTGGTGCATTTTATGCTGCTCTGCCACAGGTATCCGCACAATCAATACATCGGGGTCATTATGTTCATAGAACTTTTCTAACGTAGCAATTTCCAGAACGTCCATATTCCCCCTGAAAATTTCCTTGCCAAATCTCCTTGATTCTATTTCGGAATATTTGAAGTTATTCATGAATGTTCTCCTCCTTATCAATAATATAAATGGGTCGGTTCTTTATTCCTTCAAATGTCTTGCCCACATAAAGCCCTATAATGCCCAAAATAAAAATGATAAGGCCGGATAAAAACCAGATGGAAATAATAAGGCTGGTAAAGCCCGATACGGTAATGATACCCACATAGTACGCTATGAGATTGTATATGGAATAAAGTACCGATAAAAAGGAAATGAGCAGCCCAAGTTTCACAGCGAGTTTTAAAGGCTTCTGGGAATAAGAAATGGCAATATCCAGCCCGAAGTCAATGAGCTTGCTCCAATTGTAAGAGGTTTCTCCTTCAAATCTTTTACCATGTTCCACATCAACCGACGACCTGTTAAACCCCACCCAGCGCGCCATTGCCGAAAACGACCGCATCGGCTCCCGCAGCGAGTTGACCGCATTAATTGTTTTACGGCTATATATCCCGAAATTAGCAATAGTGCCATCCTGCTTAATTCCAGAGAGGTAGCTGAATGCCACATAAAACAACCGGGAAGTTATTTTTTTAAAGAAACCATCCTGGCGTTGCGTTCTGCGGGCAAATACAATATCGTATCCTTTCTGCGCTTCGGCATACAGTTTGGGTATCTCTTCGGGCCTGTCCTGCAGGTCGCAATCCATCACGATCACCCATACACCCTTAGCATTATCAAGGCCTGCGGTAATAGCATGGTGCTGCCCGAAATTTTTACTTAGTTTAATCCCCTTTACGTGGCTGTTTTTTTTACAGTTCTCCGCTATTTTGCCCCACGAATTATCCGGGCCGCAGTCCTCCACCAGTATTATTTCATAGTCGTTGGTGATCTTTGATAGCTCATTGGTAAGGCGTTTCACTAATTCATCCACGATCGCCTCAGCCTTATAAACCGGGCTAACCACAGAGATATGTATGTTTTTATCAGCCGGTTCCATGCTATCTAACAGGGGTAAATAAAGTAAGTTTCTGTAAAAATAATACAATAACGTGAGGAAGAGAAGAAGGCAATTAAAATCTAAAATAATGTGGGGATGTCATTTGATTTATTTCTTTTTTTTCTTCTAATCAAAATTAAAACATATGATTTATTATACGTTTTCGAGCGTAACCCAACATAGCCGTTTTTAAAAAAAGAAAAACGTTTTTCTGTAGTCAATTTTAAATTTGTGATAATAGAATTTGCATCAGTTTTTCTATATTTATTTACATGTTCGGTTATAGAACTTATATGACATGGTTCATCTAAATCTCGAAGAAACTCTTCAACAATATCTCTGATTGTGCCACCTTTCATATTCTCGAAAGTTTGTTCCCATTTCTTCAATCCATAAGTACTTGTTCTTCCAAAATAAATAAAAATGTCCTTTTCTTGCCTCATTGCGGCACTTAACCCATTTTCCGTAGTTTTAAACTCTGGTTTTGTTTTTTTTATTTCAGAAATAATGTTTGACAAATGAGTTGGTTTGCCAATATGCTCCAGAGCAAGAATAGCATATTCATATACCAGCAACGGTGTGTTACGTGCTATACAAATCTTACCATCTTTAGAAATAATATTAAATTCATCCCACAGTATAATTTCAATTATTCTTTCAACATGCTTCGATATTTCACCTTCAATTAAATTGCTTATGGTTAGTTCGTAATCTTTTTCACGGCGACTACAAACTATATCCAAAATTATTTCAAAAAAATTTATTACTTGACTTTTAGAAATAATATCTTTCCGAATAAGGTAACTACCATTTATTCTTTTGTGCAAAGCGTATTCTTGATAGGAATAAATTTCAGTTGGGCGTTTGATTCTATCATTTAATGAAATCGAAAAATAAATGTCATGAAAAATTATCGCCAAAATATAAGACGCAAATATATTTCCTACAGTTTCTATTTCTGAAAAAATGCTGCTTTCTTTAAAATCATTAGGTAAACAAAAAATATCAGAGCCTTTTAGTAACATTGGATATTCTGAATGAGAAAGTAAAGAATTAAAAATATTACATGAATCCTCAATTTTTTGCAATGCTTTCTCTCTTTTTTGTCTCACCCGCTCATTGGTAATACCAAACTTCTTTCCAATCTCTTTAAGAGTATTTTTTTTATCAAATAATTTGAAATGATTTTGGATAATATCCACTTCTACCTCATCTAAATTAAAAAGTATATCAAGGTGCATAGCCGAGAATAAAATGATAGGAAATTTATTTTGAGCGTATGATTCTAATAAAGAACTATCGGTTATAACAATTCCGGTAATCTTCTTTAGGTCTTGGCTTATTAGTTCCAACGGAGAAAATTCTTCTTTCGCTATTATGTAAAATAACTCTTTGGCTTTATCAATAAAGAGCGCAATCTCTGATTCAGTTTTAGTTCCAACGTTTTTTAGTTTATCAATTTTAAAAACTTTATTGATAAACTCATCCTTAACAATGTTGTTCCATATAGGCTTTTTCTTAAAATAATTGCGAAAGGCATTTTTTGCTCTAACTGATAATTTATCAAACTCATCCTCAACTGCTGATTCAAATTTTATTGGGTTTGAAATCTCAAAAAATGTATCAATGGAAAATTCAGTTTCGATAGGATAAAAAGGTAAAAATTGTTCGTGAATAGCCAATAATTCTTTATTGCTTTTCCTGCCACAATTCTTTATACTTAAAAAGTCTTCATTTTTTTGTAAATATGTATGCAAATCTCGAATGGTTATAATTCCGACTTCATCACAAACATGATATGACCTGACAGATATATCAGCCGATTCACGCAGTTCTATTATTAAGGTATCTATGTTATTCATATACATTATTTTTATATTTTATGCAATTGAAATAGAATCTCACCAAAAATACATAATCCGTATTTACAAAAATAAGATTTCAGAATAAAAACTCTTTTAGTATCTTTCAGAAAAGTTGAAAATTTTGAGAGCGCAAGAACAATAAATTCTTTTATGACCAGATGTAATGAAACAGTTGGCAAAAGGTCTAAAACTGCCGCTAAAAAACTATCTGCAATGACGGAAGAAGAACGGCAAATACTGTTGATGCAGCCGGATGAAAAAAGATTTTTTCTTGAATACAAAAAACAGCATCCCGGTGATCCGTGGGGCTATTATAAAGAGTATCAGCAAAATATTCAGAATGAATACAAGGTAAGTGGTAAGCTCCCATAACAATACTTTTTATTGCACCAACTAAAAAGCCCGATAGAAAATCTACCGGGCTTTTGCATATTTTAAAACATGATCGTTTATCCCAAATACACCTTCAAAGCATTGCTGTAACGCGCTTTTTGCAGGCGTTTTATGGCGCGTTCTTTTATCTGGCGGATACGTTCCTTTGTAAGGTCGTATTTCTCACCTATTTCTTCTATGCTTGGGCCATTGTCGCCTTCCAAGCCGAAGTAGGCGGCCAGTATTTCCGCTTCGCGTATGCTCAGTGACTTTAAAATACGGCGTATTTCATTGCGCAGTGAGTCTTTCATCACATCGTCATCGGTATCGCTGCTGCCGGGGAGCAGGTCGCCCATAGCCACATCTTCGGCTTCATGCACAGGTGCATCAAGCGAGGTGTGGCGGGTATTGCTGGTGAAGATGTTCGTAACTTCCGTTTCGCTCATGTCCAGTATGTCAGCCAGTTCTTCGGTCGAAGGTTCGCGCTCATTTTCCTGCTCAAAAGCTATAAACGCTTTATTGGCCTTATTGTAAGTGCCTATCTTGTTTTGCGGCAGGCGCACCAAGCGGCCTTGCTCCGCCAGCGCCTGTAATATAGACTGCCGGATCCACCATACCGCGTAGGATATGAATTTAAAACCCTTAGTCTCATCAAAACGCTGCGCGGCCTTGATAAGTCCTAAATTACCTTCGTTGATAAGGTCGCTCAGGGACAGGCCCTGGTGCTGGTATTGCTTGGCCACGGAAACTACGAAACGGAGATTCGATTTCACCAGTTTTTCCAGCGCGCGCTGGTCACCCATGTGTATTTTCTGGGCGAGGGTGGTTTCTTCCTCGGGCGTTATCATCGAAATCTTGCTTATTTCCTGCAAGTATTTTTCAACGGCCTGGGAATCTCTGTTCGTGATCTGGGTGGCAATCTTTAACTGCCTCATAAATATTCCTTTTGTTTACTACTTTTGTTTTACTTTATACTAAAGACGGAATTTTACCGGAAAAAGTTAGCGTTGTCCAATAAATGTTCCTACATATAACTGCACAAAATACGTTCCACGTTTCATTAAATTCATTAACAAATTGTAACCTGTTTGTAAATTATTGCCGAGATTCGCTGTGGTACTTGTTTTTAAGGGTTATGATTTTTACCTATAAGCCTATAAACAAACTCATTTGTGAACTAAAACACTTAAATGCGGTGCAAAATTATACCAATATGCCAAAAATGCTACCTTTGCGCCACATTTTCATACCAACTTTAACAAAACATGGAAAAAGATCTGTACCAGCACCCCGATTATTACCTTGTAGATGAACTTTTGACTGATGAGCAGAAACTGATCCGGGATACCGTAAGGTCGTATGTTAAAAAAGAAATTTCCCCTATAATAGAAGAATATGCCCAAAAAGCAGAATTCCCTACCCAAATAATCAAGGGATTGGGAGACCTGGGGTGTTTTGGCCCGTTTATTCCACAAAAATACGGCGGCGCGGGGCTTGATTATATTTCTTATGGTATAATGATGCAGGAACTGGAGCGCGGCGATTCGGGGGTACGCTCTACTGCTTCTGTGCAAGGGTCGCTGGTTATGTTCCCGATCTATAAATTCGGGAGTGAAGAACAAAAACAAAAGTACCTGCCAAAATTGGCCACCGGCGAATGGATGGGCTGTTTCGGGCTTACAGAGCCGGATCACGGCTCAAACCCTGCCGGTATGTTGAGTAATTACAAAGACGCAGGCGACTATGTGATCCTTAATGGCTCCAAGATGTGGATCTCAAATGCGCCCTTTGCTGATATTGCTGTGGTTTGGGCTAAGGATGAACAGGGAGAAATACACGGTATGGTGGTGGAACGTGGCATGGAAGGTTTTTCCACGCCCGAAACTCACGGTAAGTGGTCGCTTCGGGCATCTGCAACGGGCGAACTTGTATTTGATAATGTAAAGGTTCCTAAAGAAAATATTTTCCCCGGCGTAAAGGGTTTAAAAGGGCCGCTCACCTGCCTTTCGAGCGCACGGTATGGAATTGCCTGGGGCGCTCTTGGTTGCGCTATGGATTGCTATGATACAGCATTGCGTTATGCACAGCAAAGAGTACAATTTGGCAGGCCCATTGCCGGCTTCCAGCTTACCCAAAAGAAACTGGCGGAGATGATAACGGAGATCACAAAAAGCCAGTTGCTCAACTGGCGGCTGGGGGTGCTGCGCAATGAGAACCGCGCTACCACGGCCCAAATATCTATGGCAAAGCGCAATAGCTGCGATATAGCCCTGAAAGTATCGCGCGAGGCCCGGCAGATACTCGGCGGCATGGGCATAACCGGCGAGTTCAGCATTATGCGCCACATGATGAACCTGGAATCGGTAGTTACTTACGAAGGGACACACGATATTCACCTGCTGATAACCGGTATGGATATAACGGGGCTGAATGCGTTTAATTGATACCAAACCCCTCCCGCAAAAAGGCGGGACCTTGTTCCGGGGCTTCCCCATTTGGTTGGTCAAAATGAAGTGATACCAAATAAACTTTAAACTTACCTTTCTCCCATAGGCTTCTTTGAGGACTATAGTATGTAACGATGCTGAAAGCATCGAACGTTTATAGTAGCACAGAAAAAGTGTAGCCGATGCCGAAGGTATCGTACTATACCAAATGAGGGTACGGGTATCTAAACATGGTATAGTACGATAACCTTCGGCATCGGTGTTTTAAAAATATTGTTTCTATAAACGTTCAATCCCTTCGGGATTGCAGGCGTTAACTTAAAAAGATAAAACTAATTGTGCTATCAATGTTGAATAAGTACAAAGCCTTATGTTTGCAGCTATGAAACCAAAGGTCATTACTAAAAAAATAGCGGTTAAAAACAAGGCTTTCATTGAGGCTATTAAATCTTCCGTTAGTAAAAGGGATGAAATTCATCAGGCAATCATAGAAGAAGCAAAAAAAAGCGGCCATTATTCAAGACACCATTTACCCATCTTATTGACTTTAACAGGGCATCTGTTGACTGGGTGAAACGGCAACTAAAACCGGACTTTGAAACTCAGGAAACGGCGATTTACCAAAGAGAATACCCACCTGAAGTTTCAGACCTCCGCAATTCAAAAAAGACCCCGGAAAACCTGCCAAAGTATTACCAGGTATTTGAAGACCGCATCGGATTTATACCCGACCTGTCTATATTAGATATGTTGTTTTCGGAAGGGCCGGAGGCTAAAAAATTTATAACGAAAAAATAATTTTAATTTTTCTTGACTAATCATTACCATTAATTGCTAAAACTTCTATTTTTACCTGCTAAAATTAATTAATGATGAGTCAATATTTCTCAAAAGGAGCATTAAATAAAGGATTTTTCCTGCTTTCGTCACAGGTTTTGGTTTTTATTTTGCTGGCTAATATGCTGGCCTCATGCGGTAATTCTGCTCCTAAACAGAGTGTTTCTGTTGATTCATTTAATGCGACAAAGGATAACCTGAATGCCCAGCTTAGCGCGGCGCACATGGAGATTGACGGCCTGACGTCAAAGAATGTTGCCCTTGATACGCAGGTCATGCACTTAGACAGCGAGATCCATAAAAAAGACCAGGAGATCGGTGTGCTGAAAGGCAGGATCGTTTATCTTGAAAAAAACAACAAGAATCTTTCCGGTACACTTAGTAAGTCTGTTGATAACCTGAAAAGCCAGAATAACCAACTGTTGAGCCAGAAGGATTCCCTGCTTGCCAGGTATAATAACGTTAAAGAACTTGGCTCCATTTTACATGCTTCCAACATCAGGCTTGTGGCAGTACATCGTAAACATAATGGCCTTGAAAAAAGTACGAACAGCGCCTGGCGGGCCGATATTCTGCGTGTGTATTTTGATATTGACAGGAACCGCATTGCCGAAGACGGCGCTAAAAAACTGTACATAGTAATTAAGGATCCCGATGGCAACCTTTTAAGCAATCCCGATTATGGTTCGGGTGTTACTACCAACTATAAAGGCGCCCTGGTGAATTACAGCTTATTATTGAAAGTGCCATTGAAGCAAAATGAATCGGTATATGACGTAACCACCGACTGGGAACAAAATGAGCCGTATAAGT
>Ga0206818_1105_pt1 | contig 19858 bp, 16 predicted proteins | sample Alteio_BWOrgCont_86_FD_152881 | JGI IMG/M metagenome (GOLD analysis project Ga0206818, IMG submission 152881) | Enriched cells from forest soil in Barre Woods Harvard Forest LTER site, Petersham, Massachusetts, United States -... | ecosystem: Environmental > Terrestrial > Soil > Temperate forest >...
AGCTGCATTCCGGAGATTATCAGCGAGGCAGGGCTGCTCATTGACCCCAACAGCACTTCTGAAATGGCCAATGCCGTCAGGAAAGTCCTTCAGGACCCGGTTTTGAAGAAAGGGTTCATTGATAAAGGCCTAAAGCGTGCCCGGGATTTTGAAACTGAAAAGATCGCCCAAGAAATGTATGGTTTTTTAAAAACACTTGAAAGCCCTTTTGATGGCATGCGGCAAAGACCATTGGTCCCAAATAAAGGTGATGCCCTCAGGAATGACCACATTGCTGACCTTTTTGCCAAAATCGACGGGAATTTTCCTGGTGGAAAATAAAACACAGCTGTCTGCATTGTCCTGCACGCTAAAATAATGCAAAAAATTGGCCAAAGCCCGGCCAATGCCTGTATAAACGCCGTCCTGGATCTCCCGCGCATCAATACCTAAACGCAACTCTCCTCCTTTTTATTTTCCTACCGCCAATCGAAAAGCCAAATTCCTGGGCAAACCCGCTTCAAGGATCTTTCTTTGGGCCTCATGGATATTATAGGGCACGCGCCTTAATTCAATGGTTTGCAACCCGGTGTCATAAATGCAAAAACCGGCCATTGGGTTACCGTCCCTGGGCTGGCCCACACTGCCTGCATTAACTATATATTTGTATCGAGGCTGTATTTCCACGGTCGAGTTGTCCAAATAATAAGATTTCCCGTCCGCCTGGACAAACACCCCCGGCACATGCGTATGTCCTATAAAACAAACCGGAACATCCATCAAGGCGAAACTTTCCATTGCTTTTGACACATCGGTCATATACCTGAATTCTTGCGGCTGATATAATGACGCATGCACTAAGATCAAATCCTTATTTTTAACAGATAATTCCAGCGCGTTAAGATAAGCAATGTCCTCCATGGAAATCTGACTGCGCGTCCATTCCACGGCAGCCCTGCCGTCATCGGTGAAATGTGAAAAATCCAACCTGCCGCCGACAGCCCAGTCATGGTTCCCTGCCACGGCCATGGCTTTAAATTGACGGATGATCGCCAAACACTCCTTAGGATTGGCCCCATAGCCCACGATGTCGCCGGCGCATAACAAGGCCTGCACCTGGGCCAGGCTGCATTCTCGAAGCACTGCCCGCAGGCCTTCCAAATTTCCATGGATATCTGAAATAATCGCGTAACGCATAATCAATTCTGAATTGGACCACCGATTAAAACATTCGGGGGTGACATACGTATTAATTGAAAATATAATTCCTGGGTTTCTTGGGCGTTATGTTTGACATCAAAATACTGTTGGGCCCTCAATCTTGCGGCCTTGCCCAATGCCGTTCTTTTTTCATCATCCCGAAGTAAAGAAAGCACGGCGTTAACAAAGGCATTTTGATCAAAGGGTGCCACCAATATCCCGCTTTGATCGTTTTCAATTAATTCCGGATTACCGCCGTCATTCATGGCAACAATGGCGCAGTTCATGCCCATCGCTTCCAATACCGAACGGCTGCAGGCATCCTGGGAAGTCACATGGCAAGACAGGTCAAAGATCGCCATCCACGGCCGCACATCGTCCTGCCTGCCCATAAAAAACAATGATCCCTGGAGCCCAAGCTTAAGCGCTTTGGCTTTTAATTCCTTCAGCCGGCCTTTTGATGCTTCTTCAAACTCTCCCCCCACGACAAAAAAAGAAACATCAGGCTCTTGGGCCTTTATCAGTGCTGCCGCTTCAATAAAATATTCCACCCTGCGTCGGGAAGTCAAATTGGTGACAATGCCGGCTATCCGTTTATGTTCACAACCATATTTTTTCTTTAATTCCGTATTGGCTGCCATGGGCGAAAATTTATCCAAATCCACCCCGTTTAAAATGACTTTGACTTTTACAGGCAATTCACCAAAGCGCCTGGCCACCGCCTGAGAATTACAAATGACCGCATGCGGTAAAAATAAGAACATTTTTGTGATATCCGCCTCACCTTTCATCAGGATATTACGTTCATGCCAGATCACCGGGACATTCATCCATCGGCCGATGATCGAAGCCAGGATATTATTACGCGCCGTGTGGGAATGGACCAGATGAATGCGCTCCTGAAGCATAATTCTCCTTAAAAAACCGAGAGTCCGGCCTATGGCAAAAATATTCCAGGGACGCAGTTGGGGGAAAGGACAAACAATGACTTTAACCCCTAATTGAGCGGCCTCACGGGAAAAATCCCCTGCAGAAGGCACGACCAGCAACGGAAAAAAAGACCCCCTGTCCAGGTTCTCCCACAAACCCAAAAGGCTCTGCTCACCGCCGCTGATCTCGGATTTATTATGAAGATATAAAATATTGTATTTAGGCATTCTTTTTCAGGCACTCCTGATATAAATTATCGATACGCATAACCATCAATGGGGCTTCAAACTGTTCTTTAAATTTCCTTGTTCCCTCCCGCGCGTATTCACGGCGTTTATCGGTATTAATCATTAACTCTTCAATGGCTTGGGCGAGCAAACCCGGATCATTGGGATTGACCAACCTACCATTTTTGTGGTCATCTATAAGTTCCGGTACGCCTCCAATCCTGCTTGCTATAACAGGCAATTGGACGCTCATCGCCTCTAACACAGATATGGGCAGGCCTTCACGCCGGATAGACGCCAGGACAAAAATATCACTGGCTGCCAATAACCGGGGAACATCCGTGCTTGCTCCCCAAAAAACAACCCTGGGATCCAAATTCAATTGCCGGGCCAGCTGTTTTAGCTCATTGTCCATCGGCCCTTCACCGACGATCCAGCATTTACAATGCCTGCCGGCCTCCCCCATTAAACTTAATGCTTTGAGCAGCACCTTATGCCCTTTATTCTCAAACAAGGAGGCCACTGTGATGATAATGATCTCATCTTCAGGCACATGGAATTCCTGACGGGCTTCCTGCCTGGAGGGATGATTGACGCTTGTAATCCCGTTGTAAATGACCTCGACCCTGGATGCGGCGATCTTTTCATGGTTAACGACAAAATCCTTCACATTATTGGAAACACAAATGATTTTATGGGTCATCAGGCCCAGCACGCGTTCAATAAATAAATTTTGGGGAGTATAATGCCAATACGTGCTGTGGACGTGGTTAATGCATACCGGCACACCCGCGATCTTAGCGGCTATACGGCCGATGGTTGAGGCAAAATAAACATGCGTATGGACAATATCCGGCCTGGCTTGCCTGAAAGCCCGGGCCAATCTTAAAATATTCAAAGGATTGTGATAGGTGGCAATATTGAAAATACGGACAGGGATTTTCTTTTGCCGGGCAAGTTCAACCAATCCGCCGCCCTGATTGACGCACCAGATCTCCACATCATATTTTTCCCGGTCCAGGCCGCAGGCGATCTCCAGGGCGACCCTTTCGAGCCCGCCGCTGATATCAAACCATTCCACTAAATGCAAGACCTTGCGTTTACCTACCATGCTCATATTTTTATCCGTTTTAAAAAACGATAAAAGCCCCTGGCCGTATCAAAGGCCTTATTGTATGTTTTGTTATACTTATAACTTTTATAAACATCCTTTGAAAATCCCGCTTTAAATTGCTTGGCACCCAGCAGTTGAGGCTCATCTGAATAGCCCCCCAGATCGAAAAAAACCTTGCCTGCCTTTTTGGCATGGCAGATGGCTTCCCAAACTAAGAGTTTATTCCCATAACCTATATATTTACCCTGATCTTTATCAACTTCCAAACGCCTTGATACCGATATGACCTGGCGCATATTCTTATCATCTTCGAGATATAATTGCCCGCCCTGCATTTTGTCGTCGATAAAAGATACAAACAATACCCCATGGCGTTTCATTTCCTCCATGGGGACTTGAAAACGGTGCAGCTCCTTACTTTCGCGGAAACGGCGGTTTAATTCCATAAACTCTTCATAATCCTGGTTGACCCTGACCTTCACCCCGTTTTGCCGCGCCCTTGTTATCTGGTGCCTGGTGGTTTGGTCGAGCTGTTCCCAAATCACATTTAAATCCCGGTTTAGATCAATGCCGAACGTATTTGATTCAGCCATTTGAAATCCCGGCAATGAAGAGGCCTGACTGCAAAAATGAAAAGTAACATGATCATAGCCTTTGACATCAAAAGGCCCTGGGGAAAACCAGATCTCTTTCTTCTTAAAGCACAGGATTTTTCTGTCGATTTCGATCATTTATATCTTTTTAGCCACCACCACCAGGTTTTTGTCCAAATTCTCGGGGACCGTATAATCCTGGATGTAAAAACAAAACCTCAAGGCCGCGTGAAGCATCTTCACTAATATCCTGCGAAAAAAAGTGCGCAAAGACCTCAACGGTATTTTGCGCGGGCCCAAAATCCGTATATCTTTAAATCCGGCAGTGGCCAAGGCCTGCTCAAGGCTTTTGGAGGTAAATCCATTTTCATGGGTCAGGTCATTGTACCGGGCATCCAGGCCAAAGGGATTGCTCATATTAGGGACCCGCAGGACCAAGGTGCCGTTATTCTTTAAGGCCTGAAGGCTTAAATCCAAAAATTTAAAAATCTCCTCCTTGGGGACATGCTCAAGCACATCATGGGCGGTAATGAGATCATAACGTCCCTGTTTGTCTTTTAAGAAATCCATCCCGTCCACTGTTTCCACACGGTCGGTGATATGCTGCCGGCAATACTCCACTTGTTGAGCGCTGATATCCACGCCATAAAAATGGCGGTAGCCTTTATGCTTTAAGTGATACAAAAAATCCCCGGCCCCGCAGCCAAAATCCAAAATCACGGCCTCAGTATCTGCAGGCATAATACCTTCATAATCGATGCTAAAAGCCTCGGATGCCATTTGAAATTGCTTAGGGGTCAAAATATTGCCCTTTTTGTAACTGGTTTCCAAATACTCATCGAACAGTTTCTTGCGATAGTCCTGGGGCATGATTTATCCTTTTTGTAAAATTTCCAGCATCTGTCTAAAACGGTCCTGGTATGTATGACGGGCCAACACTTCCCGGCAGCCCTGATAAGCAATAAGCTTACGTTCTTCTTCATGGCCCAAATAATAGGCTGCTTTTTCCCTCAGATCATCGGCATCGTCGAAAAAAACCAAATGGTATTTGTCTTTGAATAAAACAGCCGCATCTTTTTGCCGGTCGCATAACACAAAAGACCCGCAGGCCATGGCCTCAAATAATTTGGGGCTTGCCTGATGGCAGGGGACCTTATCATCCTGATAATGGACAACAATATTGATTTTAGAAGCATTGTAAATCCTGACCCATTGGTCATAATTCATTTTGATATTGACTGCTTTTTTCTTCAGCAAGGAATTTTCCGGCAATTGCTGCCAATAGGGCCCCCATATGCCGATATCAAGATCTGCAACAGCCTCCAGGAGTTTGCCCCGGTTGGGATAATAGGAGCCGATAAAAACAAGATCATGGCCGTATTGCTTTTGCTCTGCCGGGCCCAAAGTGACCTGCTTATGATAATTAGGATCACAGCCAAAAGGGACCAGGGTGACATTTTTAAACCCACGGGCATGGAAAATATCAGCGGCCTCAGAACCGGCGCAAAACAATTGGTCATAAAAGGGTGCCGCCTCCAAAATGTTTTTAAAATCAATGGGCACGTCTGTCGTCCATAAGGCCGCCGGGACCCCCCTTTTTTTTATCTCTTGGACGGTGGCAGGCAAGACCCTCTGACCGCCGATAATAAAACAGGCATCCGGGCGTTTGTCTTTAACCAAATGGACCAGTTGGGAGTTAAGCCTCCTTAAGTCCCATTGGTGAAGAAAACTGACTTTAGACCTTATCCTTCCGGGAATTAAAAAACTGCGGTCATCAAAAGAAATTAAACGGTGACCCAGATACCCTATCGCCTCCTCACGGTAGACCATGGTATTGACAAAATTCGGATTATGATATCCCGCCATTAAAATATTCATCTTAAAGTCAAAGCCTTCATTAATTTTAGGCCCTGGTGGGCCAGGTAATCACGTTTGGATTTAAATATTTTAAATGAGTGGCTCTGCCGGGTATGGCCGGCAAAGCGTTTTTTAAATGCCTCATCACCGATGCTAAAATCAAATTCCTTAAATCCCTGTGACCCCGCATAGATCAAAAGCTCGCGCAACAGCACTTCACCCGGGGAATGTTTTGATAAAAGGGCCTCAAAGGAGGGCTTGTACCAAATAAACCGCTGGCCGTAAGTCAAGCCAAAATGAAAAGCAATGCTTGCGCCCTGAGATTGAACTGCCGTAAAATTGACCCATTGGTGCGGGCACAGCCCCCTGACAAGATTTTTATAAAACCGCTGGTTACGCTCATCCCAAAAAAGGCTTTGGTGATCTGTCTTTTTGCAGCGCTGGATATGCTGTTCAAAAAATTGTTCCAGAAAAGGCGTGATCTCTTCTGCTGTTTTCAAATGTAAAACCTCATACTCCCCTTTTTTCCGGAAATACTGGTAATGCCTTTGCAAACTTTTCTTATTAGTCAATTTTTCCACACTGTTCTTATCTGAATCAAAAATAATGACAGGACATGGGTACTTGGAATATAAAGACGCCCAAAAGCCCGCATCGGCACTTAATGAATTAATAATGCCCGCCGTTGGCGATTCCTGCGGTATATTGTCCAGCGCCATCGCGTCCCAATCGTTCTTTCTTGTGCTAAGAAATTTAAATATTTCCCTTAATACCTTTGTATTTGTCTTGTCATAGATAAAATCGCAGTAATCTGAATGTCCCGTGCCGATAAATTTAAGGATGCGCAATGCACCCTTGCGGACGATCATCAAAGGCGCAATCGCTGTTAGGCGGCCATTGTCCCTGACTTGAATTATAAAAAGCCCGGCATCCTTCCCAAATTCTTCCAGCCACGCCGCGTGCCATTGATGGGTCTGGAAAACAGTGTCTGTCCCGCCACGGGCACTCAGGGCGTTCCATTCCTGAGGGTCAATATTGCGCCAATTGTGCTCTAAAGAAAGATCCATTTTTAATTGCCCTTAAAAAACGCCCGAATCCGGACAAGCTGCGTTTAAAGCCTCCCAAATCACCGCTGTTATGGATATTCAAACGTTTTAATTCATAATGGTCTGTTTTCAAACCATTGGTCCCGATCATGGTGGTCAAAGCGCATTTATATCCTGAGGCGATCAATTGGGCTTTGACGGCATTATTGAAATCACCCTTTTGGCCATTGGGATAAGAAAAATAATCACAGGGGACCTGGGTCTTTTCTTCGATACGTCGCCTTGATTGCGCTAATTCACTTTTGATTTTCTCCTCAGGGCAATGGGCCAATATAGGATGCGAACAGGTATGGCTTCCTATAGTGACAAATCCGCTGGCCTGCATTTCCCGGATCTGTTCCCAGGACAACGGAGCGTAAATTTCATCGCCCGCGGCCATTGATAATGCCTGTTGTGCCTGCTCTTCGATGCCATCCACCGCACGCGCCGCTTCAACGGAGGGCATTGCTTTTAAAATTGATTTGACCCGCTTATCTGTTTCTTTTCTTGCCTGCATGCTGTTAAGGTCAAAATGGTGCTTTTGCCCGCCCAGATCCAGGCCTAATGATGTTTTCTCTGTTTTTGAAAAAGCATACTCAAGCCTGTCCACCCAAAGGCAGGATTTTTGGTCAATGAAATCAGTGGCAACAAAAATGCAGGCAGGCGCCTGATGCTCTTTGAGCACGGGAAAAGCAAGGCTATAATTAGACCTGTACCCGTCGTCGATGGTGATCAAAACCGGATGTCGCGGCAAAGGCTTGCCTTCAACATAAAAGGCCATTAATTGCGCCAATGAAATAATATTGTAGTTTTTCTTAAGGTAAATGAGCTGTTCTTCAAACCTTTTAATGTAAAGGTGCTTGCCATGATAATTTTCAATGCCGTCATGGCGGCTCTTATCCGTAAAACCATGATATAGAAGTATCGGGACCATCAAAAGCACCTATTTTTCAGTTGTCGAAGGGTCAAATTTCTTAAAATTCTTTGCCGGTGAAAAATATTTTATGTAAGGCAATTCTATAAGGCACCAGCCAAGGATCTTTATAAATTCCATCGGACGCAACTCAATCGCTTTCCGCAACCAGGGAAGACTTTGTACCCATGTGCCATTAATGCAATGGAGTTTCCCGAGCCGCTTTAAATGCGTGACATAAATATCCGGATATTCCGCAAACGCCTGTGCGTGCTTTTCCACCATGCGGGTGCGCCCAGGGATCAATTTGGCATAATCCGTTGAAATCTGCTCTCCGTGCATATTGATCCGCACCAAGGTCTCATCCACGTAATCAAATTCAAAATACCGGGCGATGCGAAGCCACATGTCCCAATCCTGGCAGCTCGTTAAAGATTCATCAAACAGCCCGGCCTTGTCAAAACATTCTTTCTTCACTAAAACACTGCTCACGCTGCTTAAAATGGTCCCTAATAATAAACGTTGATAAACATTCCCCCGATACCGGGGCGGGTTTATTTGCACAATTTGATGTGCCGCCTCATCATAAATCTCCGCCCCCACATAAATGAGACCTGTTTGGTTCGATGCTTCTTTGAATTTTTCCGCCTGCCTGGCTAATTTATCCGCAAACCATTCATCATCATCATCCAACAAAGCGATCAATGGTGCCTGGGCTTTTTTGATGCCTGTATTACGGGCGGCCGGGCCACCTTTGTTGACATCATGTTTAATATAATAAATACGGGCATCCGGAATGCCTTTGACCATCTCAGCCGTGCCGTCAGTCGACGCATTGTCAACCACTATGATCTCAATACCATTGAGCGTTTGATGAAGGACACTATCCAACGCCCTTTTAAGTTTTTCCCGACGATTAAAAGTTGATATGACCACGCTCACAACAGGCATCATGTTGGATGCTCCCAAAGGCCCCGGCATAGATCCGCTAAACGCCGGTTTAATTTTTTGATATCATAACGCTCTTCGACGTGCCGTCGCCCTGCCTGCCCCATCGCAGCCCATGATTCGGGGTGATGGATGAGCTGTTCCAATTTGTCCGCCATGGCCTTGCTGTCCCTTGCAGGCACGATGCAGCCGGATTGATGGTCTGACATGACTTGGGCAACACTGCCGACATCGGTTGCGACGACCGGCAAGCCTGTGGCTTGCGCTTCCATCAGTACCACGGGAAGGGCCTCAGCAATGCTTGGCAAAAAAAACAAATGCGATTCGCGTAAAATCCTGATCACTGCCTCTTGAGTTTGGGGGCCCATCAAATGCACCTTGTCTTTGATCCGTAACTTTCGGGCCATCGCCTCTAAGTCTTCCCGTTGCGGGCCGTCACCCAAAATATAATATTCAATATCCGCGCATCCCCGTTCAATGACCAATTGATGGATAGCTTCAAGGCCATAGAACAACCCTTTTTCCTTGACCAGGCGGCCGACAGTCAGTATCTTGACAGGCCCTTTAGCAGGGCGATTCCGTGCGAAGTAGGCATAACGCTCCAGATCAATGCCTACCGGATGCCCGCGGATCTTATCAACCGGCGCCCCGAATGCCACCAAATGTTCATAGTTATAATCACTGATGCTTAAATAACAGTCCCCTTGTTTAAAAAGGGGGGCATATATTTCCCCGCCGCCTTCAATGCCTCGACGGATATCGTAGCCATGGAACATTGTCACTAATTTACCCTGGACGCCCAATTCTTTCATTAACGCAGCAAAATTCCCGTTAGGCCCATAATGGCAAAGAATGATATCGATCTTTCCAATGGCCAAAAATAACATCACCTTATACAGATAATTCAGCGATAAAGCTTCTTTGCCGTATTTAAAAAAATTCAAAGAATTCAAGACCGCTTTTGGATTACGATATCCGTAACGGATAATCAATAATAAGCCCCAAAGCACACGGGCCAATTTATTGCTGACACGGTCATTGTGGTAATACGTCATTTTTAAAAGATCATATTTGCGGATATCATCGTGAAAATCCCGGTCATCCGGACGGGCCGCTGAAAAAATATCAACATTATGGCCTAGATCGATCAATCCCGTTATCTGATTAAGGATAAATGTTTCGGAAACAGTCGGGAATGCGTCAACGACAAAAACAAAATTCATGGTCTTTGCCCCTTTTGCCATATTCCTATGGAAATCAAACGCCATAATAAAATAGGGTCTTTATTAAGTAAGGCGCCGTACCCTCCCTGCACGCGCAGCCGGGGAAACGACAGGAAACACTCCTCCAGCAAAGGAGCGAAGGTTTTGGCGTTATTGCGGAAATAACGCTGATACGGAAACCGGAAACCCATTTTCTGCCGCCGCCAAATTATCTTGGGCGGAAGATGGGGCTCCATGGCTTTGCGCAAAATATATTTTGTCCAACCGTTGCGGAACAAATAGCTGATAGGCAGGGTCAAGCCAAATTCAACCAGCCTATAATCTAATAAAGGAAAGCGGTGCTCAATGGGTATCCCCATTGTAAAATGATCACTGCTGCGCATATAAAACGGGAGTAAGGCCGTCTGAAAATGGAAACGCCTTTGCTCATCAAAGGACAAGCGGGCATATTTGTCATGGTAATTTGATGCTGTCGTAGGAAAGCTCATCGAAGACCTATTAGAGCATTTCGCGTTAACGCCCAATTTATTGAATACCGACCGGAAATAATTCCCGACAGTCCCGGCAGACTTACTGACCGTTTTATAACGCCGGCAAAATTCATACCAATCAGCCCTCAAATAAGAATTAAAACCCTCTGCCTTCCACTCCTGATAGGCCTTGGGCCAAAAACTTGCTTCATACCCTGCCAAGGTCTCATCACCACCGGCACCGGTCACCACCACCTTTACCCCTTGCGACTTCATGATCCGTAACATTTGATGGTGCGTATAAGCATTGGGATTATCAAAGGGCTCTTCCATAAGATTTGAGAACGGAGCATAGTCACGGGCAAAATCATCTTCCATGTGAGTCAAAACCCGGTAATCCAAATCATATTTTTGCAGCATGGAGCGCGCGAAAGGCTCTTCGTCAGCCCCTTGTATTTTGGCGGTATAGGTTGTAATTTTATGTTTGTTCAATACCGAGGCCGCGGCCACCACCGAAGAACTGTCCAATCCCCCGCTTAATTCAAAAGCCACCTTCACATCAGCCCGCAGGCGGATATCGACGGCATTAAAGAATATGTCCCGGAATTCTTTAACGGCCCGGGGAAATGAAATATCTTTTTCCTGCAGTCTTTGGGAAGGGAAGGTCCAATATTGTTTGACGAAAGATCCGGACAGATCGGATTGAGAATGTGACAAGTAAAGTGTAGTGGCCGCAGGCACTGATTTTATTTCTGAATAGAAACTTGTTTGGGCAATGTCTTTGAAACCGGTTTGGGCAAACCCTAAAATGGCATCTTCATCAGGCGCTGCTTTATGATCATTGATATCAATCAGCGGCTCTATATAACTTGAAAAATATATTCCTTGGGGCAATTGACGATAATAAAGCGGGGCCACCCCCATTCGATCGCGTGAAAAAACGAGTAAACGGCTGCCGCGGTCATATAAAACAACTGACCAAAACCCGTTCATCTTGGGCCATAGCGCCTCCTTCCACCGGGCATAGCCTTCCACCAGGACCTCGGTATCGCACCGGGTCTTAAATACCACGCCAAGCGCGGACAATTCACTGCGCAATTCAATATAATTATAAATTTCGCCGTTAAAAACAGCGATGACAGCCCCATCCTGACTGACAAAAGGCTGATGGCCTTTCTCGCTCAAATCCAAAATAGCATAGCGCGTATGCAAAAAAGCAAGGTCGTGGCCCATGCCGCCGGTTTCGATATGCGGCAATGCCCCCAAAGACGCATGTGTATGCCCGTTCCTGTAAAGCTGATATGCGTTTTGTCCCCGTGAAATAAGGCAGATGCCCTCATCATCGGGGCCGCGCTTGCGGATCGATTGTAATAAATTCTCTATTTCCCGGTATGAAGGCTGAATGGGCGCATTTAAACAATATCCGGAAATTCCGCACATCTCAAGCTCCCCATGATCTTTTAAGCCGCCGGATTTTTTGGACCAATCCGTCAGGCCAGCTTGTCAGCGCCCACAAACGCCAGGCAGGCAGATAAAATAAGTTGCCTTTCAAAGAAAGGAGTATTTCACTCCTGGCCTCGGCAAGACGATCTTGTTTTTCATAAAGCCTCGCGGCACGGAAATAATGGCTCTTCCATGGTTTGATAAAACGCTCCTGCACGCCTTGAAGGGCTTCCTGCACCTTTTCTTCTCCGTGGACCCCTGTCAGACTTTTCTCGTGTAAACGATAATAAAAGAGAATGGTGTCCATTTTCTTCATACGGAATTTCTCCCTGACCCTTAACCAGTATTCATAATCTTCGACCAGGAAAGCTTCCTGATTAAAATCACCGACGGCCTCATACACCTTCCGCCGCCACAAGCGGCAGGGGCCTATGCAATTATCTTTATCCAAATAATCCGGGTCCTCCGTGCGTCCCACCCTCAAATAATTGCCGTTTTTATCAATGACCTGGTATTTGGTATAAACAAAATCAATGTCCGGATGGCGGTTTAATTCTGAAACCATTTGGGTAATGGCATCAGGGTCAAAATAATCATCGTCTGATGCCCAGGCCAAAAAATCTCCCGTTGAAACAGAGAACCCATGGTTAAGCGCGGCAATATGCCCCCGGTTTTTTTCAAACCGGATAAGGCGCAGGCGGTCATCCTGAAAACTATTTATTATTTCAACAGTATTGTCCGTTGAACCGTCATCGATGACAATAAGCTCAATATGGCGGTAGGTTTGGTTAAGGCAGCTTTCAATGGCCTGGCGGATATAGGTTGAGCCGTTAAATGTGGGAAAAACAATGGTGACCCTTGGGTCAAAACTTTTATTTTCTTTCATCTCCAATACTTTTTGGTAATACCCCGCTTCCAGCCCGTCGATCTTCCCCGCCTCAAAACATTCGACACTTTTTCTTGCATTTTTCTTCAAATTCGCCCTTAAGTTTTCATCGGTGCAGGCCCTTTTAAGGACTGTCCCCAAGCTTTGCGGATTTTCGTATTCCTTGACTAGAAGCCCGTTTTCTGAATCCACGATGTATTCATTCATCGGCCGTATATCGGAGGTGACAACAACGGCCCCGCAGGCCAGGGCTTCGATAAAAACGATGCCAAAACCCTCGTCACGGCTTGGTGTGCACATGCAATCACACCAGGAGTAATATTGAGGAAGCTCTTGATTAGGAACACTGTCTATAAAATAACACTGCTGTTCAACACCCTCCGCCATCATGATTTCCTGATAGGGCCCCTTCTCCCCCAAGCCCACGGCGATCACGCCATAATCTTTCCCTAAAAACTTTAATGCCTTTATTAAGGTGTCCAGGTTCTTTTCCCGGCTTTTTCTCCCGACGAAGAGTATTTTATATTTAAACGGGAACTTTTCCCCCCAGCCTCTCTGCCCTGTTTGAGGCAACGGGTGCATGACTTCAAAATCCACACGGTCCGGCAAAATCCATGCACGGTCCTGTTTTTTAAATTTTGGGGTGACCGCTTCTTTAACGACCGGGGAGACGCATAAAACAATATCAGCGTCCTTAATGGCATCATAGATACGTTCCGGCCTCCTGTCATGCACGGAAACAATGACCGGCACCCCATTGACCTTGTTCCGGCATGCCCAACGGGAGGCCCAGTTGCCGCCATAGGCCCTGACGATATCGATCTTCAGATCTTTGATCCTCTTTTTTAATTCCTTAACAGGCGTATGGACCACCCTCATGCCCAGCCATTCCCGGCGGTCTTTCTCAAAAGGGGACAATAAATAGACCTCATCAAAGAACCGGCAAGGATTGTAATAATTCCTCACCCATTGCTCATAATGCCCTTTTTTAAAATACTCTTCAATCAAATCACTGGGGATGACAGCCAATCTTTTCATGGTTGAATTCTTAAACCGCTGCTTCCGGTGTTTTTGTCCATCGGTGAGGGAGCTCAATTAATGACCTTTGAGGCTTGTCATCTTTCCATAAGACTTCCAAAGCGCCGGCTTCTTCATACAATCGGACCAGATTCATGCGGTTCTCCGTATATAAACAGACAACACATGTATACACGCCCACCGGAATGTACAAGCAATCAATGGATACTTCAAAATATCCCTGTCCCTGCAATTGGCTGACTTCAAGCCCGTCATATCCGGAATGCAAACTGAAAATATTGTCCGTGCTTGATACGATCGTGAACCTTGGATCATGGTGCCTGAAAGTAATGCCTATGCTGGGGTTTGGGACCATGTCCTTGAAAGAATAATGAAACCTGATCTTGACCGCATCCCCTGATTTGAATTGTTTTTTGACCTGACCTTCCTTGTCCAGGAAAATGACCCCCGTAATCCCTTGTGCATCGAAATTGCCGGTCGATTTCTTTTCCGACACCTTTTCTTCGTTCTTAACATCCTCCAAATACCGGCCGATCGTCTCTAAAGTATCCCCCATCTTCACCATCTTGCCTTTTTTAAGGTAGAGGGCCTTGCGGCAGATGCTCTCAACGGCATACCTGTCATGCGAGACGAAAACGACCGTACAGCCGTTCTTGAGTATATTGTTGGTGATGAATTTAAGGCATTTGTAATGAAATTTGATGTCCCCGACGGCCAGGATCTCATCTATCAATAAAATATCCGGCCTGCAATGGATGGCTATCGCAAACCCGAGCCGGACGTACATGCCGCTGGAGTAGTACTTGACCGGTGAGTCCAAAAAGTCCCCGATATCGGCAAAATCAACAATAGAATCAAAATTCCGGCCGATCTCTTTGTTGCTCATCCCCAGGATCGCGCCGTTAATGTAAATATTCTCCCTGCCGCTGAGCATGGGATGAAAACCGGCACCCACCTGGATAAGCGCTCCCATCTTACCCTTGACCGTAATGCGGCCCTTGTCCGGCATAAAAATACCGTTGAGCATTTTTAATAATGTCGTTTTCCCGGACCCATTGGGGCCGATGATGCCAAAACTGTCCCCCCGCTTTAATTCAAAAGAAACATCATCAACGGAAAAAAATTCATCCTCGCGCAATTCAGAAGCATCAGGAATAATGCCGAATGTGCTCTGCAGGATATCCAAGCCCCCATACATGATGGATTTTTTAAGGCTTTTACAGAATTTTTTGCTGACCCCTTCACACTGGACGACAATATCGCTCAAAGCGTTTTATACCCTTTCCGGGACCTTGGTTTCCGCCAAATGAAAAATACGCCATGCCATTAAAAATATAAGCAATGAGACCACTGAAGCCACCCCAAAAAGCACAGGTTGATGGATCGAACCTTCTGTCATCAGCTCTCTGGGGGCATTGATCAAAGGAGATAAAAGATTAAACTTAAGCAATAAGAAATTCTTGGCGGGGACAGGATAGAGCACCGGCGTCAGGAACATCAAAAACATCAATAATAAAGAAACAATGTTGCCGATGTCCCGCATGACACCGTTGAGCAGGGACAGCACCAATGACAGGCCGACCGTCAGGAACAGCAGCGGCAAAAGGACTATGGGGAAAAAAATGATTTTCCAGGAAGGAAAATATTTAAAAACACAAAAGAAAACGATGATGAGCCCAAATTTGATGAGAAATTCAAAAACACTTTGGGCCATGGATGCAATGACAAGGACTTCACGGGGAAAATTAATTTTAGTGACCATGTCCCCTGCCCCGACCAGGCTGTTGGCCCCGGAATTAAGTCCCGTCGCAAAAATTTGCCAGATAGACAGGCCGATGAGGGCATACAAAGGATAGGGTATGGAAGTATGTTGAATATGCAAAATACCCGCATGATTAAGGTACATGAAGGTCCCTATGGCCACAAAAGGCATGGCCAGGCACCATGCATTGCCCAAAAGCGACTGTTTATATTTGGCGGACAAATCCCTGGCAAACAAACGCCAGATGAGTTCATGGAAATCATATAATTCCCCAAACATTTCTTTCCAAATCTTAATGCCCTGTTTTAACTGTTTGTGCGGCTCATAAACACGGATATCTTCCAAGTCAAACTCCCCCTAACCCCCTCTTTGAAAAAAAGAGGGGGAATTTTTGCTCGAATTTAAAAAGAACTGGGTGTTACGCAGATAGGTCTTCTGTTCTTCAGGGCCTTTGACGGGTGCCGGTACCGCCGACTTTTCCAAATACGGGATGACCATGACCATTCCGGCCAAAAACCAATAGGGTTCCATAATGCGGATAATGATAAATGTATTGGCTGTAAGAGCATGGGCGAGCATCCCCACATGGCCCGCCAAAAAGCCAATGGCCAGCCCCTTATACAAAGGGTTCCTGGTATTCTTATATATTTTGAGGACCTGATGGAAAATCACTATTAAAAGCAAGGTAAAAGCAACAAGCCCTGCCAGTCCTGTTTCGACCAGGACCTTGATGAATTGACCGTCGACGAAACTGACCCCCGTCAAACCAAAACCCAAGAAAGGCTTGGTTTTCCATCTTTGGAACAGATCGATCCAGTCTAAAATACGCGCGGAAGGAGAAGCGCCCAGGGATACCGCCCCAATTTTAACTGTCGGGATATTTTGCTGGTATTCGGGGGTCACTGCAGAGGCCAAACGGTGCATCACAAAATCGGGCTTAAAGGCCAAAAACAATACTAAGAAAAAAGCCATGATACCGACCAAAACCGTTTTGGTGGAAAATTTGCTGAAAAATATCAGGCTCAAATACATCACGACAATGGCACCATAAGAAGCGCGCGACAGGGTGTGCGCAAAAGGGACCAGGGTGAAAACGGCCAGGAGCATTAACGCCCATTTCCATACTCCCAAATTGACCTGCGTCAATACCCCCAACAATACGCCGAGCATTAAAACCTGATACCCCCCCAGCGTATTAGGCTCCCCGCTGCCGTGCTGAAAAGGGGCGGACACGCGATCAACATGGCCGATTTGAGAAAAAGCATAAATGTCGACAATGATAAAAACAAATAAAAATATTTTTAAATAGCCCTTCATCTGTTTTTCACTTTGAATAATGCTGCTGGCTAAATAAAAAATAATGAAATATTCAATATACTTGAACATAAAAAACAGCCCCTTGGCCGGGGCCACATTTCCCGTGATCATCCCTTTGAGGGTCGCTATCGTAAAAACGATGCAATAAAGAAGGATAAACCGGTTGACCGGCATATTCCTGATGAAGGTAAGCCCGCGGGTCACGGCGATGCGCGCCAGCCATCCGAACATAAAAACAACGATGAGCAAATCCTCGATGCGTATGGTGATGTCCTGCTGCTTTGAAAAGCCTCCCAGGTCAATCTCGGGAGAAAGCAGCATGGCGACGATCAGCAGGCCCATTGCCCAGTCGCTGTGAATGAAGGCCAGGATAAATAAAAAAAAACTGATGATGATTATAAGAGGGGCATACGGATGGGTTGAAATGGCCATCCCTATGACGAGGAAAAAGAGGGCCGCACCTGCAATAAGCATTACATTCTTAAACATTTATGGATTGATCGTCCTTTGGTCCTTTATTCTGGAACTGCTTTGTCCATTTCTGGATAAAATTTTCACTTTTCTCGGGCCTCTCCCCGTAATAACGGTAACTGAAAGCGGAATAACCCACCTGCGCTTCGGTCTTGATATTGTTGAGGATGATCCCCATCAAATTGGCCCTGGCCTTGAGCAAATTGGATTTGGCCATTTTTAAGACCTCCTTGGGGGTCTGCCCTACCTTATAAATAAGGACGACGCCATCGACACGATCACAGATGGTAATGGCATCAGGAACAGCCATGACCGGGGAACAGTCAATGATGATCACTTCAAAATTTGTTTTCAACTCCCTGATCAATTGGTCAAATGCCTTGGAGTTCAAAAGCTCCGAAACATTGTCTACCGGCCGTCCGGAGGTGATAATGCTTAAATTATCTATCCCCGGGATTTGCAGCAGATCATCAACGCTCAAGCCTCCGATCAGGATGTCCACCGAAGTATTAATGGCCTGGGCCCAGGTGACATTTCCCATTAAAATATCGGATAACCCCGGTTCACGGCTTAGCCCAAAATTCTTGTAATCTGTCGGACGGCGCATATTAGAACCCAGCAGGACGGTCTTTTTGCCCATCTGGGCCATGGAAATGGCAATATTACTCACTGTTAAGGATTTTCCTTCCTGCATGTCAGAACTGGTAAAAAGGATCGCTTTGATGTTCTTTGTTTTCATTTGCTGCAATAAATTGGAACGGAGCATTTTATAACTCTCCGCGGGCCAGGACTTGGGGTTTGAAATGGTGATGAGGCGCGCCCGGTGCTGGCGCAATTTTTTGTCCGGCTCGTCAATGGCGTCCTCGGACGCGGAAAGGATGTATTCCTGGCCTATATGCGGAATGATGCCTAATATGGCCATATTAAGCTCCTGCTCCACATCATGGATGGTGCTGATGGAAGAATCGACGCTCTCCTTGATAAATGCAATGATCATGCCAAGCAATAATCCGACGGCAATGCTGACTAAATAATTGACCAGGGCATTGGGCTTGATCGGCCTCTGGGGGACTTCTGCCGGAGAAACAACCATGACCACATCATCAATGACCTTGGCCAGATTTAACCTCGCTTGATCGCGCTGCTGGATGAGCCCGTCATAAGAAGTCAGGAGCCTGTCGACATTGCGTTTTAATCCCAGGTATTCCACCTGGTTCGACGATAATGACCCTGAATCCCCGTAAAATTTATTGACGATGCGGTAAAGGACTTCTTTGCGTGTTTCCAGAAAAAGTTTCTTGACCGCCAAAGCCAGGTCACCTTCCAATTCGGGGGTCACCGGCCGGTTAAGATTGGCTTTCAGCTCGCTGACGATCTTGGCTTTGACCTCATCGATGGTCTTGTCCTGGGCTATGACCGCCGGATGCTTCTCGGTATAATCGATCAAAAGTAAAAACCGCTGGAATTCCAGCTCCAGCAGGCGGCGTTTTAACCCGACGAATATATAATTGGAGGAATCATCACCTGTCATTTTATCAAAAATATTCTTGGTTTCTCCGCTGGAAGCCGCGTCCTCGAAAGCCTTTAATTCATTATCTATCCGGATCATTTCACTTTCAAAATCAAAGGTCCCCTGGATGGTCATGCGGTCCAGGGCCTCTTTGACCTTGGGCGTCACCTCAAAGACTTTCTCATTTTCATTGAATTTTTGAAGTTGATTTTCCTGATCGGCCAATTGTTTACGGTATTCCGCCAACTGCTTGTCGATATAATCGATCAAGGCCTGGTTCTCTTTTTTCCTGCCGTTGATATTCTCTATGCCATAAACATCAGCGATAGCAGTGGCCATTAACGCCGCTTTTTTGGGGTCACTGGAACGGGTGCTGATCGTTAGGATGTCCGTGCCGTGGATCTGTTCGACAGTGACATAGTCACGGTATTTCAGGGCAAAGACATGCAGGGCTTTTTCCCGTTCTTCCGGATCAGAAGGCAGGACTTCAAGCTTCTCAGCCACTTTTTTTAAAACCGGAAGGCTGGTAATCAACTGTATGTCCGTTGATAAATTGACTGTTTCCGCTGCTTCATCCATAGGAACAGCCGCCTCACCCTGCCCTTCAGGGCTTACGGCCAGGATGGGCTGATGGCGCTCAATTTTTAACTCCAATACAGCCTGGTAAACAGGAGTTTGTAATTTAGTAAAAATGACCGTTGAGACCATGACCAGGGCAAAGATGGTCCCAATCGTCCTTTGCCGCTTGCGCATGATCCGCCAGTATTCTGAGAGTGTCAGTTCGTAATTTTCCATGATCAAAAACTTCTGGTGGCTGATGATTTAAGGATCTGGTTTCCGCCTAAAGTATAGTAATCCGCGACATAGCCGAATAATTTGCCCAAGATCGCGT
>Ga0206818_1106_pt1 | contig 19845 bp, 19 predicted proteins | sample Alteio_BWOrgCont_86_FD_152881 | JGI IMG/M metagenome (GOLD analysis project Ga0206818, IMG submission 152881) | Enriched cells from forest soil in Barre Woods Harvard Forest LTER site, Petersham, Massachusetts, United States -... | ecosystem: Environmental > Terrestrial > Soil > Temperate forest >...
AGGAAGGCAAAATGCAGGTGGAGTTGGCCCAACTGCAGTACCGGCTTCCCAGGCTTACGGGGCATGGCGAAGAAATGTCGCGTTTAGGCGGCGGCATCGGTACCTCCGGCCCCGGTGAGACCAAACTTGAAATCGACCGTCGACGCATCGGCGAGCGGATCACCAGGTTAAAAAAAGAGCTCAAAGACGTCACTCAAAGCAGGCAGGTCAAACGCAAAAAACGCCAGGACCAAAAGATACCGACCATAGCCTTGGTCGGCTATACCAATGCCGGTAAATCGACCCTGTTAAATACGTTAACAGAGTCAGAGACGCTTGTTCATGACGGGCTTTTTACGACCCTGGATTCGCTGTCCCGCCAGGCGGTTTTGCCTAATCACATGAAGGTGGTTTTTTCCGACACCGTCGGGTTCATGCACGCCTTGCCTCACGGGCTCATCGAGGCTTTCAAAGCGACTCTCGAGGAGGTCCAGGAGGCGGATTTATTATTGCATGTGCTGGATATCAGCCATGACGATTACCGGAAATTTTATGATGCGGTCAATGCAGTATTGGATGAACTTAAGGTTTTGGACAAGCCCATGATCCTGGTGCTTAACAAAATAGACAAGCTTGAAGACCGGCAACGATTACAGGAATTCAAAAGGGACGTTGCCTATAGCATAGGCATTTCCGCGCTTAAGGGAGAAAATATCCAACAGTTGTTTTTACTGATCGAAGACATCTTATCCGAGGGCTCAGTGGATATTGACATCATATTGCCAGCCAATCGCATGGATCTGGTCAATTTAGCCCATAGCCAGGGACAGGTGCATGAAGTCAAATTTTTGGCTAAAGGCATCCGTCTTAAAGCTTCCCTGCCTGCAAAAACTGCGGGAGCGTTGACTTCCCGTAAGTGCGTTGACAAACGGGGTTAACTATGTTAGATTTACGAAATATGTTCCGTCGAAATATTGTCTTATCCTCTATATTTTTACTCGTATTTCCTTCACTTAGCCAGGCTGACTGGGTTTGGACTCCGGAGACGGGCAGGTTCATCAATCCCAAATGGGAGGTCAAGCCTACACCTCAAGACCAGTTGGAATATGCCCAGAGTTTCAGGGACCAGGGCAACTGCAAGAAAGCCATGGCGGAATACAAAAAATTGCTCAAGGCCTATCCCCGCGCCAAGGAAGCCCCGGAAGCTGAATTTTTTACAGGCCAATGCCTGGAAGATATGGTCAAGCCATATGAAGCGTATCAAGCGTATCAGCTGGTCATTGATAAATATCCTTTCAGCGAACGCGCCGCGCAAATCGTCGGGTTAGAATACAATATAGCCAACCATCTCCTGGAGAACAAAGGCCGCAGTAAATGGGCCCGGGTGGTCATAGGCAGCGACGACAGGGTCATTGAAATATTGCGGACCGTTATCAAGAATGCGCCTTACGGCCGATACGCGGCGATTTCTCAATATAAGATCGGGCTTTATTTGAAGGAAAAAGGTGATTATCAGGATGCCCGCGATGAATTTGAGAAGACCATGAATGATTATCCTACCAGCGAATGGGCCCAAGCCGCCAAATTCCAGATTGCCATGGCAGACACGAACCGGGCCTCGGATGCGCAGCATGAGCAAAAGGTCACGGGCATTGCCATGGAGGAGTTTAGTGAATTTGTCAAATCCCATCCGGACAGTCAATTGACCCCGGAAGCCCAGGCCCAGATGGCCCGCCTTAAAGACAAGGAAGCGGAAAATAATTTTGTCATCGCCGAATTTTATAAAAAGCAGAAGAATCTCAAGGCCGCCCGGATTTATTACAGAGAAGTTATTAATAATTACGCGGACACCTCCTGGGCGCCTAAGGCCACGGCCATATTAAAAATTATCGGTGAATAATAATGGCATCCCGTCTTTTGTCTCTATTGCTAGTTTTGTCTATTGCCGGCTGCGGGTATACGACCGGGTCTTTATTGCCTCCCAAATACAAAAAGATCGCCGTCCAGCCTTTCCAGAATAAGGTGAGTTTTACTGATGAAAATATTCAGGGGGTGTATGTGCCTGTTCTGGAAACCAATGTCCGCTCTGCTATCATAGACAGGTTTTTATTCGACGGGAATTTGCATATTGCTGACCCGGACAAGGCGGATTTGATCCTTAACGGGAATTTGCTTGCCATTGCACAGGATGATTTGCGCCAGGACGTCAATCAAAATGTCCAGGAATACAGGATCCGGATCATTGTATCTTTGTCTTTGACGGATACCGCCACCGGCAAGGTCTTGTGGACAGAGCCTTCTTTCACCGGTGAAACAACATATTTCCTTACAGGGTCCCAGGCCGAATCCCAGAGTGCTGCGATTGACGCCGCCCTGACTGACCTTGCCACCCGTGTTGTCGAGCGTACCGTTGAGAATTGGTAAGATATGATTTATCTTTTCCTTGGTGATGACCTGCCAGCCAAAGATGCTAAAATTACCGAAATCAAAAATAAATTTTTTAAAGATTCCCAGGAAGCCCTGGCTTTTGACTTTGATAATCTTGATGCCAAGGAACTTGGGGCAGACACGCTCAAACAGGCGTTTTTGACCCTGCCTGTCATTGCTCCCCATCGCCTGATCGTCGTGCGTCAGATACATAAATTAAAATCCGCAGACATCCAGGTCCTGGTCAATTTTTGCCAAAAACCGGCGAAGCATTGCGATGTGATCTTAGAATCCACGGAAAACACGCTTAAAGGCGATTTAAAAGATTTGCCGCTTTATTGCAAGGGGCTGGTGATGGCCCGGCCTGAAGGCCCGAATGTTTTTGACATGACCAGGTTGATAACAGCCCATCGCAGCAGCGAGGCATTAAAAATGTTGGATGGTTTTTATCGCGATAACGTACATCCCTTACAGATCATGGGCGCCCTGGTGTGGTATTGGGGGAAGGAAGGCAAGGCTTACGGCCGTGAACGTTTCGAGCGGGGGCTTAAAGCCTTGGAAGAAGCTGATTTGAACATCAAACGCAGCCGCCTTGAGCCCCAATATGCAGTGGAAAAATTAGTGGTGGAATTAGGCTTGTTGCTTCGGCGCTGAGATCAAAGACCGGGCGAAGCGGGCCTTGCGGCGGGCCGCTGTTTTTTTGTGCATGACGTTGCGCTTGGCGGCCTTATCAAACTTTTTGTAGATCTCTTTGAGCAATTCCTGGGCATCAGCATTTTTTTCGGCTGCCGCGGTGGTGAATTTCTTGACCGTCTTTTTCAGGTCAGTCTTGATCTGCAGGTTATGCAGGTGTTTGGTATGGGCTTTACGTAAATCTTTAATGGCAGTACGGCGTTGTGGCATGAAAAAATTCTCCTTTTAATAGTAATGTTAAGGAAGCAATAATAGCAAAGCACCTCCGATATGTCAACGGATAAATCCAAACCGCCCCATCAGCACCATGCCCTCTTAAAATCCAGCGGTATTGTCGCTTGCGGGGTATTGGCCTCAAGGATGCTGGGATTTGTGCGGGATGTGATCATAGCCCGTTTTTTAGGCACCGGCTTTTTAGCCGAGGCGTTTTTTGTGGCCCAGCGCATCCCGAATCTTCTCAGGGACCTGGTGGGTGAAGGTGCGGCTAATGCGGCCATTGTGCCTGTTCTCTCAGAGTATGCCCATCATAAATCCAGGGAAGAATGGCAGGAATGCATTAACGCGGTCCTGGCCTGGGGCGTGATTATTTTGGGGAGCATTACGGTCCTGGGTATTTTCGCCGCTCCATGGATCGTGCGGGCCATCGCCCCGGGGTTTGCCGGAGAGCCGGGGCAATTGAAACTGACCGCTGATCTGACGCGCATCATGTTCCCCTATTTGATTTTGATCGCCTTAACTGCTTTTCAAGCGGGGATATTATATTCCTTAAATGCTTTTTTTGCCCCGTCTTTTGGGCCCTGCCTTTTGAATTTGGCCATGATCTTAAGTGCCTGGGTGGCGAGTTTATTTTCATGGCCCTTGGCGTATGTGATATCCGTCGGTGTTTTGGTCGGCGGCATCTGGCAGTTTTGGGCCCAATGGCTGGCTTTGCGCCGCCGGGGGGTTTACTGGAAATGGCCCATAAGCTTAAATCATGAAGGGGCCCGTCAAACGGCCAAGCTCTTGCTCCCGCGTTTATGGGGCGGCGCTGTCTATCAATTAAATGTATTTGTGGATACTTTCTGTGCGTCACTTGCGGTGATTGTGGGGGCCGGCGGCATTGCCGCGATTTATTATGCCAATCGCATGATCCAGTTTCCTTTGGGGGTTTTTGGGTATGCGCTATCATCAGTTGCCTTGCCGTCGCTATCCAAACTCGCCCAGGAAGGGGACATGCCCCGCTTTAGAGCAACGCTGTTTTTTGCTTTGCGCAATTTGCTGCTGGTTTTGATACCGACGGCCGTGGGGATGGTCATTTTCTCGCAGTGGATCATCCATATTGTTTTCCAGCGCGGGGCTTTTGATGCTTATTCGACGATGGTCACTTCGCAGGTGATGTTCTATGCCGCGTTGGGCTTGCCTTTTTTTGGCGCTTCCAGAATCCTGGTATCTGCCTTTTACGCGTTGCAGGACACAAAGACGCCGGTCAAGGCAGCAACGGTTTGCCTGATCGTTAACGTTGTTTTAAATGCCGCCCTGATGTTCCCCTTAAAAATCGGCGGCATCGCCCTGGCCAGCAGCATCGCCGGCGCCGTCAATTGCCTCCTGCTCTGGAATGGGCTTAATAAAAAATTATCATGGAAATAGGTATTAAGACAAAGATCAAAGGATTGCCGACCGGCAGCGGGGTTTATTTGTATAAGGATGCTGCCGGCACGGTTATTTATGTCGGCAAGGCGGTCAATATCCGCAAGCGGGTGGAATCGTATTTCCGTAAGGAAACCGGAAGCCTGAAGACTGATTTTCTGGTAAGCAGGATAGAGCACATTGAAACGATCCAAACAGCCTCCGAGGCTGAAGCTTTGATCTTAGAGGCCAGCCTGATCAAGCAATATCAACCCAAATATAATGTCGAGCTTAAGGACGGCAAGACCTATCCGTTTATCCAAATCACTAAAGAGGAATTTCCGTTAGTTTCGGTGATCAGGTTTAACGCACGCAGGCATAAGGATATAAAAGCAGATCTTTATGGGCCCTATGTCAACCCGGCGCTTATCCGTGAAGCCTTGCAAATCATCCGCAAGATTTTCCCTTTTCGTAGCTGTGAGCCCTTCGCCGATAAATTATGCCTTTATTATGATCTGGGTCTTTGCCGGGGGCCCTGTGAAGCGAAGATCAGCAAAGAGGAATATCAGCGTAACGTCCGGAGCATCAAACTTATTCTTGACGGCCGAAAGGATGATCTCTACCGCAATTTACGCCTGGAAATGGAGGAATTGTCCCGTCAAAAAGATTTCGAAGGCGCGGCCCGCCTGCGTGACCAGATACGCGCCATCGGGGCCTTGTATTCAGGGACAGGGGACATCAATTATTTCAAGGAAGCGGAACAGCTGCAGCGGGCCATAGGCCTTGAGCGGGCACCTGTGCGCATCGAATGCTTTGATATTTCCAATATCATGGGCAATCAGTCGGTGGGTTCCATGGTTTCTTTTTTAAACGGTAAACCGGACAAGAATAATTACCGCAGGTTCCGCATCAAGACGGTCAAAGGGATAGATGATTTTCAAATGATCGCCGAGATCGTGCGCCGGCGTTATACCCGGCTTCAAAAAGAGGGTTCGGGTTTTCCGGACTTGATCGTGATTGACGGCGGTAAAGGCCAGTTGGGTGCGGCGATGAAGGAATTAAAGAAATTGAACCTGGCCTTGGCCGTCATTTCCCTGGCCAAGCAGGAAGAAGAGATTTTTATTCCGGGTAAACGCATTTCCCTGAAACTGTCCCGCGATTCCCTGGGACTAAAGCTGCTTATGCGTCTGCGGGATGAAGCGCACCGCTTTGGCCTCAAATACCATACCCTTTTGCGTGCCAAAAAGTTCCTCGACAAGCCCTGATTTTAAGATTATCATGTTCAAGTTTTTAAAGGTCAACCCTAGAAAGGTTTTAGATGGAAATTGGTATTGTAGGCTTGCCTAATGTCGGCAAGTCCTCGTTGTTTAATGCGTTGACCGGTGCGGCCGCGGCGGCGGAGAATTTTCCTTTTACCACGATCGAACCTAATATCGGGGTGGTGCCTTTGCCTGATGGGCGCCTGCATGCCTTGGCCCGGGAATGGAATTCCTCCAAGGTCACTCCGTCGGGTATCCGTTTTGTGGACATTGCCGGTATTGTTGAAGGGGCCTCCCAAGGCGAGGGTCTGGGGAATAAATTCCTGTCCCATATCCGTTCAGTGGATGCCATTGCCCACGTGGTGCGTTGTTTTAAGGATGAGAATGTGGTCAATGTGATGACAGAGCTTGATCCGCAATCTGCCGCGGACATCATCACCACGGAACTTTTATTGGCGGACATCCAGCAATGCCAGGCAGCGGTGGACCGGTGGTCTAAAAAGGCCAAGTCCGGCGACAAAGACTCCATTGCCAAATGCAATGCGTTAAATGACTGCATGAAGGCGTTTAATGGCGGGGTCCCTGCCCGTCGATTAAGTATTCCTCAGGAGATTTTAAACGAATTCCAGTTTTTGACGTCCAAGCCCTTGATGTATGTGGCTAATACCGATGAGGGAACGCCTGATGAAGCCCTGCTTAAACCTTTGCGTGAGCGTGCGGCAGCCGAGGGCGCAGTGCTGGTTTCTTTGTGCACGAAATTGGAAGCTGAGATCGTGCAATTGCCTCCTGAAGAGCGCGATGAATATTATCAATCCGCAGGCATTACCTCGCCGGGGTTGGCGCGTTTGGCCCAAGCCGGCAAGGAATTGCTCCAATTGATTTGTTTTTTTACGGCCGGCCCGCAGGAAACGCGCGCCTGGCTTATCCCTAAAGGGACGCCGGCTGTCAAAGCCGCCGGGAAAATCCATACGGACATTGAACGCGGGTTTATCCGCGCTGAGATTTATCGTTATGACGATCTTAAAAAACTCGGGTCCTATAAAGCCGTGCAGGAAAAAAATCTGGTCACTCTCGAGGGTAAAGAGTATATTATGCAGGACGGCGACTGCGCGTATTTCCGTTTCAGTGTTTAAAATTTATGTCAGACCAATTAAATAAACAGTTTGATGAACTCGCCCAAAGGCTGGCCGGCCTAAGGGGGTATCTTTGACTTGTCTGCCAAAGAACAAAAGATCATAGAGATCCAGGCGTCGATGTCCGAAGAAGGATTTTGGGAGCATCAGGAACAGGCCAACAAGGTCATGCAGGAGCTCAAGGGCCTCAAGAATATCGTCGAGCCTTTTGTGGATTGCGTCAAACGCGTTAATGACGCTAAAGAATTCTTAGGGTTGGGCGAACAGGATGAAGATTTAAACAGGCAATTGGCCGAAGAGGCCATTGCTTTGGCAGCCCGTATTGATGCGCTGGAATTGCAGGCGCATTTAAGCGGGCCCTATGACAATGCCAATGCTCTTTTGAGTATTAATGCCGGTGCCGGCGGCACCGAGTCCTGCGATTGGGCTTCCATGCTCATGCGCATGTATCTGCGCCACGCGGAGTCCAAGGGATATAAGTGTGAGACCATTGATATCCAGCACGGTGATGAGGCAGGGATTAAAAGTGTCACCTTGCGCATTGAAGGTGAAAAGGCATACGGTTTTTTAAAATCTGAAAAAGGCGTGCACCGGCTGGTGCGTATCTCACCTTTCGACTCAAATAAACGCCGGCACACGTCCTTTGCTTCGGTCGAAGTCATTCCTGAGGTTGAGAATGACACGGATGTTGATATCAACCTTGCGGAGTTACGCATTGACGTATTCCGTGCGTCAGGTCCGGGCGGCCAGAGCGTCAATACGACGGATTCCGCGGTGCGCGTCACCCATTTGCCGACGGGGATCGTGGCCCAGTCCCAAAAAGAACGTTCGCAGCTGCAAAACAAGGTCCATGCCATGAAGGTCCTGCGGGCACGGCTCCTGGCGCTTAAGGTCCAACAGCAGGAAGAAGTGATGAATAAGGAAGCCGGGGACAAACAGAAAATTGAATGGGGTTCACAGATCCGTTCCTATGTCCTGCACCCGTACCTCATGGTCAAAGACCATCGCACAGGGGTGGAGACCGGCAATGCCCAGAAAGTACTCGACGGAGAAATTGACCCGTTTATTGAAGGATTCTTAAAAACAAAACCGGAAGATAGAGATAAAAGACTTAAGGAGCGTTCGCAGGAAGAATAGCTTCGCTGAGCAAGGGGAGGGGATCTTGTTTGATTTTCTTATACGTAACGGTGTAGTCAAAAATGCCCAAAATTTTATCGATCGCCTGAGCCCTAAGGTGCAGATCCATATCCATCCCGAAGCGCCCATGCCTTCGATCAGCCTGGTCAAAAGATTGTCCGCCAGGGCCTCAGAGATCTGTGCCCTGGAAGAAAAGATCAAGGCCTTGTCCGACGATGAGCTCAAGGCCAAGACCGCGCAATTTAAAGCGCGCATCAATCAGGCGATCAGCGTCAAGAAAAGTGAATATGAGCAGATGCAGGATAATTACCGCAAAGCCTCTTCAGGCCAGGAGCGCGAAGACCTGGTTGTTGAGATCAAGCGTTTGGAAAAAGAATTGTTTGAATCCAAGCAGGGCGTTCTGGATGAGATCCTCAATGAAGCTTTTGCCGTTGTGCGGGAAACCGGCCGCCGGGTCCTCAACATGCGCCATTTTGATGTGCAATTAGTCGGGGGCATGGTGCTGCATAGCGGCGGCATCGCGGAGATGACGACAGGTGAAGGTAAAACCCTGGTCGCCACCTTGCCGACCTATCTTAACGCCCTGACCGGCGATGGCGTGCACGTGGTGACGGTCAACGATTACCTGGCCCACCGCGACCGCAACTGGATGGGGCCTCTGTATGAATTTTTGGGGTTGACCGTCGGCGTTATCCAGCATGACATGAGCCCGCGGGAGCGCCAGGTCGCTTATGGCTGCGATATCACCTACGGGACGAACAATGAGTTTGGCTTTGATTACCTGCGCGATAACATGGTTTCCTTTAAGGAAGAAATGGTCCAGCGCGGCCATGCCTTTGGCGTTGTCGATGAGGTTGACAGTATCCTGGTCGATGAAGCGCGCACCCCGTTGATTATTTCCGGGCCTGCGGAAGAAAGTACCGATAAATATTATAAAGCTTTTCAAATCGCCCGCCAGCTTAAAGGGCGGCGTGTCACCGAAGCCCAGGAAATTGATGCCAAACATAAGGGGGAAGATTTATCTAAGGGATATGATTACCTGGCGGATGAAAAAAACAAATCCATTTCACTTTCAGATGAGGGCGAAACTAAAGCAGCAGCGCTTTTTGGGGTCAAAAATTTGCATGAGATCGACACTAATGAATACCGTCACCATGTCATTTGCGCCTTGCGTGCCCAGGAATTCTTTACCCGGGACGTGGATTATGTGGTCAAGGACGGCAAGGTCATTATCGTCGATGAATTCACCGGGCGCATGATGCCCGGCCGCCGCTGGTCAGATGGCTTGCATCAGGCCGTGGAAGCCCGTGAAGGCATTAAGATCGAGCGGGAAAACCAGACCCTGGCCACCATCACCTTCCAGAACTACTTTCGCATGTACAGCAAATTGTCCGGCATGACAGGCACCGCTTATACGGAAGCCAACGAATTTAAACAGATTTATAATTTGGACGTCGTTGTCATCCCCACCAATCGCCAGCTGGTCCGTGTCAATTATCCGGACTGCATTTATAAGACCATGCAGGAAAAGTACAATGCCGTTGTCGAGGAGATCACCGCCTGCCATGCCAAAGGCCAGCCGGTTTTAGTGGGTACTATATCCATCGAAAAATCCGAGTTGATCGGCGGTCTTTTAAGGAAAAAGGGCATCCCGCACCAGGTCCTTAATGCTAAATTCCATGAATTAGAAGCGCATATCATTGCCCAGGCAGGCCGTTATAACGGGGTGACCATTGCCACCAACATGGCAGGCCGCGGTACGGACATTGTCTTGGGCGGTAACGCCGAGTATTTGGCACGGTCCCTTGCCGCCGAAAAATCCAAGGACGCGGATGATCAGGCCCGTGAAGAGATGATCAAGAAATTCATTGTCCAATTCAAAGAGCAGGTGTCCAAAGAACGCCAACAGGTCCTTACTGCCGGCGGTTTGCATGTCATCGGTACGGAACGCCATGAATCCCGCCGTATTGACAATCAGTTAAGAGGGCGCTGCGGCCGTCAGGGAGATCCTGGGTCCTCGAGATTCTACGTGTCCCTGCAGGATGATTTAATGCGCTTGTTTGCTTCTGAAAGCATTATGACAGTCATGGACAAATTGGGCATGAAGGAAGGCGAGGTCATAGAATCGCGCATGGTGTCAGGGGCGCTGGAAGTCGCCCAAAAGAGGGTTGAGAATTACAATTTTGAGATCCGCAAGCAATTGCTGGATTATGACAATGTCATGAACAAGCAGCGCGAAGTCATTTACACCTTGCGCCGCTCCATCCTTGAGGGTGAGAATTTACGGGACATGATTTTAAATGCCGTCCTGATGGCCTCTGACGATGTCGTGGACAGCCACTATGCTATTGAACAAAATGAAGAGACCTTTAACCGTCTGGCCGCGGACATACAGGCTAAATTTACGGTGAATATTGATGCCCTTAAAGAGGATTGGAGCACGTTAAACAGCAAAGAAATTAAGGATGAGCTTGAAAAGGTCCTGACCCAGGCGTATGAAACCAAGGAAACTCAGGTGACGCCCGAGATCATGCGCCGCATGGAGCGCATGATCCTTCTGCATGTCATTGACATGAAATGGAAAGAGCATTTGTACAGCATGGACCAGGTCAAAGACGGCATATCCTTAAGGGCTTTGGGCCAACGCGATCCTCTGGTCGAATACAAGAAGGAAGGCTTTGCCATGTTCAAGGCCATGTATGCGTCGATCAATCATGAGGCAGCCGCGATGATCTTCAGATTGGAAGCCATGCCGCAGGATTTCCGTCCCAGATCGGTATTCAGCGCCATCCCTCAGAAGGCCGTGCATCAGGAATTCCAAGCAGGCATCCCTAAACCCGTGGCACCCCAGCAGGCCGCGCTAGAGGAAACAATAGTCCCTCAACAGCCCGTGGCCGCAGCCCCGCGCACCGAAGATAAAGTAGGCCGCAACGACCCCTGCCCCTGCGGCTCGGGCAAAAAATACAAAAAATGCCATGGGGCGTAAGCGTACATTTTTAATTTGTGTATTATCCTCGGCGCTTTTGGTTTTGTCCTTTCCCCAAATTCAATGCTCATTCCTGGCCTGGTTTGCGCTGGTGCCGCTTTTTTGTGTTCTTGACGGGCAAAAGGCGTGGCGGGCTTTTAGACGCGCCTATCTTTGCGGGTTCATATTTTTTTATTTTACCTTAGGCTGGCTTGTCTACGTGACCTATCCCGGCGCCATTTTGTTGATTGCTTTTCTGTCCCTCTATCTTGCCGTCTTTGGCATGCTGTTTGTTTATTTTCAGAAACTGCCCGTGACCCCGCGCATTTTTGTTTTAGCGTCAGCTTGGGTGGCCCTGGAATTTGTCCGTGACCATCTTTTCAGCGGCTTTGGGTGGGCGATGCTGGGGGAGTCACAATACAAGGATCTTTGGCTTATTCAAATTGCGGACAAGACAGGCGTCTATGGCGTCTCCTTCCTGGTGATTTTAGTTAATCTTTTGATTTTTGAGACCTGGCGGGCGCGCGCCTTATTACTTAAAGCAAATATTGCGGTGATTGCGATTTTATCGGCAGTCCTTGTCTACGGATTTTGGGTCACCGGGCAAAAAAAAGATTATCCCATGGTCAGGGTCGGCGTTGTGCAGCCCAATATTCCTCTAAACGTCGACTGGGATGAAGCCCGCAAACCCTGGATCGTTGCCAAGACCATTTTGTTGACCCAAAAGCTGAGGGACCAAAAACTGGATTTGATCGTATGGCCGGAAACTTCTTTGCCGGGGGTCATCACTGAAGACTCTTATTTAAATGAAATCCAAATGTCCGCGGCTGGAATGCACACTCCCATTTTGATCGGTTCTGTTGCCAATGAAGGTGAAGCGTATTATAATTCTGCGTTTTTGGTCGGCGCCGATGGACAAATACGGGGCCGTTATGATAAAATCCATCTTGTCCCTTTTGGTGAATACCTGCCTTTAAGGCCGGTTTTAGGCTGGATCAATAAATTTGTCCCGTTTGATGATTTTACTTCGGGCAAGACATACAAGATTTTTTCGACCGCCCCTTCTCAAAAAAGATTTGCCGTCCTGATTTGTTTTGAGGACACCGTAAGTTATTTACGCCGCCATTTTGCCCAAGATGGTGCTGAGTTTTTTGTGAACATGACCAATGATGCCTGGTTCCGTGACACTAAAGCGCCGTTTTTGCATTTGCAGGCCGCGGTTTTTGGCTGTGTTGAAAACCACCGCGCGCTTGTGCGTGCGGCCAATACCGGCGTGAGCGCCCTGGTTGACCCGTGGGGGCGTATCATTGCCACCGTTGCCGACGGACATGGGAAGGAGACTTTTATAGAAGGCACGGCCTGGGGCGTGCTGCCTTTAGATCATGAGAAGACTTTTTATACAAAGTACGGAGATATTTTTGCTATTTTATGTTTTTTGTGTATATTAGTGGCAGCGGTGTCCCGAATATATATTTAAGGAGTTGATATGCCTAAGAAAATTTTATTGGTTGATGATGATCCCGGTGTGCACCTGCTCATTGTTCCGGTTTTGAGTAAAGCCGGTTATATCGCGGTTTCCGCGAAAAACGGGGAGCAGGCCCTGCACCTGGCGCTCAATGAGCGCCCTGATTTGATCATCCTGGATGTCATTATGCCGGGGATCAAGGGGCGGGATTTATGCAAGAAAATCAAAGCGTATGATGTGCTCAACAAAATCCCGGTCGTTTTCTTGACGGCCAAGGACTCTGAAGATGACGTCAAGGCCGAGCTCGAGGCCGGTGCCATTGCCCACCTGACCAAGCCGGTCAACCCGGCTGATTTATTGCAGACCATCGAGGGGATCATTGGGAAATAAACATGGCTACTGACACAAAGAAAAAAATTGAGAGGACCCTCGTGCGTTGGGCGTTTTATCTTTTTTCCTGGCTCTTTAGGGTCCTGCCTTATGCGGCCATCAAGGCAATGACGGGCGGGTTGCTGGCGGTGACATATTTTCTTTTGCAGCGCATGCGCAAGTCAGCGATGAGCACTTTAAGCATTGCGTTCGGCAAAGAAAAGCCCCAGGCGGAACTGGAAAAAATCTGTAAGGATTGTTTTTATAACGCCGGGCGCGGGGCCATTGAAATCGGGGCCTTTACGGCGCGTCCCAACCTGATCAAAGAGACTTTTTCTTTTGAAGGCGATTCCCGCGCAAATTTGGACGCGGCTTTTAAAGAGGGCCGCGGGGTCATCGGCATCTCGGCGCATTTCGGTAATTTTCCCATGATGTTGCTTTTTTTGGCGCAAATGGGCTATCCCACCAATGCCATCATCCGTCCCAGCCGTGATGAGATCATTGAAAAGGATTTCCAGGCCTCGCGTTCCCGTCTGGGACTAAAGACAGTGCACAGCTATCCCCGTGAGGCCTGTGTGGCCCAGTCGCTCAAAGCTTTACGCGATAAAGAATTGCTGGTGGTCCTGCTGGACCAAAACACCGGCAGCAAGTCCGGGGTTTATGTTGATTTCTTCGGGCAAAAAGCAGGGACAGCCACCGGCCCTATCATCTTTGCCATGCGCACAGGGGCGCCGTTATTGCCGATCTTCACCTTGCGCCAGGGCGACAGCGATAAACATACTGTCGTGATTGAAAAGCATTTTTATCTGGAGCAAAAAGCGAGCGACGAAGAAACCATCCAATACAATGTCCAGAAATTGACAAATATCATTGAAGGCTATATCCGCAAGTACCCCCACGAATGGGGCTGGATGCACCGTCGCTGGAAAAGCCGCCCCAAGTCCGTTGTGGCCGAGGAGCAGGTACGGAGCACCAATGTGGCGTAAAGCAAATGTTTTTATAGCCGGATTCATCCTGACAACTTTAGGGATCACCCTGGTTTTGCAGCAATGGGAATCCGTGGTCCTGGTTTTCAAAGCTTTTATAGGGCCATTGCTGGCAGTCACGGGCCTGGTCATTTTATTTTCTTCCACCCTTAAAAAGAATGATTAAAGCAGTCATATTTGATTTGGACGGCACGCTGGTCAATGCGTATCCGGCGGTGGCCCGGAGTGTTAATTATACCTTGGGCTCTTTGGGGTTTGCTCCCCGTTCCCATAGAGAGATCAAGCGCAGTGTCGGCGGCGGCGACCGTAAATTGATGGTCCATTTTGTCGGTGAAGAATTGGCAGGCAAGGCCATTGCCATTTACCGGCCCCATCATACCAGGGCCTTGAAAGTCAAAGGGGCAGTGAAATTATTGCCCGGTGCCTTGGGGATTTTGAAATTTTTAAAAGGCAAAGGGTATAAGCTCGCCATTGCCAGTAACCGTCCGACAAAATTCACCCGCATTATTTTAAAAGTGTCGGGCGTCTTGCCGTTTTTTGATGTGGTTCTTTGCGCGGACCGTGCCGAAAAGCCCAAGCCTTATCCGGATATTTTATGGGCCATTGCCAAGCGCCTAAGCCTTGGGGCCCAGGAAGTTTTGTATGTCGGAGACATGACCATTGATGTCAACTGTGCCCACAGGGCAGGGGTGCGCATGGTGGCGGTGGCCACAGGTTCAAGTTCTAAAAAAGAATTAAAAGATTTGAAACCGTGGCGGATTATCGGTAAAATGAGTCAATTAAAGAAAATCATGGAGGAGTGATGAGCAAGAGATTACGCAAGGGCAAATTGAATTGGCGTTCCAAAAAAGCCAATCATGGTGCAAAACCCGGCAAGGGCTAAATTAAGGTATGAGATATACCGTCAAATTCTTTCAAATTTTGTTCGCGGCTTTTTTATGTATTTTTTCCAGCGGCTGCGTCTTTTTGATTGTCGGCGGGGCTGGTGCGGTGGGTGGGTATGCGGTAAGCCGGGACACGTTTGAAGGCATCAGCGCCAAAAGCCAGGAAGAGTTGTTGGCCTCCGCCCATAAAGTGCTGTCGATCATGGGCACGATCACGGATGAGCGGCCCAAAGACGGTGAAATTGTGGCCATCGTTAACGGCGCCCATGTGACTGTCAATGTTACCCAGGTTAATTTGACTACCAGTAAACTTCGCGTCAAAGCCCGCCAGATGATTTTCCCGCGCGTTGGTACGGCCCAGGAAATTTATACGAAGATCATGAATCAGCTGGAAGAATAATCGATCCCCGGAAGATAAATATTCCCTATTGCTTTGTTTTGCGGTAAGATAACGATTCTGGTAATTCAGAGAAATCGGGACGGATCACATAAACTAAGGAGATGAAACAATGGCAGTCAAAGTGGGTATTAACGGGTTCGGGCGCATCGGCCGCATGGTGTTTCAGGCGATTTGCGACCAGGGGCTTTTAGGCAGTGAAATTGATGTGGTGGCGGTCGTGGATGTTTCCACTGACGCGGATTATTTTGCTTACCAGATCAAATACGATTCAGTCCAGGGAAAATTCAAGCATCCGGTGTCTACGGCCAAAAGTGACCCATCAAAGGCCGAAGCAGATATAATTGTGGTCAACGGGCATAAAATTAAATGCGTGCCGGCAACCAAAACCCCGGCCGAGCTTCCCTGGAAGGCCCTGGGCGTTGACATTGTCATTGAATCCACCGGACTTTTTACCGAAAGCGAAAAAGCTGCCGGACATCTGCAGGCCGGGGCTAAAAAAGTGATCATTTCCGCCCCTGCCAAGGGCGATGTTAAGACCATTGTCATGGGCGTTAATGAGCATGAATATGACGCGGCCAAACATAATATTATTTCAAATGCCAGCTGTACCACCAACTGTTTAGCTCCGCTGGTGCATGTGCTTATTAAAGAAGGCATTGGGATCGAGACAGGCCTCATGACCACCATCCATGCCTATACCGCCACTCAAAAGACAGTGGACGGCCCTTCCAAAAAAGATTGGCGCGGCGGGCGCGCGGCAGCGATCAACACCATCCCTTCATCGACCGGTGCAGCCAAGGCCGTGGGTGAAGTGCTGCCGGTGACCAAAGGCAAATTGACAGGCATGTCTTTCCGTGTCGCGACGGCCGATGTGTCGGTTGTTGATCTGACCTTCCGTTCTGTCAAAGACACGTCGATCGAGGAAATTGATGCTTTATTGAAAAAAGCCTCGGAGACGTATCTTAAAGGCTATTTGGGCTATACCAATGAAGAATTGGTGTCCACGGATTTCATCCATGACCCGCGTTCTTCCATATATGATTCCTTAGCCACCGTCCAGAACAATCTCAAAGGCGAAAAACGCTTCTTTAAGATCATTTCCTGGTATGACAACGAATGGGGTTATTCTAACCGCGTTGTTGATTTAGTGCGTTATATCTCTAAGAAATAGAATGACTTACAAAAAATGTGGAAAATTTCGGAGAAAAAATAATTTAAAAAAGACACGAAAGTCCCACTTTTAGAGCCGCGAAAGTCCCAAAAACGGGATAGTACCATTATGAAAGGCCAGTTACGCTAATACTGTAGCTGGCCTTTTTTTAGACAAATATATACATATTGACAATGTATAAAAGGATGATATAATATGTATTAGATACATAATGAAAGGATAATACAATATGATATTTCAAGCTCCTGCTTTATCAGAAAAAGAATTAGATATAATACGTCAAATTGGAGTACTGAAAGAAAGGCTCGGGTATCAATTACGAAATACACCTGGCAGGTGGTATGATGTATTAAGTCGGGTTAGTCTTGCTAGAGCAATACGGGGTTCTAATACTATTGAAGGCTACAACATAACCAAAGATGATGCTGTAGCTGTGGTTGATGGAGATGAACCATTTGATGAAAAGACAGAGTCATGGTTTGCAAATGAGTGTTACAAAAGAGCGATGACATATGTATTGCAATTAGCCAATGATCCGTATTTCCAATATTCAGAACATTTAATTAAAAGCCTCCACTTTATTATGTTGGAATATAAATTGGATAAAATGCCGGGTAAATGGCGTCCAGGATATATAAGCGTAGTTAATGATTTGACTAAACAGATTGTATATGTCGGGCCAGAGGTAGAATTAGTTCCAGAATTAATGTCTGAATTTGTAAAGTCTCTTAATAATACTTCCAAAGATATGCCAAGTCTTATTCGTGCTGCAATGGCACATCTTAATTTAACTATGATCCATCCATTTAAAGATGGAAATGGACGTATGGCTCGATGTATGCAGACACTTGTACTTGTGCGTGATGGAACTTTAGCAGGACAGTTTTCTAGCATTGAAGAATATTTAGGTAAACCTGCCAACACACAAAAATATTATGAAGTATTGGCAAAGGTAGGTGATGGAAAATGGCAGCCTGAAAGGGATGCGTTACTTTGGGTTCAATTTTGTTTAAATGCCCATTATGCGCAAGCAATGACGATGTTAAAAAGAACAAACGAGATGGAGAAGATTTGGGTGCGTCTTGAAGAAGAGGTTAAGAAAAAGAATTTACCCGAAAGATCAATGATTGCGCTTTGTGATGCCACTTTAGGCTATAGAGTGAGAAATACTTCTTATAGAAAAATGGCAGATATTGAAGATCAAGTAGCCAGTCGAGATTTAAAAAGATTTGTAGATGTGGGTTTTCTTGTACCTCAAAGCAAAGCTAGGGGAAGATATTACGTAGCATCTGAAATTCTAAATAAAATTAGGGAAGAGTATAAAGATAATACTGAAATAATACTTCCTTTCGAGATTTAAACTCCCGATGATAACTCGTTGGTGTTATTGTGGTGATAATCGGTCTTATGATTCAAAGCCATTTTTTCCTAATATAAAATAAAATCTACGGAGTACGGTTTGCCCAGAAAATAAGGTCGTTTAATATGTCTGAAATCTCAGAAGCACGGGCTGAGCAAGTTTTTAATCTTTTTTTAGCAAGCTATAATAGTCACAATTCAAAGAATTTTTTATATTCTCAACGCCAACTGGGTTTTCCCCAAAATGGGGTGGATGTAGATTTTTACTTTTCTAACCAGAAAGATGGGGAATTAAAGATTCAACATACAAGAGTGGTTGGGAATGCCGATAAAGAATACAAGGAAGACAGAATAATCAACGACTTAATCGCAGAAATTCGCAGTGTTCTTGAGAAAAAAGAGGTAAAGGTTTCAATCAGTATTAGTTTTAATTGTGGGATACCAAATAACCAAAAAGATTTGTTTGTTGGATATTTATGTAGATTTGTGGAGTCAAAATTTCGTAAGGGACAACTATCTAGTTTTAATTTTTTCTACGATGATGATTGGTGCTACTTCTCTAAAATAGCACCCTATTTGCTTCATTTTAATGTAAGAGAAGCTGATAGTTTGCGTATTGGTTTTTCGACGAGTTTTGGTGGTTCTTATGGGGTAATCGATCCGCGTTTCGCAGTTCTCAATGCTTATGGAAGAAAATTAGCCAAAATTTCTTCCGATTCTACTAAAGCAGAAGCCAAGAATATTGTACTGCTTCTCGACTGTGAACGTTCATTTCTGGATGATTCTGGACAAAAGTTAAAGGAAGAGCAGGCTTTTTCAGAATCTCCATTTGCTCAAGTTTGGGTTATGACTACCGCTCGACCAGGAGAAGGGGCCTGGAGGTTAGATGGCTGAATTTAAGAATCGGGTTGAGATGGATATGGCTGGTAGATTTGGGAAAATGATAGAAGGTGGTCAGTAAATGAAAATTGAAATCAATTTCACTAATACAACAGATTTTGTTGCCTGGTGGGGAGCCATTATTGCAACTTTGGTTTTTATTTGGGATATATATAAATGGAAATCAACGGGTTCTAAAGTTACTCTGCGGACACAATTGAATATGAAATCAATTAATATTCCAAGCAGAGAAGGAAAGACGTGGATTTTTATAACAGCTCAAAATAATGGTGATAGGGCTTCGACAATTACTGTTGTGGGTTTAAAGCATTATAAGAATGCAATAATGAAGATAATGCGCAAAGCTTCAAATAGTTTTGTTGTTCCTGGAGTTGAGGCTACATCTAATCAGTCTATTCCCTTTATTTTAAATCCAGGGTCAATATGGCAAGGATTGGTCCTTCAAACTGAGGAAGTTGAGACATATGCGAAAGATGGGATTTTAATTTGTGAATTATATTGTTCCCATATAAAAAAACCAGTGGAATCTAGAGTGATATTCCCATAAATTTTTAACCTTCCTATGGTTTTGGAAAAATCAGAAAATTTGGATAATTTGTACAAATTATTTGGTGTATGTGCTCATCATTGCTCAAATATTGAGTACCGAATAGCCTACTTACTACAACCTGCAATCTGGAATAGACATAGGGAGAGCCTGGATTCCAGAAAAAAAGATATGCAGAATTGCAGTATTGAAGAATGGAATGCAGTCTCGAAAAATCTAGATGAAGTGTTAGATAAAGTCGCCCAAGATATCGACAGTTTATATAATTTATCCCTTGGGAGTTTAATTAAACAAGTAAAAAATAATCATCCGCTGACAGATGAGCAGGGCAAATATTTAGAGGAGATCCTTGGGAAGCGAAATTATGTTATTCATAAAATGTGGGGGAAGTACGGAAGACGTCTTGAGAGCCAGGAGGTTGTTAAAGAAATGTTGGGTGAATTACGTGAATATGAGCAATATTTAAGATCAGCCTCTAATTGGTTGCAAAGAATAAATTAAAAATATGGAGGCCGCCTTCCGTCAGCGGTGTTAATTGGGAATTCGAGAAGATGATCGATGATAAA
>Ga0206818_1107_pt1 | contig 19787 bp, 18 predicted proteins | sample Alteio_BWOrgCont_86_FD_152881 | JGI IMG/M metagenome (GOLD analysis project Ga0206818, IMG submission 152881) | Enriched cells from forest soil in Barre Woods Harvard Forest LTER site, Petersham, Massachusetts, United States -... | ecosystem: Environmental > Terrestrial > Soil > Temperate forest >...
ATCAACATTCAGCGGAATGTCGAGGCTGCCTCTACCAACCGCTGCTGAATATTTGGCTCGCTCCTCAGCAATACGCTCGGTTAAAGATTCAAATTCTTCATCAGCAGTTTCTAACAATGCACTTATTCTGTAGAGTTGTCTTCGCAAATTAGCAGGAATCTCATGTTTGCTCTTATATCGTAGTTTATGATCGATTGCCGCCCAGGCGTGCTGCAGAATTGTGCGCACCTGAATCTCGCCGCGCAGATTGGCAAACGCCGCATACTCAGGTAATCCAGCGCGCGTGCTCTCTAGGCTGACGATGTAATGAACGGAGACGTATCCAAATCTATCCGCTTCGATGCTTTGTCTCTTATCGATGGAATTGGCGCGATCAACGTTGAATGACTGAATGATGAGCTCACTTACAGCGTCAATGTCAGCTATCTGATATGTAATAATGCGGACAGCAGCTAGGTCCGTTATTTCGTTGTCTTCACGCTCAATCTTCTCCCGAAAGCTTTCGATTGTCTTGGCTCGTGCCTCGATATTGACAACCACGAGTCCTTTTGCCGCTAGGAGTTGGGCGAGCAGAGCGTGGAGCGCATTGACAAATGCGATGTATTGAGGCCGCTTCTTTTCAAAGGCCGCGACTTGAAATTCGACTTCTTGGGGTGTCATGCAGTTGTTTTATGCCTAGCGTTTTTCCAGGAAAGGGCTATCGTCTCATTGGGTGAGAGGTTTGTTTGGTTTTTACCGGCGGCATTCGCTTACTTGCTCATAGTCATTGAATGCTGCCCCAAATTCATATTCACGGTGCTCTATGTCTGCATCCATTTATGCCCATTGACATGGGCATAAATGGTGCGTGAAGCTCGTGTGAGAAGCGGCGCGGAACAATTGGGACAAACCAAGTCAGAATCATGGACTAAAGCTGAAAGTTTTGTGAGTCCCTCTCCGACTTCTTTGAGATCGCGCTTACTACTTTCAATTTGCGCTTGCTTGGTGCTATCGTCCACTTTCAATCGACGGTGTAGATGATCGCCGAGCGCTCCCCGGCGGCGGCTTCCCCGATGAAGAGCCAGTTCTTTTTGCCAATCGCTGTCGGACGAATCGCATTCTCCACCAGATTGTTGTCAATCTCGAGCCTGCCGTCGCTCAGATACAAGAGCAACCTGCTCCACTGTTGCAGAGCGTAGCCAATGGCCTGCCCCATCGCGCTCTGCGGCAGATAAGCATTGCGCAACTGAAGTTTGGCCAACAGCTTGTAAATGCGGTTCATGATCGGGCGCGCCTCGGCGCTGCGCACTGCCTCGCGTAATCTCGGCCCGGCTCTCTGCTCTCGCAGTCGTTGTTCGATCTGGTAGAGGTGTTGCATTTGCACCAAAATCCAACAGGCGCGTTGCCCCGCGCTCTCTTTGGCCTCCACAAAATTGCGCCTCACGTGCGCCAGGCAGGCGGCCAACTCAATGCCGGGCCGCTCCTTGGCAAAGGCCTGATATGCGCTGTAGCCGTCGCACCCCAGTTTGCCCACGAAAGTTTCCGGCACGATATGCTCCAGGCATGCGGCGCTGCGGCTTACTTGCCAGCTATACCAGACGTCTCCGCTGGGCCTCATGCAGGCCCATAGGTAACCTTGCTTGGTCCGGCCGTGCCCGGGACAAAGGAACTTGATGGGTGTTTCATCAATCTGCACATAACCCCCATTAAAGACTTCCTCGCGGATCTTCTCATAAATCGGGCGCAGCCATTCGGCCACCAAACCCATCCACCGCGCCATGCTCTGGCGAGGGATGTCGATGCCGTAGCGGGTGGCAAACATTTGCTCCTGCCGGTACAAGGGAAGGTGATCACAGTATTTGCTCACCGTGATTTGGGCCAGGAGTCCAGGAGCGGCAATGCAGCGCTCCTGCAAGGTGTTAAGTTCCGCGATGATCGGCGCCTCATGAGGAGCCTCCCGTTTCACGAACTTTTGCCGGATCAAGACGCGCCGAAAAAACCTGGCAGGCTGGTAGTCGAGTTGCTCGGTCCGTTCCTGGCCGATCTGGCGCCATTGTTCCGGCGCAGCCTGCACTTCCTTTGGAATGATGATCTCCTCGGTGGCCGGCAGGTCTTGGGGCACGCGCGCTTCGCGTTCCTTGCGAGGGCGGGCGGGCTTGGCGGACGCCTTCTTGAGTTCAGCCTCCAGGCCGGCGGAGCTTGCGCAGGAGGCTGGTTCTTTTTTTGGACCGTCTGCTCCCTCTAATAACAGCGTCAATTGCTCCGCGCTGAGCTTCTCGCTTTTGGCTCCAAAGATGCGTTTGACGAGCGCCTCGACTTTCTCCTGCAGCAGCTTGTTTTCCTTTTCCAGCCGCGCCACCTGTTCGAGAGCCGCGCTCAGCTGCTCGGTGAGCTGGGCTTCGCGGGGAGTCATGGGCTGCATGTCGCCGCCTTTGTATCATCAAGAGATCCAAGTGACAAAATACTTTCTTTGCTTATCCCAGGGTTAGATTTTTGACTAACTCGACGACGCAGTTGGCGCTTCGCGCTGATACCACGGACGAAGCTTGGCGTCTCGCAGATCTATGCCGTCGGTGAGCATGGCCAGCGCTTCAGGCGCCAAAAGCAACTTACCGCCGCAACTCTCCACGCTCTTGGGCCAGGAGAACGTGCCCTGCTCCAGGCGCTTGGTCATGAGCCATAAGCCGCTGCGGTCCCAATACAGCACTTTGAGCCGGGTGCGCTTCTTGTTGGTAAACACAAACAGCGCTCCGCTGCGCACATCTTCTTTGAGCCGCTCGGCGACCAGACCTTCCAGGCCGTTGAACCCCTTGCGCATGTCGCAGGGCTCCAGCGCCACCCATACCTTCAGAGCCCCTGTGAAGCTCAGCACGGCCGGCCCTCCTTGCTTTGCAAGGCTTTGAGCAGTTGCACCGCCAGGGGCACTTGGGCCGCATGGCCGATCTCCAGTCGCATGCCTCCCGGCAGTTCGATCAGCAGCGTGGCCTTTGGACCAGCATCCACCACCGCTTCTACCCAGCGCAAAGGCCCGTTTGCCGCCAAAGAATCGCCGCTCCCGGCCTCGGCCGAAGCGGCCTGCGGTTGTGCCGCCTTGCGCCGCTTCCCGAGCCAGGCGGCAAAGGTCTGGTAGTTGATGCCGGCCAGGGCGGCGAACTTGATGCCGCTGAGTCCGCTGCGGTCAAATTCCGCCAGGGCCGCCTCGCGTTGCGCGGCCGTGCTCCGCACCCGACCACGCCGGTCGACCCTGAGCACCTCGCTTCTGTCTTCGCTGATACGTTGTGTCATAGATTATGCTATGACCGGCCGTAGCTACGGCCACCCAAAAGCCATGGCGCCTGGCGTGACGCTTACGATAATACAAGGTTCCAAGTGCTGCAATGTCACCCAAGACGGTCACACTTGGACCGCATGTCGGCCAATTTCCACTGGGAGAAACGGGCGTGAGTTTCCATCCGTCGGGGAAGAGCACGAGTTGCTCTGATTGCTCTACTCAAGCCCGTGTGGCCTTTGGCGATGCGCTCTTTTGGACGATGAAATAAAGATGCTTCTCTGGAAACTGGTCGTATTCGAGGTGACGGCAGATGCAGCCACTTTCATGAATGGTGCTCAATAGCTCGGGAATACCGGGCGTGGCGTGATACAACGGCAGACCGAGGAACCGGTTGGTCACTTCACCCGGGGCATCCAATCCGCCGCTCGTAAAGATTAAAACCCCACCTGGATTCAGCATCCTCCCCAATTTGACAAACGTCTGATGCTGCAAAGGCAAGGGGACGTGCCAAATGCTGTCCCACGCGGAGATGAAGTCCTTGATGATTTCCTGCTTCAACCGGTCGATTTCAGTTGGATCCGTGGCCGCAACCATTTGCTTAGCCAGAACGCCAAGTTCTTCGCCGGAAAGTTGCCGGCTGGCGTCCACGGCTTTGGCATGTCGCACCACTTCCGCCAACTCTGCCGACGATAGTTTGTCAATCTCCTGGATGATCTGGGCAGCGGTCATACGGTAATTTTAAAGGAGCACGCGGCACCGGTCAACGCGGTCCGATCATGACACATTTATGGACAGTTTTCCATGCAACCTTGGTCAGCGCCGCCTTCACCCGAACCACGGTGGAAGGAGCACGTCTTCCCCCGTTGGAGTGGCAACCTCACGTCTAAAAACAGTCGAGAAGGTTTTGACACGTCGCGTCGAACATGAGGCCATGGGACGGTAGATGGAATGGTTGAGAAGTCCCCTGAGACGCATCGTATTGCCTGTCTGAAATCCCTTCATGAAAACAGCCGGCTCGTCAAGCTCTCGGAAGTCATGTCATAAGACCAGCTCTCGTCCTGCAGGAAGGCAGATCAATCGTGCCTCTGCGGTGAGGCGGCGCTTTCGCCGCGTTGGCCACCCTCGGCACCCTTCACCTTCTTCTCGCGTCGGATCTCACGCAAGCGGCGGAAGCCCACCAACTTGTGAAGCTTCTCATCCCATAGGCGAAGGGCGAGGCTCTTCAGGCTGGAACGCACAGTGATGGGATTGACATCGCGAAACATCGGATGGGACCGGTGGCACCTCGCCAGATTGTAGTTGGGGATTCGGGAACTGAGATGGTGGATGTGGTGGTAGCCGATGTTGCCTGAGAACCAATGGAGGATTTTGGGAAGCTTGTAAAAAGAGCTGCCCTCGAGAGCCGCAGCGGTGTAGTCCCAGTCCTCGCGGCGCTCCCAGTACGCGTCCTCAAACTGGTGTTGGACGTAGAACATCCACACCCCCGCAGCTCCCCCCACCAGGCTGACGGTCAATTGGATCAGCACAAAGGCCTTGATCCCAAAGATCCAGCTCAGCACGATGACGTAAACTGCAACGGCGAGGTTCATCCACCAAACGGAGTTGATTTCACGCTTCCCGGCATTGCGGCTTGGCACCCTCATTTGAATCAGAAATAGGTAAAGTGGAGCGATGACAAACAGGATCACGGGATTTCGCGACAGCCGGTAAGCAAAGCGCTTCCATCGTGTTGACTCCAGGTATTCCTGCACCGTCATGGTCCAGATATCCCCCACTCCGCGCCGGTCCAGATTACCGGAGGTGGCATGGTGGAGGGCATGTTCCCACCGCCAGTGATAGAATGGAGTGAAGGTCAACAAGCCGGTGATGAACCCCGTGAGGTCGTTGGCCCATCGCGATTTGAAAAACGACCCATGCCCACAGTCATGAAAAAAGATAAACACCCGGACCAGCAGCGCGCCGGTGAGCGCGGCCAGCGATAGGGTGAGCCACCAGGAAACGCCCAGGGTTTTGTACATCAAGATCCACATCAGGACGTACAGGCCCAGAGTATTTACCAGTTGCCATGTGGCACGCCAGGCCGATGGCTCCTGGAATTTGGCCACCAAGGGCTTCCATTCCGAGATGGCGATCTCCGGCGCGGCCGACGCGGGCTTCGGGGTCCCCTCTCCAGCGGGAACCTCGGGGGACGCGGGAATGAAAGGATGCGCAGTCATGTCTCCCTGGCGGGTCGGATGGACCTGCTCTCCCAAACAGTTCGCTGGCGGAGCCAAGCTGGGCCGTATCGAAGGTCGGATTGGCCACAACACAATCGACGGATGGTCGAAAGCACCGTCACACTCCCGGCAAACGAACCATGGAGAAGAGGTAAATCGGGCATCGTCCATTTTTGGAATCCCGCAGGGGACGATTTCGCAATTCATCTCCCAACTCTTCAAGCCGGGGAGCTGTCCTACCACCGATGCGTGGAGCGCTGCACCATCAGGCCCAACACGACTCCGGCCGCAAGAGCCACGCCCAAGCTGGTGAATGGATGGTCGACAAAATAGATTTTAGCCTCGTGTTGCGCACTTTTTGCGTAGCCCTTCGCATCTTCCAGCACCTCTTCCGCACGACCTCGGAATTCCTCGGCTTTGTGAACCGCGGCGTCTTTGGCGTCAGCAGCCGTCGACACAATTTTGTCGGAAACCTTCTCAATTCCCGATTTTGCGTGCTCGGCAATATCAGCGGCTGTGGTACGGACGATTTGAATGGCTTCTGCGACATTTCCCTTGGTTTCGCCTGGATTTGCGTGCGGATCGGATGAAGAGGTAAAGGTGCTCATGCCTTTCAATTCGTGCGTGCACCGCCCTGCGGCGGTATAAAGGAGTTAGGGATATGAACTGGAGTGTCAGGCCCGTGCTGAAATCATCGCGTTGAGCGAGAAGCTCCTGGAGTAGTCCAGTCCCGGCGGGATGACATAGACATGGTCAGCCTCCACTACTGCCTCATCGCGCACCTCGCACACCGGCATCTTGGCCGCGCGCGAAAGGATTTCCGCGAGAGTGCTGGCATGAGTCGGCGCCAGATGCTGCACGATGATAAAGCCCATCCCGGTGTCATGCGGCAGCGCGCGCAGCAGTTGCGTGAGCGCCTCCAGGCCGCCTGCGGAGGCTCCAACGCCAACAACGGGAAATGGCGCACCGCCATGTGGAGCTGCCTCGCCGTCCATGCCTGCGTCCTGACGGCACGAAGGCGGAGAAATTGGCGCATCGTCAGCCATGGCAAAGAGGACATAACACACGTCGCTCGGTGACGCCAATCGATAATTCAGGGCCACGCTCTGAATTGATGTAGGGATCTCGCCCCCGGGGAATGTGGGCATCAGAATCACAAAATTCGTTCATTTTCCACGCTTTACAATGGTCGGTGAGAGAGTCCCCCTGGCTCTCATTCGGCCGCGCGACGGTGTTGCTCGATGTTGTCGAGCACATGTCCCGGATTCACATCATGCTTGAGTTCGTGGAGAGCCGGATCACTTGCTTGCTCAATTCCCAATTTCTCCGCTATCGCGGAAGTTAATTTCAGCACTTGGGTGACCTCGTGTTCCGCCAGCAGGCTGACGTGAAGCATCAATTCCGTTCTTCTTTCAGCCTCGCGAGCGGTTCTCTTATTAGAGATCAGCACAAAAGTGGCAAGCAAGATCGCCTCCACCGAGGCAGCGACGGCGAGTTTCACAAAATCCGGATCAAAGGGTCGAATCCCCAGCCAGCCCATATTTACCACGATCCATAGGGCCAACAAGCCCACATGCAGCCCCACAAACGCTGGACTGCCCGAGAAATGCGCAATGGTATCCGCCGCCTGTTCGATCCGTGTTCGCGCCTCTTCCTGCGCCCGCCATCGATCGAAGAGGGCGGAGATATTTCGCTCGACGACGCCAGCGACGAATGGAGGCGGGACATTGGATTTCATGGAATGGCAGAACGACCATGAGTGGAATCGGCAGATCGCCCGTCAGCGGCGGCATGGGACGCTGCCAATCTGTCTCCCACGCGGGGGAAGTTTGTTTCCAGCCACGGTCATGACGGCGGAGAAGCTGGATTCAGGATCTCCTGATTTCGCCTTCCTCAACGAAATACCCCATCCTGAATGGAGAGCGGTAGAACCGTTCAGAGAGGCAAAAGCGAATGAGACACGAAACATTCGACTCACACCCATGAAACTCGCATCCTTAAACGATCTATTCCTTCATGAATTGAAGGATCTCTATAGCGCCGAAAAGCAGCTTGTGAAAGCGCTTCCAAAGATGGCAAAAACCGCCTCCAATCAGGATCTGAAGTCTGGCTTTGAGGAACATCTCGAACAGACCAAGGGCCATGTCGAGAGGCTTGAGAAAATCGCGGAAGCCATGGATCTGAAGCTCACCGGCCATAGGTGCAAGGCCATGGAGGGACTTATTGAGGAGGGGGCGGAAATGATCGAAGAGGATGCGGAGCCCATCATCAAGGACGCCGGTCTCATCGGGGCGGCGCAAAGGGTGGAGCATTATGAAATCGCCGGCTACGGGAACGCGATTGCCCTGGCCCGGCAACTGGGTGCGGACGACGCGGCCAGCCTGCTGGGAAAAACCTTGGCGGAGGAGAAAGAGACGGATGCCAAACTGACGGAGGTCGCCCAATCTACGATTTACGTGGAAGCCTCCGAGCTTGCCAGCGCTGCCGCCTGAGGCTGGCGTCACTTTTCACAGGGCCCATCGCGCGCGAGCCCAAAGCAAGCGTGCGGTTTTGGAAATTGTCCTGTTATGCCCGCCGCACACCCTCATCGCAAGAAAACTCCTTCGGGGCAGGATGACGGCGGCTCTTCACCGGAGGCTGAAGAGGAAGGCGCCCACCGCGTGGAGATCCACATTCCCGCGGTCACCTACCTCAAGGCGGGGCTGTGGTTGCTGCTGGCGTTCGGTCTCTACGAATTGCGCGCCCTGGTGTTGATGGTGGCAGTGGCATGCCTCATCGCGACCACGCTTGATTCCGCGGTGCGCTGGATGCAGGAAAAGGGATTGAAGCGCGGGCTGGCTTTGGGGGTCGTGCTGGGAATGGCAGCCCTGCTTTTGGCGGCCGCCGCCGCCTGGTTTGTCCCCACCGCGGCGCAGCAGGGCCAGAACTTTGTCAAGAATCTGCCTCAATTTCAAGCCAGCATTGCGCAGCGTCTCCACGCGCAGCCCAGCCTGGAGAAAGCCGTCTCGGAATTCTTCTCCTCCGCGAACACGGCCGATGCGGCCAAATGGGCCGGTAATCTCTTGTCCATGGGCGGGAAGGCGCTGGAGGGTCTTTCCGCGGTGGGCATCGTGATGGTGCTGGCCTTCTACTTGGTGGTGGATGGGGAAACCATCTGGAAATGGTTTCTGGCCTTCTTCCCCGCCATGGCGCAGAGGAAGCTCCGTCAAACGGGCGAGGGCATGTCGAAAATCATGGGGAGATATGTCACAGGCCAAGGCACCATGTCCGGGCTGGTGATGGTGTTTTGCTTCATAGTGCTGACCATCTTGAAGGTGCCGGCTGCGCTGATCCTGGCCATGGTCGCCGGGGTGCTGGATATCCTCCCTTTGCTGGGCTTCCTCACTGCGGGTGCACTGGCCTTCCTCGTCGCGCTGAGCGTGTCCATGAATACGGCGCTTCTCGTGCTGGGGTTCTATGTGGCTTACCACCTGCTGGAGGCGTATGTGATCATGCCGAAGATCTATGAGAAGAACTTACGGCTCTCCACCCTGACCATCCTGATTTCCCTCTTCGCCGGCAGCGTACTGGCCGGCGTCGCCGGAGCGCTGATCGCCCTTCCCCTGGTCGCCTCCTACTCCGTCATCGAATCAATCTGGCTCAAGAAGTGGTTGGGTGAGGAAGTGCCCTCCAAGCACCAGGAGATCGCGGAGGTGGAATTCGGCACGGATCCGGCGGGTCAAACTTCCTCCAGCGGTGCGCGACGGGCGCGGCACTGATCTTTGCCATATGTCTCGAAGGATTCGTGCCTTGAGTTCAGCCTTGGAGCAGGCACGGATGGCCTTGAGGAACGTACGAGCCATGTTTCCAAAGAGAGTTTCAACGATGTTGAGCCACGAACCATGTTTGGGGAATACCTACGAAAAAGCAATAGGTGATAATAAAACGTCCGGACGAGGCATCCTGCACGAACCAAGAGGTAACTCTAAAACTATATGAAAACCACCTCACTTATCCGCCTCACTGTTCTTCTCTCCGCAGCACTCCTCGTGCCGCCGTCTCTGTTCGCAGACGAAAAAGATACGCTGAACTCCACCGACTCACAATTCATCAAGGATGCGTCCGCCTCAGGTCAGTCGGAAATGAAACTGGCGGAACTGGGGATTCAGAAGGCCCAGAGCCCTAAGGTTAAGAGCCTTTCGGAGACCCTTCGGAATGACCACAGGGCGGCCTCCACCGAGTTGGCAAAGGTTGCCAAAACGAAAGGAATTGATGTTTCTGGAAGCATCAGTCCGGAGGCGGCCAGGGCTTACCAAACCCTCGAGCAGTCATCTGGCGACGATTTCGACAAAGCCTTTCTCAAGCAGTTGGCATCAGATCACAAAAAGTGCATCGACTCCTTCGAATCTGAAGCCAAAAATGTCAGTGATGGCATGCTCAAGGAGTTTGTCGAAAAGACCTTGCCTGTCTTGAAATCTCATCTCTCCCAGGTGGAGGAGTTGGAAAAAAGCCGCTGAAACCGGAATGCCCGATCTAAGACCTAAGACCTAAGACCGGCCTTTCGAACATTTGCATCCTGCTCGGGTAGTGCATGGCAGTCTCGCTACCCGGCAGGTCGATAGGGCTCTACCTCCATGCGATGAACCTCTCCACCGCGACCGTTGCAGTTCCCGCCAGGAAAACGTCCGCGGACACCTTGAAATCACTGTTGACGCTGCAGCTCACGGCGTTTGTGATTGCCGCTCTTTATTTTGGCCGTGAGCTTTTCATTCCATTGGCGCTGGCGGCGTTACTCGCTTTCCTGCTGGCTCCCCTGGTGACCCGGCTTCAGCGATGGTTGGGACGGGTGCTTTCCGTGGCAACGGTGGTTCTGTCGGTCTTTGTCGTTTTGGGTATCGCGGGCTGGGTGTTGACTGATCAATCCCTTCAACTCGCCGCCAAGTTGCCCGACTACCGCGAGAACCTGCTGAACAAGGCAAAATACCTGCGAATGCCAGGCGGCACGCAGTTCTCCAAGCTATCGAATCTGTTTAGGGACTTAAGAAATGAGATGCCGGGCGGGAAAAGTGCACCGCAGCCGTCCGAAGCGGACAAGTTTCATGGACCCACCGAAACCACCCGGGGCACACCTGGAGAGCCGCTTTCCGTGGAAGTCGTGCGGGCCGGAGAGCCCATACCCATGTTTTTGGGCTCCGTCATCACGCCGCTGCTGGGGCCTCTGGGAACGGCTGGCCTCGTAATGCTCCTGGTGGTGTGCATATTGCTTCAACGTGAAGACCTGAAAAGTCGCTTTATTCGCCTGGCAGGCGGGGGCCGCATCAGTGCCACCATGAACGCGATGGAGGAGGCGCAAAATCGCGTTTCCCGCTATCTGGCGAGTCAAATCATGGTGAACATTTGCTACGGAACGTCCATCGCCATTGGACTGTTTTTCATCGGCGTGCCCAATGCCGCCCTGTGGGGTGCGCTCTCGACGCTGTTGCGCTTCGTTCCCTATGTGGGTCCCTGGATAGCCATGACCCCGCCCGCCGTCCTGTCGTTGGCCATTTCACCCACCTGGTCCACTCCTCTCTTCACCATTGCGCTGTTCATTGGTCTGGAGTTGCTCTGCGGAAATGTGTTGGAGCCGTTACTCTACAGCTCCCGCACCGGCGTCTCTGCCATCGCTTTGATCATGGGCGCGGTTTTCTGGACGGGCTTGTGGGGGTTCGTTGGCCTGATCTTGGCCGCACCGATTACCGTCTGCCTGGTGGTGCTCGGAAGACACGTGCCCCGGCTCTCGTTTTTGAGCATTCTCCTCAGTGATCAGGAACCACTCACCCCCGCAGATGAGTGTTACCATCGGCTGCTGGCTCCGGGGCTGGCGGACACTAGTGACCTGGTTGACTCTCACCTTAGATCCAATTCTCTGGCCTCGCTCTTTGACTCGGTGCTCATTCCTGTGATGACCACGGCGGAAGTGGACCATCAAGAGCGTACCATCGATGATGAACAACTCGACGAAGTCCTGGCGGGATTGCAGGACATCATTGAAGATTTGGCTGAACGTCCGGCGGTAGAATCCAAGGTCGCCGCGGATGTGGCCATCGCCGAAGTTCAAAAGCCTTCGCCGCCGCCTGCCGGGTCGCGAGTCCTTTGCCTTCCGACCCGTGGCAAGCAGGATGCCTTGGCAGGGGCCATGCTTTCCGAGTTGCTGCGGCAACAGGGTTTTGAAGCGGAAAGCCTTTCCAGCACTCTTCTCGTAAATGAATTGGCGGAAAAAGTGGCCAGTGAAGAAGTTGAGATCTTATGTCTATCCGTCTTGCCGCCATCAACGGTCCTCCATGCGCGATATATCTGCGGCAAGTTGAGAAAAAAGTGTCCTCAGATCAAGCTGGTGGTGGGACTTTGGGGCGCGTCTGAAAACACGGGCGGCGCCAGTCTGCGGCTCCGCGAAGCGGGAGCGGATGAGGTGGTCGTTTCGCTGGCCGAGGCCCTCGTGCAATTGAGGAAATTCGCCGCCCCTTGAAACAAGGCTCCATCATCGTTGGTGCAGAATAAGCGAATCCCACCCACTTAAAAAGCGGGCGAGTTGCGATAAAGGTGTATGAAACACACTATTTCTACCATCAAGGGCCGCATCGAGAGCGGCAAGATAGGGTGGGCACTCCTATGGATTATAGGAATCCCCCTTCCAGTCCTGCTTCTTATGTACGCATGCGTCGGCCATCATTGACAATCATTTCGCCGGATCGGCAATAGGGACTGGGGATTCTTCGAGGGGCGCAGGAGGAGACTCGATGCAGGCATGAATCACGTGCAGCTTTTTCACGACTGGCGTCGAGAGCACAAATGGATAGAGATTTTCATGGCCTAAACTTCGAGCGATGGCGTTCAAAGCGGGAGAAAGCCGAATCCAACGGTGCAACAATACGAGAAAGGGTGTGGGATCAAGATCCCGCCAAGGAGCGGGAAGACGGGCATCCTCCGGAGTGTACAGATCAATTTCCTTGCGTTTGAGCCCTTGCTCCAGTCCGAAGGCTTTCGCGGATTCCAGTACGTCGCAAATGTGAAGGTAGTGAGCCCATGTTTCTGCCCAGTCCTCCCAGGGATGCATGGTGGAATAAGGGCTGATGAAAGCCTTTTCCCATCCGGCAGGTGCGCCTTCCGCATAATGTTTTTTCATGGCCTCAGCGTAATCGGCTCGCTCGTCGCCAAACACCTCACGACAGGCGCTCAGAATCGCCGGTGAGGCGTTCACTTCAAACCATAGGTGCCAATAGTAGTGGCCGATTTCATGTCGGAAATGTCCGAGCAGCGTCCGATAGGGCTCGTGAAACCGGGTTCTGTTTGTTTCTCTAATGGCATCGTCGGCCTCATCAAGATCGAGGGTGATCACCCCGTTCTCATGTCCTGTCAGCACGCGTTCTTCTGGAGTGGAAGAGAGGAAGTTGAAGGCGAGTCCCCCTTCAGGATCACGACGGCGGTCAATGACGGTGAGTTCCAGCCGCATGAGTGAGTAGATGGCGTGGCGCTTGGCCTGCTCCATCCTGTTCCATAGGAACCGGTTTTTGCTGAGCGTTAAGTCCGGGATTACTTGGGTCAGCACACAGGACGGGCACAAGGCCCCGGCGCTGGCAGCGGGAACCGCCCAGTTGCAGGACTGATAGGTGACACCGTTGGCGCATAAGGCGTAGTGACCGTCAGCGCTGATCTCCACCATCCGATCCCCAACACAGTCATAGGCCACTTTTCTTTGGCACTCCAGGCACCGGCTGTTTTCAAAATAAAGTGTATTGCCGCAGGTGCAGAGGTAGGGCTTCATCGAACTGGAAAGATGGTGGAGACGATTGGTCCGCCTGATTCGATAGTCGCCGCGCTAGTGATCGTGTCTTTGCGCTAAATTCAGGCGCGTTGAACATTCAAGGCCGCAGATTCATCTTCATGGAATCGGTGACATAAAAAAGACAACCTCCACAGGCGGCAGCGCTGCCTTGTGGAGGTTGTCTATTCGTCAAACGAAGGTGCAAGCCTCGCTCGATTACGGAGGTGGGGGAGGAGGCGGAGGCGGAGGCGGAGGTACAGATGTCATAGGGTGTGTTGCTAAGGGGATTGATGGTGCGGGCAGGCGATATGCCAGTACTGCCTTCGTATTTCGGCAACGTTTCCAGGCGATGCAACCAAAAAACGCATGCGCTCTCTGACAGGCAGGCAACCTCCAGGCGGGGTCCCAGCCTGCGCCGGAAGTTAGCCGTCCTTGAGTCTCTCAAAGCGTGCCATCTGAAAATTCGTCCGATGGGAGGCTACGGGTTTGCCTTTGGCATCGTAGCCCTGAAAGTAATCCTTTTGCCAACCGCCCTTCACCTTTGCAGGTGAGTTCATGAAGGTATCGCGGCTGCTCCGCCAGGCGATGTAATCCTCATGGGTGGCGGGATCGTCCGCCAATGGTCTGCGCGCCGCTCCCAATTTTTCCGGAAGATTCAGGTCGAAGGGCTGGATGAAGCAGGCGGGCCATTCCTTTTCGAAACGCACCTCTTTGCCCGGTTCCACGATCTTCCAGTTCATCGTGAAAGAGGCCGGATTCCAGTCCGTCTCCACCATTCCCTCAAGGGCAGAAAAATTAGTCACCGGCCAATTCGGGGCGCCGCGTACCAACAAACCAATACCGGGGGGCGTGCGAAAGATGAATGGCAGGCGAATGGTAACGATTCCCGTCCCGAAGTGGGTGACCACAGCGCGGGCGGCCCTTTGTGCATCTCCATCGAAGGTCAGCTTGATGGACGAGGGATCCACTCCGCCGTCCCATATGGCGTTGAAGGAGACGGGCGAGTGGATGAACCACCCTGCCTGATTGGCCATGCTCAAAGGCAGGCAACGATAAGCGCCACGACCCGGCGTCTCGTCCATGATCCGCCGTTGGTAGGAGGCGGGAGCGATCTCCCACCCCGAGGCGTCGGCCACCTCATAAGCGATGATGAGCGGCCTCTCATCGGGCGGGGAAAGGAGCGGAGGATCAACTGGCATAATCAGAAGGGTAGAAATCGCAGGCACTGGTTTCCAGAAAACCGGATGACGCAACTAGGCAGTGTCTCAACAGGTTCCAACGTCGGCCATTTGACGGGCTTTCCCCACGTAGTACTAGGCAATTACAGCATCAAAACTTTTTTGGCAAACGAGGCCGAATTGCGGTGTGTTCCCTATGGCGGATGCCATTCATCTGCTGCACCACCGGTCTTCGCTCTCCTCTTGCGGGAGGTCGAGTCCACCTGGTTCCAGTTTTTCCAATACATCCCAATACACCTCCGATTCGATCATGAAAGTCAAGACCCTCTCCACCCTCTTGTTCCTCGTCACCCCGCTCATCTGGGCGGTCGATCCGCCCAAGGGTGACGCGAAATCCGCGCCTTGGGATGGCAGCGAGACCGTGGCTGCCTATGCGAAGCGCACGGGATGGGAACCTGTGCTGACGCTTGATGTGGGTGGCGGGGTGAAGTGGGAGGGCGTGCTCATTCCCGCCGGATCCTTCATCATGGGAAGTCCCGCCGGCGAGGCGAAAACGGAAGCGGAATCCGCGATGGAGAAGCAGCACAAAGTCACCATCACGCGGCCCTTTTACATGGGCAAGTATGAGCTTACTCAGGCCCAGTATCTCAGGGTCATGGGAGACAATCCCAGCCCCAACAAAAACGATGATCTCCCGGTGCACAATGTGTCCTGGGCGAACGCGCAGGACTTCTGCAACAAGCTGGGCAAACTCACCCACCACGAGGTCCGCCTGCCCACGGAAGCAGAGTGGGAATACGCCTGCCGCGCGGGTACGACGACCCCGTACTATAACGGCAGCCAGATTTCCGACCTGGAGAAGATCGCCTGGTTCGGCGGCAACTCCGAGCACAAGCTTCATCCCTGCGGCCAAAAGCTGCCGAATGCGTGGGGCCTTTATGACATGCTGGGCAACATCCGGGAGTTTGTCCAAGATTGGTATGTTGCCGCCCCGCTGGAGGACGGGATCGACCCCACCGGGCCGAAGGAGGGCGATGCCAGGAATCACGTGGTGCGCGGCGGAGCCTACACGGCCAATGCGGCGGGCGCCCTCAACTGCCGTGCCGCCACCCGCCGGGGCACCGAAGCACTCGTCATCACCGGATTCCGGATCATGGTCGCAACTCCAGAGGCGAAGTGACCCCCGCGTTTGATCCATGCCCGGGCTCCACCGCGTGTCCACAGTCGCAGATCCGATGAAATCTGTCCCGCAGCCCCAAGACGACAAGTTTCTCCGTCTGTACTCGGAGCACGAGCCATCGCTGCACGGCTTTGTGCGGTCGATGTTGCCCACTCGCGATGACGCTCGGGAGGTCATGCAGGAGGTTGCGGTGGCGCTGTGGCGCAAATTCGGTGACCTCGCTGATACGTCGGACTTCCGCCGCTGGGCCTTCGGCGTGGCCCGCATGGAAGCCCTGGCATGGCGGCGGGACAAAGGGCGTGACCGGCATCTTTTTGGCGAGGATGCCATGGCGATCATCGCCCAGCAGTCCGAGCAAATGACGCCGCACCTCGATGCTCAACACGAAGCTTTGGAAGAGTGTCTCGGCAAGCTCCCGTCCGATCAGCGCACTCTCGTGAGATCCGCCTACGCCCCTGGCGCACGCATCGACCAAATGGCGGCGCAACAGGGCCGCAGCGCCATGGCCCTCTACAAAACCCTGCACCGCATCCGGCTCGCGCTCATCGAGTGCACGCGTGCTGTGCTCGCGAGGGAGGGCGCGGCATGAGTCCAAACGATTCCAGGCTCGACGCCCTGCAGCGCTACGCCGAAGGCACAGCGTCCCGGGATGATGTGGCCGCGATTGAGCGCGCCATCGCCGGGGATGCGGAGTTCCGCACGCTGCTGGTGGAGTACCTGCACCTTGACGCCGCGCTGGAGGAGTTTGGTTTCGTCCGCGAGGCCGCCGTACCGCATATCCGCTCCCCACGACGCTGGTATTCGGCGTTGGCGGCGGCGGTCGCTGTCGCCGTGATGGGTTTCTCATGGTGGCTTTGGCGTCCGGGCCAGACCCCGGCTTCTCCAGTCGAGGTCGAGGTGCTGCAACTCGTCGACGTCGAAGTCGCGGGATCGAACCGGGGCCTGCGGGCCCATGATCTCCTGCAACTCGGGTCGCTGGAAATTCGCGGAGGCGAGGCCCGTCTCCGATTGCCCTCCGCAGTGGAACTGACCGTGTCCGGTCCGGCGGAGTTGCGTTTCATTGACGCCATGCATGCCCGCGTCACGCGCGGCAAAGTCACCGTGGACTGCAGCGCCGCGGGCCAGGGCTTCGTCATTGATACCCCCGTAACCCGGGTGGTGGACATCAGCACCCAATTCGGCGTCGAGGCGCGTGCGGATGGCTCGACCGACGTCATGGTCATCAAGGGCAGCGTCGAACTTCTCAATCCCCAAAAGACCCGGCACGCAGCGCCCCTGACACAAGGCGAAGCGGTGCGCGTGGACACGACCCGGGCGCTCGCCCGCATCGTCAATATCACCGGCGGTCCGCGGCCCGGCCAATGGTCCACCCAGCCGCCGCCGCCCGACTGCAACATCATTTCCGTAAGTGATAACTTTGGCGCCAGCGAAGGTTACCACTTCTATCGCATCGTGCCCCATGGGTTGGAACCCGGGGCGGTGGTTTATACCAACCGAGCCTATGTCTGGAAGCCCCTGCCCGGGCAGCCATTCCCCGCATCCCTGACCCATGCCGATGTCGTACAAACCTTTTTTGGCGAACTCACCCACCCCGCCTATGCCATCGAAATCCAGGTGGCGCGCCCCGTGGACCTCTTTGTCCTCATGCCTCGCCGTGGCACGCCTCAGCCGTGGCTGACGGAGAGCTTCACCCGCACAGGCGATCAAATCCTGCTGGACGAAGGTGGAGTGCCATCACGCCCGCGCCCGCCCTTGTACTTCGAGGTTTGGAAACGCACCATCCTCCAGGCCGGCAAGGTCACGCTGGGCCCTGGCAATCGCGATGACAAAGGCGGTCCCACCGGCATGTACGGGATCGCGGCCAAGGCGCTTTGACTTATCGCTTCACTCTAACTCGGATAATGAACTCTACCTCGACGTTTCGTATGCACAACCCCCGATTGCTATCCCTTGCCTTAGCCGCTCTTGCGGGCCTCAGTTCCGCACGCGCCGGCGATATTCACCTTGTCCGCTCGGCGCAAAGCGGCCCATGGTCTGCCACGGCCACGTGGGCGGGCGGCAAGATCCCCGCAGCAGGCGAGAGCGTGCAGATACAAACGGGCCACGCCATCACTTACGACATGGAATCCGCCCAGGCGATCCGCGCGATCTTCATCGCGGGCCGGCTGAGCTTTGCCCCCGACCGTGATACCCGGCTGGAGGTGGGCTTGATCAAAGTCCAACCCGGAGATGATACCAGCGAGGAGGGCTTTGATTGCACCGCGCATCTCCCAGCCGCCAACTCGGCGGCGACTCTCCCCGCGCTCGAAGTTGGCACCTGGGACAAACCGGTCGCCAGCGGCCACACCGCGCTGATCCGCCTGGTCTATTTCGAAGGCATGGACAAGCAGAGCTGCCCGGCCATCGTCTGCTGCGGCGGACGCATGGAATATCACGGCACCGAGATGAACCACACCTGGGTGAAACTCGGCGCCACGGTCAAAGCAGGTGCTTCGGAAATACCTCTGCGCGATGCCGTCACCGGTTGGAAACCCGGCGATCATATCTTCATCACTGGCACCGTTCGACAGAATAAGAAGGCGAAGACCTTCCTGGCCAGCGTGCGGATGAGCACTCAAACCGAGGAGCGCACGGTCAAGGAAATGCGCGGCACATCCCTGGTGCTGGACAAGCCCTTGCAGCACGATCATGAAGGCGATGGCGACTATCGCGCCGAGGTGGCGAACCTGAGCCGCAATGTCATTGTCGAATCCGCGGCCAACGGTGACCAGCGCGGGCATACCATGTACCACCGCGGCTCGCAGGGGGCCATCAGCTACGCGGAGTTCCGGCACTTGGGGAAAAGCGGCGTGCTGGGCCGCTACAGCATTCATTTTCATCTCGCGCGCGATACGATGAGAGGCGCTTCGGTGGTGGGCGCCAGCATTTGGGACAGCGATAACCGATGGCTCACCATCCACGGCACCGACTATCTGGTGGTGCGCGACTGCGTGGGCTATCAGAGCACGGGGCACGGATTCTTTCTGGAAGACGGCACGGAAAGCTTCAACGTCCTGGACCACAATCTGGCGGTGCAGGCCTTCATCGGAGCGCCGTTGCCCAAACAGGCGCTGCCCTTCGACAAAAATGAAGGCGCAGGCTTTTGGTGGGCCAACTGCGGAAACACCTTCACGCGCAATGTGGCCGCGGAGTGCGACGAGTACGGCTACCGCTTCGAAGCCGTGGAGACGCCCGAACTGAGCATGACCATGAGCGTGCCACAACCTGACGGCGCCCGAGTCTCGAAGGACATTCGCACCATTCCCTTCGTGCGCTTCGAGGGAAACGAAGCCCACTGTCAGCGACGGCACAGCTTCAATCTCGGCGGATTGGACAGCGGCCTGAAACTCAGTGTCGCCGGAGTGGGCAGCGATGCGAAGCACCCTTTCATCGTGCGCGACTGCAAAGCCTGGAACGTCCACTGGACCCTGCACACCCACTCAGCGTTCTTTATGGTCGACGGTCTCACCTCTCACCATTCCGAGTATGGCTTTTGGCGCATGAACTATGAGAACTGCGCCGTGCGAGGCGTGAAGTTCGACGACATCGCCGTTCACGCCGACTTCCTTCCCTACAGGGGGACGCAGCCCGCCGAGGCCCAATATCCCAAGCCGCTCGAACCCGTGGACGATCAGCCACCCACCACCGTGATCACACGGGCCACACGCCAAGCCGACGGCGCCTGGCTCGTGCACGGAACCACCACGGACAACGGCGAGGTGAAGCGCGTCACGGTCAGCGGGTGTCAAGCGCGGCCCCTCGCTCCTAATTTCATCGAGTGGGAAGCTACCGTGCCCGCGGCCCAAGCCCAAAACGACCTGCGCGCCTTCGCCGAAGACGCCACGGGTAACATTGAGCCCAAGCCGCACCTTGTTACCCAAGGATCGTAAACCAAAAGGCAGGTGAGAGCTTTGATTCACAAGGCTTGACGCTTCGAAGCGGCCGTATCCGGAAGGTGATACTGCCCGAGGAGCGGAAAGCCTTGTGGATCAAATGATGGCGCCAAATCGAGCGCGGCCCATTTTCCTTTCCAGGCTGAACCGGGCGGCCCAGTGGGCGCGCTCCGTGCGGACCTTCTCGCCCCGAAGGGGGATCCGAAACACTTGAGATCGGCCACATTCCATCCACCGCAAGCCCGGAG
>Ga0206818_1108_pt1 | contig 19582 bp, 22 predicted proteins | sample Alteio_BWOrgCont_86_FD_152881 | JGI IMG/M metagenome (GOLD analysis project Ga0206818, IMG submission 152881) | Enriched cells from forest soil in Barre Woods Harvard Forest LTER site, Petersham, Massachusetts, United States -... | ecosystem: Environmental > Terrestrial > Soil > Temperate forest >...
AAATATTGGCCAGGATGGTCACAGGGATAATACCCTTAATAATATCTAAAATTAAAACGACGGTGCCGGGCCCCTTGCCCAAGACCCTGAATGCATTGGTGGCCCCCATATTCCCGGAGCCGTGCTCGCGGATATCAATATTCTTAAGCACACGGCCGAAAATATAGGCCACCGGAATAGAGCCGATCAAATACGCAAGGACTGCACTAACTGCCAGAAACAGTAGATTCATTAAGAGCCTTTATCCCTTCCTTTATATAGATGACGCCGGAAACAAAGGTCGCCACCAGCGCCACATACCAGAACACAAAGGTGAATTTCAACTGCAATAAAACACCCAAGACGCAGACGATTTGCAAAAACGCGGTGAGTTTGCCTGAACGGTTGGCTTCAATTTCCAGTTTTCCCGTGCTCAGCTGGACGATCATGGAACCCATCAATAACATCACGTCCCGGCTGATGATGGCCACCACAAACCATAAAGGAAAATGGATGTCTGCGAAATTTCCCCTTTTGATATACAGGCAAATAAAAGCACTGATCAAAAGTATTTTATCGGCCAAAGGGTCAAGAATGGCGCCGGCCTTTGTTTTTTGTCCGCGGGTCCGGGCAATGTACCCGTCAATAACATCAGAAATGACCGCGACCAGGAATAAGGCCAATGCCACCCAACGGAAATATTCATGCAGCGGAGAGATATACATCACCGTCGCGATAAAAAACGGGACGATCAAAATGCGGCCGACAGTGACCTTATTGGCAAAAGTTAGCGCCATAGTATTTTCATTCCCTGTAACTACACATTGAAGTTCGCCACATTTAGATCGGTCTAACGACACACTATGGAACCCCCTGAAAAACCTATAATGCGGTTTTTCAGGGAATGAGCCACATTTAGTGGCTCATTCTACCCACTCCAGCTTAACTTTATGGTCCGGGCACCAGATCATGTCTGCGCTAAAACGCTCTCCATCCTCCGGGCAATATTTGACCGTGTGCACGGGGCTTAAAGCCGTATTGATGGAACGGATGGCGGATTGGGCTTGGGGATCCTGCGCCACCTGCTGCCCCAATTGCTTTAATTGGTCCTCTGTGAACGGTTTATTCGTCAGGCCCTGGGTCATCGTCGTCAGCGCTGACACTGTCTATGCCTGGCTTTGCTTAGGGCTGTTGTGCGGTGCTGTCTGGCAACCGCAAAGGCAAATGACGAATGCCATCGCAAGCGACACGGGTCTCATTGTAAAATCCGTACACGGGGCAAAGGCCAAAATATAATGTCTGCTTTGCCCAGAATGCTTGATTCGGGGACAAAACCCCAATAACGGCTGTCATAACTGGATCCGCTGTTATCCCCCATGACAAAAACATAGCCCGGCGGCACATGCACCACTTCACCTTCAGCGCCGTAATCGCCGCGATTGTAATAATAAGTACGTTTAATACGCGGGTCTGTCACTTCCTTGCCGTCAATATAAATGGCCCCGTCTTTAATTTCAACAGTCTCCCCACCCACCGCGATCAGGCGTTTGATAAAATCCTTGGTCGGATCAACCGGATAAACAAAAACAATAATGTCCCCGCGTCGGGGTTTCCGGAATCCGGGAAGGCGTGTTTTTGTCAAAGGCAGCCAGGCATCCGGCCATCTGACAGATACTAACGGGTTCCCATCTTGAAATCCGATGTCCCAAAACATGGGCGGTAAGATTTGCGGGCCATAGGTCCATTTATCAACAAATATATGGTCCCCGATCACGATCTTATGGCCTAAAAAATCATACGTATTATCTTCCAACAGCGTCGGCCTCATTGAACCGCTGGGGATCTTAAAAGGCTGGATAAAATAACTGCGGATGACGACCGCCAAAACCAGGGCAATGAGGATGGATTCAACCCATTCGCGGGTGGCGGATTTTGGTTTCTTGTTTTGGGGCATGATGGTCCTCTCCTAAATTTTCAACGCGGCTAAAAAAGCTTCCTGGGGCACTTCCACGCGGCCGATCTGCTTGAGTTTCTTTTTACCTTCTTTTTGTTTTTCCCATAACTTGCGCTTGCGGCTGATGTCCCCGCCGTAACACTTGGCCGTGACATTCTTACCGGCTGATTTGATCCGGGCGCTGGAGATGATACGCCCGTCAGCCTGGGCCTGGACCTTCACTTCAAATAATTGCTGAGGGATCAGTTCTTTGAGCTTAGTGACCAATCCCAGGCCTTTGTCATACGCGCGGTCTTTATGCACCATGCACGAGAAAGCGTCACAGGGCTCATCATTGATCAAAATATCCAGACGGGTGATCGACGCCTGCATGTATTCCTTGAATTCATAATCAATGGACCCGTACCCGCGCGTGGCAGACTTGATCAAATCATTAAAATCCACAATGACCTCAGAAAGCGGGATATCAAAAATAATTTTCATGCGATCGCCGATAAATTCACTCTTTTGAAAGACCCCGCGCTTTCTTTTGGTAAGCTCCATGACTGCGTCCATATAGGTTACCGGAGTAAAAATAGAGACGGCCAGGATCGGTTCTTCGATACGCATAATATCAGAACCATTGGGAAGATCAGAAGGGTTTTCCAGTTCCATCACAGAGCCATCGCGCTTGGTGATCCTGTAGCCGACATTAGGCGTAGTCAGGATCAGGTTCAAATCATACTCGCGCTCAAGGCGTTCCTGGACGATTTCCATATGCAACAGTCCCAAAAAACCGCAGCGGAAACCATACCCGAAAGATTGGGACGTTTCATGTTCATAAACGAGGCTGGGGTCTGACAGGCGTAACTTATCAATGGCTTCACGCAAAGGCGCGTAATCCCCGGCATTGACCGGGTAAACACCGCAGAAAACCAGAGGTTTAAGCTGACGATAACCTTCCAAGGGCTGGGCTGTTGGACGCGCTAATTCCGTCATCGTGTCGCCTACCCGCACTTCTTTAGGGTCATGCAAATTGCAGGTGATATACCCAACTTCTCCGGCGGAGAGATTCTTGACCGGCTGGATACCGGGTGCAAAGATCCCCACTTCCTGCACGTCAAAATCTTTGCCCACGTTCATAAAACGGATGCGCACCCCGGGTTTAATGGCACCTTCAAAAAGGCGTACATAAATAATGACACCTTTGTAAATATCATACTTCATGTCAAAAACCAGGGCTTTCAAAGGAGCTTCAGGGTCCCCTTCCGGCGGGGGGATGAATTTCACTATCTTTTCAAACAGCAGGTCGATGTTCAACCCTTGTTTGGCAGAGACCAGCTGGATATCTTCTTCTTTAAATTTAAGGATTTCTACAAATTGCCTCTTGGCTTCATCAATATCCGCGTTGGCAATATCAATTTTGTTGATGACCGGCAAAATCTCCAAATTGCTGTCAATGGCCAGGTAATAATTGGCGATCGTCTGCGACTCGACCCCTTGGGTAACATCGATCAACAGCAAGGCCCCCTCGCAGGCACGCAGGGACTTTTCGACTTCATAAGAAAAATCCACGTGGCCCGGCGTGTCAATGAGATTGAAAATATATTGCTGCCCGTCTTTGGCCTTATAATTCAGGCGCACAGCCGAGGCTTTGATGGTGATACCGCGCTCGCGCTCGAGGTCCATATCATCCAGCATCTGGTTATGGAATTTGCGCTCGTCGATGGCCCCGGCAAACAATAAAAACCTGTCCGCCAGGGTGGATTTGCCGTGGTCGATGTGGGCGATGATGGAAAAATTGCGGATATTGGAATGCTTGCTCATAGGTGGATCAGTTTCATGATCTTGTCAACTGTCCCTTCCACCGTCAGGCCGGTAGAATCAACGGTGATGGCATCCGGTGCTTTTTTCAAGGGGCCTACCGCGCGGGTGAAATCTTTTTGGTCACGGTCCTTCATATCAGCGCGTAATTGGTCCAGATTGACAGGCTTGCCGGCCGCGACCAATTCCTTAAAACGGCGCTGCACGCGCTCTTCCACATCGCAGTCCACATAAAATTTATAACGCGCATCGGTGAAAACCACCGTGCCCTGGTCACGCCCGTCGGTGACAATGGAACGGTCCTGGCCCATGGCCCGCTGCCAGGCAACCATCAAGGTCCTGACCCCCGGGGTTTTGGCGATATAAAAAGTATTGTTGGTCACTTCAGGGGCGCGGATCGCTGTGGAGACGTCTTCACCGTCCAAAAGAATGCTCAAAGAGCCGTCAGGCATTTCCTTAAATGTGATTTTGGTATTGCGGCACAGGGTGGTCAAAGCTTCTTCGTCGGATAAATCCATTTTCAAGCGCAGGGCCTTTAATGTCAGGGCCCTGTACATGGCTCCGGTATCCAGATAGGTAATGCCAAGCCTGCCGGCCAGGGACTTGGCTACCGTGCTTTTACCGGCACCCGCGGGGCCGTCTAAGGTAATCACTAAATGGTCTGTTGGCATAACTTTTAACCTAATTTTTCCCGTTTCTCTTTAGCTTGTTTAAAAATGTCTGTTAATGTTTCCTGGTCACGGGCCACAATGGCGCGACGCATACCTGCCAAAACCTTGACAGCCTCATCCAACGCTTTAAGGATGGGCTTGTGATTGGTCAAGGCGATGTCCTTCCAGACCTGAGGGTCGGATGCCGCGATCCTGGTCGTATCTTTAAGCCCCTGGGTGGCATGTTCCAGATAATTATCAGGCAAGGCTTTCATCAGGGCAAAAGCCGCCAAATGCGGCAGATGGCTGATATAGGCAAAAACCTGGTCATGTTCCTGCGGGGCCATAAATTTGACCGAGGAGCCCAATTGGGTCCAGAACTGTTTGATCTTCTCCTTGGCCAGGCGGTTGGTCTTGTCTGTCGGAGTCATGACACAGGTGCCGCCCTCATAAAGCAGGGCATTGGCATTGGCAGGGCCTTTTTTCTCGGAGCCGACCAGGGGATGTGAGCCTACAAACAAAATAGAATGATGCAAAACTTTCTCAGCCCGCTCCACGATCGCGGTCTTGGTGCTGCCTAAATCCGTAATGATGCACCCGCGCCTGTGTTCTTTGCCTAAAATCTCAATAAGATCAAGGACCGTGCTCACAGGAGTTGCCAGAACAATTAAATCGGCACCGATGGTCCCTTTATTAAAATCCAAGGTCCCCTCATCAATGGCGCCTAAATCGGTCGCTTCCCTTAAAGAAGTTTCCTGGCGGCCGATACCAACCACGGAGCGGGCCAATCCCTTTTTTTTAATGGCCAAACCCAGGGAAGTCCCCATAAAACCAACACCGACGATCGCAACCCTTCTAAACAATTCTTTTCTATTGAACATAATTTTCCTTAAGTTAAAAATCCCGGTCCACGGCCTGGGCGACACGTTTGCAGGAGGCCATCAGTTCCTGGAATTTATCCGGCATCAAAGACTGCGCCCCGTCAGACAAAGCTTCTTCAGGGTTTTCATGCACTTCAATCATCAAGGCATCACAGCCTGCGGCAATCCCGGCACGGGCCCCTGCGGCCACATACTCCCATGAGCCTGTGCCATGGCTTGGGTCTACAACCACCGGCAAATGGGACAGGCGTTTGGCGACCGGCACGGCATTAATATCAAGTGTGTTGCGGGTGGCGGTTTCAAAGGTGCGGATACCGCGCTCACAGAGCATGACATCGAAATTACCGTTGGCTAAAAGGTACTCGGCGGACATCAGCCACTCCTTGATGGTCCCGCTCATGCCGCGCTTGAGCATCACCGGTTTTTTGATAATGCCGACTTCTTTCAAAAGCGAAAAATTCTGCATGTTGCGCGCCCCGATTTGCAGGATGTCAACGTATTTGGCCAGAAGGTCCACCTGACGGGTGTCCATGACTTCTGAAATCGTGCAGATGCCCACCTCTTTTCCCACGGCCTGCAAAATCCTCAAACCTTCCTCACCCAGGCCCTGAAAATCATAAGGAGAAGTCCGCGGCTTAAAAGCCCCGCCGCGCAAAATAGTCCCCCCTAAGCCCTTGACTGTCTTGGCAATGGAAAGCATGCCTTCATAGCTTTCCACTGAGCAAGGTCCTGCCATCACCACGATTTTTTTGCCGCCAACCGTTGTGTTATGCGGCAGTTTGATCACGGTATTTTCTTTCTTAAATTCACGGGAAACTAATCTGTACGGTGCCAGGACCTGCAGGACCTGGTCAACCCCGGGAAAAACTTCCAAAGGAATGCCGCGCAAACCATCTTCAGGGCCTATAAAACCGATCACCGTGCGCTCCACCCCGCGTGAAATATTGGCTTGGAGCCCCAGCTTACCGGCGCGCTCGATAATGTGTTGGATATTAGCCTCGGTCGCATCCGGGCGTAAAATGACAATCATAATATCTCCTTCAATGTTTTTATAAAACGCTGATTTTCCGACGCGCTGCCGATAGAAACGCGTATGTAACCTTTTAAACCCCATACGGCCATGTCACGGATGATAACACCTTTTTTAAGCAGGCCCGCTGCCGCCTGGCTGCTATCGCCGCCGACATTGACCAAAATAAAATTCGTAAAACTCTTCTCGAAAGGGACATCCATGTTTTCAAGAGAGCGGTAAAGATACTGCCTTTGCTCATTGACCTCACGGGCGATATTGCGGTAATACGCTTCATCCCCCAAAACAGCCACGGCCGCGGCCTGGGCCATGCTGTTGACGTTAAACGGCTCGCGTAAACGGTTTAATATATCAATGATCTCACGGCGGGCCACACCGTAGCCGACGCGTAAGCCCGCTAACCCGTACATTTTTGAAAATGTGCGGGCGGTCATCAGGTTGGGGTATTTTTTCATCAAACTCAAAGTATCGGGATAATCTTTTGCCTGCACGTATTCAAAATAAGCTTCGTCAAGAAATACCAGGGTGTTTTTAGGGACGCAACGGAGAAAATCCTCGAGCTGACGCTGGGTAATGTATGTCCCGGCCGGATTATCAGGATTACCGATAAATATAATCCTGGTCTTTGCATTGATCTTGGCTTTTATACCTTCAAGATCATAACGAAAATCTTTAAGCGGTACCTGGTGCAATCGGGCCCCGGATAAGGTTGAGGCAATCTCATAAATCAGGAATGAGGGTTTGGCAATAATGATATCATCCCCTTTGGCTGCAAAGGCTTTCACCGCTAAACAAATGATCTCATCCGAACCATTGCCGAAAATCAGCTGATCATCATCAATGTTAAGTTTACGGGCCAAGGTGCGGCGCAGCACGAAACAGCCGCCATCCGGATAACGATTGATCTCCCGGGCGGCCTTGGCCATAGCTGCCAATACCTTAGGCGAAGGAGGATAAGGATTCTCGTTGGAAGCCAGTTTAATGACGCTTTTTAAACCCAGCTCGCGCCTGACCTCATCAATGGGTTTGCCCGGAACATAGGGTTTAATCTTAAATATATATGGATTCGCTACTTGCATAAGAGAGAGCATTATAAGTGGGAGCTATGGGAATGTCAATCTAAGAGAAGGGTGGCATAATAGTATAAATATATGCTAAACTTATAGCCTATGGACTATACAAAGGTACTCCCTCTTCTTCAAACGGCCATTGAACACAAAGCCACTGATATCCACCTGGTGGTGGACAGGCCTCCTATTTTCAGGATCCACGGGATACTCATCAACTCTGAACTGCCGACTTTAAAACAAGAAGACATCCAAAATCTTCTTTTTAGCATGATGACCGAAAACCAGCGCCAAACCTTCCTGGCAACCCATGATATAGACCTCTCCTATATCGGCATTAAGGATTTTAACTTCCGCGTCAATGCCCACGTGGAAAAAGGCCGTTTCGCGGCGAATATACGCATCCTGCCGACCATCATTCCATCGGCGAAAGAATTAGGGATCCCTGCCATTGTGGAAAAGCTCGCGCGCAAACGCAAAGGCTTCATCATTATCTCCGGTTCTGCCGGAAGCGGTAAAACCACGACGATGAATTATATGGTGGATTTGATCAATAAAGAACGGCCCTTTAAAATCGTGATGATTGAAGACCCTATCGAATATGTGCATGATTCCAAAAAAAGCCTGATTATCCAACGCGAGGTCGGCACCAATACCCAATCTTTTGCCAGCGCCCTCAAACATGCCCTGCGCCAGGACCCGGATGTGGTGGTCGTGGGCGAAATCCGGGATGCTGAATCTATTTCCATGGCACTGACCACGGCTGAAACCGGGCACCTGGTTTTAACGACCCTGCACGCCCCGGACACGGCTGAGTCCATTAACCGCATCCTTGATGTTTACCCGCCGGGAAAACAACACCAGATCCGCACCCAATTGGCTGAGAACCTGATCGGCATCATCGGCCAGACATTGATCCCGCTGCAGGGAAAAGAAGGCAGGGTTTTGGCAACGGAAATCCTTATCCCGACCATCGCCATCCGTAATATCATCCGTCGGGGGGCCTTGCTTGAAATCAGAGGGCAAATGGTGACAGGCGAAGAAGGGATGTACACGCTGGAGCAATGCCTGACACAGATGATCAAAGACGGGATACTCACCAAGGACTATGCCAAAGAATTCACGAAATTCCCGAATTATTTATAACCTCACGCACACGGAAGAACACCAATTTTCAATTTTTGCTTTGATGGCGTCACGGACTTCTCTTATTTGCGCTAATTTTTCTTCTTTAGTCCCTGTAACTTTAGAGGGGTCAGGAAAACTCCAATGCAAACGCTGCGAACTCCCTGGAAAAACAGGGCATTGTTCCGCGCTTGCCTCATCACACACTGTAATGACATAACTAAAAGATTCTCTTACGCGTAACAGTTCTTTAACCCCTTGTGTTGATTTTGATGAAATATCTATGCCAACTTCCATCATCACCTCAACCACCAACGGGTTTAACAGGCCGGGCTCAAGCCCGGCGCTATGGGCCTCAAAAAAATCCCCGCAATAATAGTTCATCCAAGCCTCTGCCATTTGGCTGCGGGCAGAATTGTGAATACAGACAAACAGGACTTTTTTCTTACTCATAGATCCTCCGTTTAAGCCTTTAGAATGATCGGATTAAACGCTTTGGCAGCCACTATCACCCTGCTGCCGATGGTTAAACCACTCATCTCCTCATCACTCGCCACTACTTTAGTTATATTATTACCGATGCTCAAAGTCAAAATATTTAAAACACCGTCTTTTTGGATCTCAATGATCTCACCGGTAAATTTAAATTTGCCGCTCAGATCATTGTTCACAAAAACTTCTGAAGGGCTGCCGGATTTTGTGATTTTGCCGCGCTCAATGACGAAAACTTTCTTTGACAGCCTAAACACTTCCGCAAGGTCATGGCTCACCAGGACGGTCGTGATCCTGGTTTTCTGATAAACCCTGATGATCTCATCCTGCAATTTCAAACGCGCATTCATGTCCAAATCAGACAAAGGCTCATCCAAAAGCAGGATTTTAGGCCGGCTGATAAGGGCACGGATTAAAGCCACTCTCTGCTTTTGCCCACCGGATATCTTATCCGGTTTCTGCCCCTCCAGACCTTTTAAACCCATGGCGACAATCCACTCCTCAATACTGCCCTGCTCTTTTTTATCGGCACAGGCATATTCCAAATTTTCACGGACCGTCATATGAGGGAAAAGGCAATTCTCCTGAAAAATAAAACCTGTCTTTCTCTGCTGAATGGGAAGATTGATCCTTTTTTGGCTGTCAAACCAGATTTCTCCGTCGACCTCAATAAACCCCTCCTGCGGCTGTGTTAAGCCGGCCAATATCCGTAAAAAAGTCGTTTTGCCGGCGCCGGATTGGCCGAAAAGAGTGATGAATTCCCCTTTAGCGATGCTTAAATCAAGATCAAGCCACTCTTTTCCCTGCGGCGTATGCATTTCATTTTTAATGCGGAGTTTAATCATGAATTAGAAAATCTTCACTGTTTTTCTGTTCAAATAATAAAAAATAAGTAACGTGAAAAAAGATATCAGCACCAATATCAAGGCATAAAGACCGGCGGTATCATAATTCAAGGCCTCTACTTCATTATAAATGGCAATAGAGGCAAGCCTTGTTTGCCCGGGGATATTGCCGCCGATCATCAGCACCACCCCAAACTCACCGATGGTATGCGCAAAAGCCATGACAATGCCCGTTAACAAGGCCGGCTTGATATTGGGCAAGATGACCCGCCGTAGAGTTTCCCAGGGTGATTTTCCTAAAACATACGATGCCTCCATCAAGCTCATAGGAAAATTTTGCAAACCTGCCTTGATCGGATTGACCATAAAAGGAAGGCTGAAAAGCACCGAGCCAATGACAAGCCCGGTAAAACTAAAAACAACCCTGATCCCCAAATAAGACTGTAAAAAATGCCCTAAAAAATATTGCGGGCTAAAGGTGATCAAAAGATAAAAGCCAATGACGGTGGGCGGCAAGACCAGGGGCATGCTGACAAGGCTCTCAACGACATATTTAAATCTGTTCTGCGAAAAGGCAATCCAATACGCCAAAGGCAATCCAAGGACAAAAAGAATGGCTGTTACAACCACAGCCAACTGAAAGGTCAATATTAGAGGCTGTAAATCATAATGCATTTACTCATCCTCTTTGAGAAGAGAAACTTCGTTAGTTTTGACCAACCATTCAATACTATCTCCCTCGGTCAAACTTAACTTCTGGGCTGACCGCGTAGAAATGATAGAGATGATTGGGTGGCTCTTATAATTAAGGAAAACCTTGGTGAGAATTTCAGACCTTTCAAGCCCTTTGATCGTGGCCTTAAACCTGTTACGCAGGCTGATCAATCCCGATAGATTTTTCCCGATGGAAACTTCTGTTTCTTTGAAGACCAGGGCGACAAGCTTTCCTTGCTTTAGATAAGAAGCGGTGGCAGGCGTTTCCAGGACAATAGAGCTAAAAACATCCCCCTCCACATCGATGTCCACCATCGACATATGGGGAGATGATTCCACCAGAATGATCTTGCCGGTCAATTTATTCACGGGAGTTTATAGCCGTATTTTTTAAAGATTTCCTGTGCCGGTGCTGAAAAAAGAAAATTAAAGAACTCTTGGGCCTCTTTAGAATTATTCTGATCGCCATATCTTAACACAACCACCCCTTGGGCAATAGGCTGGTATGATTGAGGGTCTACTTCAATCCATTTTCCCTTGCCCTTCATATTAGGAGACAAGACAACGGACTCGGCGGTAAAACCAATATCTGCCGCCCCTGTGGTAATAAATTGATTGGCCTGTGCAATGCTCTCCCCCAAAACCAATTCTTTCTGCAATTGATCATATAATTTATAAAATTTTAAGGCATTGACCGCTTGGCGGCCATACGGTGCCAATTCAGGATTAGCCAAAGCAATTTTCTGGATACCTGGATCACTTAAAACACTAACGCCTTTGGATAGATCCATGTCCTTCATCGTCCAAAGGACCAAGGTGCCATAGGCATAAACCTTGGGCGCCTGAGATGAGAACCCGTCTTTATAAAGCTTGGCAGGATATTTCATGTCCGCGGATAAAAACACATCAAAGGGAGCGCCGTTTTCAACCTGTGAGGTCAATTTCCCCGAAGATCCTATGACTGTTTTGACACCAATGCCGGTTTCCCCGGTAAATTCCGCTTTTAAATCTTCCAAAGTAAACTGCACGTTAGCCGCGCCAGCGACAGTGATGTCGCCGGCGAAAGCAGCTAACGGTAAAGCCGATACAAATGCTAATACAATAAAAATAATCCTTTTCATTTTTCCCCCTGCTTAGTAAAAATCCTAGAATGGCATCCGTACTGACAGAACAACATTGTGATTGTACTTGGCATCTTCGGTCGCTGCTATCTGATAACCGACACCCACCGTAAAGCCCAGGCGTTTTCCGACACTAAACTTGCCCAGAACAATGCCCGGCGTAATGTAAAGCTGGTTGATACGGCTGCGGTCACCGTTGGGAAACCAGGTGTAATTAAACTCTACTTCCGGCGTGGCCCATGGGGCGATCCGGTACTGAAAAGCCGTATTGGATACCACCGGTGTCCCCTCCCCTTTGGGGGACGATCCATCATCGGGAATTTGAATACCCAATGTATCCTGCACATCAAATTTGCCCCAACCTTTACCCGCTGCAATCGTCGGTGTCGTGACCTCATGGTCCTGGGTATTGTATTTGTTACCGCTCGGAATCGAAAGCCCCAGAAACGCCGTCACAATGTAATCCCCATTCTCTTCGTTAGCGGAAAGCAGTCTATATTTGAAAAGAAGGCTTTCATCAGCGAACCCATTTTCTCCGGCAGGGATATTACGGGTCTGGTAGGCAGGAATACCAACGATGACCTCGGTATTTTGAAAGGGAATAAACTCAAGGCCTTTGCCGCCGCCGTAACTATCCAGGTCCTTGTTTCCTTTAGTCGTTGTTTCCCAATATTGATCGTAACGAACTTCCTGTTCCAGCCTTGGAGTAACAGTCATCAACGGTGTCACCCAATGAGGCTGTTCTGATTGAATTTCAGAGACCTTGTCCAACCAATTATCAAGCGGATAATTATCCGTCGGTATGGCCGATAAAGCAGGCTGGCCTGCTGTTTCAGCCATTACCGCTTTTACTGACGATAGCAGTGCCATAACAAACAAAACAGTAACAATTTTCCCAGAAGCTCTCATGCGATACTCCTTTTTTCGCTTGAGCTTCCAGTTTATCTGGTCGGCTAAGACGCTCTACGTTTATGTCATGCAGTTTGTCTGCTTTGTTTCTCGATGCGGATTTTTTCCTTCTTCTCTATTTGAATAATCTCTCCGTTATGGACCACTATTTCAACCGATCCGAATTTTATTTTCTTAAGCTCTTTGATGATGTCTTCTATCTGTTTGATCTCATCAGGATGCGTCAAAATTAACCTCTGGTTTTTAAAATCCCGTTAGACCATATATCCAAAATTGCGTCCAAAGCCTGGTCAAATGTCAGGTTTTCCTGCTCAAGAAATCTCGGGTTCGTGATGGCTTTGACCGCGCCCAGGTATGCTTCTGTGGCGATGGATGGATTGACCCGGCGAAAGGTCCCGTTTTTGCTTCCCTTCCCTACTAATGAGTGGATACCCATGATCTTTTCATTTCTGAAATCAAGAAATTCTTCCCAAAGGGCAGGCAATTCGGCGGGGATTTCCCTAAAGAAATGCTCGAACCATGGCCCAAGCTGTTTACGCAAAAGTAAAACGCTGTCAGAAAAAATCATTAAAGGGTCTTTCTGGACCTTCTCTATATTAATCAAACCGGCATTCAATTGCTGTTGCAGGCGCTTGACCAAGGCTTTGGCAATGTCCTCTTTACCAACAAACACTTTATAAATCGTATTCTTGCTCATGTGCAGGTCCAAGGCGATCTCATCCATGGTCACCTTGCGGTAGCCGAATTTGACCATCCGTTTTTCTGAGGCATTTAATATTTTCTCTTTAACTAAGCGGCTATTATCCATTAAACACTTTCCCGATTGAATAATTAAGATACTATTTTAGAATTATTAGTATTATACAGAAAGCCCTTCCTTAGTCAAATTTATTTCCATAACTTAAGAATGGGAATGATTAAGATAGACTATTGGATGGCTTCCTGCGAGAATACTACGCATATATGCTTAAAAAAACGATCAAAACCGTTAAAAGGGCCTTTGCCCGGTGGTCCTATTATTTTTTCTACTGGTTCTTCAGCCTCCTGCCCCTACAATTTATTTTTATGATAAGCAACGGGCTGCTTTCTGTCGCATTTCCCTTTTTCATCAATATGCGCAAGATCGCCAAGGAAAGCCTGACGATCGCGTTCTCTAAGGAGAAATCCGAAAAAGAGATCGATCAGATCCTGCGCTCTTGTTTTTTCAACTTAGGCCGCGGATATATTGAAATGTTTTGCTATATCCAAAGGCCGCAATTGATCCTTAAAAAACTAAGCCTTACCCCCGGTTCCCGTGAAAACCTGGACAAGGCCATCAAAGAAAATAAAGGCGTTGTGGGGGTTTCCGCGCACTTTGGCAATTTTTCTTTAATGCTCTTATATTTAACAAAATTGGGCTACCCCGTCCATACCATCATCCGCCCCAGCCGGGACGTGATCATTGAAAAGAGTTTTCAAGCCCATCGCGCCAGGATGAATTTCAAGACCATCCTCAGTTATCCGCGCTATAGCTGTGTGCGCCAGTCCCTGACGGCGTTGCATGCCAAAGAAATCGTCGTTGTCCTCATGGACCAGGGCACTGATGAAAAGTCCGGTGTTTTTGTGGATTTCTTCGGCCGAAAAGCCGGCACTCCCACAGGGGCAGTCGTTTTTGCCATGCGCACCGGCTCACCGATTTTACCGATGTTTACCGTGCGTGACGGGGAAGATTCACACAAAATCATCATCGAACCGCATTTTTATTTGGAAATTAAACCCACCGATGAAGAGACCCTGCAGCACAATGTCCAGAAAATAACGGACATCATTGAAAAATATATCCGCCAATATCCTGAGGAATGGGGCTGGATGAATAAACGATGGAAAAGCAAGCCCAGTGAGACAGGCACAACTTAAACGGCAGGATATGATCCCAGGATTTTAAGGAATTTACACATACCTTCCAGCTGAGACAAGGCGCGGGCCACCTTGACGTCACTTTGATGCCCTTCACAATCGACAAAAAAATAATAGTCCCAGGCTTTCTTTTTAGAAGGACGGGATTCTATTTTAGTGAGATTGATTTTATGCTTCATGAAAGGGGTCAGCATGGCGTGCAATGCGCCTACCTTGTCCTTAATAGAGAAGACAAGTGATGTACGGTCTGATCCTGTCGGCGGCACATCCATCGTTGAAATTACCAAAAAGCGCGTGATATTATGAGCGCTGTCCTGGATATTTTTCTTAAGGATTGTCAGCCCATATAAAGACGCCGCGACCTGTGAGGCAATGCAAGCCGCGTTCTTCTTATTGGCCACCATTTGGGCGGCCTTGGTGGTTGATACCACAGGTATTAAGTGTGCTTTAGGCATGTTTTTCATAAGCCACTGGCGGCATTGGCCCAGGACCTGCGGATGCGAATAAACTTCTTTGATCTGTGACAAATTCCCCTTAGACATCAAATGATGCGCCACATCCAATAAAACCTGAGAACAAATTTTAAGGTCAGATTCAACCAGCAAATCCATCGTATGCGTGACCACCCCTTCAATGGAATTTTCGATAGGCACAACGCCATAATCACAATCGCCGCTTTCCACCCTGCTGAATACTTCAGCGACATTGTCGCAGGCCACATGGCCGACGGAAGAACCAAATTTCTTTAAGGAAGCCAAATGCGAAAAAGTGGCCTCAGGCCCCATGTACGCAATGCGTAAAGGTTTTTCTAAATTTAAGGAAGCTGACATGATCTCACGATAAATCGCCTCTACCGCATCATTCTTGATGGGGCCTGCATTAAGGTTTTTGATGCGCTTGAGCACATCCTGCTCGCGGTCAGGCGCGTAGATCGGCTTTTTATTTTTGATCTTTTCACGGCCGATAGACAAGGTAATGGCCGCACGATCATTCAAAAGCCCGATGATCTTGGCGTCCAGCCCATCAATTTTCTTACGTAAATGAGATAGGTCCATAGTTAAGAGATTGCTTCGTCGGCTGCGCCTCCCCGCAAAGACACATCCGAAGTAAGACGCGATTGGCCGCTGCTTTCCTGGGTAGCTGTTTGTTCTTGCGTTTGCTCAACAGACTCTTCAAAAGATTGCTTCGCTTCGCTCGCATTCGAAGAAACCTCTACGACATCAAGGGTATTGGGCCTTTTGACACCTGGCTCTGATGCCGCTTCTTGCGCTTGCAGAGCCTCAGCTTTGGGCATATCAACGCCCAATTGATTGAACTCTTCAATCTTGGGCAGATCTTCCAGTGATTTTAAACCGAAATATTCCAAAAATTCCTTGGTGGTGCCGTATAGAAACGGGCGGCCCGGCACTTCTTTGCGGCCGGTGATCCTGATAAGGCCTTTATTAAGTAAATGCGCAATAGTGCCGTCGGAATTGACCCCGCGGATGATCTCCACCTCAGCACGGCCCACCGGCTGCTTATAAGCGATGATCGCCAAACTTTCCAGCGCCGGACGGGAAAGCTTTTCCTTGGTTTTGGTCTTATAAAATTCACGGATATACGCGGCTGCATGGCTGTTGGAGAGCATCTGGAAGCCTCCGGCGATTTCCATCACCACCATGCCGGCTTCACGCTGCACGTATTCTTCCTGCAATTGCTTGATCAGATCATGGATCTGGGAAGGTTTTAATTCCGGGAATACTTCTTTTAATTGGTCCAAAACCACGGGCTTTTCGCTGACAAATAATATGGCCTCAACAGCACTTTTATAATTTTGTATTTGCTCGTCCATCTAGACCCTTCTTTGCTTATAAATCTCGTTGAGCAATTCCTCTGAGGTGGCAAGTTTGGTGGAGCGCTCAAAGGCTTTTTTGATCATTTCTTCTGCTTCGGATTTCTTGTACTGCAACTGCAACAAAATATGCAAGGCTTCTTCTTCAATGTCACGCATTTGAGGCGATGGGCTTGGCACAGCCACGCGATCGCGCATCAGGGTGAATTTGCCCATCTTCCCCTGCAGCTTGGCCACAATTTCCTTGGCCTTTTGCTCGCCTATGCCGGGAAGAGTTTTTAAATATTTGGTGTCTCCGCGGTCAATGGCCTGGGCAATTTCGCCGATGGCTTTATTAAGCGCTTTGACCGCAGCCCTTGGACCGATACCTGAAACCTTGATGAATTCCAGGAAAAAATCACGCTCAACCTCATTTAAAAAACCCACCAAAACCGGCACACCGCTCGAGGGGGTCATCTGATAATAATGATACGTGATTAAGCGTATATTGCCATCGCTATCTTGATTTTCTTGTGAACGCTGCAAGACTGATAAAGGTGTCAATATTTCATAACTTAACCCATTGATGGTCTCAAGGGTGATAGCCATTTCACTCTGTTTCGATATTTTACCTTTAATGGCTGTGATCATATCAATTTATACCGCATCATATGGGCCTGCCCCAAAGCCAGCGCCAAGGCATCGCTAGCATCTAATTTAAACCCTGCGGATTTGATATTCAACACTCTTTTGACAAATTCTTGGGTCTGGATTTTAGTGGCATTGCCGTTACCGGTCAGGGCCTTACGGATACGCTTAACACTCTGCTCAACAAGTTTGACTTTCTGTTGAGCGACACTCAAACAAATCACCCCGCGCGCATGGCCTAACAGGCTAGCTGTAGCAGGATGTTTATAGTGGGCGTATAATTTTTCCAGGACCACCACATCAGGTTGATGGGCTTGAAGTATGGTCGTGATATGCAGATGGATTTTAAAAAGCCGCTGTTCGAAGGGGTCCTTGATATCAGGTTCAATAGTCCCTGCCTCAAGGATTTTGACGCTGCCGCCCTTAATGTCGACAACGCCGTATCCCGTGGTGATAAGGCCGGGATCGATGCCTAATATACGCATAAATTATTCTTCAGCGGAAAGCTTGGCCATTTCTTCGTCAGAAATATCAAAATTTCCGTACACATTCTGAATGTCTTCGTTTTCTTCAAGGACTTCGATCAATTCCAAAACGTTCTTGGCATCCTTGCCTTCAATGGTCATGACGGAATTAGGATCAGGGATCATGGTGATCTCAGCGGTAATAGTGTCAATATTCTTGGCGGTCAAGGCGTTCTTGACAGCCTCCAATTGTGTAGGATCGCAATAGATCTCAAAAGACTCGCCTTCAGTCTTAACGTCCTCAGCCCCTGCTTCCAAAGCGATCTCGATCAAAGCATCTTCCGTGGTTTTGGATTTATCAACTTCCAAATACCCTTTCTTGGTAAACAAGCGGGCTGAAGAACCGGCTCCGGACAAAGCAGCACCTTTCTTATTTAAAACATTGCGGACTTCGGCGGTGGTGCGGTTCTTATTATCAGTCAATCCCTCGATCAAAAGGGCCACGACACCCATACGCGCGTCAAAAACAACATTTTCATAGACGATGCCGGGGATCTCTCCTGTGCCCTTCTTGATGGCGTTTTCAACGTTGCTCTGAGGCATATTGTATTCACGGGCACGGGCCACGGCGGCACGTAAACGGAAATTCGTATCCATATTGCCGCCTTTTTCCTTGGCAGCAGCAGTAACTTCCTTGCTCAATTTAGTGAACAGCGCCCCGCGTTTGGCGTCCTCTGCACCTTTTTTATGTTTAATTTTTGCCCATTTGGAATGACCTGACATTTGAAAAACCTCCCTGTAATGTTACGCCTTACTTGAACTTTAATTTAAAAAAGCAGTCAATAAGCCGAGTTTTGTGACCCCTTGTGAGGGCGATGACCATTTGACTCACATCCGCCTTTGGCGGATATCTTGCAGCCTACCCGAGAGTATGACGGAACGGATCATCCCGTGTCTTTCGACTTCTCTCCTATTTGGCATTGCTCCATGCAGAGATTGCTCGTTTCACTCTCCCCGAAGGGAGCATCGTCACTGTAGCTCTGATCCTGATCCGGGTTTCCCCAAACCGTCCCGCGTTATCGGGATGCATTATCCTTTGGAGCTCGGACTTTCCTCTCCGACGCCGTAAGCATCAGAGCGGCCATCCTGACTTGCTTTTTTTAAAACCTGACGGACCAGTGCGTCCGCCTCACTATTTTGCCCGCGCGGCACATGCGCAATGTGGAACTTTTTAAAACCTGTAACCAAATGTTTGACTTGTTCAAAGAGCGGTTTTATGTTCTCATGCTTGACCGCATACGCGCCGGACACCTGCCTGGCCATCAACTCACTGTCAGTATTAACGCTCACTTCATCCGCTTTTAAAATCAACGCTTCCTGCAAGGCGACAATTAAAGCCGTATATTCCGCAATATTATTGGTCCCTTGGCCGATGGAGCGGCTCAGGGTCTTGACGGTTTTCGCACCGTCTTTGATCACCACCCCGATGGCTGCCGGTCCCGGATTTCCTGAACAACCGCCGTCGGTAAAAATCTGCAATTTCATAAATTAAAGATCATCGGCCAGATACAGGATCCTGGCGCACTGGTCGCAGGCAATGATCTGCTCATACTTTTTTAGCTCATTCATGACCTGTTCGGTCAAATGCATGTAACAACCACCGCAGGCGTGATCAACCACTTTAACAATGCCTAATCCGTCTTTATTCTTCAGGACACGCTCGTAACGGCTTAAACAATCGGGCCTCACTTCAGGCGCTATGCGCGAACGTTGGGACTCTTTGACTTTCATCTGATCGGCCGCAACCGCCATATCATCGTCGACCTGCTTTTTCCTGGCGTTGAATTCTTTTTCGTACTGGAGGACCGTCGCTCTTTCTGCTTCCAGGGCTTTCCTTGCGGCATCCACCTCATCATAGCCCATGAGGATCTTCTCCTCAACGATGGACTTATCTGCCTTCATGTTCTCAATCTCAAGCAACCGGGCCTGGTATTCCTTGTTGGTCTTCAGAAGGCTCAAAGAACCATCAGCCTTGGCAATACCTTCCTCTTTGGTTTTAAGATCCAATTCCAGTTCTTTCTGTTTGACCTGGATGGTCTTTAATTTATCTTCCAGAGCTTTAAGCGTGACTTTCTTGGATTCAAATTCAGCTTTCAATGCTTCAACTTCAGCAGGTTTCTCGCGCAATTCGCGT